>VOFJ01000147.1_pt1 | contig 116557 bp, 124 predicted proteins | sample 5384081 | NCBI WGS metagenome assembly VOFJ01 (sample SAMN12384729, study PRJNA508395) | human gut metagenome | isolation source: healthy gut I | host: Homo sapiens
TGCTTCCAGCGGATGGTTCAGCAGGGCGGCGAATGAAGCGTATACATCAATCATGGAGAAGGGGGCTTGTTGTTTGCCGGGCTTGATGCCATTGGGCCAGCGTACAATGAAGGGAATGCGGGTACCGGCATCGAAAGCGCTGTACTTCCCGCCGCGGTAGTGCTTCATGGGAGTATGGCCGTTCAGCAGTTCGCGTGCCTGGTCCTGATAGCCGTCGTCTATGACGGGACCGTTGTCACTGCAGAATACAAAAATGGTGTTGTCGGCAATGCCGAGGCTGTCCAAAGTGTGCATGATTTCACCCACGGTCCAGTCCAGCTGGAGGATGACGTCGCCACGTACGCCCAAACCACTCTTGCCGGCGAAACGCGGATGTGGCACGCGGGGAACATGTACATCTTGCGTACCCATATAAAGGAAGAAAGGTTCGTCTTTATGGGCTGTGATGAAGTTCTTAGCTTTGTCTGTAATCACGTCGGCAATGTCTTCGTCTGTCCAAAGGGCGGATTTGCCGCCGGTCATCCAGCCGATGCGGGGGATGCCGTTGATGATGGTGTTATTGTGCCCCTGGCTGGGTTTCATCTTGACGAGTTCGGGGTTTTCGAGACCGGTGGGCCAGTCACCGACCTTGTGGTCGTAGCTCACAGTGATAGGGTCGTTGGGGTCGAGACCCACTACATGTCCGTTCTCTACAAAGACGCAGGGAACGCGGTCGACGGTAGCGGGGATGATGTATTCATAGTCAAAGCCGATGTCTTGGGTGTTCGGTTTGATGGAGTGGTTGAAGTCTGTACCGCCTTTAGGACCCAGGCCGAGGTGCCACTTGCCCACTGCTGCAGTGGCGTAGCCTTCTTCCTTGAACATATCGGCCATAGTGACGCAGGCGGTATCGATGATGAGTTCGGAATTGCCCGGAGCGATGCCGGTATTCTTCTGTCGCCAGGGATACATGCCTGTCAGCAGGCCGAAGCGGGAAGGAGTGCTGGTGGAAGAAGTGGCATAAGCGTTGGTAAACTGCATGCCTTGTCCGGCAAGGCGGTCAATGTTGGGAGTGCTTACTTTGGTGGCACCGTAACAGCTCAGGTCGCCGATACCCAGGTCATCAGCAATCAGATATACTACATTGGGCTTCTGCGGCGAGTGCTCCGAAGTCTTGTCTTTAGGTTGGCTTCCGCATCCCGCTATCAGGGCTGCACCGGGAATCAGAGACCACAAGGGGGAAAAATGCTTCATAGTTCTTTGACTTTAGATTGTAATTCTGAGGTCAAAGGTAAGAGGTTTTTATGGAATCGGGTGTATAAGGAAGTACAAGGGAAGGGAGAAAAAGTACAAACCGTATCATGCGATGGCTTGATGTACAATATTAAGATGTCTCTTCACTGTCTTCCGTACTTTCCTCTCCTCCATTCTCTCCTTTGCGGTAGGCCAGTGGGCTGACATGGTAAATGTCCTTGAAGCATTTGGAGAAATAGCGTGAAGAACTGAAACCGATCCGGTCCGCAATTTCAGTGATATTCAGCTCCGGATTGTTGCGCAGCATCAGAGCGCCTTTCTTCAGGCGGATGGTCAGGATAAAGTCGTTCGGAGTTTGTCCGGTGATAGCCTTCAGCTTGGTGAACAGATTGGTGCGTGCCATTGCCATTTCACGGGCAAAGACGTTGACGTTGAACTCCGTATCGTCCAGATGTTGCTCGATGACTGCCATGGCACGGTCCAGAATCTCCTTGTCTATGGGGTTGGTGGCAAGCATCTGTACAAAGGCTTGCGGCTGCTTGCTGAACTTCTCCTGCAGGAGGATGCGCGAGTTCACGAGGTTGTTGCAGCGCGAAATCAATAGATTGGTGTTGAACGGCTTGGTGATATAGTCGTCCGCACCGATGCGCAGTCCCTCGATATTCTGTTCGATGGCAGTACGTGCCGTGAGCAGTACCACGGGAATATGGCAGGTGTTGAAGTCGCTCTTTATCTGTTTGCACAGTTCCGTTCCCGACATGTTGGGCATCACCACGTCGCTGACTACGATATTGGGCATTTCGCTGCGCACCAGTGCAAGTCCTTCCGCTCCGTCGGCCGCAGTCAGCACTTCGTAGAAGGGCTTGAAGATACCTGCCAGCATGTCGCGGATGGAGTCGTTGTCTTCCACTATCAGGATTTTTGCATCCGGGAGTCGTTTGATGGGAGCACTCTCTTCCAGCTCCGCCTTGAGCAGGGCATCGTTTTCCGGTTTGGGAATTTCTATTTGTTGCACACTGTCTGCATTCTTATTTATTTGCTCTTCGGCAAACTGTGCGTTCCCCAATTGCAGGTTTACGATGAAGCTGCTACCTTTGCCCAGTTCGCTTTCCACACGGATGGTGCCGTGATGGAGCTCCACGATACCCTTCGTCAATGCCAGGCCGATACCCGTACCCGTCTTGCTTGCATCCGTAGAGTCCATTTGGTCTATCTGGTAGAAGCGGTCGAATATCTTGTCCACTTCCGGGCATCTATGCCCGCTGCCGGTATCGGTTACGCGGATGACGGCATTGCTGCCTTCGGTCTTGATGCTGAGGGTGATGCTGTCTTCCGCCTTGGTATGCTTGACGGCGTTGGACAGCAGGTTGTTTATCACTTTCTGCATCTGTTTTTGGTCATACCATACTTCGAGGCTGTCTGTTTCCTTCTCGAAGTAGAGGCTGATTTGTTTGGCGCTGGCATATTCCAGGAAAAGCAGATAGTTTTCGTATAGGAAGTTCACGATGTTGTGTGGACTTACCTTTATCTTCATGTGCCCTTGTTCCTGCTTGCGGAAGTCGAGCAGCTCGGTGATGAGTTCCCGTAGCTGTATGCTGTTCTTGTAGATGCCCAGTACCTTGTTATATATGGCAGGCGTGAAGTTCTGGAGTTGCATCAGCGTTTCCACTTGGGCCACGATGAGTGTCAGCGGGGTGCGGAATTCATGGGAAATGTTGGTGAAGAAACGTAGCTTTGACTGGTTCAGGGCCTCTACGTCACGGATGTGCTTCTGTTCGTACTTCAGTGATTCCCGCAACTTGATTCTGGACTTGTAGGTACGCACCAGATACCAGAGCAGGATTCCCGTCACTATCAGGTAGATAAGATAGGCAAGGGGAGTCTTGTAGTAGGGAGGCAACACGTGTATGGTCAGGTGGACTTGCGGACAAAGGCTCTCGTCTTTTCCGTTGGGCTTTATAATCAAGTTATAGGTTCCGGCGTTTAGGTTGGTATAGGTGATGTTGTGCAGTCCACGGGCACTGTTCCAGTCGTTGGAGAAGCCTTCCAGCTTATAGATGATGTCGTCTTTGTTGGCGGCTACATAGTTTGAAGTGGCAAACTCTATGCTGAACATGGACTGGTCAGCGTTGAGCGTAATCTCGGGGGTGCAGTACACGGTTTGCTGCAGGATACCGGTCTCATCTCCCACTTGTATTTCCGTTCCGTTCACAATGAGGCGGGAGAGGATGATTTTGTAGGGTTTTGGTGTGAAGTTCAACTCCATTTCGTGGAAAGAAATCATTCCCTGCGTGCCTCCCAGGAATATTTCTCCGTCACGGGTCACGCAAAGGGCATTCTCATTGACGGCAGTCATTGGGAAACCGTTTTCGGCACTGTAGTTCAGGAATGCCTTTTGCCGGTAGTCGAAGATGGAGAAGCCTTCGTTGGTGATGAGCAGCAGTTTGCCGCTGGTGGGGGATTCCTGCGTCTCGTAGATGCAGTCGCTGGAAAGGCCGTTCTTCGCTTGGTCAAAGTTCTCGAAGTCGTTGCTGGCAGGGCGGTATAAATCCAGTCCGCTGCCCGAAGTGGCGAACCACAGATTGCCTTTGCTGTCTTGGGTAATGTTGTTTACATTGTTGTTGCTGATGCTGTGTGGGTCGGCAGTATCATGGCGGTAGTTGGTCAGTTTGCCGGTATCGAAACGGTAGCTGAACACACCTTCGCCCGTGGCTGCAATCCAGAGCGTACCGTTGCTGTCGAAAGTGACATCTGCCACCATCTTGATTTTTTTGCCTTCTTTGCTGTCCTGGAACAGTTGTTGGCATTTCCCGTTGGCAGGGTCGAAGAGGCAGATTCCGTTTTGGGTGGCTATCACCAGGTGGTCTTGGTAAGGCGCGATATCGCGGATGATGTCGGAAGGCAAGGTCTCCGGATTACCTGCTTCCATGCGGTAGTGTGTGAATCGCCCCGAGCGTATGTCCAGTCTGTTCAGTCCGCCCAGATGGGTTCCTATCCAGATGATGTCTTTGGAGGCATCATAATAGAGAGCCTTGATGTTGTTATGGGAAATACTGTTGGGACCGATTTCCGGGCGGAACCATTTGAACTCACGGGTACGGCGGTTGTAATAGTTCAGTCCGCCCCCTTCGGTGCCAATCCACAGATTGCCGTCCTTGTCTTCGATGGTGCGGCCTACAACCGGATTGCTCAGCCCCTTCTTTTCGATGGGCGAATACATATAGCGGCTGTATATCTCGTACTCGGGGTTGAAGTAGTTGACGCCGCCAAAGTAGGTCCCCAGCCACAGCGTTCCTTGGTTGTCCTTTACGATGCACCAGATGGAAGAGTGTGTCAGTCCGTCGCTCTGGGCATCACTGGCAGTGTGGTTCTGGAAGAGTCCCGTACTTTTGTCATACCGGTTCAATCCGTTGAATGTCCCAATCCAGATGTTTCCCAGATTGTCTTCACAGCAGGCTCGCACGAAGTTGGAAGAGATGCTGTAAGGGTTCTTTGCGTCGTATTCAAAGATTTCGATGGTTCCGTCGGTCTTTACATGGTGCAGCCCTTCTTCCCAGCTGCCAATCCATAACTCGCCTTCGCTGTCTTGGTATATGCTGGTGATGTTGCCTTTCAGGATGGGGTGGGTCAGCTCGTTCTTGTCCAGTTGCAGGCGGTATGCTCCGTCGGTGGTCGTTCCAATCCACATTTGTCCTTTGTCCAGATGCATACAGCAGATTTCCAGACTTTTTCCGGGAAGCTGGTAATAGAGGTCAAAAAGTTCCCGGTCTGCTCGTTATAGCGGTAGATTTCATTCTGTTTTCCGATGAAAAAGGGCCTCTTTGTAATATATGCTGTGCACATTTCCTTGCAGCAGGGTGGTGAATCTTTGGGTGGCGAGATTGAACTCGGCTACTCCTTCCGTACAGAGCAGGTAGATTTTTCCGTTACGGTTGCCGGCCATGCGCAGCACGGTGTTGCAGAAAAGGCTGTAAGGGTCGTTCTTCTGCAGCTTGTAAGTTTGTATGTCTTCTCCGTCATAACGGTTCAAGCCTTCTCGGGTTCCAATCCATAATACACCGTTTTCATCGATGTAAAGGCTGTTCACGGAGAATTGTGACAGACCGTCGTCGGTTGTCAGATGGTTGAAGGTGATGTTCTGCGCCTGCAGGGTTGCAGCAATCATGCTTACTGAAACAAGAAGCAGCCGGATGATAAACGTTCGCACTTTTCGGGTAGTTTTTAAGGTTTCAGTTACAAATATAGGTATATTTTGTACAAGACTTCTTATTTATTAGGCAGTTTTTGCGGTTATGTTTGGATAAATGTATAATTTTGGAAGCGCGCCGAACGATACTTGTCTTTTGATAGATGGCAATCGGCGTATCTTTGTAAACAAATTAATTCATTTATTATCATGAAAGACCTTTTATCTATTGTATCTCATTTTCAAATGCAGGGTACGGTTCGTGAAATCAAGCCTTTAGGCTCAGGCCTGATTAACGATACGTACAAAGTGACCACCGTTGAGGCCGATGCGCCGGACTATGTTCTGCAACGTATCAATCATGCCATTTTCCAGAATGTAGAGATGTTACAGTCTAATATCGAGGCTGTGACCGGGCATATCCGTAAGAAGCTGGAAGAGAAAGGAGAGGCCGATGTCGAGCGTAAAGTGCTTCATTTCATCCCCACGGCCGAAGGGAAAACCTATTGGTATGACGGTGAGAACTACTGGCGTATCATGACTTTTATTCCCCGTGCCAAGACTTACGAGACGGTGAACCCCGAATATTCCTATTATGCGGGAACTGCCTTCGGTAATTTCCAGGCTATGCTTGCCGACATTCCAGATACATTGGGCGAGACAATTCCCGATTTCCACAACATGGAGTTCCGCCTGAAGCAACTCCGTGACGCTGTGGCTGCCGATGCTGCGGGACGTGTGCAGGAGGTGCGGTATTTTCTGGATGAGATAGAAAAACGCGCTGATGAAATGTGTAAGGCAGAACGTCTGTACCGTGAAGGCAAACTGCCCAAACGGGTATGCCACTGTGATACGAAAGTGAACAACATGATGTTCGACGAAGACGGTACGGTGCTTTGTGTCATCGACCTGGATACGGTGATGCCCAGCTTCATCTTCTCCGATTATGGCGATTTCCTTCGCTCAGGTGCCAACACGGGGTTGGAAGACGACAAGAATCTGGATAATGTGAACTTCAATATGGAAATATTCCAGGCATTTACCAAGGGTTATCTGGAATCGGGCAAATCCTTCTTGTTGCCGATAGAGATTGAGAATCTGCCTTATGCGGCTGCCTTGTTCCCATACATGCAGTGCGTACGCTTCCTGGCAGATTATATCAACGGTGATACTTATTATAAAATCCAGTATCCGGAGCACAATCTTGTGCGTACCAAGGCTCAGTTCAAACTGTTGCAGAGCGTGGAGGAGCATACACCGGAGATGAAAAAATTCATTGACTCATGTATCTGAAAAAGTTTTTAATGACGATAGCGGCAGCTCTTTGCATGCTGCCGCTATCTGCAATTAATCCCCAAAATAGTAAAATGAAAGAATTGAATGTAAAGAAAGTAAGTGCGGCCAATATACCGGTAGAGTCGGTTCCGGCTCTTATGGATGAAGAGAAGGTGGCGTTTCAGCCTGTAAACACTGTGAATTGGGCTGCTTTTCCTTATACTCCCGATGTGGAATTCCGCATAGCGCATACGGAAGATGCCATTCTGCTGCATTTCAAGGTAAGGGAAGCGAGTGTACGCGCAGTTGCAGGCCACGATAACGGTCCGGTTTGGGAAGATGCGTGTGTAGAGTTCTTCTCTGTGCCTGCCGGTGACGGAGTGTACTACAATATGGAGTGTAATTGTGCCGGGACTCTGCTTATTGGGGCAGGTGCCGGACGTGGAAACCGCCAGCATGCCCCGCAAGAGGTGCTCGATAAAGTACAGCGTTGGGCTTCTTTGGGACGTGAGGCGTTTGAAGAAAAGTAGGAGAGTGCAGTTGGGAAGTGGCCCTGGTCATCCCTTATTCCGCTTTCTTCCTGCATGACATCACTTCGTTGGATGGAAAGACGCTCCGTGCCAATTTTTATAAATGCGGTGACAAGCTCCAGACCTCCCCATTTCCTTTCCTGGAATCCGATTGAACTGGAGAAGCCGAACTTCCATTGTCCGGAGTTCTTCGGTGCACTGCATTTCGAGTAAGGAGGCGGTATTTTCCGTGTGAACCCGGTATTCGGAATCAGATCTTCAGCAAGTTCAAAAGAGAAAGTTTGCAAACCTGCCCTCACTACCCTCACCGCTTTCCTGAAACGCCCTGTTCATCGGCATCGCGGTGGTGAGTGAGAGCAAATAAAAAGGGTGAGGGCAAAATTTGCCCTCACCCTTTCGGCTTTATCCTGTTGCTTACTATCACTCCCCTCAAGACGCACGGGCTTTCGTCCGTCTCTCCCCGTCCTTTATTGAGAAAAGCATATATATTTCTTGTGCCAAACGCAGCGTATTGACAACGGCTCACCTAAGTGGTCTGATTTGTTCACCTAAGTGAGCTGATTTGTTCACCTTAGTGGTCTGACTTGTTCACTATAGTAGAACATTGGCAAATCAAAAGGTTTCTCGGGAGAAACACGTATGCGGAACACAAAAGAAACCCTGTACAGCACACGATGAATACGGTTCAAACGGGGAATGCATCCTTTGAAAAAAAACACGACCGGACAAGGATAAGCTAAACAAAAACATTATTTTTGCAGTATATCAAGCTGCAAACTGCATGAGAAAACGAACCATAGCCCTCATAGCCATACTGACCGCACTATTGGCAGCCTGCACCGAAAAGACGGACTACAATACACTATTGGTACGGGCAGACTCGCTGATGAATTTGCATCCGGACAGTGCACTGAACATTCTGGAAAGCATATCAACCGAGAGCCTGAAAACAAAAGCAGACCGTGCCTACTATGCACTGCTGCTGACGCAGGCACGGGACAAGAATTACATAGTGCAGACGGATGATTCACTGATACGAATAGCCGTGCGCTACTATGACTCCATGAGAGACAATAGAATGCAGGCGCGAGCCTACTACCTTTGGGGCAGTGTTTGCAGAGACAAGAATAGGCAGACAGAAGCTATAGAAAAATACATCAGAGCGACCGATTTAGCACAAAAAGCAGGAGACGAAGTACTGCTGGGACGAATATACGCCAATGCGGGCTATATTTATTACCTGCAGAAATTCTATGCAAAAGCAGATTCCATTTATCGGCAAGCCGAGCAAATCAGTATCCGGCTGAAAGATACTTCCCTGCAGATTTCAAGTCTCGCCATGCAAGGAAACATACAACTTTACCAAAAAAAATATCAGCAAGCAGAAAAGAAACTGCTACAGGCAGAATCTCTTTTGAAAGAAGTCAGACAAGATGCCATAAAAGCAAACGTTTTTTCAGCTCTGGGCGCACTGTATGTCAGAACCGGAGAGAGCACAAAAGCACTGCGATATGCCAAGCAAAACTTCAAGCTACAAAAAGACACCCTGCACTGTTACCGTACCTTCTTGGAATTAGGAGATGCCTATTATCAAGCAGGGCAATATGACTCTGCCACCATATATATAAGGAAAAGCCTCGCATCCTCAAGCTATAGCACCAAAGAAGCAGCCTATATGCGACTGGCCGATATAGCAAGAGCACAAGGCGACATTTCCCGGTCTCTCAATATGGAACAGCTATATTCGACCTATAAGGACAGCGCAAACTTATCTCAGCAGAGAACCGGAATCATCGAAACAGAGCAGACCATAGAGATGCTACACCAACAGACACTGTACGAATCTTATCTGAAAGAATATCGCTACTACATTCTCTGTTCGATACTCATAGGCATTGGAAGCATTTATCTATTGCGGAAACGTTATCTCAAGAAATTCCATCAGCAAAGACAAAAAGCTCTTTTTAAAAGAAAAAGAACTGCGCAGACAATACCTTTCTGTGAAAGAAGAAACGAAACAAAAAAGAGGAACAAATAGCCGCCCTGCAACAAAAAAAATAATACAACAGTATATTGACGAAGTTCAAAAGGAACAAATGCAAAAAGGCATTGGAGAAATTGAATAAACAACACATTGTACTACTAAAAAAAGGTGTTAGAATATTCGGATGTCTACAACAAAATGAAGAAAAAATCATTTCGGACTGTAAGGAACACGGAATCTCTAAGGTGACATTGACAGACGATGAATGGATTAGATTTATGGCAGAAATAGAGAAAACGGGCATCCTCTCAAAACTGGCTGTTGAATATAAATTCAGTAAAAACGAAACCCGTTATTGCTATCTACTATTTACTGACTTCTCCATCAAAGAAAGAATGCAGATTCTGAAGATTGCCCATGCTACCCTCTACCGGACTGAGCAGAGAATTTGCAAGAAGATGAATGTCCCTTATCAGGCAAATGAATTACAAAAACTGCTAAAAAGCATAATAAACAGTACTCTTACTGATGTATGAGACATGTCTCATGCAAAAATGAGACAATTCACATCAAAAGTGAGACATGCTTTTTTGTGCAATAGATGAAAATTGCGCTAACTTTACCATAAACAAAAAAAACAAAAAGCATGAAACGAATCTTGTATCTTACCGCTTTAATCGTATTCTTTATAATAATGAGTACAACAATATCCAACGCCAAAGAGCCTGCTAATAATGATGGAGAAATTACACTCACTGCGACCAAAGATGACACGAGACATATAGGACATGAACAAGATGTAGAACCGGACAAAGCCGGGACTCCACGCAGTATCATTGTTCAGCCGGCCTATGCTTACCTATATAATAATGTGGTAAATGTTAGTTTCAATGAAAACATTGCAGTTGTCAATGTCACTATCACCAATGAATCTACCGGTGAAACGGTCTATTCAGAGACATGTAGTAACCCTGCTGCCCTTAATATAAACCTGAACGGTGAAAGCACCGGTAACTATCTCATTGAGATAGAAGCAGATGATACACTGTTAATAGGGGTATTCTATTTATGATATTTTGTGCACTAAAATATAAGCAGAATCGAAAAGCTTTAATAGAGTAGAATTAAGTAAAAAAAAAATGTACTATGAAAAAAGTTTTTTTTATACTTTTGGTTCTTTGTGTATTGGCTCCTGTTAGTTATGCAGCAGTGCAAATCGCTCAGTTCATTATTACAGAATGTGGAACGATGTATCAAATTCCCTCTGACTCTACAGAAAAAGAAGCATGCGAGTATCTTGATTTCTTGACAGCAAGAGACTGCGGTTAAAAGAGAATGATAGCTATTTTGATATAAATCAAAAAGCGAATTTATTCTAACCAAGCTTGCCGAATCTTTTTGTTTAATAGAAAACTCTCGGCAGGCTCGGCTTATAATAGCAGGTATCCGGCAAAGTATCAAAATGATTATAGATATGAAACTAATCTACTGTATCCTATTATTCTTTTTCGTTTCATACATAGAAGCGCAAGAAATAGAAAATGTGCAACTGCGCGTTCATTATGCCACGAAATTTAAGAGATGGGAGAACTCAAAAAACATGTCCTCTGATGAGCAGGTATTGGACATCGGAAAGAATGTATCCAAGTTCTATAGTTTATGGGAGACCAGAAATGAAGAAATCCGTGATAGTATACTTGCTCGTGGCGGAACATATCAGGAAGTGCAGAACGTATTAGGAAAAGCTGGCTATCCGCGTAGTTATGAATATTATGCAGTATATAAGAACTATCCAGAGAAAGGGAGAATCACCTATACCGACAAGGAATTTAAAGATTATATGTATCAGGAGGAATTAGAAAAGCCCCAATGGCAAATTTTTACGGAAGAAAAAGCACTTGTCGCAGATTATCAATGCCAAAAAGCACAAACTGACTTCCGGGGAAGAACATGGACTGTATGGTTCACTATGGATATACCTATTGGAGATGGTCCTTGGAAACTCTGTGCCTTACCTGGACTAATTCTGAAAGCAGAAGACAGTAGAGGGGATTTTCTTTTTAAATGTATCGAGATAAAATATATGGATAGAGAGAACATCAGCATCCCTAAACACAAGTATCTAAAGTGCGACCGGGAAACACTGAAAAGACTAAAAATTAAATCAGCGCAGGATCCAGTCGGCTATTTAAGACAATTGGGATATGAATCCGGAGGAGGCATGGACGCCAACGGGAGGCCACTTAAATATGATGAAAAGATGCCGGTACTTTTAGAATATGAAAGTTTCTCTCTATAACATTAATAAAACAGTAGATTTCGACTCTTTACTTATAAAAATATCGTAGCCGTACTACTTATCCTGACATTAGGTTTTACAATCCATTTTTTATTAAGATATATGTTGACATAAAAATATTAGTTTCGCGAACTAAGCAAGAGATTGAGGAACACCGAGAATCTCAAATTAACTAAAGTGATTAATTTAATTTGATGGTATTATGAAAAAGTATTTATTGTTTTTCGCACTTATTGCATTAACTTCATTAAGTTATGCAGCCGTAGAAATTTCCCAAGCCATTATTACCGATTGTGGAACTGTGCATCAGATTCCAGATAGTGCTACGGCAGAGGAAGCCTGCATGTTACTTGACTCTTGGTCAAAAAAAGATTGTGCTGGCAAATAAGGAAAGAAAGGGCTAAAGAAACTCTGATTTCTTTGCTTACAGAAAGTTCTTATACTATACAAACTTAGTTTGTATAGTAATACTTGAACAATAACTTGGTACGCATTCAGACAATTTGATGAGATAAAATGCTCTCATTTCATCTAAAAACAACACCAAGTTATTGTTTGCTACTATCAAAAAGCTGTATTGGTAAATCTTTCAAATAATTATAGTTATGAAACTTGTATATTGCCTGCTATTCATTCTTTTTCGCTTCGCATGGCGAGGCGCAAGAGATAGACAGTGTCCGGCTGCGCATTCACTACGCTTCCAAATTCAAGGCATGGGAAGACTCAAAGAAACTATCTTTGGATGAGCATATTTTGGATATTGGGAAGAAAAACATCCAAATTCTACAGTCTGTGGGAAACAAAAACCGATGAAATCCGCAACAATATACTTGCTCATGGAGGAACGTTTCAAGAAGTGCAAAACGCCTTGGGAAAATCTGCTTATCCACGTAGTTATCAATATTATGTAGTATATAAGAACTATCCGCAGAAAGGAAAGACGACCTATACTGACAGGGATTTTAAGAACTATATTTATGAAGAAGACTTGGAAAAGCCTCAATGGAGAATCTGTACAGATGAAAGTATAACTATCGCAGACTACCAATGCCAAAAAGCGCAAACCAACTTTCGGGGAAGAACATGGTTCGTATGGTTCACAACCGATATTCCCATTAGTGATGGTCCCTGGAAATTATGTGGTCTGCCCGGCTTAATCCTGAAAGCAGAAGATAAAAAAGGAGAATTCTTATTTGAGTGTATCGAAATAAAGAATATGGATAAAGAGGCTATCAGCATTCCCAATCTGAAATATATTAAATGTAGCCGGGAAGCTCTGAAACGATTGTTGATAAAGTCGGCCAAAGATCCAGTCGGCTATTTCAGACAAATGGGCATTGAGACAAGTCTCGGAATAGACGCAAACGGAAACCGCTCAAATATGATGACAAGATGCCGGTATTTTTAGAATATTAAAGGAACAGACATGCGAATTATCTCTTTATTTATAACTTATTCTGTACAATGGCAATATATATGCTTATTCACAACAAGTTTATCGAGGGACTGTAAATGACAGTCAGACAGGTAAAGGGATAGAAGATGCTGTTGTATCACTGCTCAATGAACAGATGTTGATAATCGACTTTACCTATACTGATAAAAAGGGGATTTCCTTATTTCCTCTGATTCAGTTCCCCACTGCATCATGTTGTCACATATAGGATGTGAAAAGCAGATAATGCCAGCAATGAAGTTCAAGAGCGGAAGTACTTTTTATCCTTCAAAATAAAGGATACAAGATTAAAGAAGTAAAAGTAACATCTAAACGCATTATTGAGCGGAAAGACACACTGATATATTCCGTCAGTGGATTCCAGATGCCACAAGACAGAACCATTGCCGATGTGCTGAAGAAAATGCCAGGCATAGAAGTGCTCCCATCGGGACAAATCAAGTTCGAGGATAAAGCCATCAGCAAACTATACATTGAAGGGATGGATCTTATGGGTAACCGTTATTCGCTTGCCACTAATAACTTGTCAAACAAAGTCGTAAAAAGAGGTTCAAGTTTTAAGAAATCATCAAGCCATATCTGTACTGCGAGGCAAATCATTCAGTGAGCAAGCCGCCTTGAACCTGGTGTTGACGGATGATGTACGCTATACATTTTCGGGCAGTGCGGATATAGGTATCGGATATTCCGGCAATGATGAGTTGGGATGGGATGCACGCCTTGTAGGACTGTTCTTCGGAAAACGGCAACAGAATCTGTCTATCTACAAAACGAATCATATCGGCGAAGATGTCAGTGATGAAGTTCGCTTGCAAAGCGGAGATGATAATGTCGAGGATATCTCTATCGAGCCTTTATTGTCTGTGCCATCCATATCCATACGGGGAATAGACGAAAAGCGCTATTTAATGAACCGTAGCCATTTGTTCGCCGCCAACCATCTTTATAAGATAAGCAGCACTTCCAACTTGCGAGGGCAATTTACCTATGTAAATAAGCAGGACAAACAGAAAAACGACAGATTTTTTGTCTTATTTTTATCCCGACGGAAATATCACCATACAAGAAGATGACAATCTGTCGCTGAATACAGAATGCTACACTGCCGAAATGGATTATCAGTTGAACGGCAACAAAAAATATATCCGCAACTATATGGTCGGAAATATAGAGAACAATAAGGTCGGTAGCTTTATTAACAGCAACAATACCCTCATTAATGCAACAACGCAGGTCAAGAGAAAGGACATATCCAACTATTTCCAACTGATTGGCACTTACGGAAAAGGCCATGTACTGAAAATTTATCGAACAATTCTTTTCATGAATCCCCCAGAAGATGATTGTATCTCCGGGTTTATATGAAAAGGTGATAAACGCTGGAAAGCCTTACGACGCATTTATGCAGAATGGCTATTTACGCTATTTTCATTCTCATACATCAACAGAACTGCAACTTAAAATTGCCGGATTCTATGCCAATATGCAGGTAGGAGTGGAATATCATAATCAGAAGATGGGTTCGGCACTATATTGTAAGGAGAACGACGAAATATACCCGACAACGGCTGACAACTTCGTCAATGACCTTACTTTTATGGATACCAAAATTTATAGCACCCCCTCCCTGCGATATAAAAATTATCACTGGGAATTGCGATTGGATATTCTATATCCTACCATAAATACCCTCTTAACTATAAAAAGGAAGGTGAAAAAAGAGAATATACATCGTGTTTATATAGAGCCTTTCTTCAACGTCACTTATGAACTGAATGCTTATTGGAAACTCATCAATGCAATTAATTTCAGCTATCAAATACCGAATATCAATTACTTCTATACAAACTATATATTCAAACTATAGAAATGCCTTTAACGGTAGCAGCTTTTATGATTCCAGATCGCTTGTTTACAATCTCGTTCTTAAATTCAACAATCCAATGAATGGACTATTTTGGTCAGCGGGAGGCAGCATTATCCCCAATTGGCAGGACAAAATGCTGAGTACGAAGCAAGATGGCATTCTGAGTTCAAACGAAATGCTTGACATCAAGCATCGGAACTTGTATTGGAATGCCCGTACACGACTCTCGAAAAACTTCGGCTGGTGGAAACTCTTTACCGCACTTACCGGAAATTACAGCCAGTCCCAAACCAAGAATCTGCTATCAGAGGAGATAGTGCCATATACAACAAGGAATCTTTCGCTGGCATTCAACTTCTCTGTCCAGCCTTGCAAATACATAAGTATAGAAGGAAGTGAGGAATATTTGCGTTCTGCACTTTCCAGTGAAATAACGCAAGGGGTACACGCAGAGTATTTTCGCAGCAACCGACATTCAATTTATTTCCCACAAGTAGTTGGAGACTAAAATGGGACAACCAATATCTGTTAAGCAGAAAACCTATATATTCTTCAATTTATTTTTATGGATATTGGCACTTCTTATTTATGGGGAAAAGTGGAAATAGAGTTTAGCTTCAACAATGTACTGAATAAACGAAATTTCCAACAAACAACTTACTCTTCCATGAGTGAAAGTACAACATTGAATTACTTCCGCCCGAGAGAAATACTGATCAAAATGAGGCTGAATTTTTGAAGTATCGAAAAATTGCCGAGGTACTTACGGAGGAAGTATCTGTAGAGGAGGAGTATAGAAAAGGCACGAACTACGCAGACTTACAGAAAAGAATTTATTCATCCGTATTGTCTGCGTGATTCGTGCCCGAAGAAGGGTGTTTACTTCACGATTCCTTTGGAATTCTTGATGAAGTTGATGATATTGTGTATCTCGTCACTCATCGGTACTTGGTCTTCAATCTTCTGCAAGGCATCCTGCACGCTGAAGTTTCCCTGGTATACCAGACGGTAGGCATTTACGATATGGCGCAATACACGTTCGCTCACCTGGTGTTTGTGTTGAAGCACAGCAGCGTTGATACCGTGGTATTCCGCCGGATTACCGTTCATGATGATATAGGGCGGCACATCCTTTGATATGCGGCAGCCAGCTTGAATCAGTACCCAACTTCCAATGTGGCAGTATTGGTGCAGAATGACGTTGCTGCTCAGAATGGTGCAGTCGTCTATCTGACATTCTCCGGCTACGGTAGTCTTGATACCCAGTACACAATGGTTGCCTATCTGCACGTCGTGGCAGAGGTGTACACCATCCATCAGGTAGTTTTCATTGCCGATGCGGGTAGCGCTTCCTGCATGGGTAGCACGGCTGACAACCACGTTCTCGCGGATGTCGTTATTATCACCGATAATCAGCATGCTGTTCTCTCCCGTATAATGGAAGTCTTGCGGTTCGGCACCCAGAACGGCATTGTGATGCACCTTGTTCCCTTTTTCCCATGCGGGTACCGTGCAGAATTTTTGCCCCCGACATAATAATACAGTCATCACCGATTTCCACGTTCCCTTCGATAAAAGCAAAGGGCTGGATGGTTACATTCTTGCCGATTTTTGCGGCAGAATCTACATAAGCTAACGGACTTATCATAGTAATTAGCGATTAATGATTAATGATTAGTGATAAATGGTTAGTGATTAGGATTTACTATTTCATTAATCGCTAACCACTAATCACTTATCGCTCATTTTATTCTCTTCCTCCTCCAAGCGCTTGATACAGGCTGATGACTGCCTGCATGCTGCTGAAGGTGTCGGATACTTCTGCAAGCTGTGCGCTGAGATAATACTGCTCGGCAGACAAGACTTCCAGATAGGTCGACGTGCCTAAGTTAAACAATTCTTTTTGTATCTGAGGCAGCTTGGCGGGCAGAATTTACTTGAATAGTGCGTGAAACGGCTTTGTCCTTCTCCATTTGATACAGGTGCAGGGCGTTGCTCACTTCATTTCCGGCATTCAGCAGGGCGGTTTGGAACTGAATCTTAGCCTGCTCCTCTTGTGCCTTGGCTTGTTTCAGACGGGCAATGTTGGCACCGCGATAGAACAAGGGTTGCGTCAGCGAACCGATGGCGGAAGCCAGCAGTTTACCCGGGTTGACGATACCTGCACCGGAGTTATTGGTCCAGCCTCCCGAACCGCTCAATGTAATCTGCGGGTAGAAAGCGGCACGGGCGCTGTTGGTATTATAGTAGCTGGCAGCCAGTGACATCTCGGCAGCTTTCACGTCCGGACGGTTGGATAGCAACTGCAAGGGGATACCTACTGAAAATTCCGTAGGCAGCTGTTGCTCTTCCAGCACACCGCGTGCGATGCTCTGTGCCGGTTGGTGCAACATCAGGCAGAGGGCGTTTTCGGTTTCGCGTATGCTCTGGCGTATGTCGGGCAGTGATGCCATGACTTGAGCGTAGGCAGTGCGGCTCTGCTCTACGGCAGCAGAAGTGGTTCCGTAGATGCCTGCATCTTTCATGGCTTGCACGGTCTCCAGGTTCTTTTTCAGAATCTCGACGGTGCCTTCGGTGATTTGCAGTTGGCGGTCCAGCATCAGCAGGGTGTAGTACATGTTGGCTTACGCCGGCGATGACTTGCGTCTGGACGGCTTGTTCGTAGAATTGCGTCTGCTTCAAGCTAACCTTTGCTTGTCGCTTCGGGTTCAGCAGTTGGCCGAAGAGGTCGATTTGCCAGCTTGCGGTGACGGGCAGGGAGTAGATTTGTGTAGCCTTTCCCTTGTCCCAGCTGCTGACGGTTCCTTGCGGAGACAAGGCAAGCGTCGGAGCATAGGCAAGACGGGCAGACATCAGTGCGGCTTGTGCTTGTTTCACGTTCAAGGCGGCACTGCGCAGGTCACCGTTGTTGGTGAGTGCTTGCTCGATAAGTGTCTGCAGCTGCGGGTCTGTGAACACTTCTCTCCAAGGCAGATTACCGAAGTTGGCCGTATCTGCGGCTAATGTATCGTTCACGGACGCCGTGTCGCGATACAGTCCGGCAGTTGTTATGTCTTCGGGTCTGTCGTATGATTTGTAGATGTGGCAACTGCTCAATAAAGCAGTTGCGCACATCAGGCATATTATTTTCTTCATAATCGCTAATCGTTAATCACTATTTTGTATATTGTTCAATCTCCGGTTCTGCATCCGAGTTGTCCACATCTTCCCATTCCATCGGCTTGAATTTCTCCTGCAAGTACTGGAATGCCACGAACAGTGCGGGCACTATGAAGATTTGCAGAATCATACCGATTAACATACCGCCGATGGCAGACGTACCCAGCGTACGGTTACCGTTGGCACCCGCACCGGAAGCAAACATCAGCGGGAGCAGACCGACAATCATTGCCAACGACGTCATCAAGATAGGACGCAGACGGGCTGCGGCACCCAATACGGCTGCCCAGGTGATACTCATACCCATTCTGCGGCGTTCGAGGGCAAACTCTACAATCAAGATGGCATTCTTGGCCAACAGACCCATCAACATGATGAGGGCAATCTGCATATAGATGTCATTGGACATCGTACCCAGAATCATTTTCAGTGCCGGGATGCTGCCCAATGCGCCTATACCGCCTACAAAGAGGAAGCTACCCAGCAGACCGAACGGCACGGACAGCAATACGGATAAAGGCAGGATGTAGCTTTCGTACTGGGCACTCAGCAACAGATAAACGAATACGAAGCACAATATGAAGATGAGTCCCGTAGTGCTGCCACTCGTTTCGGCCTCTTCACGCGCCATACCTCCCAACTCATAACCGAAACCGGCAGGCAGGTTTTCCTGCGCCACTTCGGCAATGGCTTGCAGAGCCTGACCGGAAGTGTAGCCTGATGCGGGAGCCACCATCACCTTCATGGAGGTGTAGAGGTTGAAACGGCTGATGACGTCAGGACCATATACTTTCTTGATGGAGATGAACTGCGTGATAGGTGCCATCTCGTTGCCGTTGCGCACCTTGATGCTTTGCAGTGTTTCCATATTCTTGGTAGCATCAGGTTCGGCTTGTACCATTACGCGGTACATCTTACCGAAGCTGTTGAAGTTGGAAGCATACAAACCACCGTAATATCATCCCTGCAAGGTAGTCAAGATGTCATTGGGGCTGATGCCTGCTTTCTTACAAGCGGCAGCGTCAATGTCCAGCTGGTATTGCGGGAAGTGAGGGTTGAAGGATGTCTTGGCAGAGTTGATTTCAGGGCGTGCTTCCAGGGCTGCGTTATAGTTGTTCACCACGTCGAAGAAGTGGTTCAAATCACCACCCGTCTTGTCCTGCATGTTCAACTCGATGTCGCTTGAAGCCGAGTAACCCGGAATCATAGGCGGCGCGAAGAACAATACCTGCGCTTCCTTGATAATCTTTTGGGCGCGCATGTACAAGGTGGCGTACACAATCGTGGAGTTCTGCATCGTGGAACGTTCTTCCCAGTTCTTCAGCTTGATGATGAGTGAACCGTAGGAGGGGCCTTGACCGCCCAAGAAGCTATAACCTGAGATAACGGTACGTGACTGTACGGCAGGGTCTGCAGCAACCAAGCTGTCCACACGGTTCAAAATCTCTTGTGCGCGTTCTTGTGAAGTGCCCGGAGGCAGTGTCACAGCGCCCATGATGGTACCGGTGTCTTCGTTGGGCACCATACCGGTCGGGGTTATCTGCATGAATACGCCCAACAGTACAATAGAGCCGATAACCAGTCCTGCCGATATCCAGCGTTTCTGGATGAAGAACAGCACTTGTTTCTTATACTTGCCCAGGATACCGTTGTATGAGTCATTGAAGGATTGTTTGAACTTGTCGGTAGTCATACCTGCCAACGCCAGCACACTGATGATAATCATCAAGCTACACAGAATGGGGTGTTCGCTGAAGCTGAACAGACCGAAAATCATGCCCAGGATAGCTACCGTCACGAAGAGCAGTGTAATGCCGGGACGCATCAACCGGCCTATAGAGTCGGCATAACGTGCAATCATAATCTTGCGGGCTTCCTTGGCGGCAACGCCTACACGCTCTTTCAGACTTTCGTGTCCGCCGTTGTGAGGTTTCAGGAAGATGGCACACAGCGCAGGACTTTTCGGGGTCAGGGCGTTCAGAGCCGAGAAACCGATGGCAATCGCCATGGTCAAACCGAACTGACGGTAGAAAGTACCTGCCGTACCTCCCATGAAGCTCACGGGAACGAATACGGACATCATCACCAACGTAATGGAGACGATGGCACCACCCAGTTCACTCATGGCGTCGATGGAAGCTGTACGGGCCGATTTGTAGCCCTGGTCCAGCTTGGCATGGACGCCCTCGACGACGACGATGGCATCATCGACCACAATCGCAATGGCAAGCACCATGGCCGAAAGGGTCAGCAAGTTGATACTGAAGCCAATCAGTTTCAATACAAAGAAGGTGGCAATCAACGCCACGGGAATGGCGATGGCGGGAATCAACGTGGAGCGCATATCCTGCAGGAAGATATACACTACGATGAACACCAGGATAAAGGCCTCGATCAATGTCTTGATTACCTCATGTATGGAAGCGAAGAGGAAGTCGTTGGCACTCTGTGCAATGTTTATCCTTCAAGCCGGCGGGCAGTTTGCTGGAATAGTCGTCCAGTAGGGCCTCGATATCCGAGATGGTCTGCGTGGCATTACTGCCTGCCATCTGGAAAATGATACAACTCACGGCTTTATGTCCGTTTACCATATTGTTGAATCCGTATGACAGACGGCCCAGTTCCACATTTGCTACATCCTTCAGACGGAGTATTTCACCGTTCTCAAGGCCTTGATGACAATGTTCTCGAACTCCGTAGTCTGTTGCAGACGTCCTTTGTAGCGCAGGGTATACTGGTAGGTTTGGTTACCGCGCTCACCCAACTGGCCGGGAGCCGCTTCGATGTTCTGTTCGCTCAAGGCGGCAACCACATCGTTGGGGATAAGTGTGTATTGGGCCATTCCATAAGGTTTCAGCCAGATACGCATGGAGTAGTCTTGTCCCAATACCATGGCATCGCCCACACCGTTGACACGTTTCACCTCAGGGATAAGGTTGATGTTGGCGTAGTTTTCCAGGAACTCGATGTTGTACTGGTCTTTTTCATCATAGATGGAGAATACCATCAACATGGAAGTCTGGCGTTTACGGGTGGTTACACCGATTTTGGTAACTTCGGCAGGCAGCAAGCCTTGCGCCATGGAAACGCGGTTCTGTACGTTCACCGCTGCCATATCGGGGTCGGTACCTTGCTTGAAGTAGATGGAGATGTCGCCCGAACCGCTGTTGGTGGCGCTCGAACTCATATACATCATATTTTCCACACCGTTAATCTGGTCCTCCAGCGGAGCGATAACGGAGTTAAGCACCGTTTGGGCATTGGCACCTTGGTAAGTCGCACTTACCGATACGGTGGGAGGTGCAATGTCCGGGTATTGGGTGATAGGCAAGGTAGCCAGACCAATAACTCCTAAGATTACTATCAGGATGGAAATTACCGTTGATAGTACCGGACGGTTAATAAATCTATCTAATTTCATTTCATGAACAATTAAGGAATTAAAAATTGAAGAATTTTTTTATTTTTCATTCTTTCATTGAAACGCAGTCTGAATATTGCCTTCTTTCTGGTCTTTTAGGGCCTTCTGGTATTCGGCTTCCTTTTCAGCAGGCGTGATGGGCGTGATGGACTGTCCGTCCTTCAGGTTCTGTACCCCTTCGATAACGATTTTTTTCGCCTGCTTTCAAACCTTCCGTCACGTAATAATACTTGCCGTCGTCTAAGCTGAACACTTTAACTTCGGTATTTTTCAGCGTGTTGTCCGGTTGCAGTACGAATACGAACTGCTTGTCCTGGATTTCGGTAGTGGCAGACTGTGGAATCATGATGACATCATGCAGCGGGTTGGGGAATACCACATTGCCGGTGCTTCCACTACGCAGCACGTTGTGCTTGTTGGGGAAGAGGGCACGCATGGTTACCGAACCGGTAGTCTGGTCAATGACTCCGCTGATTGTCTCCACGCGGCCACTGTCGGCATACATGGTTCCGTCGATGAGCTGCAACTGTACATTCGGCATCTTTTCCAGAATTTCCTTGGTGCTACCGCCTTCACGAATCTGTGACAAGAGTTGGCGTTCGGTCATGGAGAAGTAGGCGTACATTTCGGAGATGTCGGCAACGGTAGTCAGCGGGCTGGCTACGGAAGGACTAACCAAGCTACCTACGCGGTAGGGAATGCTACCTACTACACCGTCACTGGGGGCTGGTTACACTGGTGTATGACAAGTTGTTCTTGGCATTGACCAATTGGGCATTGGCTTGTGCTAGTTGTGCCTTTGTCTGTGCCAGCTGGTTTTCGGCCATTTGCAAATCGTAGTCACTGATGATGTTTTTTTCTTGTTCAGTTCACGTTTGTTGTTTACAGTCAGTTCTTGTGTGTTTACGGCAGCTTTGGCTGTTTCAACAGCAGCTTTGGCCGAATTTACGGCTGCCTGATACTGTACGGGGTCGATGCTGAACAACACTTGTCCTTTTCGCACTGTTGCGCCTTCATCCACGATGCAATTTTGTGATGAACCCACTCACCATCGGGCGGATTTCTACATCTTGTTTACCCTTGATAGTAGCAGGGTAGCTGTTTGTCAAGTTGGCAGTGGTGGTCTTTGCCTCAATCACTGCAAATTCGGGAGCTTTACCCGTTCCTTTGTCGCCTTGTCCGCAACTGCTGAGCAGTGCCAGGCAACATGCCAATAATACTAATCTACTCTTCATACTCTTTTTTTGTTCTCTGTATAATTTTATATTCTTCTTTTTTCGATTCTTGAAAGGCGTTTTTGTGTGTAATTCATGATTTAGAAATAAGGTAGGGAAGGAAAAACTGAATACTCCTATTCAGTTTTCGTCTGCAAAAAATATTCTTTTCTTAGTATATAAGGTGTGAAACACTTCCTTTTTTAACTATGTTTCATACATAGATGAGAACGAAAGGACATTTTTTGATTAAAATACTGTAAAGCATACCGCTAATTGGCAGATAACCTTTATTTTTTGCAGCATGTTAGAACGTAAAACGCCATACTAAAATGAAGCCGCTTTTCCGCAGGTTGTTGGGGGGTGTTGCCATAGCTGCCGCACTGTATTCTTGTGCTAGTGTGGGCCGTATTGAAGGAGGACCTTATGATGAGACTCCTCCGCGTTTTATTTCCGGTACTCCCACGCCCGGCGCACTCCATCACAATAAAAATAAACTTTCCATTGAGTTCGATGAATTTATCAAGCTTGACAAGCCGAATGAGAAGATTGTAATATCCCCTCCGCAGGTGCAGCAGCCCGAAATTAAGTCTAATGGGAAGAAGGTGGTCATCACTCTGCAGGATACATTGAAACCCAATACTACTTATACATTCGATTTTGGTGATGCCATCCAGGATAATAATGAGGGGAATCCCTTGGAGAATTTCTGCTATTCTTTTCTACGGGCGACCGTCTCGACTCTATGGCTGTGGCCGGTACAGTACTGAATGCGGCCAATCTTGAACCGGTGAAAGGAATGCTGGTCGGTCTGCATGCCAATCTGGCCGACTCCGCTTTTACCAAACTTCCTTTTGAGCGGGTGGGGCGTACGGACGGTCGCGGACGCTTCTCTATCCGTGGAGTGGCTCCCGGCAAGTATCGCATTTATGCCTTGCAGGATGCCGACCAGAATTTTGCCTTATTCCCAGCCGACGGAAGTGATAGCTTTTAATGACTCTATCATCATTCCTTCCATGGAAGAGCGCATGCGCCAGGATACGACCTGGATAGACTCGCTGACAGTAGATACGATTGTAGAACGTCAATATACCCACTACCTTCCGGATGATGTTCTGCTGCGTGCTTTCAAGGAGCTTTCCTTCTCGCAACGTTTTTGAAGGCCGAACGGTTGACTCCGGAGAAGTTTTCGCTCTATTTCACTGCTCCGGCAGACACGTTGCCTTTATTGAAAAAGGATTGAACTTTAATGAGGAAGATGCGTTTTGTTATAGAACAGCCTACCGGCCGGAACGATACGATTCATTATTGGATAAAGGATTCTCTGCTCTATAAGCAGGATTCCCCCCAAAAAAATGAGTATCACCTATTTGTATACGGATAGCTCGAAACGATTGGTACCCCGTACCGATACTTTGAATGTGCTGGCGAAGTTGACATACGACAAGCAGCAGAAGCAGAAGCAGGAAGCGAAGGAAAAGGAACAGAAAGAGCGTGAGAAGAAAAAAAGAAGAAGTTGAAGGAAGGTGAGGTGGAAGAGCCCGAGCCGACGGAATTCCTGGCTGTAGATGTGTATGCCCCTTCTGCAATCGATGTATATGATTATCTTACTCTGTCGTTTACGGAGCCGGTGGCAAGCATAGATACCACCGCTTTCCATCTGAAACTGAAAGTGGACTCGTTGTGGCAGGATGTCCTGTTCGACTTTATGCGCGACTCTTTGGACTTGAAGCGTTATAATCTGTTTGCCGAATGGGCACCCGGCGAAAAGCTATACATTTGAAGTGGATTCTGCTGCCATACGCGGGTTGTACGGGTTGTTCACCTCCGACAGGATAAAGAAGGACTTCAAGGCCAAGAAGCTGGAAGAGTACGGGCAGATATTCTTTAATGTGCATGGAGCGGACTCTCTGGCTTTTGTGGAACTACTGGACGGTCAGGACAAAGTGCTGCGCACGGTGCCGGTGGTGGATGGGAAAGCCGATTTCTATTTCCTCAATCCGGGCAAATATGGAGCGCGGCTGATAAATGATACGAATGGGAATGGCGTCTGGGATACGGGAAACTATGCCGAGAAGCGCCAGCCTGAAATGGTTTACTATTATCCGATGGTTCTGGAGCTTAAAGCGAACTTTGATTTGACCCAGGAATGGGATATTAAGGCCAAGTCCCTGGATAGGCAGAAGCCGGACGAACTAAAAAAACAAAAACCAGATGAAGACAAGAAAAAGCAAAACAGGAACAAAAATAACCGCAGTGGCAATAGCAGCCGCAACAGTGGTAGAGGCCATAGCTATTAGGCGGAAGCAATTGTTCATTCTGTTGATGGTGGGAGCGGTCTGTTTGGGGAACCTCCCAGTCTGTTCAGGCCCAATGTACTGCAAAGAATGAAGCTTTCCAGTCGGGCGAGCATGTCATGTACGATTTATATTTCAATTGGAAGTTCATTTGGAAGAAGGTGGGTCTGGCAAGCCTCACTACCAATGCCACGACTTACCATTCCGAGCCTGCATTTCGCTTTAACTTGCTTTTGTAGGCAGTAAAAGACCGATTTTTTCTTCAAGATGCGTGATACGCTGACTTGTTATGTCAGCGATAGGTTGGAGCCGCTCTACTTCCGTAAAGCGGCGGAGGAGGGAAGCCGCCATACGGTGGACGAGGCTTGGTTCTCCTACTCGGACGGACTGGCGAATGTAAAAAGCAGAGACGCACCTGGCACAATCCCGTGCGTGAGGCTCGGGAGATGGAATACAGTGATAGTCGCTGTATCTTCGATATGTTGAGCATTTTTGGCGCAGGCGCGCTCTTATGACCCTAAAGACTACAAAGGTAGGGCAGAAGATACTCTTTCCCATGGCCACGGGACGCAGGGTGGAAGAGCAGACGTTGATTTACCGCGGCAAGGAGGAGGTCAAGGCGAATAACGACACCGTTTACCGCTGCTTGGTATTCTCTTTCGTAGAGTACAAGAAAGGTAAGGAGAAGGAGGTCATCACCTTCTTCGTATCCGATGATAAGAACCACCTTCCCATTCGCTTGGACATGTATTTGAATTTCGGTTCGGCCAAGGCATTCTTCAAGAGTGTCCGGGGCAACCGCTATCCGATGACGTCTGTGGTAAGGAAAAAGTGATGTTATCCCCTTTTCTAAATACACTGGATTCGAAAGTGGCAATCAGTTTTCCCTCCTGGTTGGTGACGTCGATCTGGTAATATCCGGTGGTGCGGCCGATGTAGCGTTCGCGTGCTTCGGCATACAGTACATCGCCCGGTCCGCTGCTGCGCAGGAAGGTGATATTGGACGAAAGAGAAGGCCAATGTTCCGTGGGGAGTTGGCTGCTGCTGCCAGTGCCAGGTCGGCAAGGGTGAAGATGGCCCCTCCTTGCGTACGGCCTCCTGCATTGAGATGCTCTGCCGTGATAACCAGGCGTGCCTTGCTGTATCCTTCCTTTATTTCTATCAGTTCTACACTTGCATTCGTGGCGAAGCGGTCGTTCTTAAAAAAACTCTTGTGCGGTCATGGGGGGGAGTAATGATTAATGTTTAGTGATTAATGATTAATGGGTGGAAAAATATGTGCTTCCGGACGCAAAAGTAACGATTTTAGCCATTAATTGAATTATTTAGGCGGGTCAAATCTGTACACTTGCTCTACTTTTTGCAGCATGAAAAATCATAAACTCTTAATAAATAAATCCCTTATTATGAAAACAGTCCTCACTACATTGGGAATCTCCCTCCTTGTATTGGCAGGTTGCGCAGGGCAAAAAGCAGGCTGAAAGCAACTTTATCCAAGAAAACATTGATAATGCTGTGGCTCGGGGAGACAATTCCAGACAGACATTATCGAAAAATCCGGTAAAATCCTTAATCCCCGTACCATTGATAAGGATGGGAACATTGTCTATGTACCTATCGACGATTGGTGTTCCGGCTTCTTCCCCGGTAATATCTGGCATATGTACGAGTTGACCGGTGACCAGAAGTGGCTGCCGCTGGCAGAGAAGTATACCGAGGATTTGGATTCGGTACAATACCTTACCTGGCACCATGATGTGGGCTTTATGATTGGCAGCAGCTACTTGAACGGATACCGTTTTGCGGGTAAGGAGGAGTACAAGCCGGTCATCATACAGACAGCCAAATCATTGTCTACCCGTTTCCGCCCTGCAGCAGGCGTACTTCAGTCATGGGATGCAGACAAGGGGTGGCAGGCTGAACGTGGCTGGAAATGTCCCGTTATCATTGATAATATGATGAACCTCGAACTGCTGTTCGAAGCTTCCAGGCTGTCCGGTGACTCCACTTTCTACAACATAGCCCGGAAGCATGCCGATACGACTATGGCTAACCATTTCCGTGAGGACAACAGCTGCTATCATGTGGTGGATTATGACCCCGAAACCGGTGAAGTCCGTAAGAGACAGACTGCACAAGGCTATGCCGACGAGTCTGCTTGGGCACGTGGACAAGCGTGGGCCTTGTACGGCTATACCATGTGCTATCGCTATACACACGATGCCAAATACCTGGAACAGGCTGAAAAGGTCTACAACTTTATCTTCAACAACAAGAATCTTCCGGAAGACTTGGTTCCCTACTGGGATTTCGATGCTCCCAATATCCCGAATGAACCTCGCGATGCTTCGGCAGCTGCCTGCACGGCGTCCGCCCTTTACGAGCTGAGTACTTATCTGCCGGATAAGGGATACAAGGAAACCGCCGACCGGATTATGGAAAGCCTCGCTTCTCCTTCCTACCGTGCCAAGGTGGGTACCAACGGTAACTTTATCCTGATGCACTCTGTAGGCAGTATTCCTCACGGTGCCGAGATTGATGTTCCGTTGAATTATGCCGACTACTACTTCCTCGAAGCGTTGATGCGTAAAGAGACTTGGAAAAATGAAAACTCAATTAAATATTTTTGTTAGGTGGTTTAGGTTTGTTCGCCTTGCAGGGCTGTAAAGCCCCCGCAGGCGGAACAATCCGTCCAGCCGAATGTCATTTACGTTTTTCCCGACCAATACCGTAACCAGGCGATGGAGTTCTGGGGCCAGGAAGGTTTTCGCGAGAAAGTGAACTTTCGGAATGACCCGGTGCATACCCCACGCTTGAATGATTTTGCCCGGGAGTCGGTGGTATTGACATCTGCCATGAGCAACTGCCCGTTGAGCAGTCCCCACCGTGGTTCTCTGTTGACGGGAATGTATCCTAATAAGAGTGGTATTCCATTGAATTGCAATTCGAGCCGTCCCATCAGCTCCCTGCGTGAGGATGCTGTGTGTGTGAGTGATGTTTTCTGCAATGCCGGATATGACTGTGCCTACTTTGGCAAACTGCATGCCGACTTTCCTACCCCCAACGACCCCGAACGTCCCGGACAGTATGTGGAAGACCGTGTACCTGCATGGGATGCCTATACGCCGAAAAAGAACGTCGTCATGGGTTCAATTACTGGTATTCTTACGGTACCTTTGACGAACACAAGAATCCGCATTACTGGGATACGGAAGGCCGTCGCCACGACCCGCGCGAGTGGTCACCGTTACACGAATCGGGCAAGGTGGTGTCTTATCTGAAGAACGAGGGGAATGTACGCGACCCGAAGAAACCTTTCTTCATTATGGTAGGCATGAATCCTCCCCATAGTCCGTACCGTTCTTTGGACGACTGTATGGAGGAAGATTTCAATCTCTATAAAAACCAGCCTCTGGACAGCTTGCTCGTCCGTCCGAATGCCGACTCCAAGATGCTCAAGGCAGAGAGTGCACGCTACTACTTTGCTTCTGTGACGGGTGTCGACCGTGCTTTCGGTCAGATACTGATGCCTTGAAAAAGGAACTCGGACTGGACAAGAATACCATTGTCGTGTTTGCCTCCGACCATGGGAGAGACCATGTGCAGCCAGCATACGGAAGACCCGAAGAATTCCCCGTACTCCGAGTCCATGAACGTTCCTTTCTTGGTGCGTTTTCCCGATAAGATTAAGCCTCGCGTGGACGACTTGATGCTTTCCTCGCCGGACATCATGCCTACCTTGTTGGGGCTTGCCGGTCTTGCCGACTCCATTCCGGCCGAGGTGCAGGGGCGCAACTATGCACCGCTTTTCTTCGATGAAAAGGCGGATATTGTACGTCCCACCGGCGCTCTCTACATCCAGAACCTGGACGGTGAGAAGGATGCGGAAGGCATGGTCCGTTCCTACTTCCCTTCGTCGCGCGGCTTTAAATCGGCGCGCTACACGCTGGCGCTCTACATTGACCGCGAAAACCATAAGCTGGTCAAAAGTTTGTTGTTTGACGATGAAAAGGACCCGTATCAGATGAATAACCTTTCTTTGGAAGAAAACCAAGAAGTCGTAAAAGACCTTTGCGCAGAGATGGGCAAAGTGTTGAAAGAGATTGATGATCCTTGGTATAAGGAAGGTATCTTGAAGGATATGATACCTTATTGATTGGAAATGGGTTATAGATAATCCTCCATAAATTGCTTGAACGTTTTTTTTGCGACCCGCTTCGACTGATAGTGAACTATTTGTCGGAGCGGGTTGTTTGATTCAGAATGGAATAAATTACCAATACGTATTAAGTAAATGATGGAGATGAAGTATAGACTATGGGCTTGTTTGTTGTTTTTGCCGATGGTCCTTTGGGCGTCCGGGCGTCCGAAAGTGGCTGTCGTACTCAGTGGGGGTGGCGCCAAAGGGACGGCGCATATCGGTGCTCTGAAAGTAATTGAAGAAGCGGGTATCCCTATAGATTATGTGGTGGGCACTAGTATGGGGGCCATTGTGGGCGGTTTGTATTCTATCGGATATACCCCACAGCAATTGGACAGTATGGTGAATGCCCAGAACTGGAAATTTTTGCTCTCGGATGCCCCCCAATCCTAAGGATGTGTTGCTGGATGACCGGTTGAAGTCGGAGCGCTATGTACTCTCCATTCCGTTTTCTTTGAAATCTGCCGCTGTTTCGGATGCGGGTATCATAAAAGGGAAGAATCTGGCACGTTTGTTCTCCACATTGACAGAAGGTTACCAGGCTTCTGTGGATTTTTAGCCGTCTTCCTATTCCGTTTGCCTGCGTGTCGGAAAATCTGGTGAATGGCAGCGAAGTAGTGTTCCATGAGGGAATACTGGCCACTGCCATGCGTTCCAGCATGTCCATTCCCGGTGTGTTTGCTCCGGTAGACCTGGATGGAATGGTGTTGGTGGACGGTGGAATGGTGAATAACTATCCGGTAGATGTGGCGCTTGCCATGGGGGCCGACTACATTATCGGGGTGGATGTGCAGAGTCCGCTGCTTAAGGCTTCCGAGCTGAAATCGGTGAAAGACATCTTCGGGCAAATCATCAATCTGCAAGGAGAGAAGAAATACCGTGAGAATCTGCGTAATACCGATGTATTGATAAAGGTGGATGTCACCGGCTATTCGGCTGCAAGTTTCACCAAAGAGGCCATCGACACTCTGATGGTGCGGGGAGAACGTGCTGCCATGGACAGTTGGGACGGACTGCTTGCCCCTGAAACGGAAGCTGGGACTTGCAGAAGATTATCAGCCTCGCCGCCCGGGACCTTTCCGCTTGCCCGGCGCGGCTGTTGATAGGGAGATTCCCGTTGATTCCCAAATAGCCGCCCCTGCTGTACGGGAGAACAAGCTGAATGTCGGTTTTCGTTTTGATACGGAAGAACTGGCGGCGTTGCAGGCAAATACGGACTTCTATTTCGGCCGGCAGCGGGAGTCGCTGGCCAGCCTCACCGCCCGTCTGGGCAAGCGTACTCTGGCACGACTCGGATATAGTTATCAGTGGGACGGTGGATGGCAGGCAGGACTTGCCTATCAGTTCGACTATAAAGATATGAATATTTATAATGAAGGCAAACGGGCGCTGGATTTGACTTTTTACACATCAGCTGGTCCGTATGGGGGCGGCGAAGGACTGGAACAATATCCAGGTCAGTCTGGGCATTGACTTTGATTACTACCACTATCATGATTTGCTGTCGCTCGACCCGTTGGCTTCGGCACTGTTTGAGAATTCGTCCTTATTCAGTTACTTTGCCGGACTTGTGTTCAACAACTTGAATGAGAGGAGCGCCCCTACAAAAGGCATGTCGTGGGCGGTATCCTACCATCTCTATACGGATAACCTCTTCCAGTATAAAGACAACAATCCTATTTCTGTTTTCGATGTCCGTTGGCAGGGATGTTTCTCTCCCTCGAGTAAGTTCACTGTCACTCCTTCGTTTATGGACGCGTATTGTCCGGAAGCGGTAATTATCCTTTTGCCATCATCAATATGGTGGGGGGACCATACCGGGGCGCTATATGCCCACAGCACATACCGTTTACGGGCATCAACCGTGCGGAACTGTCACAAGCCGCATTGCTGGTTGCAGGGCTGAACCTCAGACAGCGTATCTTGAAAAACCAGTATATATCAGTGATGGGCAGTTATGGGCGAAACTCCGGGAAGTTTCATCAGATTCTTGACTCTTCCGAATCGGTTGATATGGCAGGGGGTAGGCATCGGCTATATGTACAAGAGTTTTCTGGGACCAGTGGAGATACAATTGAATTGGTCCAACCAGACGAAGAAAGTAGGGTGGTATGCCGGGTTCGGATTCGTATTCTAACAGGGATGTATCCAAAATACACAATCACCATAGGATTATACAGATTTTATTTTTCAGTTAAAAGAACAGAAGAACAAAGAGAGAAATATATGTTCTTTTGTTCTTCTGTCTAAAACTTACCCCAATCTGTATGATTCTGTGGTGAGTTATGATACCTTCGTTATTTATTCAGCTTCCATTCGCTTCCGTCCTTACCGTCCTTAATCTCGAAACCGAGCGCGGTGAGTTCATTGCGGATTTTGTCGGATGTAGCCCAATCTTTGTTGGCTTTTTGCCTTTGAACGCTCTTCCAATAGCATGTCCACTACCTTGCCGAAGGCGGCTTCACGCTCTTCGTTGAGGCGTTGTCTTCTTGTAATCCTAAGATGTCGAAGCAGAAGAGGTGGAAGGTTTTCCTTCAATTCTTTCAGGTCTTCGGCTGTGATGGAATCGTTTCCAGCTAGGATATTGTTTACCATCTTGGCGCCGTCGAAGAGGTGGGCGATGACAATCGGTGAGTTGAGGTCATCATTCATCGCTTCATAACACTTGGCACGCAGGGTTTTTCACGTCTATGGTGGAGGTTGCAGCAGGGGTAATCTTGTCCAGTCCATGTACAGCATCCATCAGTCTTGCCAATCCCTTTTCGGCGGCTTGCAGAGCTTCGTTGCTGAAGTCTACCGCACTGCGGTAGTGGGCTTGCAGGGTGAAGAAGCGGAGGGTCATTGGGCTGTAGGCTTGCTCCAGCATGGGGTGTGTGCCTTTGAAGAGCTCTTCCAATGTGATGAAGTTACCGTAAGACTTACCCATTTTCTGTCCGTTCACGGTCAGCATGTTGTTGTGCATCCAATAATGTACCATATCTTCCCCTTGGGAAGCTACGGATTGTGCAATCTCGCATTCGTGATGCGGGAAGATAAGGTCCATACCGCCACCATGAATGTCGAAGTGCTCGCCCAAGTATTTCTTTCCCATGGCTGTACATTCGGCGTGCCAGCCGGGGAAGCCGTCGCTCCACGGGGAAGGCCAACGCATGATGTGTTCCGGTTGCGCACATTTCCAGAGGGCAAAGTCTGCGGGGTTGTGCTTCTCGCTCTGTCCGTCCAGTTCGCGGGTGGTGTTGAGAACATCATCCAGGTTGCGTCCGGAGAGCTTGCCGTAGTGATGGTCCTTATTGTATTTTTCTACATCGAAATAAACGGAACCTTCACTTTCGTAGGCATATCCGTTCTTCAATATCTCCTTTACAAGTTCTATCTGTTCGATGATGTGGCCGCTGGCATGTGGCTCGATACTGGGAGACAGCACATTCAATGCATCCATCGCCTTATGATAGCGGTTGATGTAGTACTGTGCCACTTCCATTGGTTCCAGTTGTTCCAGACGGGCTTTTTTCGCAATCTTGTCTTCACCTTCGTCGGCATCGTGCTCCAGATGGCCCACGTCGGTAATGTTGCGGACATAGCGCACCTTGTAGCCGATGTGCGTCAGGTAGCGGAACAGCAGGTCGAAAGTGATGGCAGGGCGTGCATGTCCCAAGTGCGGGTCACCGTACACGGTCGGTCCGCAGACATACATGCCTACATGCGGTGCATGCAGCGGTACGAACAGCTCTTTTTTTCTATTTAAAGTGTTGTAAATGGTCAGTTGATGTTCCATAACAGTTGATTATTAGTTCTTTTAGGAGTACAAAGGTATAATAAATCTGTGAAAATCTATAATGATATTCTGTTTTATAAGAGTAAATGCAACGGATTTCACCTTCGTTTATTACTTTTGTATCCATGAAGTCAGATAAACGTGTATTGCTTGGCATGAGTGGCGGCACGGATAGTTCCGTGGCCGCCATGAGGTTGCAGGAAGCCGGTTATGAGGTGACTGGCGTGACTTTCCGTTTCTATGAGGCAGGAGATGAGACCGGGTATTTGGAAGATGCACGGGCTCTGGCCCTGAAGCTGGGGATGAAACACATTACCTATGATGCACGCGAGCTTTTCCGTTCGCGTATTATCCGCTATTTTGTGGAAGAGTATCTAAGGGGGCGTACTCCCGTTCCTTGCACGGTCTGTAATAATGAGCTGAAGTGGGCGTTGTTGGCTAAAATAGCCGATGAAAAGGGGTATTTATTGGATTTCTACCGGACATTATGTGCGTAAAGTCTTGTCCGGAGGAAAGTATTATATAGCTCCTGCGGCAGACAGGGATAAGGACCAGACTTTTCTTCCTGTGGGGCTTGAAGCAGGATATCATACAGCGTATGTTGCTTCCGATGGGAGATATTACGAAAAATGAGGCGCGCTCGTATGCGGCGGAGCGTGGTTTCGGGCAGGTGGCTGCGAAGAAAGACAGTATAGGTGTGTGCTTTTGCCCTTTGGATTACCGTTCCTTTTTTGAAGCGTGAGGTTCTGAAACACTATTACCCGGTAAAGGTAGATTCGTCGATGAAAAGGGGGATTTCTTGGGATGGCATGAGGGCTATCCGTTTTATACCGTAGGGCAACGTAGGGGCTTGGGTATCCATCTGAATAAGGCTGTTTTTGTGAAAGAGACAAGAGTGGAAAGCAATGAAGTCGTTTTAGCTCCGCTCTCTTCCCTCTACAAGCAGGAAATGTGGCTGGGAGAGTGGAACCTGGTGGAGAATAGTCGTGTGCTGGGTGCAAACGAGGTTATTGTGAAGATACGCTACCGTAAGCAGGCAAACCGGTGCAGGGTGACTTCTTACGGTGGAAGGTCTGTTACGTGTCCGTCTGATAGAGCCGCTGGAATCCATTGCACCCGGGCAGGCAGCGGCTTTCTATGATAAGGACGGATACTTGTTGGGCGGTGGAATTATTCTTTGAACCTTACATTCGTTTTATAGCTTCTCGAACAAAAGATAGTAAATGTTGTTAATTTTATGAGACGTCTTTTTATGAGAAACTTTTAAAACGAACTGTAATATGAAAAGGATATATATTGTAATGTTGTTTGCTGCTTTAGCAACTATAACTTATGCCCAGACGGATGATAAGGGTTATCAGGAGGGAGCTTGGGTATTGAAAGGAGTGACTGGTCTTAATATGTCACAGACTGCCATGGCCAACTGGTCGGCAGGAGGTGAGAATTCCATTGCTGGAAATGCCTACTTGAATGCATCACTGACACACAAGAAAGGAAACTGGCTCTGGGTCACCAACATGGTGCTGGACTATGGCTTGTCCAAAACCAAATCTCAGGGGATGAGGAAAAGTAGTGATAAAATAGGGCTTTCCACTCAGTTGGGATATTCTACAGACAACGTCTGGTTCTATACACTGATGGGTGATTTGAATACCCAGTTTGCCAAAGGATATGACTATCCCGACAAAGAGCACCAGATTTCCAATTTCTTTGCTCCTGCCTATTCGAATATCGCCCTGGGTATGGAATGGAGGCCTAAGAGTAACTATTCTCTACTGCTTTCACCCGTTTCCACCAAGATGACTTTCGTGACTGATGACTATCTTTCCGATTTGGGTGCTTTTGGTGTAGACCCGGGTGACCACTTCAAGATAGAGGGTGGCGCTTTTGTGAAAGCCCGTGCTGAATTGCCCGTGATGGAGAATGTGAATCTGATTACTACGGCTGATTTCTTTACTCCTTACAGCAAAGATTTTGGAAACATAGATGTGAATTGGGATGTACTTATCAGCATGAAAATCAATAAAGTATTGTCGGCTACCATCAATACAACTCTAAAGTATGACAATGATGTGAAAACGTTTGATGACAATGGAGTGAAGAAGGGCGCCAAGGTGCAGTTTAAGGAAGTGCTGGGAATTGGGCTGGCATATAATTTCTAATCCTTGAGGCTGACTGTTGAAATGAAAAAGTAAAGTCAAAACATACTGACTGATTTGTAAAACGCGGATTACGCAAATTACATGGATTTATTAATTTATCCGCGTAATTTGCGTAATCCGCGCTTGATTTTTATGATACAGTAATTTACCGGTTCAGTTCCAGCATCTCCTCTATATACTCCCTTGTATTACTGAGTCGAGGCACTTTATGCTGTCCGCCGAGTTTCCCCTTGCTATCCAGCCAGTCGTGGAAGAGGTTGGGGCGGGCAACGATGATTTCCAGCGGTTGCAGCGCCAGGTTATTCTGCCTTTTAGCTTCATAGTCGGAGTTCACCTCTTTCGAGGGTGTCGTCCAATACTTTGGCGAACTTCTCCAGGCTGTCCGGCATTTGTGCAAACTCTATCAGCCACTGGTGGCGGCATTTGGCATGCTTGTCCATAAACACGGGAGCAGCAGAGTAATCTACTACTTGTGCACCGGTCTCGGCACATGCCCTGGCAAGTCCTCTTTCCGCGTTATCCACAATCAGTTCTTCGCCGAACGCGTTGATAAAGTGCTTGGTACGTCCGGTGATGACGAACTTATAGGGGTTCTTCGATGTGAACTTCACCGTATCTCCAATCATATATCGCCACAAACCGGCAGAAGTGGAGATTACCATGGCGTAGTTTTTGTTCAGCTCCACCTCCTCGAGGCAGAAGGTACGCGGATTCTCCTTGCCTACATCTTCAAGCGGGATGAACTCGTAGAAGATACCGTAGTCAATCATCAGCAACATGGCAGGGTCGGCAGGGTCGTTCTGCGTGCCGAAGTAGCCTTCGGAGGCGTTATAAGTCTCTACATAATGCATCTTGCTGCTGCGGATCACGTCTTTGTATTGCTCGCGGTAGGTAGGGAGTGAAGGCAACGCCGCCGTGGAAGAATACCTCCAGGTTGGGCCATATCTCTTCGAGGCTCTGCTTTCCCGTCTTTTCCAGTATATGTTTGATGAGTACAAGCATCCAGGACGGTACACCGGAAAGGTTGCTTACATTTGCATGGATGGTTTCGCGGGCAATGGCCTCCATTTTGGGCTCGAAGTGCTCCATCAAGGCTGTCTGCTTGCTGGGTACGCGGACAAAGTTTACCAGCGGGTTGATATTTTCTATGAGGATGGCGGAGAGGTCGCCTACAAGACTGTGGTTGGTGTTCAGGTTGGGAGCGTGGCTGCCTCCAAGGATAAGCCCTTTACCGGAAAAGAAACGGCTTTCGGGATTCTGTCCCAGATAGATGGCAACGGCATCCCGGCCTCCCTTGTAATGCGTGTCGTGCAAGGACTCCCGGCTGACGGGCAGGAACTTGCTCTTGTCGTTGGTGGTACCCGATGATTTGGCAAACCAACGTATTTCCGAAGGCCAAAGCAGATTTTGCTCACCGGCACGCAGGCGGGTTACATAAGGTTTTACTTCTTCATAAGTTTGTATGGGAAGGCGCTTCTTGAAATCTTCATAAGTACGGATAGAGGCATAGTCATGCTTCTTTCCCCATTCCGTGTTTGCCGCTGTCCGGACGAGGCGCTGCAGTACAAGCTGTTGCAATTCACCGGCATGGCTGGTGTATTGTTCGATTTCTTTCAGACGGGGAGCAAAATATACCTTATTCAGAAACTTTGTAATATTCATCGTTCTTTGTGAAATCTTATTTTAAACCGCAAAAAAATAATCTTATTTATCGGCATCTCTATCTTTTTTCTCTTTTTTTTCTATCTTTACGGACCTATAGAACAATAATTCAAACAAAAATATCATGAGAATAGGTATTTTGACTTCAGGAGGCGACTGTCCCGGCATCAACGCTACCATTCGCGGTGTATGTAAAACAGCTATCAACCATTATGGAATGGAAGTAATTTGGCATTCACAGCGGTTTTCAGGGGCTGCTGACCAAGGATGTGGAGTCGTTTACCGAAAAATCCTTATCCGGTTTGCTGAACTTGGGAGGTACGATGCTCGGTACTTCGCGCGAGAAGCCCTTTAAGAAGAACGGCGTGATGTCCGGCGTGGACAAACCGGCACTGATAGCGCGGAATATCGAAGAGATGGGGCTTGATTGTGTAGTCTGTATCGGCGGGAACGGTACGCAGAAGACAGCCGCCAAACTCTCTGCTATGGGGCTGAACATTGTGTCTGTACCTAAAACCATAGACAACGATATTTGGGGAACTGATTTCTCCTTCGGATTCGATTCTGCCGTCAGCATTGCTACGGATGCCATCGACCGGTTGCACAGCACGGCCAGCTCGCACAAACGGGTGATGGTGATTGAGGTGATGGGGCACAAGGCAGGTTGGATAGCCTTATACTCCGGTATGGCAGGCGGTGGTGACGTGATTCTGATTCCGGAGATTCCCCTATAATATCCACCGTATCGGAGAAACGATTCTGAATCGGCTGAAGAAAGGAAAGCCTTACTCCATCGTGGTGGTAGCCGAAGGTATACAGACGGACGGGCGGAAGCGTGCCGCCGAGTATATCGCTCGGGGAGATAGAGTATGAGACGGGTATCGAGACCCGTGAGACTGTGTTGGGTTATATTCAGCGGGGCGGCTCACCCCACCTTTGACCGTAACCTTTCCACACGTATGGGCGGACATGCCACGGAACTGATTGCCAACGGGCAGTTCGGGCGGATGATTACCTTGAAGGGGAATGAAATAGCGTCTGCACCGCTGGAGGAGATTGCGGGCAAGTTGAAGCTGGTGACGGAAGACAATGACTTAGTTGTCCAGGGACGTCGGATGGGAATCTGTTTCGGCTAATTTTTCTTGTGGGGATTCTTCAACAGCTTCTGCCATGGGATTTTCTTCTGTGGAGGTTTCTGTTGCATGGTTTCGCTCCTTGGCTGCCTGGACTTCCTCCTTGAAAGCGGCATCCTTAATTTTTTTCAATGCCATCTGTGCCGCATTTTGTTGCGACTCCTTCTTGGAATAACCGGTGCCGGTACCTGCCGATATCCCTTCGATGCGGACTTCGGTGTGGAACATCGGATTGTATTCTTCGTCGAGAAACTGCTCGATAAGCTCGAATGACACCTCCATTTTGTTCTTCTGGCTCCATTCGATGAGTTTTGACTTGAAGTTGACCTCTTTGCGAGACATCTTGTCGAGGTCGATATAGTTTTTGAAAATCTTCTCTTCCATGAACTGCTTGCAGCGGTCGTAGCCCTGGTCCAGATAAATGGCGCCGATGAAGGCTTCGAATGCATTGCCGTACATGTAGCTGTTGTGGGATGAGGAGCGGGTGGAGTATTTCACCAGTTTGTCCAGTCCGATTTCCACGGCCAGTTTGTTGAGTGTTTCCCGCTGTACAATTTTGGAACGGGTATTGGTAAGGAAACCTTCGCGGCGTCCTTCGAAATGGCGGTAGACAATATCTCCTACAATGGCGTCGAGGATAGCATCGCCCAAGAATTCCAGCCGTTCGTTGTTGATGGGACGTCCTTTTCGGAGCGCATGGAGATGGATTTATGCAGCAAAAGCCTGCTGATAGACCTTGATGTTACGTGGAAAGAAGCCGAGAATTCTGTAAAAACAAAAATAAGACTCTCTATCCTTGCGGAACAAGAGCCTTATTTTATCTATTTGGTTACGTAACACGACCTTATTATTCTGCGTATTTCTTGAAAATGACACACGCATTATGACCACCGAATCCAAAAGTATTGGACAAAGCTACGTTCACTTCGCGCTTTTGTGCTTTGTTGAACGTGAAGTTCAGGTCATAGTCGATGTTTTTCGTCGTTATCACCCTCTTCGTGGTTGATGGTCGGAGGAACAATGCCATTCTTGATGGCGAGGATGCTTGCAATGGATTCTACCGCACCGGCAGCGCCCAGCAAGTGGCCGGTCATGGATTTTGTCGAACTGATGTTCAACTCATACGCATGCTGTCCGAATACCTCTTTGATTGCTTTTGCTTCCGAAATATCACCTACGGGAGTAGATGTACCGTGAACATTGATATAATCTACTTCTTCGGGTTTCATTTCTGCATCTTCCAACGCATTCAGCATCACTAACTTGGCTCCCAAACCTTCGGGGTGAGAGGCTGTCAAGTGATGAGCGTCGGCAGACATTCCTACGCCGGCAACTTCCGCATAGATTTTGGCACCGCGTGCCTTGGCGTGTTCCAGTTCCTCGAGAACGAGACAACCGCCACCTTCACCCATGATGAATCCGTCACGGCTTGCGCTGAACGGACGGGATGCAGTTTCGGGAGAATCATTGCGGGTTGACAATGCATGCATGGCATTGAAACCACCTACACCGCAAGCGGCGATGGCAGCTTCCGAACCACCGGACACGATAACATTTGCCTTACCCAAACGGATGAGGTTAAACGCATCGGCAATAGCATTTGTGGAAGTGGCACATGCAGAACAAGTTGCGTAGTTGGGACCATGGAAACCATACATGATGGAAATTTGTCCGGCAGCAATGTCCGAAATCATCTTGGGGATGAAGAACGGATTGAATTTGGGGCCGTTTTCCTTACCGGTCAGGGCATAGTTGCCCGCCTCTTCTTCGAATGTACGGATGCCACCGATACCGGCGCCGAAGATGACACCGATTCTGTTTAAATCCTCATTTTCGACGTCAAGCCCAGAGTCACCTACCGCTTCTTTGGCTACTGCAATGGCATATTGTGTGTACAAGTCCATCTTGCGGGCCTCTTTGCGGTCTATATATTTGGTAGCATCGAAGCCTTTTACTTCGCATGCAAACTGAGTCTTGAAAAGCGATGCATCGAAATGAGTAATAGGTCCTGCTCCACTAACCCCATTCACAAGATTTTCCCAGAATTCGGGAACACTGTTGCCAATGGGAGTAATGGCGCCGAGACCTGTTGTTACTACAACTCTTTTTAATTCCATGTTATAAACGAATGGATAAGATTACTTAGCGTGTTCTTCGATGTAAGATACAGCATCACCTACAGTACCAATCTTTTCAGCCTGGTCATCGGGAATAGAGATACCGAATTCCTTTTCGAATTCCATGATAAGTTCTACAGTGTCAAGAGAATCAGCTCCCAGGTCGTTAGTGAAGCTAGCTTCGTTAGTAACTTCTGATTCTTCTACGCCTAATTTATCGACGATAATCGCTTTCACTCTTGATGCAATTTCAGACATAACTTTAAGTTTTTAATTAATAATTAGTTTTATTTCTTTAAATTTGCGGTGCAAAGGAATGAATATTTATCATTCCTCGCAAATATTTGATGAATTAAATGCACCTTTTTGCACATTTTTCACGGTTTTGTGCAGTAATTGGAGGGATTATGGGAAAAAATATCGCAGTTTTAGCGTCGGGAAGTGGTACGAATGCCGAGAATATCATCCGTTATTTCCGGGAAAAAGGTTCGGCACGTGTGGCTCTGGTTTTGACTAACCGGCAGAATGCGTTTGTTTTAGAGCGTGCCAAGGGGCTGGGAGTGCCTTGTGTCTGGTTTGCCAAGAGCGATTGGGAAAGTGGAGAGCTTGTTTTGTCGACGCTTCGAGAGCATGATATTGATTTTGTGGTATTGGCAGGATTCCTGGCACGTGTGCCGGACAATATTCTGCATGCTTATCCCAATAAAATGATAAATATACATCCTTCGTTGCTGCCCAAGTTCGGTGGAAAGGGAATGTACGGCGACCGTGTGCACGAGGCAGTGATTGCTTCCGGCGAAAAAGGAAAGCGGTATTACCATCCATTATACGAATGAGCATTATGACGAAGGCGGCATTATCTGCCAGCAGAAATGCCCCGTATTGCCGGGCGATACGCCGGAGGAGCTGGCGCAACGCATCCACCGGCTGGAGTATGAATACTATCCGAAGGTGATAGAGGAGTTGGTGGAAGGCCTCTCTCCCAGTTATTTATAGAATCGGTTAAGGGAGAGGATGGCCTCGTTCAGCTTACGGTTGTCTATCTTGTAGTTTTCCAGGGGATTCAATGCACTGTCGCTGATTTCTATATATCCGGAAGGGTGTTTTTCCAGAATAGTATGATTTTCTACGATAAAGGCATAATTGAGATTGTCGCCCACGATATGCCAGTTCCGTGGACAAGTATCGGTTATTAAATGCCCCATACTGTAATCGGAAGGCGGATTGGTTACACCCAGCACTTTATTCATTAGGGTTGGTGCAAAATCATAGTGCGTGGTACGGTGATGGTAGGTATGTGGCTGTTCTCCCGGTTCATATAATAGGAAGGGGATATGTGTTTGTACCGGTGAATAATTACTGCCGTGGCCCCAATAATTTTTATGATTCTCATTGAATTCTTGTCCATGGTCTCCGGTAATGATGACCAGGGTATTGTCTAGCAGTTTCTTTTCTTCAAGTTTGTGGAGGACGCATCCCACCAGTGAGTCGGCTTCCGCCACGCAGTTGTAGTAGAGGTTCAGGAAAGGAGTAGGGTCTATGTCGTTGTTCAGTTTCATATAGTCGGCGAACTCCCAGGACGGTTGGAAACGATAAAGCTTGTCCTTCGGCACTTCATATCCGTGTGCCAAATCATAGAAGAGAAAGGAAAAGAAAGGTTTTGTACCGCTGCCCAGCGTATCGAGTGCTTGCAGATAATCTGCTGTAATACGGCAGTCGCGGTCATAAACGGTTTTTCCTTCGGTATGGGTACGCAAGTCGGGTACCTTTGAGAAAAGTATTTTGGCAAATGGCGGGTTGACGATTGTAGCACTGGGATAAATACCTATCTGATAATTCTGCTTCAATAGTTCTTCTATGAGCAGGGGCTGTATGCCCGATACCTCAAAATCAGTCCAGTAGATGGATGAGAGACTGAAGAAAAGCCCGAAGATACTTCCACGTGTGCCATTGCTGCTGCTTAGATGGGAGGTGAATCTGCTGCAACTGTCGGCAAAGTGGCTGATATGAGGTGTAATGTCCTGGTTAAAGGCGCGGTAGTTCCATGAGTCTATGGCTATCAGCACTACATTCTTGGGGTTGGAATGGACTTCGTATTTCAAAGAATCTATCGGATAGTTGAGGTCAGCAGACTGCTTTTTGTTGTTGAAGTTCATTTTAATGACATCCTTGGATGAGACCACTCCTAACTTCATCATCAGGCGGGTTGCCGTAAGCGGGAAGTAATAGGGCAGGCAGGGGGCGCTGCGAATCACTGAAGTCTTTTGCGCTACAGCGGCATAGGCATGATAAAAGTTAGAGAATAGTGCAAACAAAATCAGAGTGGCAAGTACAGGACGGAAGCCACAGCGGTGAAAGCGGGTATAACAATGGCCTGCAAGTATTCTTAGCAAAGTATTGGCGGCAAATATACCCACTAATACTCCTGCAATCTTCAGATAAAGCCAGAAGCTGAATGTGAAAATCTCACTGTTGCCCTCTCCAACCAGGAGATTCAGTACAAAACCATTGATATGGAACTTGTAAAGACTGTACACACTGCCGTCTATGTAAGCAAGTATATTGAGTAATGATACAAGAATAATGTGTGTGATGGCGGCGGCTTGATGGCGCCGGACGGTAATGGCTACGATTAAGGATACGATATAAGGAATAAGTGCCCACAAGGCGGCATGTGAGCAAGCGGCCGTTATATAAAACATCCAGCCTCCCACGTCCATCATGGCGAGCCGGGGACTGTGAATCAGATAAAACAGAAATTGTATGGCAATCGTCAGAGTTGAAATTGCATAAAAAATAAATCCTTCACTGAGTGATTTCTCTAACTGTATTTTTTGCATTGATATTGTAATGTTTTGCCTATAGTTTCCTCTGATTCGGCATTGATAGTAAAGGCGTGAGGAGCTTATATAGTGACGTCTTTTGTATTATCGGGCTGTATTTCTAAATGTATGTGCTACTTTGGGATATAAGTGTAAGCATCTTTTTCTCTTCGTAGCGGGTAGTCTCCCCGCAATTTTTCAAATTGTTCGGGATGTGTTTTCAGTGCTTCGCTGTCCCTTCTCGGGTCATACATTTGTAGATATGCTTCTGCCAGGTTGCCGGCGGTAATAATCGGGTTCCGGGGTTGGGGGGGAGCGATGCGGTAGTCGGCTTTGATGTGAAAGAAACGGCAAAGGGCATCCAGAGACATACGGGTGGCATTGGCTTTTCCGTCGGCTGAATAACCGGCTATATGGGGAGTTCCAAGGAACACTCTATTTAATAAGGTAAGATTGATATCAGGCTCATTCTCCCATACATCAATGATGGCATCGGAAATCAGTCCGTCTTCTAAGGCATTCAGGAGCGCATTGGTTTCAATCACCTCTCCACGTGAGGTATTGATAATGACGGGACAGCGTTTTAATGACCGGAAGAAAGTATGGTCTGCCAAATGGAATGTTTTGTATGGCCCTTCCTTATATAAAGGTACGTGGAAGGTGAGGATATCACATTCTGCTGCGAGTGCTTCCAAGGAACTGAAATCGCCTTCTCCTTCCTTGTCTTGCCGGGGCAGGTCATTCTTCAGGACACGCATGCCCAGTTCTTGCCCTACTTGGGCTATTTTGCTACCCACATTGCCTACGCCGATGATGCCTAATGTCAATTCGGACAGTTGTACTCTTTTGAGCTGTTGCAATAATAGTAAGGCTGATTGCACGTATTGAGCTACGGATGCTGAATTGCATCCGGGGGCATTGGTCCAAGCGATGCCTGCTTCACGGCAATATTCCGTATCTATATGGTCGAAGCCTATGGTGGCGGTGGCAATGAAGCGGACTTTACTGCCTTCCAGCAGTTCCTTGTTGCAGTGAGTGCGGGTACGTATAATCAGTGCATCGGCATCTTTTACCAACTCCGGAGTGAAGTCTCTGCCAGGAGTATAAATCACGCTGTCGGCTATTTTTTCGATGGCTTCCTTAATAAAAGGTATCTTGTTGTCAACAATGACTCTCATAATGCTGCTGTTCTTTTCGACGATTTTCCATCGTGCGAAGATACGACTAATCCGCCAAAGTGGCTAAGTAATGCCCGGAAAATAATTTGATTCTTTCCGTTTTTAAGTTTGCATTTCTGCCCTCACCGCTCTCACTCTTTTCTTCAACTTCCCTATTCAACGGCATTGCAGGGGTGGGTGAGAGCAATCGAAAAGGGTGAGGGTAAATTTTGCTCTCACCCGTGTTTTCTTCCGTTCCGCATCCTTCTTTCTTCTGTTGCATCCTTTTCATTCTTTCGTTTTACTTTTGGATTCTTCAGCAGCCCACGTTAGTGAGCCGTAATGTTCACTTGAGTGAACTAAATAGCTCACTAGTGTGGTTGAATTGGTTCATAACAGTGGGCCGATGATGAATAAAGTAGTTTTCGGGAAGGAGATAAGGTGTTTGAAGGATAAAACAATGGGCCAGTACGGATTGAACAATGGGGATGTGCCCGATTCCGTACTTGGTTTTTGTAACAGACAGCAAGTGATTGCTCATCTCTATCTTATGTTTTATAGGTGAATTTGTGTTTTTGTCAAAAAAGGAAAGCGAAATAGACTGCTATATGAGGATTATCTTGTACATTTGCAGCTGAAACTTTTTAGAGATGAGAATAGGATACGACGGAAAACGGGCTGTGCAGAATTTTACGGGATTGGGCAATTACAGCCGGTATGTGGTGCAGTCATTGTCAGCCTTTGCTCCGGAAAACGAGTATTGGTTGTATGCTCCGGTACACCGTGAAAATCAGCAACTCTCGTCGATGGTGGCCGAAAGCCGGGGAACGGTATCGGTACATTATCCATCTTATTGGCTCTGGAGAGGAATGACTTCGTTGTGGCGCGTGGGAGGTATACGCAGGACTTTGAAACGGGACAACATACAGCTGTTCCACGGATTGAGTAACGAACTTCCCCTGACCATCCATCGGGTACGGGAAGTAAAGAGTGTGGTGACTGTTCACGACCTTATTTTCCTGAGACTTTCACATTGTTTTTCGTTGGTCGACCGCTTGATTTATAACTACAAATGCCGCTATGCATGCAAGCATGCAGACCACATCATTGCTGTGAGTGAGTGTACCAAGCGTGACATCATACATTATTATGGAATTCCTGCGGATAAAATTTCCGTTATTTACCAAGGGTGTAGTTCTCTGTATGCCTGTCGTGTCGGTAAGGATAAGCGCAAGGAGGTGATGCGGAGTTATCGGTTGCCCGAACGCTATATCTTGTCGGTGGGCACCATTGAGGAGCGTAAAAATGCGCTGGCCATTGTGAAGGCTTTGGAGTATCTGCCCGATGAACTGCATTTTGTTCTGGTAGGGAGACCCACAGCCTATATCCATCAGCTGAAAGAGTTTATGACAAAAGCCGGATTGCAAGACAGAGTACATTTTCTGCATGGTATCCCTTCGGACGATTTACCTGCCATTTATCAGTCGGCCGAGACTTTTGTATACCCATCCGTTTACGAAGGTTTTGGCATCCCTATTCTTGAGGCTTTGCATTCCGGCATTCCGGTGGTTGCAGCAACCGGCTCTTGTCTTGAAGAAGCGGGGGGGGAGCATTCATTGTATGTGCGTCCCCACGATGTGGAGGGATTGGCAGCGGCGATTGCCCGTACACAAGAGCCTTCTTTGCGTGCCACCATGATTGAGGAGGGGCTGAAGTGGGCACAGCGTTTCACGGAGGAGCAGATGGCGCGTGAGACGATGGAGTGTTATCGGAAAGTATTAACAAAAGAAACCTAAGATATGAATTATTTGGACCGCAATGAGTTTAACTACGCACCTTCGCAAGAGGTGGTGGAGGCTCTGAAGAATTTTGATATAAACAAACTCTGTTTCTATACCCGTATCTACGACGAAGGCAAGAAGAGTATTCTGTCTGTTTATCTATCTGAATCTTACGGAATTGATGAACCGCAGGTACTGTTGGGTTATGGTGGAGAAGATATATTGAAACAAGCAGTCCACTATTTCCTGACCCAAGAGGATGGGAACAAGACGATGCTCATTCCTAAATTCTCGTGGTGGTACTATAAATCCATTGCTGATGAAGTGGACGGGCATACGTTGCAGTATCCATTGTATGAGGATGGCAATACCTTTAAATATGATTTCGCTGCCATGAAAGAGATGGTACAGCGTGAGAATCCCAAGGTCTTATTAATCGCTTCGCCCAATAATCCCACCGGTAACGGTCTGACCCCTGCAGAATTGGACGCTTTGTTGGCTGAGTTGCCCGTAACAACCATCGTTTTGGTGGACGAAGCCTATGCCTCTTTCGTATCTACTGATACGGACTATATTAAGATGCTGGTTGATAAATATCCCAACCTGATTATTTCACGCACGCTTTCCAAGTTCTACGGATTGCCCGGATTGCGCATGGGTTTTGGGTTTATGAGTAAGGAGTTGGCCAACTTTGGCAAATACAGCAACAAATATCTGGGTTATAACCGTATCTCTGAGGATATTGCTATTGCCGCACTGAAATCGGATGCGCATTACCGGAATATAGCACGGCTGATGAATGAGAGTCGCGCCTGCTTTGAAGCGGAGATAGGGACGTTGCCTGGTTTCAAGGTATATGAGTCGGTGGCGAACTTTGTCCTTATAAAATATCCGATTGTCTTGAAAGAACGCTTACAGAAAGCTTTTGCCGACGAGGATTATAAGGTGAAGTTCATGAATGAACCAGACATCAATACCCATTTGCGTATTACCTTGGGGCGTCCTGAACAGAACCGTATTGTCATTGACACCATTAAAAAAATTGCATTACAATGAAAGCGGTTATATTGGCTGCAGGGATAGCTTCGCGTTTGCGTCCGTTGACTGATACCACTCCAAAATGTCTGTTGAAAGTTGGAGAGCGTTGTTTGCTGCAAAGAGCCTTTGATGCATTGCTGCAGAATGGCTTTCGGGAGTTTGTCATTGTCACCGGTTATAGACAGCAGCAGATTGTGAACTTTCTGGAAGCTCATTATCCGGCATTGGAGGTTACGTTTATCTATAATGAGAAATATGCTTCTACCAATAATATCTACTCTTTATGGCTTACACGGCCTTATGTAGATAAAGAGGACATTCTGTTGCTGGACAGCGATATCCTTTTTGACCCGCAGATTGTAGCCAAGTTGCTTGGATATGGTCAAGCGGATGCGTTGGCTCTGAACCATCATACATTGGGGGAAGAGGAAATCAAGGTAATAGCGGACAATGATGGCAAGGTGTTGGAAATCAGTAAGACGTGCTCCATATCCCGAGCTATTGGCGAGTCTATTGGCATCGAGAAGATGTCTGCCGCTTATACAGAAGCGCTTTTCCGGGAATTGGAGGTTATGATTACCAAAGAAGGTTTGGATAATATCTTCTATGAACGTGCTTTTGAGCGTCTCATACCGCAAGGACACTCTTTCTATGCGCTTGACACTACCGAATATTTTTCTGTGGAGCTTGATACGGTGAATGACTTTGAACAAGCACAGCGGTTGATTCCTTCACAACTTTATTAATTAATGGGCTGATTTTTATGGCAGATTATGATATACGTCCTTTGCAGCTTCGTATTTTGAAGATATTGCTTGCTGTGGATAAAGTTTGTAAAGAACATGGTTTGCGCTATTATATAATGGCCGGTACTATGCTTGGTGCAGTCCGTCATAAGGGATTTATCCCTTGGGACGATGATTTGGATATCGGTATGCCGAGGGCTGATTATGATTTGTTGATGTCTCATTCCAAGGAATGGCTTCCCAAGCCTTATGAGGCTGTCTGCGCAGAAAATGATCCGAATTATCCATTACCTTTTGCCAAGATACAAGATGCGGATACGACTCTTATCGAGCGTATGCATTTGAAATACTTGGGAGGTATCTACTTGGACGTATTTCCATTGGACGGTGTACCGCAAAGCAACCTGAAACAGAGGATTCATTTTGCCCGGTATGAATTTTACAAGCGGGTGCTCTATTTTATCTACCGCGACCCTTATAAACATGGAAAAGGTCCCGGCTCATGGTTGCCGCTGCTGTGCCGGAGACTTTTTACTACTGCCGGCGTACAGAGGAGTATCAGAAATGTGATGACCACCTATGACTTTGACAAGTCTTCTTTAGTCTGTGATTATGACGACGGTATGCGCGGTATTATGCCCAAGGCAGAGCTGGGAGCTCCGACTCCCGTTTCGTTTGAGGGCGAAACAGTGTGGGGAGTACAAGATTATGACGCCTATCTGACCCGAAAATATGGAGACTACATGGTTATACCGAAACAAAGCGGGCAGAGACAGCATAATTTCCACTATTTGGATTTGGATAAGCCCTATTCTTCACAAGAAAGTTCCAATTCTATTTTATAATTTTGCTCTTTTAGGGAAATGTTAGACAAATGTTTTTTTCCAAAATTTCCATAAGGGACCGAAATCTTTGGTTAATAAATAAAATATGGCTTTTAGGCGGCCGCGTATTAGGCTTATTTTGAATCTATTTCCTGTTTTGAAAGTTCCTATCTTTTGGGATTTGAAATCTTTTCCTTTGTAAGTGAAAACTTTGCGGAATGTGGATGAAGTCATGCCCCATTTTAATAGAAATTGCATTTGACCACAATTCTTGCGTATGCGGGTAGTTGATTTTGTTTCAAAATGATAGATGCGACTGGCTTGTAGCCCTTTCATGAATCTGACTCCACACATATATAATTTTGCGGTGAAATCTGGGTCGCTGTACATTCCGGGTGAGTATTCTATACTATAACCGCCTACTAAATCCCAAATGTCCCGGTGTACGATATTGGGAGGAATGGTAGCTCCCATCCAGTCGTTTATTTTGTAGTTCATGTATTCTTTCAGTAATTTATCTTCTTGAAAAGTTTCGATACTGTCTCCATAATTGGCTAAGATGGTTGATGCGCTTTGTGTATGTGGTTGTATTGATGTAGCTGAAAGAAAGAAATAATTGTCAGACAGTTTTTCTATTTCGTCATAGAGAACCTTGTCCCAAAAAGGGAGTACATACATATCATCATTCAAAAATAGAATATAATCAGTTTTGACTTTTTAGTGCGCATCATATTCATAGCAAAACATACTCCGATATTCTGCTCAGAATGTGTGTAATCAATACCTGCTTTTTTTTATCCACTCTAAGGTTCCGTCACTTCCATCGTTTACGTGTACAATGATTTGGTGATTGTAGTAAGAGTTTCTTTGGATACTTTGTATGCATAGTTTTAGGAAAGCAAGGTTATTCCATGTAGGTATAACGATTGAAAATAATCTGTTTTGAGATTTTATAGCTGTCATCTTTTGCTAATTGAGAAAATAAGTACAAAGATATTTATATAAATGGAGTTTTTGATTATAATTACTTGAAAACATTTATATTTTATAATATGCAAAAACAATATTGGTGTGAAATATACTGTTTTATGAGTGATATATAATACCTCTAGATTTCTTGTAGACAATAGTTTGGACTTGGATTGAATTTTTATGTTTGTGTTTTGTGTAGGCTGATGTTCTATATTGTATGATTAGCCTATATCGCTATTTGCGAAACTTGAATTAAGTTATTACTTTTGTGCCGAATCAGCAATTCTAATAAATTTGTTATGACCAAATTCTTAATTATCCGTTTCAGTTCGATAGGGGATATTATCCAGTGTATGGGAATTATCGGTGGAATACGTGAACGGTTTGCAGATGTGGAAATTCATTGGATTACCCGGAAAGATATGGTGGGGACCTTGTCGATGGATGGCAGGATTGATAAAATCTGGGCGTTTGACAAGGAGACCGGACTTGCCGGGTTGTTGAAAATGGCGGCTGATTTGAGAAAAGAGCATTTCGACTACATTTATGACGCTCATAGTAATATCCGTTCCAACATATTGAAGCTGATAGTGTCTCCATTGCCTTTTGTGAAACCTTACGTTGCTCTGCGGAGCAAAGAGAGAGGCAAACGCTTTTTGTTGTTCAAACTGGGAATCAACCATTTCGACAAGCCTTTCAGGGGGATGGTGTCTTTTCAGAAACCATTGAAGAAATGGGGAATTACGCATTTTCCGGACAACTATCACGACTGGCATTTCCCGGATGAGATACGCAGCAGGTATGAGAACTTTGTAACCAAAGATATGGTTACGCTCGTGCCGTCTGCCAACTGGGAAATGAAACGCTGGCCCGTTGCCTATTGGAAAGCGTTGGTCGCCCTTCTTCCTGAGTATAGATTTGTCATTCTGGCCGGTCCGAAAGATACTTTCTGTGAGGAAATCAGGAGTGCCGCACCGGAACGGGTAATCAATCTTGCAGGGAAAACCTCCCTGATGGAATCTTCCTACATCGTGCTGCGCTCCAATCTGGTAATCAGTGCCGATACGGGATTCATGCATGCCGCTGATTTGTTCCGTGTTCCTGCTTTTGCCTTGATGGGACCTACGGCCTTCGGTTTCCCTACGGGACCTACGGTGGAAATACTCGAAACAGCCCTGCCTTGCCGTCCGTGCACCAAAGACGGACGGGGTAAATGCAGGCTAGCTGTTTATCAGAAGTGTATGGTGGATATTACCCCCCAACAAGTCGCTGAAAAGATTATTGCTTCTCTTGGTTGATGGCGCCTATCGTCTTTGTAGTGGAATAACCGTCTACGAAGGGGATAGTTACTGTTTCTTGGGCATACTCCCTGCCTACAATGTTTTCTATGGCATAGTCGCCACCTTTTACCAACACGTCCGGTGCAACTGTCTTGATGAGATTCAGAGGGGTGTCTTCCGTAAAAATCACTACGTAGTCCACTGCTTCCAAGGCTGCCAGGACTGTGGAGCGGGCGCTTTCATCATTGATGGGGCGCGATTCCCCTTTCAGACGTTTTACTGAGCTGTCCGAATTCAATCCTACGATAAGTACGTCCCCCAGTCTTTTGGCCTTTTCCAGATAGCACACGTGTCCTTTGTGCAGAATGTCGAAGCAGCCGTTTGTGAATATGATTTTGCGCTCCTGCGCACGCAGTTGTTTTATAGTATCTGCAAGTTGGGGAATAGGAATAAGTTTGCTGGCCGGTTTCCCGATTTGTAGCTCGTCCTGCAACTCTTTGAACAGAATGGGGCTGGTGCCTATTTTCCCGACTACAATGCCGGCCGCTTTATTGGCAAGATAAATGGCATCTGCAATAGGGATACCGGCTGCCAGCGCAGCTGCTAAAGTTGCCACGACAGTATCGCCTGCACCTGAAACGTCATATACTTCCCTTGCTTCGGTAGGAATGTCTTGTGAGGCTTCCGGAGCTATATATGACATACCTTTTTCGGAACGTGTCACTAATAGAGAAGTAAGGTTATACTCCTTCAGTATCCGGTTTGCCGCGTTATGTATTTCTTTATCCTCATTTCTCACATCCATTCCCGAAACGGCTGAAAGTTCTTTCAGATTGGGGGTGATGATGGTTGCGGAACGGTATTTCTCCCAATTTGTCCCTTTGGGGTCTATAATGACCTTCTTCCCTTGCCCGGCAGAGGCGGATATAACCTGCTGGCATACTGTATCATTGCATACTCCCTTGCCATAATCCGAAATCACGACAATGTCCACTTCGGGGAGTGCACGCTTCACGGCATCCAGCAATTTCTGCTCAGTCTCTTCGTTCAGGCATTCATTTTCTGTTTCAAAGTCCAGCCGTACTACTTGCTGGCTGTTGCCTATTACGCGGGTTTTGGTGATGGTTGGGTGTTCTGTATGAAACAGTTCGTTTCTGATACCCAAATCAGCGAACATCTCCTGCATTGTGTTTCCGTTGTGGTCGTTGCCAAGCAGGCTGACGACATACGGCGAGCACCCCAGTCCCAGCAAATTTCTTGCAACATTGGCCGCTCCTCCCAATACATTGTGGGTACGGGTGACACGGACCACTGGTACGGGTGCTTCGGGAGAAATCCTTTTCACGTTCCCTATATGGTAAGTATCCAGCATCACGTCTCCGATAACGAGTACCTTCTTTCCCTTTATACTGTTTAATTCTGTATTCATAATAGGTTGTTTTTTAATTGGTTGGCCCAATATAGAAGTGAATGCTCAGAGGTGACCCGGAAGGGCTTGACACCACTTCTTTCGCCGCATTCCGTATCCGATTTCTTATCTCCGAACATATAGGATTGGGATGGGTCGATTTCATATTTCTTCATCGCTTCCGTCACCATGAAAGGAGAAGGCTTACGGCATTCGCAATGTTCTTCCGGAGCGTGAGGGCAAGTATAGAAATCGTTCAGTATAACTCCATGTTTTTCCAGCTCTTGGGCGAGTGCCCGGTTGAACTGTTCGGCGTCCTCCAGTGTAAAGTAGCCACGTCCAATACCGGATTGGTTCGTGATGACAATCAGCAGATAACCCAATTCCTGAAAAATGCGGAGTGCTTCGGCTACACCGGGCAATAATTCAAGCTCTTGGGTCTTGTAAACGTAGCCGAAATCAACATTGATGGTACCGTCCCGATCAAGGAAAATCGCTTTATTCATGGGAGAACAGTTTATTGTCAACGATGCCGCACAAGATATGTCCGATGGTAATGTGCACTTCTTGAATCCTGGCAGATTCGGCGTGCTGTATAATCAGCGGGTAATTGCAAAGTTCCTTGCACCTTCCTCCATCCCTTCCCAGGAGCCCTATGGTGGTGATGCCCATAGATTGTGCCTTCTGCAAGGCATGCTCTACGTTGGGAGAGTTGCCGCTGGTAGAAAGGCCTATCAGAATATCACCTTTCGTTCCCAAGGCTGCCGTCTGCCGTTCGAAAACGCGTTCGAAGCCATAATCATTGCTGACTGCGGTCAGGATGGAAGTGTCGGTTGTCATGGCGATGGCGGGCAGGCCTTCCCGTTCGGTCACGAAACGTCCGACGAGTTCGGCAGCGATATGCTGGGCATCGGCTGCACTGCCGCCGTTACCGCAAAGCAAGACTTTGTGCCCTTGTCGAAGGGCTTGTACTATCAGATTGCCGACAGTTTCGATGTCGGCAAGCATTTGCCGGTTGTTCAGGATATTTTCTTTGAGCCTGATACCTTCTTGGATGGACTGGATGATATAATCTTGCATAATTTTCTAATCTCGTTGGTACAAAGATACGACATTTCAGAAATGAAGCTTGCTTTTGACGAAATTTTTAAATTGTCTTTGCTTTCTCCATTTCAGTCTGCTGAAGAGAGTGAAGAATATGCATTCTTCAATATCGAATCCTCTTTGCTCGGCATATAGAGGTATTATTTTCATGAAGTCATCGGCGGGAATACCCAGTTGGCTGAAGGCATTCATGGACATTCTGATACCGGGCACTTTACCGAGCTTCAGGCGGTTGATGTCAATGAGGGCGAAGTGATATTTGCCGTTTGTCTTCCGGTAAAATATATTCTTGGGATTATAGTCCAGTGGCAAGACCTTGTTCAGATGTAATTGGAGAGTGAAGTCTACGAGGTCATGTCTTAGCCGTTTTTTCTCTTCTTCCTCCATTTCCGTACCGAACATATCCGTAACAAGCGGGTAGGGGAGGTATTCGGAAATAAAGTATCCGGTGTGGAAGAAACCATTCTTTTTGATTTCTATATAAGCTACCGGAGGGGCGGTCTCTATTCCCCGTTGCAGAAAAAGTTCTGCATATTCAAAGGCGCGCTGCGCTTTGCTTTTGCGGAACCAAGTGTAAATGAGGCAGTTTATGAGGGCAGGTCTTTTGTATTTCTTGATTACGAAGTCCTTGTCTCCGAACCGCACTCTTTCGACTGTGTTCCTTCGGTTACAATAAACCTCTTCCCGTTCATATTCTTCCGATGGGATGGCTCGGATATAACTCTCGTAGGCGGCATAGTGCGGATGAATATGTACCTTCATTGCTTTTATTTACATTTTACTTCTTTTGAACGGTGCAAAGATAGTGCAAACCGAAAGCAGAACAAAATGAACTTGTTCATTTTTTATTTTGAGGTGCCGCCTATCTTCGCTTTTGAGCAAAGATAATCAAAATGTATCATCTGGTCGGAAATATCGTATGCTTTTTTAGCGAACTCGGCTTCTGCCGGGGTGGGCTCTTCACCTACCACCTCCATTTGGGGGCTGATGGCGAATCCTTTCTTGCATGGGTCGAGGATGCTTTGGCCCAATCCGCTCCAGTAGTAATCATCCAGTTGGAGCAGGTTCAGTAAGGTGGGGTACATATCGATTTGTCCCATCACTTTATCATAACGCATGCCTACCGGAGAGTTTACTATGATGAAAGGGGTGAATGTCTTGTCGGATACGATACCCTTGCCACCGGGGGCGTTACACAATTCTTCACGGTAGGTAGCCAGTCCTTCGTGGTCACCGGTGATGACGATAAGGGTCTCGTCGTATTGTGGGAGTGTTTTCAAGTACTCCACGAATTTTCCTATCGCCTTGTCCGTATAGCGTGCAGTGGTCATATAGTCATTCATTTTCTGTGGAATGGCCGGAGAGAAATGAATCTCTTTCAATTCTTCAGGCAATTTGAAGGGAGCATGGCCGGAGTAGGTCACCAGCTGCATGTAAACATTCTCCCCCTTCTTCCAGATTTCCCCCTTCTCTATTTTTTGGCTGCATTGCGCCAGGAAGGAGCCGTCTCCGGTACGTTTGTGCGTGCCAAAGGCCTCTGTCAGTTCAAAGTCATGATAAGCAATGATGGTGTCGGTCCCGAAACTGTAGGCTATGACGCCTTGGTTCCAGGTCGATACTTTATCAATGGTCAGGAGGTAGTTGCGCGAGTTCTTCTGCTGATGCATGGCTTTTTGCAGGGTTCCGTAGGTGTGGTCAGGATATTGGCTGCTGTATGTGCCGCTGTTGATAGGCAGCATACCGGCGCAAAGCAACAGCTGTGCATCAATGGAACGTCCTCCTTTCACTTGCGTCAGTACGTGGGGAGCGTATAAGGTGGTGGAGTCTTGCAGCAGTTTGTTGAGATATGGAGTAATCTCTTGCCTTTCCACTTCCCTTTCGAGTACCCAGCTTTCCAAAGATTCTGCCAGGATGACGATGCAGTTGTTGCGGATTCCGATACGTCCGGCCAAAGGGTGATGTCCGGGTTTCTGGCTCAGCCACTCCTTTATCTCTTGCTGTATCTGTGGGGTGGCCTCCTGCTTCTGGTTGATGAGGTCATAGCATAGGCTTCCGAAGACGGTATACATGGAAGTGGTGCTTGCACACAGATAGGCTTTCTGGCGGACGGTGTTGTATGCTTCCTTGAATCCTCCTTTGGCCAGGGTGGTGATGGCAAACAGCAGGATACCGATTCCCAAAGCTCCTCCGTAATACTTGTATGATGTTCTTCCGGCGGTATTTCTTTTGTAATGCCAATAAAGGGGGATACTGGCAATGGTAGATAGAGGGAAGAAGATGTCGTACCAGCGGAAGGAGTCGTAAACGCTTCCGGTGAAATCGGCGAGGTTTCCAGAAAGTCCATAGCTGTTAAGTGGGATGGCAGTATAGTAGGTGCGGAAATACATTAGGTTGACAATCAGTAGTATATCCAGCAAAAGCATGATAACTATCTCTGTTTTCCAGAGCCGGAAGAACTTATAGGGGACGAGAAGTACGAGGGTGGCTATTATTTTGGTTGCATAAAATTCGATGGTAGAGAATGAAGCGAATGTGGTGGGTATGCTCCAGATGAAATCGAATAGCAGGAATTTGAAAAAAATGGTGATTCCGAACAAAAGAGTCACTTTATCTGTTGCCCCTTGTTGACTGTCGGAGCAATGAAAAAGATTTCTTCTCATAAAATAGTATTTTTAAAATATTGGGGTGCAAAGATAGATATTTTAGAGAAGAAAAAGCTTCATAAACAGCAACTTTTGGAGAAAAGTTGATAAAAGTCATTTTTTTTTCTGGATTGATGCAGTATATGCAGAATTCTTGTATTTACTTTGCAGACGTTTAAAGCAAAGAAAGCAAAACTGTTACAAACTAAGGGCTGGATTTTATTGTTCTATTGGTAATTTGAGGTGACGATTGTGTCGTTGCCGTGATATTTTGAGTGTATGAAGAAGCATTATTTATTTTTCGTTTCGGTAGCCTATTCCTATCCTATACTTCGCCCGCTTCAGGACGAAATCAAGCGTAGAGGAGACGATGTTGCATGGTTTATCGAGCCAGACTGCCCGGTTCTGTTGGCCCAGGATGAGAGGTGGCTTCAATCCGTCCAGGAAGTGATGGATTATCAGCCTATTGCTGTTTTTGCACCGGGTAATTATATTTATGATTTCTTCCCGGGAGTGAAAGTTTCCCTTTTCCATGGCTACCCCATCAATAAGCGTGGCGATGAAAAGGATGACCATTTTTCTGTTCGCGGATGGTTCGATGTCTATTGCACACAAGGAGAAACGAGCACTCTTCCTTTCAAGGAGCTTGAGAGGAAATACGGCTTCTTTAAGGTATACGAAACTGGCTGGTGCAAGGCGGATACTTTCGTGAAGGAACGTGCACATACTCCTCATAATGCACGTCCGGTAGTTTTGTACTCTTCTACGTTTACAAAGAATATAACTTCTGCTCCTCATCTGTTTGATACCATCAAGAGACTGGTGCGCGAGAAGAACTGGGATTGGATTATTTCGTTCCATCCGAAATTTTCGGATATGGAAGTCCTCAAGAAATACAAGGAACTGGCCGCTTCCTGCCCCAATATTACTTTCCACGAGAGTGGACTTGTTGATGCCAAGCTGCTGAACAGTGCGGATGTGTTGTTGTCCGATGCTTCGTCTGTGATTGTTGAGGCGATGATGTTGGACAAACCGGTGGTGACTTATTGCAACACCATGCCAGGAGCTCATTTGCTGAATGTCACTGAGACGGATGCTGTAGAAGGAGCTATTGAAAAGGCCATTTCCCGTCCGGCAGAACTGATGGAGCGGATGCGTGCTTATGTGCACAAGCATGAAGCCCATCTGGACGGTGAGTCCTCTTCACGGGTACTGGATGCCGTAAACAACTACATCTGGTATTTTCAGGGTAAGACCAGAACCAAGCCCTGGAATCTGGTGCGTAAGTTTAAATTGCGATGGCGGGTGGGCTATCCGTTGATGGCCACTTTGCGGTTGTGGTAATTGTCATAGCTTATGGAGAACACTGAGACACTACCTCTGATAAGTATTATTGTACCGGTCTATAATGTAAAGAATTACTTGGAGAAATGTCTGCAATCCATTTGCGGGCAGACTTATAAGAATCTGGAAATAATATTGATTGACGACGGCTCTTCCGATGGTTCGGGAGAGCTTTGTGATTTATTTGCCCAAAGGGATGGACGGATAAGAGTTCTCCATCAGGCAAATGCAGGTCAGAGCGCAGCCAGGAATAGAGGTTTGGCGGTAGCTCAAGGTGAATTCCTTGGTTTCGTGGATAGCGACGACTGGATTGAGTCGGATATGTACGAATTCTTGTATCGCCTGTTGAAAGAGAATGGAGCGGATATATCCATTTGTTCGCATTATAGGGACAAAGGTGGGAAGAGTGTGGCGAAGTATGCTTCGGGAGAGCAGTTTGTGTTTACTCGTGATGAGGGTATTCGCGCTCTGGCAGTAGACAAACATGTCAGAAACTATATGGTGGATAAATTGTTCAAACGCAGCCTGTTTGCAGGTATTGTCTTTCCGGTTAATCGTGTTTTTGAGGATTTGGCCATTTGCTATCGGGTATTTTATGGAGCAGAGAAGGTTGTGATGCAGGATACTCCTAAATACCATTATATGATACGGGAGGGGAGCACGATGCAGAGCAGGTATAATCCCCAGAAAGAATATAACCTTTTTCAGAGCGTCTACGAGCAAGTGAAGTTCATACTTGAAAAAGGTATATGGGATAAAGCTGGAGTTTATGTCATGCGTCGTGGAATACGCTTACTGGATCATACAATGATGGTAGAAGCCTCTATTTCCACTGATGAAGTCATTCGTGATGTGATTACCAAAATGCATGAATTTGACTATGTCGGTTATGGGCAATTGGGCTTTTCTCTTTCTTTGAAACGTTATCTTATTTATAATCATAAGGACTTCTATCGGAAAGCTTATCGGTTGATAAGGTCAATCTTCAAATCGAAACGTCATAAGTATTAAAACTGATTGAGTATGGCTGAAATAAAGATGTCTATTATAGTTCCGGCATATAATGCAGAGAAATATCTGGAGCGTTGCCTTGATTCATTGGTAAATCAAGATTTGTCGACCAAGGAATATGAGGTTATCGTAATTAATGATGGTTCAACAGATAGAACCGGAGCTATTTTACATGAATATTCCAATCGTTATTCTTATTTTCATTGCATAACAGTAGAAAATAGCGGTGTCAGTGAGGCACGAAATTATGGTTGTCGGAAAGCTAAAGGAAAATATTTTTTATTTGTTGATGCGGATGACTGGATTCAAAGTAATGTCTTACAATATGTTTATGACTCTCTTGAAAAGGATGAATTAGACATTTTGGTAATGGATTTTCAGTATTGGGATGAAAAAGGAAAACTTCCCAAAGAGTTTAATCGAGTGTCTGATGAAAAGGTCTTGTCGGCTCAAGTTTGGTCTGGAACGGATTTTATGCAACAGTTTTTGCCACAAGTGGTCTGGTGCAATGCTTATAGAGCCTCTTTCTGGCAAGAACATAAATTGAAGTTCTTGCCTATTCGTCATGAAGATGAAGAAATTATTCCCAGAATCTTCTTTTATGCAAGGCGTGTAAAATATTCATCTATAATTTTCTATCATTATTATAAGAATTCAGATTCGTTTATGATGAATTATGATGAACACGCTTCTCTTTATATGCTTCAGGCTATGGAGAGCTTGGAAGCATTTAGACAAAAGAATGTGAAAACGGAAAAAATGAATAGTTTTTTTAAAAATTTGATTGCAAGAAGGCTATTGACTACTTTTCGTATAGGAATAAGAAAAGGGATACCGGCAAGATTCCAGCATGAGATGATTGTGCAAATGAAAGCAAAGGGACTATCACCGTTACCTAAAGGAAAGGGAATTATGCATATCTTTTTATATAAGTATGCCCCTTCTTTATTTATTGCATATTATCGTAGTAAAGAGAAACGAAAAAGAAAATAACTTTTGGACTAAATGATAGCTTTTTATGATGTAGGGAAAGTGATTTGTATTAGAGTCTGAGTTGAAACTAAGTATGAAGCGAATTTTATTTTTTCATGAAGTGTTTCCTTGTGGAGGAGCAGAAAGGGTTACAATTGATATAGCTAATTATCTATCTGGCTATGGTTATGAAAGCTTTGTGGCTTTATGCCATAAAACGTATGATGTAGCTGGTATAGAAGTCATAGAACTTCCTGATAAGGACATTAATTCGTTGGAGAATGCAAATGCTTTTATTGAAATTATAAATTCACTCTTTATTGATGTTTTTGTATTGCCTATACATCTTTTGAAACATCTGGATTACATCATGGACGGTGTTCATTGCAAGCTGGTATTTGCGCCGCATAGTATTCCTTTATGGGAGGCTGTGGCAAAAGTGGCAGATAAAGGAAAACGCGCCGAAGGTTCGTGGTTGAAAATGTTGAAATGGCGTTTTATAACTTGTCCAAGGGAAAAATGGTTTCCGAAATATGATAAGCCGTTTATTGAACAACATAAAAATTTGTATGGACGGGCTGATGCATATGTTGTATTATGCGAAGATTATAAATATAAGCTGATAAAGAAACTTGGTGTACCTTTTGAGAACAATAAATTTCACGTGATACCCAACTCTGAAAGGCAAATTCTTTCGGTCAACCATCATAAGAAGAAACAAATATTATTTGTAGGGCGCTTTACTTATGTTGATAAACGTGTGGATAGGTTGATTGATGTTTGGAAGCGGATTTATAAACAAGTGCCCGGATTGGGAGCTGCTTCTGATTGGTGATGGTGTTGAAAGGCAGAATCTTCAGCAGAAAGCTACTGCCTACAATTTGCAAAGGATTCGTTTCTTGGGCTATCAGGAAGATGTGTCCGGTTTTTATAGGGAGGCATCGGTGGTGTGTCTGACATCTACTTTTGAGGGGTGGGGGCTTTGCTTGACAGAAGCGCAGGCGAATGGAGTAGTGCCCGTGGCTTATGATTGTGGCGCCGGAGTGCGGGAGATAATTTCACCGTCAGGAGTGAATGGATTTCTTGTATCGCCTTTTAATCAATCTAAATATGCGCGAACACTGTTGAAGCTATTGAAGAACCCCGATATGTTGAAACAAATGCGGCAGAATGTTGTCGTGAAAGCGCAAGAGTACTCTCCGCAGATTGTGGGGAAAGAAATGGAAAGAGTTGTTTGAATCTTTGTGATAGACTAAAAGCTTTGATGTATGAATAGTGATGCTTTGCCGTTGGTTTCTGTTATCATACCTGTTTTTAATACAGAGAAATATATTGAGGATTGCATTTTTAGTGTGATAAATCAGAACTATAGCCGATTGGAAATTATAATAGTGAATGATGGGAGTACTGATGGCAGCCGTTCAATAATCCAGAAATATATGGAAGTTGACAGGCGTATTGTTTGTATAGACAAGAAAAATGAAGGGCTGCCTCTCGCCAGGAAAACCGGGATATTGAAGGCAAACGGAAAATATATCCAGCATCTTGACAGTGATGACACGTTGATTGATGGAGCTATTGAAAAGTTAGTATGTAGGGCAGAAGAAACTGATGCTGATATTGTTGCATCTTCTTTCCTTTTTTGTTATCCGGACAAGGGGCCTGTTCTTTCAGAGCCTTATACATTCGGTGAGATTTCAGGAATCAGTTATTTTAGGCAGAAATTGAATTTGCAGGCTTATTGGAGTGTGTGGTCTCATTTTCAAAAACGTTCATTGTTTCTTAACAACAAGATTGAAACTGTCGCCGATATATCGATAGGTGAGGATGCCATCATGATGACACAATTGATTCTGGCGACTGATAGGATTGTTTCTTTGAATATTCCTACTGTTAATTATTATAGAAATTCGTCCTCGATGTCTTGTCTGCCGAATGAGGAAAAGTATAAGGATTTCAGGGCTTATCAACGATGGATTGAGAAATATGTGTCTGCCAAAGGTTTGTCGGAACAATTGGGAAAGGAGATTGCCTATATGCATCTTCAGACTGCATATACGAGTCTTTACTGGAAACAATACGGGGATGTTGTAGATGACATGAGACGGTTGGTTGCTGATGTGAAGCGATACCCGGATTTGGTTGAAAATCTGTCCAGGCGGGAACGTAAGCTGTTGAAGGCTTACAAGCTTTCAACCTTTTGGGGGAATTTGAGGGTAAAATATTATATCTTAAAAAACAAACTATAGAATGAATATATTGCACAAGATAAAATGTAAAATATATCGTTTTCTTCTGAAAAATGGAATGTTGGCTCCTAAGGTGGTACTTTTGATGGATGGTGGGGTCTGCTCACAGATGCATCAGTATTTGCTGGGACATCTTTTTGGACAAAAAGGATATAGGGTGGAATATGACTTGACCTTCTTTAAAGAGTGGGGGAGCGATATGGATTATCATTTTGTCAGAAACTTTGATTTGCAGAAAGCATTTCCCTATTTGTCTGTAAAGAAGGCTTCGAAAGTAGCTGTTGACGTGTATAAGAGGAAATATTATAATTTGGGGAACAATACGTTGAGTCGGGAAAATGACTTTTCATTTCTACAAAAGAAGCCTCCGGTCTATTTAGGTGGTTATTATCATGTTCCGGCTGATATTTGGCTTCCTGCATTCCGGTCGCTTTTTAGAGTAATGCCCGAGGTGCTGGATGCACAGAATAAATTGCTGTATTCAGAGATTGGTTCACGTCCTTGTTCCGTAGCTGTTCACGTAAGGCGTGGGGACTTGAAAGTAGAAATTCCGGCTTACGGCAAACCTGCTTCATTGGAGTATTTCAAGTCGGCAGTGACTTATATGCAGGATAGGGATATGTCTTCTTTCTTCTATTTCTTTTCGGATGAGCCGGACTGGGTGAGGGATGAACTTATTCCGCAACTTTATCTTACGGAAGGTAATTGTAAGGTTGTCGATATAAACGGTTCGGATAAAGGATATATGGACTTGTTTTTGATAGCCTGTTGTCGGCATCAGATTACCAGTAAAGGGACTTTGGGCAAATACGGTGCTCTCTTAGAGGATAATCCGGAAAAGACAGTAGTCCTTTGTGATGATGAAGTGGAATATCCGTGGAAGGAACTGTTTCTGAATCCGGTGTTTTTATAGAGCCACTTCGTTATTGTTCTCAATGAATGAATAATATGGCGTATATTTACAAATTATAGAAATCTACATTTATCGATATGAGACCTAAACTAAGCATTATAACTGTAAACTTTAATAACAACAGTGGTCTAGGCAAAACGTTGGAAAAGCGTCAGACACCAGTCTTTTTCCTCTTACGAGCATATCATTATTGATGCCGGTTCCAAGGATGGTAGTCTGGAAACAATCAAGCAGTATGCGGAAGGAAACCCACATGTGACATTCTGGGTGTCAGAACCGGACAAAGGGATATACGACGGAATGAATAAAGGGAATAGAACATGCTGGTGGAGAATACTTGCAATTCCTTAATTCCGGTGATTTTCTGGTGGGAGATGTTTTAGGTCAGGTGGATTTTGATGGGACGGAATACATTTATGGCGATGTAAGGGTTGCTGTTTCGGCAGATAAGAAGATAGATATACAATCTCCTTTTCCTCTCGACCTTGTCTTCATTTTACTGAAAGATACCATTTGTCATCAAGTGTGTTTCATTCGTCGCTCCCTTTTCAATAATCAACGATACAGAACGGACTATATCTTGGCATCCGATTGGATTCATATTGTAGAGAATATCATCCTGAAAGGATGCAGCTATAAACGTGTGCCGGTATGCATTGCCGAATACGACGGAAATGGAATCAGTGCGTCCAGCGGGTCTTTAGGGGTAGACGAGCGGATGCGTTGGATAAAGGATAACATACCGGCAGCATTTTATGATAGCTTGTTGGAACTCGATAGAACCCGGATGGAACTTAATGAATATAAGAATTCCGAGTTAGGTAAAATAATCCCCATAGTGAGCCATACAAGGAGGTTCTCCAAACGTGCCCGGAAACTCGTTCTGTTCTTGTATAGAATAAATTCCATCTTCTCGTCTTCGTCAAAGCGGAATAAGAATCAGATAAAAAAGAAGTAGTGGCATGGATGTCGTGATATGTGTTTCTTCCAAAGACTGCTTGATTGTCAAGAAGACTGTTTTTTATATTCATCGGAATATAGAAAGCGATAATATCTATCTTATAACAGACAAGCATAGTTTCGGTTTCTTCTCAAAAAGGTTTCGGAGCAGATATAATATCAGCCTGATTGATGAGGAAGAGAGATTGTTGCGGACCGTCGGCAGCTGGAGGCAATAGCCGGGCGGCACTTCACATGTGAGTATAGATTCGGATGGTATTACCAGCAGTTCCTCAAGATGGAATTTGCGCGTAGCCGATACGCCAAAGATTATTATCTGATATGGGATAGTGACACCATACCTCTTAACCCGGTGTCCTTTCTTACTCCCGAAAAAATGGTGTTTACTCCGAAAACAGAATACCATGAGCCTTACTTCAGAACGATGCAGGCACTTATCGGTTATGGCAAGGGCACGGACTATTCATTTATAGCCGAACACATGCTTGTCTCTGTTCCTATTATGAAAGAACTGATTCGGAAGATAGAATCTTCTGCTATTCCGGGCGGTTCATGGTTTGAGAAGGTTATCAATGCAACTCCTGCGGATGAGCCAAATGGATTTTCTGAATTCGAAACTTATGGAACCTATTGCCATGCTAATTATCCGGATTGTTTCATCTTGAAGGAACTCCGTACATTCAGAGAAGCAGGAAGCATTTATAGTCGTAGCATCTCTAAAAAGAAAGCTCCGGAAATTATCCAGGAAATACGATACTATTTCGCTGGAGAGCTGGAGCACTCCCCATAAGTTCGTTAGAAGATTTTGCAACGATATGGAGGAACATGTGTTCTATCCATTGATGAAACTGATTTCAAAATTACGGTAAAACTGAAGGTGTGAAGCTGAATACTTTGGGGGAGGTTAGGCAGAAATAACCTGAAACCCTTTTCCATTCCCTCGTTTTCTTGTATCTTTGCGACCTCATAATTCACTTAACTACAAGCAATGAAGGAATTCCTACAACTGATGCGACGCTTTGTGTCGCCTTACAAGAGATATATCGGTTGGGCAATCGTGCTCAATGTACTGTCTGCCATATTCAACGTATTTTCATTCACATTGTTGATTCCTATTCTCAATATCCTCTTCAAAACGGGGGAGAATACCAAAGTGTACGAGTACATGGAGTGGGGGAGCGAAGGCATCAAGGAAGTGGCGGTGAATAATTTCTATTACTACGTCACCCAGATGATTGAGACACACGGGCCACAGATGACATTGCTGTTCATGGGGCTCTTCCTTGCTTTCATGACCATGCTGAAGACCTCCTGCTATTTCGGCTCTTCTGCCATTATGATTCCCCTTCGTACGGGAGTGGTACGCGATATCCGCGTGATGGTCTATTCCAAAGTGATGCACTTGCCGCTCGGCTTTTTCTCTGAAGAAAGGAAAGGGGACATCATTGCACGTATGAGCGGTGACGTAGGCGAAATTGAGAACTCCATTACCAGTTCACTGGATATGCTGCTCAAGAATCCGATCTTGATTCTGCTTTATTTTTCCACTCTGATTGTAACCAGCTGGCAGCTGACTCTGTTTACTGTCCTGGTATTGCCGGGTATGGGCTGGCTGATGGGAAAAGTTGGCAAGAAACTGAAGCGTAAGTCGTTGGAAGCCCAAGGGAAATGGAGTGATACCATGTCGCAATTGGAAGAGACGCTTGGTGGACTGCGTATAATCAAGGCTTTCATAGCCGAAGACAAGATGGTGGACCGTTTTAAGCAATGCAGCGACGAGCTGCGTGATGCAACCAACAAGGTAGCCATCCGTCAGTCGTTGGCACATCCGATGAGTGAATTCCTCGGTACGCTGCTCATTGTATTGGTACTGTGGTTCGGTGGTCTGCTTATTCTGGGCGACGGCACTTCCATGGAAGCATCAACGTTCATCTTCTATATGGTGATTCTGTACAGTATCATCAATCCGTTGAAAGACTTTGCAAAGGCAGGATACAACATTCCAAAGGGTCTGGCATCCATGGAACGTGTGGACAAAATACTGAAAGCCGAGAACCCCATTAAGGAACCGGTAAACCCGTTGCCGCTGCACGGGATGAATGACCGGATTGAATTTAAGGACCTCTCCTTCAGTTACGACGGCAAGCGCGAAGTGTTGAAGCACGTCAATCTGATGGTGCCCAAAGGACAGACCATTGCACTTGTCGGCCAGTCCGGTTCCGGCAAGTCGACATTGGTGGATTTGCTGCCGCGCTATCACGATGTGCAGTTAGGTGAGATTACAATTGACGGTGTGAATATTAAGAATTTTCGCATCCACGACCTGCGTGCGTTGATAGGAAACGTGAACCAAGAGGCCATTCTGTTCAATGACACCTTCTTCAACAACATTGCCTTCGGTGTGGAAAATGCAACTATGGAGCAGGTGGTCGAAGCGGCAAAGATTGCCAATGCCCACGACTTCATCATGGAGACCGAACTCGGTTATCAGACCAACATTGGCGACCGTGGCGGCAAGCTTTCCGGCGGACAGCGCCAGCGTATCAGTATTGCCCGTGCCATCTTGAAGAATCCGCCTATCCTGATACTCGATGAGGCCACTTCAGCACTCGATACCGAAAGCGAACGACTGGTGCAGGAGGCTCTGGAACGGCTAATGAAGACCCGTACCACGATTGCCATCGCCCACCGCCTTTCCACCATCAAGAATGCGGATGAGATTTGTGTACTCTATGAAGGTGAAATCGTGGAACGTGGTAAGCACGAGGAACTTCTCGAGAAGAACGGCTATTATAAGAGACTGAATGACATGCAGTCTCTCTCATAGCAATAAAATTCTGCGTACTTTGCTTCCACCCGCTTGTGCTAGGCTGTTATGACTAAATAGGAAGTTAATTTCCTGCAAACAGCCTATTAATTCTTCTTTCTCTTCTATATTTCTTACGCAGAATCTATGATGCAGGTGGGTGTTGACGGCTGCCGGCAGAGTGTTTCACGGCTGTTAGGCGATGATGAATAAAGGGCGTTCTTTTGTCTTTTACGCTTTTTTAATATCTGCTTGCTTCCATTCTATCACTAATTATCCTATTTTTGCAAAGAACGCATACATAAACATTGCAAATATCATGAAAAAATTATATCCAACGTCTACGACGACAGCTACTATGACTATCAGTCCAAGTACTCTTAATCATGTAATTCAATCGACCCCGATAATACTATAACTGTAAATATTTAATATTCGCCTACCATGAAAATAAAAGTTGGTTTGATAGGGTTCGGCAGAATGGGGCAAATGTATTGGGAGGAAATGCAGAAAAGCGGTCGATGGGACATCGCATATATCTGCGATACCGATCCGGCCTCCCGAGAATTGGCAAGAAACCTTTCCCCTTCATCCAGAATCATATCCGATGAACAAGAAATCTTTGATGACCAGAGTGTAGAAGCTGTTGGTCTTTTTGCATTGGCAAATTCCCAGAAAAGAACAAATAGAGAAAGCTGTCCGGAGCAATAAGCATATCCTGACGGAGAAACCCATTGCCGATACCATTGATAAGGAATGGGAAATTGTGGACCTGATTGAAAAGTATGATCGCATTGCCGCTGTCAACCTTTATCTGCGGAACTCCTGGTATCACCAGGCTATGAAGCAGTTTATCGATGAAGGCGAGATTGGTGAACTGGCTATCTTGCGCATCTGCCACATGACTCCGGGATTGGCGCCGGGCGAGGGACACGAATATGAGGGTCCCGCCTACCACGACTGCGGCATGCACTACATAGACATCGCCCGCTGGTATGCCGACAGTGAATACAAGACCTGGCATGCCCAAGGCATGCGGATGTGGGACTACAAGGACCCTTGGTGGGTACAGTGCCACGGTACGTTCGAGAACGGCATCGCCTTCGATGTCACACAAGGCTTCGTCTACGGACAACTCTCCAGAAACCAGACTCATAATGCATATACGGACATTATCGGTACAAAAGGTATCGTGCGCATGACGCATGATTTCCGGACTGCCGTAGTGGAACTTCACGGCGTGAACCGTACGCTTCGCCTGGAGAAACCGTTTGGCGGAAAGAACCTGGACAAGCTCTGCAACATTATGGCAGACTCCATCGAGAGCGGGAAACGCGATCCGAGATTGCCGCAGATGCGAGACTCGGCCATTGCTTCCCAATACGGATGGACCTTCCTGGAGGATGCGCGCCGCCACGACCTGCCCGGCATAGGCGACTTGCAGACGCTGGAGGAAATCAAGGAGCGCCGGAGGCATATGAAAGAAGGTTACGGACTGCTCCGTCCGAAGAAAACGGTAGTCTGATGCCTACTGTAATTAAGGATTGTTTTAAAACTCATTATATTAACCGATTTTAAAATCTAAAGAACCATGTCGAAATTTACAAGAAGAGAATTTCTTAAGACCGGAGGTTTAGCTTTGGCGGGTCTTACCATTGCTCCAAGCAGCATTTTGGGTAAGAGCCACGGACACGTGCCTCCCAGTGACCGTTTGAACATTGCTGCCGTAGGTATCGGCGGTATGGGACACACCAACATCAACCATGTGAAGGCTACGGAAAATATCGTGGCGCTTTGTGACGTAGACTGGCGCTACGCGAAAGGTGTGTTCGATGAGCTTCCCAATGCGAAGAAGTATTGGGACTATCGTAAGATGTACGATGAGATGGGTAAGGACATCGATGCCGTTATCATCGCAACTGCCGACCATACACATGCCATCATTACTGCTGATGCCATGACGATGGGCAAACATGTATATTGCCAGAAACCGTTGACGCACTCCGTATATGAGTCCCGTCTGCTTACCCGCCTGGCCGCTTCTACGGGAGTAGTTACCCAGATGGGTAACCAGGGTTCTTCGGACGAGGGTACCGACTTGGTATGCGAGTGGATATGGAACGGCGAAATCGGTGACGTGACGAAGGTGGAATGTGCTACCGACCGTCCCATCTGGCCGCAAGGATTGAATGTTCCCGAAAAGGAAGACCGCATTCCCAAAACCCTGAACTGGGATTTGTTTACCGGTCCTGCCAAGATGAATCCATATAACGAAATCTATCATCCCTGGAACTGGCGCGGATGGTGGGATTATGGTACGGGTGCTTTGGGCGATATGGCTTGCCACATCCTGCACCAGCCGTTCAGAGCTTTGAAGCTGCTGTATCCTACTAAAGTAGAAGGTTCGTCTACATTGTTGCTCAATGCCTGCGCTCCGCAAGCACAGCATGTGAAGCTGACTTTCCCCGCACGTGAGAATATGCCGAAGGTGGCTATGCCCGAAGTGGAAGTTCACTGGTATGATGGTGGCATGATGCCCGACCGTCCGAAAGGCTTCCCCGAAGGAAAGCAACTGATGCAGAGCGGTGGCGGTCTGACTATCTTCCACGGAACGAAGGATACGCTGATTTGTGGTTGCTACGGACAGAACCCGTGGTTGCTCTCCGGCCGCGTGCCCAATGCGCCGAAGGTTTGCCGCCGTGTGCCGAAGGCAATGAATGGCGGTCATGAGATGGACTGGGTACGTGCTTGTAAGGAAAGTCCTTCCAGCCGCGTGATGCCTAAGTCTGACTTCTCCGAAGCGGGACCGATGAACGAAATGGTGGCAATGGGTGTATTGGCTATCCGTCTGCAGGGCCTGAACAAGACACTGGAATGGGACGGAGCCAACATGCGCTTCACCAATATCGGCGACGACGAGACATTGCGTACAGTCATCAAGGACGGCTTCAAGATACACAACGGCCATCCGAGCTTCGACAAGACATGGACAGATCCGGTAAATGCCAAGGCTTTTGCAGAAGAGCTCATCAAGCATAACTACCGTGAAGGCTGGAAGTTGCCCGATATGCCCAGATAAACATTAAAAAGAGTATCGGAACCAGGTTCCGATGCTCATAAACGAATACTAATCATTTAATTTTTCAGATTATGAAGAAAATATATTATTCTTTGGCTTGTTGCCTTATCGGAGGTATGCTCGCCTCTTGCGGTGGCGGTGCAAAGAAATCGAACGCTACGGAGGAAGCTGCAGCTCCTACTACTACTGCGGTGTCTTATTCCAAGTCTCTGAAAGCGCCTGAAACGGACAGCTTGAACCTGCCGATTGATGCGGACGGTTATATCACTATCTTTGATGGAAAGAGCCTGGACGGATGGCGTGGATACGGTAAGGACAAAGTGCCTTCCAGATGGATTATTGAGGATGGTTGCCTCAAATTCTGCGGAACCGGTACCGGCGAAGGACAGACCGGTGAGGGCGGTGACTTGATTTTCGCCCATAAGTTCAAGAACTTTGAGCTGGAACTGGAATGGAAGATTTCCAAAGGTGGTAACTCCGGTATCTTCTATCTGGCTCAGGAAGTTACTTCAAAGGACAAGGACGGCAACGAAGTGCTGGAACCCATCTATATCTCTGCTCCCGAATTCCAGGTGCTGGACAACGCCAATCATCCGGATGCCAAGCTGGGTAAGGACAACAACCGTCAGGCTGCTTCCTTGTACGACATGATTCCTGCCGTTCCGCAGAACGCCAAACCTTTCGGCGAATGGAACAAGGCCAAGATTATGGTATACAAAGGTACTGTAGTTCACGGACAGAACGATGAAAACGTATTGGAATATCACTTGTGGACCAAGCAATGGACTGAAATGTTGCAGGCAAGCAAGTTCAGCGAAGAGAAGTGGCCCTTGGCTTTCGAACTGTTGAATAACTGTGGCGGCGAAAACCACGAAGGCTTTATCGGTGTGCAGGATCATGGCGACGATGTTTGGTACCGCAACATTCGCGTAAAGGTTCTCGACTAATCCCTTCTAAAAAGATAGTACTATGAGAATCAAACATATGATGATTGTGTCAGCACTGTGCTTATCCATGGCCACAAGCTGCAGCAGCCACAGCACGGAAACAACGTCGGAAACGACGAAAGGAAGTAGCCATCCAGCTCTACTCTGTAAGAGACCTGGTGAAGGACGGCAGTAACCTCGACCGGATTCTGAAGGACTTGGCTGATATGGGCTATACCAGTGTGGAGGCCGCCAACTACAACGACGGCAAGTTCTACGGCAAGACTCCTCAGGAGTTCAAGCAGATGGTGGAAAAGAACGGTATGACCGTGCTTTCTTCGCACACTACCCACGGGTTGTCGGACGAGGAACTGGCTTCGGGCGATTTTACGGAAGCCTTGAAATGGTGGGACCAGTGCATTGCTGCCCATAAGGAGGCCGGTATGGAGTACATCGTGACTCCGTATCTCTCCGTTCCCAAGACATTGAAAGACTTGCAGACCTACTGCGACTATTACAATGAGGTGGGCAAGCGTTGCCAGGCTGCCGGTCTGAAATACGGTTACCACAATCATGCCCATGAATTCCAGAAAGTGGAAGACAAGGAGCTGATGCTGGACTACATGCTGCAACACACCAATCCCGAATATGTATTCTTCCAGATGGACGTTTACTGGGTAGTGCGTGGCCAGAACAGCCCGGTGGATTACTTTAACAAGTATCCCGGACGTTTCACCATGCTCCATATCAAGGATCACCGCGAGATTGGGCAGAGTGGTATGGTAGGTTATGATGCTATCTTCAAGAATACGGATACTGCTGGCGTGCGCCACATCGTAGCTGAGATTGAGAAATACAGCTGTCCCGTAGAAGAGAGTGTGAAGCAGAGTCTTGACTACTTGCTCGATGCTCCTTTCGTGAAAGCATCGTATAGCAAATAAAACATGATGGCGGCTATTCATTCATAAGCTCGGCCGCATCATTTTCTTGACGCGGGCACAACCGGATGAAGAATCCGGGGTGCCCGCGTTTTTTTACTTCCTTCCGAAGTCGGCCGGAATTTCCCCCCATTGCTTTGTCTCCCATTTTAGGATGCGGGTGGTGTAGGTGTTTTCGCGCAACCACTTCTCCGCACGTTCTATCAGGCGGAAAAGCTCTTCGGTCTTGGCGTCGCGCGGCAGTTTGGTCTTGCATTTTTTCTGTTTTATCCAGTTGATGGCGTTCACGCTGTCACTGTAGATGGGCATGTCGAAACCTTTCTGTTTCAACAAGGCAAGTCCGTGGACAATGGCAAGGAACTCGCCGATATTGTTGGTTCCGTACATCGGCCCGAAGTGGAAGATTTCCTGACGGCTGGCGACGTGTACTCCCCGGTACTCCATGGCACCGGGATTTCCGCTGCAGGCGGCGTCTACGGCAAGGCTGTTTTCTGCGACGGCGGCAGGAAGGGGAGCGTCGGCGCCGGGAATAGTCTTGGCAGGAGAAGGGGCCGACCGCTTGATGTACGCGTACGGCGAAGAGGCAAAGGCTTTTTCCGCTTCCTCGCGTGATTCGAACGACTTGTATTTTGCTCCTTCGTAGCCTTTGGTCTGTAGTTGGCAGTCTGTCCAGGAAGTGTAGATACCCGGGCTGACTCCCGCCCATACGACGTAATATTTTTCTTTCTTCATAACTGCGGACAAAGGTAAAAAAGAAAATCCGAACAACTTAACTCTTTTATATGTTTCTTTGTATGGTAACATGGCTTTTTTATAAGCATAACTAAAAAAAGAAAGGACAAAAAATGAAGAGGACATTTGCAGAAGCCATGGCGCATCGCCGTAGCTATTATTCTATCGGCAGCGATTCGCCGGTACTGGATGAAGAGATAGTGCACGTTATTCGTGAAGCTGTAAAGAATGTGCCGTCAGCTTTCAATTCACAGTCTACGAGAATTGTATTGCTGCTGGGCGACGAACATAAGAAATTGTGGAACATCGTGAAGGAAACCCTGAAAGCGCGCATCTCCGCCGAGGCTTTTGCCAAGACGGAAGCCAAGATTGACGGCTGCTTTGCCAGCGGACACGGTACTGTGCTCTACTTTGAGGACACTTCTGTAGTCAAAAAGCTGCAGGAAGCATTCCCTTCCTATAAGGATAATTTCCCCACTTGGTCGCAGCATACCTCCGCCATGCACCAGTTTGCCATCTGGACTATGCTGGAAGATATGGGGTTGGGAGCCTCCCTGCAACACTATAACCCCTTGATTGACGACGAGGTACGCCGCACTTGGAACCTGCCCGGCGACTGGATGCTGATTGCACAGATGCCCTTCGGTACACCCACCGGCGAACCGGGAGAAAAGGAATTTGAAGATTTAAGCAAACGTATCAAAATTTTTCTCTGATACAGAGGCGTTTTCAGCTTGGAATTGCTACCTTTGCAGGAAACCTGTAACTCGTAGCAGATATGATACGTATTTTCTTGACCGGCTACATGGGAGCCGGTAAAACTACTTTAGGAAAGGCTTTTGCCCGCGAAATGAATGTGCCGTTCATTGATTTGGACTGGTACATCGAAGAACGTTTTCACAAATCAATCCGTGAATTGTTCACCGAGCGGGGAGAAGCCTCTTTTCGTGAATTGGAGCGAAACATGCTGCATGAAGTAGGGGAATTTGAGGATGTCGTGGTCTCTACCGGTGGCGGTACTCCTTGTTTTTTTGACAATATGGAGTATATGAACGGTTGCGGGCAGACGGTGTTTCTGGATGTACACCCCGATATTCTGTTCCGCCGGCTCCGGGTGGCGAAGCAGCAACGCCCCATCCTGCAAGGCAAGACGGACGAAGATTTGCGCACCTTCATTGTGGAGGCGCTGGATAAGCGTGAGCCTTTCTACTCGCAGGCCCGTTATCGCTTTGATGCCGGTTATCTGGAAAGCCGCAGCCAGATTAGCGAATCCGTGCAACGGTTACGCCAACTTTTAGGACTTTAATCCCTTGTAAATGTGTATTTTTCAGTCCGAGGAGCTGGATATATTAGATTTATGTGTATTTTTGTCGCCCCCTTTATAAGACACACTATAGTGGGAAAATAGTAAATTGTAAATAGTCTAATAGTAAATGTACTGATGAGAAAATGGCGTATTGAAGATTCAGAAGAGCTGTACAACGTAACTGGTTGGGGCACTTCGTACTTTGGTATCAATGACAAAGGTCATGTTGTGGTGACACCGCGTAAGGATGGGGTTGCCGTCGATTTAAAAGAGTTGGTGGACGAGTTGCAGTTGCGCGATGTAGCGGCTCCGGTATTGGTGCGTTTTCCCGATATTCTGGACAACCGCATCGAGAAGGTGTCCTGCTGCTTCAGACAGGCAGCCGACGAGTACGGGTATAAAGGAGAGAACTTTATTATCTATCCCATTAAAGTGAATCAGATGCGTCCCGTGGTAGAAGAGATGATTAACCATGGGAAGAAGTTCAATCTGGGGCTGGAAGCGGGTTCAAAGCCGGAGTTGCATGCTGTGATAGGGGTCAATACAGACCCGGGTTCCCTCGTGGTTTGTAACGGATATAAGGACGAGAGCTTCATTGAACTGGCACTGTTGGCACAGAAAATGGGCAAACGCATTTTTCTTGTTGTAGAGAAACTTAATGAGTTGAATCTTATTGCCAAGATGGCGAAGCAATTGAAGGTGAAACCTAATATCGGCATTCGCATTAAATTGGCTTCCAGTGGAAGTGGCAAATGGGAAGAAAGTGGAGGAGATGCCAGCAAGTTCGGACTGACATCCAGTGAACTGCTCGAAGCGCTGGACTTCTTGGAGAAAAAAGATATGAAGGACTGTCTGAAGCTGATACATTTCCATATCGGCAGTCAGATAACCAAGATACGCCGCATCAAGAATGCTTTGCGTGAAGCTTCGCAATTCTTTGTGCAGCTGAACAAGATGGGCTTCAACATCGAATTCGTGGATACTGGTGGCGGTATGGGAGTTGATTATGACGGTACACGCTCTTCAAGTAGCGAAAGCTCCGTCAACTATTCCATCCAGGAATATGTCAACGATGTGGTGTCGACTTTCGTTGATGTTGCCGACAAACACGGGTTCCCTCATCCCAATATCATTACCGAGACGGGACGCAGCCTGACTGCCCATCACTCTGTGCTTATCTTCGAAGTGCTGGAAACGGCTTCCCTGCCCGAAATGGACGACGACTGGGAACCGGGAGAGGATGCTCACGAACTGGTGAAGGAACTGTATGACATCTGGGATAATCTGAGCCAGCGCAGTATGCTGGAACCTTGGCACGATGCGCAGCAGATACGCGAAGAGGCACTCGACCTTTTCAGCCATGGCATCGTCGACCTGAATACGCGTGCACAAATAGAGAAACTCTACTGGAGTATCTGCCGCGAAATCAACTCCATTGCCAGCGGCATGAAGCACTGCCCCGAGGAATTCCGCAAGTTGAGCAAGCTGCTTGCCGACAAGTATTTCTGTAACTTCTCGCTGTTCCAGTCATTGCCCGATTCCTGGGCTATCGACCAGATGTTCCCCATCATGCCCATACAACGGCTGGATGAAAGACCCGACCGCGAGGCTACCTTGCAGGATATGACTTGCGACTCGGACGGCAAAATTGCCAATTTCGTCAGCTCGCGTGCCGATACGACCACCCTGCCGCTGCACTCGTTGCGCGACAAGGAACACTACTATCTGGCGGTTTTTCTGGTCGGAGCTTATCAAGAGATTCTGGGAGATATGCACAATCTGTTTGGTGATACGAATGCCGTGCATGTGTCTGTCAATTCCAAAGGCTACACCATCGACCAACTGATTGACGGCGAGACGGTGGCTGAGGTGTTGGACTACGTGCAATATAATCCTAAAAAACTGGTACGTACGCTGGAAACTTGGGTGACGCAGTCCGTCAAGGAAGGGCGTATCTCTGTGGAAGAAGGGAAGGAATTCTTGTCTAATTACCGTTCCGGACTGTACGGATATACTTATTTGGAATAAAATGGAGAAACTGACTGTAATAAAGGTGGGTGGCAAGATTGTAGAAGAGGAAGCCACCCTCTATAAGTTATTGGATGACTTTGCAGCCATCGAAGGCTACAAGGTCTTGGTACACGGAGGCGGACGCTCGGCCACGAAGCTCGCTGCCCAACTGGGTATTGAAAGTAAAATGGTGAATGGCCGCCGCATCACTGATACCGAAACGCTGAAGGTGGTGACCATGGTGTATGGCGGACTGGTGAATAAGAATATCGTTGCCGGCTTGCAGGCGCGTGGTGTCAATGCACTGGGCTTGACGGGAGCCGATATGGATGTAATCCGTTCGGTAAAGCGTCCCGTGAAGGAGGTGGATTATGGGTTTGTGGGCGATGTGAAGCAGGTGAATGATGCTTTCTTGGCAGACCTCATTCATAAGGGTGTGGTTCCCGTGATGGCTCCGTTGACACACGATGGAGACGGGCACATGCTGAATACGAATGCCGACACCATTGCCGGAGAGACCGCCAAGGCTTTGGCGGGCTTGTTCGATGTTACTTTGGTATTCTGCTTTGAGAAGAAAGGGGTGCTGCGTGACGAGAACGACGATGATAGCGTGATTCCACAGATAACGCCGGAGGAATTCAAGCAATATGTGGCAGATGGTGTGATTCAAGGTGGCATGATTCCAAAATTGGAGAACTCTTTCGAGGCGTTGAATGCGGGTGTGTCCGAAGTCGTAATCACTTTAGCATCAGCCATCAACGGGAACAGTGGAACCCGTATCCGAAAATAATTCAAAAAAAAACGGCAATAGGCTGTAACTTTCTGAATACTTAACCGTCAATTTATTAGAGATGCAAGAACTCAGCTTTCGCAATGACATTCTCCCGCTGAAGGATAAGCTTTTTCGGTTAGCCTTGAGAATTACGTTTGATAGGGCAGAGGCAGAGGATGTCGTGCAGGAAACGCTGATAAGGGTTTGGAACAAGCGTGACGAGTGGTCGCAGTTTGGTTCTATTGAGGCCTATTGCCTGACAGTGGCAAGAAATCTGGCGATAGACCGTAGCGAGCGAAAAGACTCCCGTACCGTGGAGCTGACCCCCGAAATGGAGCAGGCCTCCGATGCATCGGGCCCTTACGAGAAGCTGGTGAACAAGGAACGGATGGCGTTGATACACCGGCTGATGAACAGACTTCCCGAAAAGCAGCGGCTGATTATGCAGCTTAGGGATGTGGAAGGTAAAAGCTATAAAGAAATAGCAGCAGTCCTGAACTTGACCGAGGAGCAGGTAAAAGTGAACCTCTTCAGGGCGCGGCAAAAAGTGAAACAAACGTTTATTGATATAGAAGGTTATGGACTCTAAATATATAGAACAACTCCTGGAGCGCTACTGGCAGTGCGAAACTTCTTTGGAAGATGAGGCTGAATTGCGTGCTTTCTTTAGCGGAAGCGATGTGCCCAAGCACTTGCTTCGCTACAAGGATTTGTTCGTATATCAGCAGCTTCAGCAGGAAGTGCATCTGGGTGAGGATTTTGACGCCCGGGTGCTTGCCGAAGTGGAAGTTCCGGTGGTCAAGGCAAAGCGCCTGACACTGGCCGCACGCTTCATGCCGCTGTTCAAAGCCGCCGCAGTAGTGGCAGTGGTTCTTTCGCTGGGAAATGTGATGCAGCATTCATTCTTTTCGGATGTAGAGGAAGTAGCCGCAACCGATACTATCGGTAAACAGATTTCCGCACCGTCGGTAGCTCTTTCGGGAGATGTGTCCGTGTCTCATGAGAAGCAGGTGATGGACAGCCTGCGCCGGGTGAACAAGGAGCTGGAAATCAAGGAATAGATATTTTCATTTGCTTTTAAAATAACATTTTCATTTGCTTTAAACATAATAATAGTTAGTGTGCTTTATTAAAACAACTTGAGGCTGTGAAGTTTCAATTCTCTCAAAATCTTATAAAAACTAACTAAAATAGAAGGGACGCCGCGTGATGCAGCGTCCCTTTGTTGTTCTTGCCTGTGGGTTACAAGGCTTTTTATTTAAGGGAGTTATTATTTACAGTATATATAGTTTGGAGTCTGCCGTTTTTTTTCTCAACTTTACTCACTGCAAATATATACAATGGAGAAGATGAGAAACATACTATACATCTGTATTATGCTTTTAGGCATTATGTGCTTTGTAGGCTGTAATGACTGTCATGACAACAAAAAACTTTTGGCGCAGACCGACTCTTTGTTGCAGAGCCGTCCGGACAGTGCGCTGAAGTTGCTTAATTCCATAGAAAAGGATGTCGGGTTTTCAGAAGCGGAGTGGATGCAGTTCGTTTGGAACTGTGCGCAGGCCCGCTACCGTATGGGTATGTCATTGGCGGAAGATTCGCTGCTTCCTGAAGCGATACACTACTATCGTGAGCGGAAAGACTCTTCCCGTATGCTTGATGGCTACCTGCTTGAAGCCTCCTATTATAAATGGATGAAGCAGGAGGAACGCATGGATGAAGCGATTGAGAATGGCTTGGACTATGCCATAGCCCGGAAAGACACCTTCTGGCTTCTTCTTTTTTATCGGGGAAAGGCAGAGATAGCTTATCTGAGAAATGACCACTCCCAGGCGATAGAGTTGATGGAAAAGATATTGCAATATGCTGATAAGCTATCTGTCCGGGAACATTGCTCCATACTCTATGACCTGGGACTCAATATGGCGCTTGCCAACCACCCTTCTTCTTCGGATTACCTGGAACAGAGTATTGACATGGCATTGGCGGCAGCCGATACAGCTTCGGCCTGTCACTATCTGAGGAATTATGCCGCTTTTTCTTGCCAACAGCCATGAATATACCAAGTCCAAATGAACTGCTTCACCGGGTTAGACGGCTGATGCCTATGACCGACAACTATCCCATTCTGCAAGTAATCTTTGCTGAAAACTTCCTGAACCTTCATCAGTTGGATTCTGCCCGTTACTATTGGGAGCAAGCGTGGAACAATGAATTGAAGCAGGAAGAAAAGAGAGCCGAGGGCTTTTCTGTACGCAGTGCGCTGGCACAGTTGAAAACAATTCTGGACTATACTTCCGGGGCACCTTTGGACATTGTCACTTTCGGTAGGTTTGCTGATTCTGTCGAGGAATGAGATGAGGGACCAGAATAGCGTGATAGAGCAACAGCTGGTGACCAGGAACAAGCTTCAACAGTTGAACTATGAGTTGATAATCAAACGGCAGAAGACACGGATGTATTCGATGCTGGTTGTTGTTGTGTTTGTCGGGGTACTTGTTTCCCTTACCTTTTATATCCGTAACAGACGGAAAGCGCCTTGCCGAAGCCGAGGAACGTATTGATGCACTGATGACCCCCGCCTGCTGGAAGATGCCCAGAAGGTATCGGACAATCAGGAAGAAGAGAATAGCGGTGCTTTCTTCAAGAAGCTGCTTCTTCAGCAGCTGGGTATCATACGGCTTGTTGCCAATACGCCTACCTCACAGAACCAGGCGTTGCTGAAACTTATTTCGGGCATCGGCAATAAGGAGATTCCGGTGGAAGGACTTCTTGCCTGGGCAGACCTTTATCCGGTAATTGATAAACTATACGATGGCTTTTATTCCCGCATGATGGAAAAGTTCGGACAGGTATTGTCTGATAAGGAAGTGCAGATATGCTGTCTGCTCTGTGCCGGTTTCTCCACGAAAGAAATCGGTGTGGTCACCCAACAGACAAGTGCAACCATCTACGTGCGTAAGACTTCCATCCGAAAGAAGATAAATGCAGGCGAAAAACAGGATATTGTGGAGTGCATAAGAGGCATTTAGACCGGAAGAGGCCGGATTAAGACTTTTTATAATATGTCATTGTTGATAAATCAGTGCTTTATGTGCTAAGTATTAAGACTTTTAATAGTGCGATTTAGTAGGAGTTAAGAGACTTCTTGCCTTAACTTTGCATCAAATCAAAAACAGAAAGTCTTATGAAAAGTACATTCAGAACAATGGCAATCGCAGCGTGTTTCGCACTTGTATCTCTTACTTCATGTTACTTCCCCGGAAGCGACCAGTATAAAATAAAGTCGGCAACTAAGGAATATGTTAAGTCGCAGTTAGGCGAAGGTGAAATTCCGTTACGGATACCTGGAGCGTAAAAATGTGGTCGTAACGTAGACGGCAAATTTTGCAAAAGTATGCCGAAGTGCACTATGAGGTAATAAGCGCGTCGGGCGAAACTTCAGAGAAAATGCTCTTTCTGCTGATGTCGGAACATTGCGATTCCGTATTGGATATCTCGGAGGAGAGAGACAAAGGAGTGGACCAATAAAGAAACTCTTTCGTCAGAAGAGATAAAGGCAATCATCGAGTCAGCTTTAAAAGACAAACTCTAAACACCGGCATTTATGAAAAAGATTCTTGTTATAGCTATCGTATGCCTGTTGGGTAGCTTTGCCGCAGCGGCACAAACAGTGAAAGTAAACGGTACAATTGTAGATGAACAGAACCGTCCGGTGGAATTTGTCAATGTAGCCCTGATTTCCTTGCCCGACTCTTCATTCGTTACGGAAAGCACCACTGATGGCAAAAAGGTAAATTTGCTTTGAGAGCCACTGCCGGTTCGGATTTCCTGTTAAGACTCTCTTATATCGGTTACGTCGGCGAACAGATTGTCATCAGGACTCCCCAAGGCACTGTGCAGATGGGAGACATTATCTTGAAAGAACAGTCGGTAGCACTGGACGAGGTGGTAATATCGGGCAGCAATATCACGCAGAAGGTAGACCGCATGGTTGTAGTACCCACCGCTACTGCCATGAAGAATTCCTATAATCCCTACGACCTGATGCTGAACCTTGCCATTCCGCACTTGAAGGTGCGGATGCTCTTGGTAAAGGCCTGGAAGCCAATGGCGGCAGCGTACAGACACGTATCAACGGTATTGTGGCTACCTCCACCGAAGTGGCAGCCCTCCTGCCCAAGGAGATTGTAAGAATAGAATTCATCGAAAATCCGGGAGGGCGCTATGGCGACAGCAGCCTGGGCGCTGTGGGTGGACATCATTGTCCGCCGCCGCGAAACGGGTGGACTGGTCAATATACAAGCCACTAATGCTCCCCACATGTTGTTTAGCGAGGACAATGTGGTGGCAAAGTTCAATCATAACAAGTCACAATGGGGATTGTTCTATAACTTGTCTGCCCGTAACTTCAAAAAAACATATACGGATATAGACGAGACATATGTGTTGGAAAATAAGACGATACATCGTGTGCAGGAGGGGCTTCACGACCAAAAAAGCACTTTACCCACAATATCGACCTCTCTTACAATCTGACGGAGCAGGATAAGTACGTATTCAACGTCGTGTTCCGCAACAGTGTCTATGATGCCCCTTGCCCTGAACCAGTCGAACAAGTTGTATGATGCTGCGGATGCCGATAACTATATCTTCTCCAGACTGAAGAACAAGCAGTCCAGCTACACTCCTTCGCTCGACCTTTATTACCAGCGTACATTACCGAAGAATCAGATGCTTACGATGAGCGTGACCGGTACGCTGATGCACACCGACAATAATAGGCTCTACCACGAATATACGCCTCAAGCCGAAGACCTGGCGATGATTGAAACAGATGTGACGGGGAATAAGCGTTCCATTATCGGTGAAGCCATCTACGACAAGCGTTTCAAGTTCCTCGTATTCAGCGCCGGATTGCGCCACTACCAGATGTATGCCAGGAACGAGTATGCAGGCTCTTCACCCGTCGTATCGGAAATGAACCAGGCAAAGACAGCGGCGTTTGCCGAGGTGCAGGGTAATATCAGGAAAGTGAGCTATGGTGTGAGTGCCGGACTGACCCGCTCTTATTTCAAGGGAAGAAGGAGGGGAGGAACATACCTACTATACCTTTACTCCCACTGTCCGTCTGAACTTCTCTCCGCACAAGAACGGCAACATCAACTATCGGTTCAATGTCGAACCCAAGATTCCTTCGCTCAGTGCATTGACCAATGTGGAGCAGGCGATAGATACCATCCAGATAGTACGCGGTAACCCGGCATTGGAGACTTACAGCGTTTTCAACAATACGTTGAACTATTCCTATATGAAGCAGAAGTTCGTCTTCATGCTGAATGTGACACATGGCTATCACAAGAATATCATCATGGAGAGTGTGTTTGCCGAGGGAGACAAGTTGGTTTCGATGAACGAGAACCAGCGTTCTGCACAGTTTCTGCGCTTTGGCCCTTCTTTCACATTCCGCGGACTGAACATTGCTAGTCTGAAGAATTTCGACGCTGAGTATAGATGGTGGATTTACACGTTACTGGTCTAACGGCAATACCTATACCCATACGTATAATGATTTCTATTACAACCTGGGTGCCGTGTTCAATTATAAGCAGTTCTCTCTGTTGGGACAATTCAGTAAAAGGGCGAACGAGCTGATGGGCGAAACGATTTATAAGGGTGAAAACCAGGCTGCTGTTTTAGCCACTTATACCCACAAGCGGCTGCAATTAGGAGCAGGGATGATGTTCCCGTTCACCAACAACTACAAGACGGGCAAGGAACGGGTGAGCAAAGTGGCGCCCTATACCTCGTGGAGTCATGCGAAAGAAATAGGACAGATGGCGGTTATCAAGCTGAGTTATAACTTCGAGTTTGGTAAGCGTTACAAATCATCCGGCAGACGCATCAATAACAGCGACAATGAATCGGGCATTCTGAATATAGATAAATGACAACTGTTCCCGTGCTTCGGAGGTGTGGGGTGATAAAAGAACGAAGGGCTTCCTCGCGGGAGTCCTTCGTTCTTTGCAGGTAATTATTTGAGAGAGAATTTAGTTTAGGTTTATAGTCATCAATCTGGAGAATCTATGTTTTCTATGTTAGAGTTTATACAGTCCTTTCTTGGGATAGTCCAGTTCCGGATTACCCTTTGTAGCCTACACTGCCGCTTCCGCTGGTGCGTACTTTCAGGAAATCTGTGGCATGGCACTTGATGTCTTTGAACCGGCAACACTGGCAGATGCTTTCTTGGCAACGAAATCGGAAGCAAGCAAATCACCCGAACCTGCCACGCTGTATTCAGCTTCTTGGGTACTGCCGCTCAGGATGGCGGTACCCGAACCGGCAACGGATGCTCTGGTGAAGTTGGCGGTTACGTTATTCAGCTTCATGTCACCTGAACCTGCAACGGATACTTGGAGGTCATTGCAAGTGATGTTGCTGCTATTGATGTCTCCCGAGCCTGCGATGGAAATATCGAGGTCTGTGCAGGAGATGTTGTTTCCACTGATGTCACCCGAACCAGCCACAGAGATTTTGATGTCATCCGTCTTCAGTCCGTTTTTTCAGTTCCACGTCTCCCGAACCTGCCACGGCAATGCCGTTCAGCTTTTCTGCGGACACACGTACTTCCAGTTTATTATAGGATACGCTGACGTTCTTCTTGAAGCCGATGTAGAGGGTATTGTCCTTGACACGGATATCCAGTAAGTCTACAATGTTGTCCGAGGTGTATACTTCCACTGTCGGTTTGCCGGACTTCTGCGTGTAGGTCACGTCGGGGCTGCCGGCTACACTCAGCTTGGTGAAGTTGTCCACTTTTATGTCTTTGGTTACATAATTCTTGCTTGCCTTGACCGTCTTGCTGCCGAAGCCTCCGGAACGGTATGTGTGTTGTTGTGAACAAGCGGTTGTACTGAATGCCAATAAGGCGATTGCGATAAATGTTGTTAGAGCTTTCATATTCTTTTTGTTTTTTGTGATTCAGTATTTATTAGTTAGACGTGATCTGCCTTGAAAAAGTTGCATATAAAAATGCTTTTTCAAAGGACGCTCGGTCATCATACTTTAATCAATTATTGTTGCCATAAGTGTAAAATGTTGATTATTAAAGGATAGTCGCTTTTTGTGTAGTGTTCATTATCGGACACTCCGTCCGCTTTTGTCAGGTATTTGCTTGCGTTTTGGACGATTCTTTGTTCATTTGCAAAGCCTCTTCCCGCCCCTTTCCTATGGGAGAGGCTTTGATTTATGACAGTAAACCGCATTATAGAAGATAAAGAGCTTGGTCCTTTGTTTGTCCGGGTCAATGCCCGGGCACGGCGTCTTACTTTCCGTACAAAGGAAGATGGAATTTACGTGACTGTGCCTCCCCGGACTTCTCTTGCCGAGGTAGAGAGTGCCATCGAGCAGCTTCGTCCGCGTCTGAAAGCTGCCAGACAGAAGCAGGTCAGAAAGCTGATTGATTTGGATTACCGCATTGATACGGAGTTCTTTAAACTGACATTGGTCAGCGGACAACGGGAACGGTTCTTGTCCCGTTCGGAATTGGGGGAAATGCAGATAATCTGTCCTCCTGATGCCGATTTCTCGGATGAGAAGTTGCAGGCTTGGCTGCGCAAGGTAATTGAGGAAGCTTTACGGCGAAATGCGAAGATTATTCTTCCGCCCCGTCTGTATATGCTTTCCATGCAGCACAACCTTCCTTACAAGAGTGTGAAGATAAATTCCAGCAGCGGGCGTTGGGGAAGCTGTTCGGCACAAAGGCAATATCAACCTTTCCTATTATCTGGTACTTCTTCCCAAGCATCTGATAGACTACGTGCTACTGCACGAACTGGCACATACCCGCGAGATGAATCACGGGGAGCGTTTCTGGATTTGCTCGACCGGATGACTGATGGAAAGGCACAAGCATTGAGAGCGGAGCTTCGGAAATATCAAACGAAAATAAATGGTTAGAGATTAGTATGGACGGTAAGTAGTTCCTTGTTTTACAGACAGTGATACTGCAAAACTACTGCATACCTCTTGCACTGTCACTGCACTCCTTTTTTTTGCAGTGCTGCTGCAACACCTTTGCAGTGAACACTGCAACTGTTTTGCAGTAACGCTGCAAAAGGAGTGCAGTATCGCTGCAGTGTCACTGCAGGAGTTGTGTAATGTCTTTGCAGTAGCACTGCAAAAGTTATGTGATGTCTTTGTAGTGGCTGTTGGTAAGCCAGGAAAAAGCTTGTTGACTCCGAAATATGAGAGCAAAATGCTTCACAACTTTTTATCCCTAATTTTTTGCCAGCTGCTTCACCTCTTCCCCTTCCTTCTCGAACCGGTATTCGCCCCCTTTTTCGCTTAGCTCAAATAAGGAAAGCTTTTCAGTTGCATTGTTTACAATCATGAGTGCGTTTTGCTCGGCAAAGCGTTTCACTTCGATGGTGAAAGGTTCTTCTGCAATGGTGCGGTTCACCAGCAGGCTGTCGTTGATGAATATGGAAGTGGAATCTCCGGCAAATCCTTTCGTCAGTGTGATGGTGTATGTCTCGATGAAGTTGCGTTCTCCTTCTTTCCGTTGTTGCAGCCTCATGCTCATGTAGACAAAGATGACAACTACAAAAATCACGGCGAAAGCAAGGATGCCGTTGCCTATCATAAACTGCTTGTTGGTATTCAGTCGGTGTGCCATGGATAAAAAGTTTTTTTAAGAATGGTACAAATGTAATGAATAAATTTGAACCGACTGGTTTTTTACTTGCTGTATTCGCTCGGCGTCGCCCCGAATTGTTTCTTGAAGCTGGTCGAGAAATGGGACAGTGTACTGAATCCCGTCATGTCCGCTATCTCTGAGATGGTATATTTCCCTTCCTTTATCAATTTGGCGGCACGGTTCAGCTTGTAGGTCTTGAAGAATACGCTGGGGTTCTCACCCGTCAGCCCCTTTACCTTGTAATAGAATTTGGTGCGGGAGATTTTCAGCAGCTCGGTCATGCGCGCCACGTCCAGTTCCGGATTGGAGAGTTCGTTTTCCATCGGTGGTAAAGTTCGGTCATGAAGGTTTTGTCTTGCGGGGAGAGCACGTTCTCCTCAATCTCATCCGTTTGGGTGGAACGGCTCAGGAGACTGCGCACTTTCTCACGGTTCTTCAGCTGGGATTTGATAAGCGCCAGCAGGTAGTTGGGCTCGAAAGGTTTCGTTACGTAGGCATCTGCACCGGTATTCAGACCTTCCACCTGGTTCTCTACAGTAGCTTTGGCTGTTACCAGTATCACGGGGATGTGGCATAGTTGCAAGTCTTCCTTTATCTGTCGGCAGAGGTCGTAACCGTTTCTTCCGGGCATCACTACATCGCTCAGTACGAGGTCGGGAGCTTCTTCGCTCATGGCTTTGAAGGCGCTGTCGGCATCGAAGCGGCAGACAACGTTGTAGACGGGAGAAAGCAGGGCCTTCAGGTAGTGGGCCACTTCCGTATCATCGTCTACCACCAGCAGGGTTTGCTTTTGTTGCCGGATGCTCTCTGTGTTTTCCAGTTGATACTGTTCTTCCGTTTGTATCGGAAACGCCTTGTTCTGTTCTTCTTCGGGGAGGGTACATTCTTCGGGGGTATAGGAGAGGTCATTCACCGGCAGCAGCAGGGTGAAGACGGCTCCGCTTCCTTCGGTACGGTTACCGGCTTTCAGGTAGCCGTGATGCAGCAGCGCCAGGCTGCGGGCGTAGTACAAGCCGATGCCGGTTCCCCAGTTATAGGTGCCTTTGGATTGATTGTCCAGTTGGTAGTAGCGTTCGAATACCTTCTCCAACTGTTCCTCGGGGATTCCGTTCCCGCTGTCGGCCACGGCAACTTTGACGTATTGCGTGTCGATGTCTTTGTCGGTCAGCGTAAAGAGACGCGCAGCCTCTTCGCGGGTAATGACGTCGAAGCACAGTTCCACTTTCCCACCGTTCGGAGTGAACTTCAAGGCGTTTGAAAGCAGGTTTCCTACAATCTTGTCCAGCTTGTCCACGTCCAGCCACATGAGGAAAGTATCCTCCAGGCCATAAGTGTTCAGTGCGATGCCTTTCTCGTTGGCGTTGATGCGGAAAATATCTACCAAAGCGTTGCAGTTGCGAGATGATGTCAGTCCGTTTCACTCGCAGCTTCAGGTGTCATTCTCCAGTTTGTTGAAGTCCATCAGCTGGTTCACCAGACGGAGCATGCGCCCCACACTGCGTTGTACGATGTAAAGCAGTTGTTTGTTTTCTCCCTCTATCTTGGGACTTTCGCAAAGTTGTGTCACCGGGCCCGAAATCATGGTGAGCGGGGTGCGGAACTCGTGCGAGATGTTGGCAAAGAAACTCATGTTCATGCGGTTCACCCGTTGTTCCTGCTCCTTCTCAAGTTTGGCACGCCGGGTGGTTTCTTTTTCCTGCTTGATACGTAGCCAGGCACGGATGAAGATACCGATGATGGCGGCGGCAATAAGCAGATAGATACACCATGCCCACCACGTTTGCCAAGGGGCGGGCTTTACGATGACGCGTATGGAATTCTCCCTTTCTACAATGCTCTTGTCGTTATTGGTTATTTTAACTTTGAAGGTGTAGGTACCGGCAGGCAGATTGGCATAGTAGGCCTCGCGGTTGTTGCGGGCATCAATCCAATATTTGTCGAAACCGTCCATCTTGTAATAATAATGTACGCGTTCATATTCGCAGTAGTCCAGTGCGGCAACGGAGATGCTGAAACCATTCTGATTGTGGTCCAGGCAGATGTCCGGTCGGTAGGAGAGGTGCTTGTCTATACTTTCGCTGTCTTGTGGGCGTGCCAACCGGTTGTGTATCTTCAAATCCTCGAAGAGCAGTGGAATTTCCGTTTGGTACTTACATCCATAGGGTTGAAGAAAGTCAGCCCGTGCGTACCGCCAAAAACAAGTGTCCCGTCGGGCAGGCGGCATGAAGAACGGTCGTAAAACTGATTGCCGCCCTATGCCGTCGGCGGCATAGTAGTTGGTAAATTTCCCTACGGTGCGGTCATATTTGCCCAGCCCGTATTGTGTGCCTGCCCATATATTGCCTTGTGCATCTTCCTCAATGCAAGAGATGTCCCGGCAGGGTGTACCCTCTATGGTCTCGATTTTTCCGGTGGCGGCAGAATAGTGCAGCAGTCCGTTGCTGACGGTCCCAATCCATACATCTCCACGACTGTCTTCGAAGATGTCGGTAGGGATGAATACTGAACGTTGGATACAAGCTTGCCAGTCGGTGTTCTCGAATGGTACTTCAGCGCTTTCCCAATTGTCGGGATTGATTTGCATGACTGGGTTCATGAAGGCAGTGGTCCACATCTTTCCGTTGTTGCGTGGAAGGAGTCCGGGTATGAAGGTTCCCGTCCAGGAAAATACTTTTGTTTGGACAAATTCTTCTTTACGCTTTTTGGCATAAAGTTTAGGGCTGTATGTACCCACCCAAATTGTTCCACAACGATCTTGTGCAAACGACAGTGGTAGGAAGATGTCATGAATAGACTCTGTCTTCAGTATGCCGTTTTTATAGCTGCATTTCATCACCTTGCTCGCATAGAGGGCCGCCAGCCAGATGTAGCCCTCATCATCTACGAATACGCGTGTGATGTCCGGTTTGTCGGTAGCGCTTTTTCCCGGAAGTCCAGCCGAGTCCACTTCTTTCACTTCGTGGCTGTCCATGTTGTAAACGTACAGCCCGTCTATCATGGTGGCCATCCAGAGATTTCGCTCCTTGTCCACTGCCACGGACAGCACTGACTTTCGGTTCAGGTATGAGCTGAGATGATTATTGGTGTTGAAACGTTCTTTATAGTTGTAACGCACGACATAGCCTTGGTCTACAGAGCCTATCCACAGGTTTTTCTGTGAGTCGGTAAACATGGTGCTTATCTTGAAGTGAGGCACTTCGAAGGGAAAACCGTTTTCGCTCTGATGTATCACGTATCCTTCCACGTAGTTGTAGAGAAACATTCCTTGTTGGTCGGTATTCAGCAGCAGGCTGTTGCTGCCGTAAGGGTGGATGTAGTTGACGTTGGCATGCAGCAGCAACGGATGGCTCCGAAGGGCTTGGGGTGTTTCCTTGAATTTGTGCGTATGTGTGTCGAACAATGTTATCTGGCGGTTTCCCGCCAGCCATAGGATTCCGTTGGTGTGCATGAAGAAGTGGGTGGGAAAAATGCCTTGCATTGGAATGGAGTCTTCCAGCGCTAGTGTGGAGGAGTTGTAGCGGCGCAGAGACAGTGGGGTCACTGCCCACAGTTTGTTGCTCTGGTCTATGAAGCAGCGGTTGTTGAAGGTATAGTTTGGGTCAAATATCTTGATGGGTACGTCAAATTTGTGTGTTTGTGGATTATATACGGCAAGGTTGTGCATCATGTTCAGAAAAAAATCTTTCCGTCTTTGTTCTCGAGTATTTGGATGCCGTTTTTTATTGGGGAAGTCCAGTGGGATATTTTGGAAATTATCTTTGTCTGTGTATAGGCTGGTTCCATTTACGGTGACTACCCACAACCGGCCTTGTGAATCACGGAAGAGGTCGTTGATTTGATTATCGGGTATATCCAGCGAGTCATCCGTACGAAAGTAATACTGATGATATTCGTGTACATTATATTTGTTTACCCCTCGTGAAGTTCCTATCCAAATGTGTCCTTGTGCATCTTCGGCAAAGGCGGTGACCTTCTGATTGGAGAGGTCATTGGTGATGACGGGGCTTTCGATGCTGCCTTCCGGTGTGGGCTTTGTGTCCGACGGATTGCACGCGGTGATTAAACACAATAGAAGTAAGTATTTAATGTATTTCATAATATATAGTGTAGACTAAAAGCATTGGCATGTCATCCATTTGTTTTGTTCAACGAATCTCTGCATTACGATGCGAAAATACTCATAAAAATTGAGAGAGAGACTGCCGGAGAGCATGTTTTGAACAAATCTGCAAACATTTGAACATTGGAGAAAGCTGTTTTGAACATCGGGGAAAGCCGTTTGGATAACGTAGAAAATCCTTCTGGGGAGAATGTGCTAATATTGCAATCATAAAAACATAAAACTAATACATAATATGAAAAAGCAATTCTTTTGTCAGTGTTAGCATTCTCCGCCATCCTACTTTCCTCGTGCGGAGGGACAGCTAAAATAGAGAAAGCATCTGCTTGTGGGCAGGAGGGGGAGATTACGGCTTCTTCGGCAACCGCCTTTGCCGAGACCGAATCAGGAAAAGTAGCCGGATATGTGGAAAATGGTATCTATATATATAAAGGTATCCCATATGCCAAAGCCGAACGTTTTATGCCGCCCGTGGCCGCTGATAAATGGGAAGGCGTCCGCAGCAGCCGTGCCTATGGCCCTACTTGTCCGCAAGGCAAGCGCATGGGATGGTACAGCGACGAGCAGGCGTTTGCCTTCAACTGGGATGACGGTTATCCTGACGAGAATTGTCTGCGGGTGAATATCTGGACACCGGGACTGAAAGACGGGAAGAAACGCCCCGTCATGGTGTGGCTGCATGGTGGAGGTTATTCCGCCGGCAGTGGTCAGGAGCTTCCCTCGTATGACGGAACAAATCTGGCAAAGAAAGGGGATGCAGTGGTTGTGACGCTGAATCATCGTCTCAACGTCCTGGTTTTCTCGACCTTTCCGCCTATGGCGATAAATATGCAAAATCGGGCAATGCCGGACTGCTTGATCTGGTGGCGGCACCGCAATCGGTGAATAAGAATATAGAATCCTTCGGTGGAGATGCTCGGAATGTTACCATTTTCGGTCAATCCGGTGGAGGAGGCAAGGTCTCTACGCTACTTGCCACGCCATCGGCGAGAGGCTTGTTCCATAAAGCCATTGTACAAAGCGGATCTATGCTTCGCACGATGGAGCAAAAAGTATTCTCGTCGCATTGGCAGTGCCGTGATGGAAGAACTTGGTCTGAAGGCTTCGCAGATAGACGAACTCTGCAAGATGCCGTATGACAAGGTGCTTGCCGCCGGTGACAAGGCGATAGCCAAAGTGCGTGCAGAGGCAGAGAAGGAGGGGGTGTCTTCCTTCATTTTTGGCTGGGCGCCTACGGTGGACGGCGATGTACTGCCCGTACAGCCTTTCGACCCTCAAGCTCCAGCACAAAGCAAGGGCATTCCGGTAATGATTGGCACTACTCTGCACGAATTTACCATGAGTACTTATGTCCCCGCTTTTCGTACCATTACCAAAGAAAAAGCGGTGGAATTCCTGCAAAAGAAATACGGCGAACGTACGGACGAGTTCCTTACCGCTTTCGAGAAAGCCTACCCCGGCTATCAGCCTAAAGATTTGGTGGATGTGGACTTCGTGTTCCGTCCCGGTGCTGTGGAGCAGGCTAAACTGAAAGCTGCGCAGCAGGGTGCTCCGGTCTATATGTACATGTTCGCGTGGGAATCGCCCGTACTTGACGGCATGTTTCGCAGCACGCACTGCATGGACATTCCCTTTGCCTTCAACAATGTAGTGCGCCACGCTTCCATGACCGGGGGTGGCGCTGAAGCACAAGCTTTGGGCGAAAAAGATGAGCAGCGCGTGGTTGAACTTTGCCCGTACGGGCAATCCCAAATGCCGAAGGGTTACCCGAGTGGGAACCTTATACCGCAGAAAAGGGAGCAACGATGATTTTCAATAACGATTGCCAAGTGAAGTATAACCATGACAAGGAACTGCTGGAGGTAGTGATGGCATTTCCTACACGTGGGTTCTGACACTTTCTTAAGAAACCTTTTATTATTAACATAAATCTAATTTAATCAAATGAAACAAAATCTGAAGCAAACAGCTCGGAAGAGACTTGCAGCTATGGCACTCTTCCTATTGATCTGTCTTCCTTTCAGTCTGGCACAAGCCCAGACTATAAAGGTGAACGGTAGGGTTACTGACGACCTGAATGAACCGATGATTGGCGTGAGTATCTTTGAGAAAGGCACTACCAACGGTGTCATTACGGATATGGACGGCAACTACTCTTTGTCTGTGAAAGAAGGAGCGACGATTGTCTATTCCTACATCGGCTACCTGACACAAGAAAAGAAAGCAGTGGCAGGAGTAATGAATGTGATATTGAAAGAAGACACTAAAACGCTGGATGAAGTGGTGGTGGTAGGTTATGGCGTGCAGAAGAAAAGTTCACTGACCGGTGCCGTATCTTCGGTAAAATCAGAAGATATGGAAGCACGTACCATTACCCGTGCTGAGCAGGCATTGCAGGGTAAAACTGCTGGTGTGCAAGTGCTCAGTGCATCTGCTAAACCGGGTGCTTCTCCACAGGTGCGTATCCGTGGAATAAGTTCTAACGGCTCTTGCGATCCGCTGTATGTAGTGGATGGACGTATTGCCAGCGATATTGGTGGTATTGACCCTAATGACATTGAGTCTATGGAAGTTTTGAAGGATGGTGCTTCTGCAGCTATCTATGGCGCTGCTGCCGGTAACGGTGTAGTATTGATTACTACAAAGAAAGGAAAAGGAAACGGTAAAATCACATACGATTTTCAATATACTTCACAGAGTTTGGGTAAAGTACCCGAAGTAATGAATGCTGCGCAGTATAAGGAATTCTTCCTTGGAAACCAAGAAGCTTACCCAGAGTGCTTATGATACCTATTGGGATGGAAAAACCGATACGGATTGGGTCGATGAGGCTTTTTGAAAACAGTTCGATGGTACGTCATAATGTGACTTTCCAAGGTGGTAGCGACAGAGGTTCTTTCTATCTGTCATTGTCCCACCTTGATAACGACGGTATGATTGTCGGCAATGCCGATACTTATGAACGACTCACGGGAATGGTAAATGCCAGCTGGAAAATCAAACCTTGGCTGGAGGTAGGTACCAATAATCAGATTGAGCACTACAAAACTCAGTCCGTAGCCGAGGGCAATGAGTATGGTAGCATGATGCTTTCTGTATTACAATTAGACCCTCTGACCAAGCCTCTTTATCCTATTGATGACTTGCCGTTGAATATGGCTACCATCTATAAGGATCATAAGAATATGTTGGGCGATGGAAACGGCAACCTTTATGGTGTATCAGCTTTCACTGGCAATGCCGAAGCTATCAAATCCTTTTGCCATGCGTGACAACTCTTATACCAAGAACAGAGGCTTTAATATCAATGGTTCTACTTATTTGAATTTTATGCCTATCAAGGGGCTTACCGTTACTTCTCGTCTTTCTTATCGTTTGGCTTCAACTTCCTCTTATGGCGTGGGGCAATCTTATTACTATACTGACAAGGCTAAACGTGATTGGGTGGAGGTTTCGGCTTCGGATTATAGCCGAACCTATTATCAGTGGGAGAACTTTTTGAACTACACCCGTTCTTTTTTGGCAAACACAACGCAACATTGATGTTGGGAACTTCTTATAGTCAGAGCCGTTCTTATGGCGTTAGCGGAAGTAAGAAGGGATATAATGAAGATACTACAGATATGTGGGGAAATGTGATTAACAGAGTTTCGCATTTGGGTTTCTTGCAGAATGATCCTAATTTCTTCTACTTTGCCTATGCTACATCTGATGCTGTAAAGGATGTAAGTGGTGGTGAGCCTACCTATACTCGTAAATTATCTTACTTCGGACGTTTGAATTATGACTATGCCGGAAAGTACATGGCTCAGTTCTCACTGCGTGCCGATGCTGCTGGCCTCTCTGTGTTGCCAAAGAACAAACGTTGGGGCTATTTCCCGGCAGTTTCTTTTGGGTTGGGTTCTTTCGGAGGAAAATTTTATGAAAGGAACTGAAGACTGGCTGTCACAATTAAAGCTCCGTGCCAGTTGGGGACAGAATGGTTCTACTGCATCATTGGGCGGTTATAAATGGAATGTATCAATTGGTGCTACCGGGCATTTGGCTGTAGGTGATAATAATAATTTCTCTTACATCAATGGTTATGCTCCCTCTGCTACCGGTAATGACGGACTTAAATGGGAAACTTCTGAACAAACCAATATAGGTATTGATGCCCGTTTCTTGAATAGCCGTTTGACTGTTGCAGCCGATTATTTCCATAAAAAGACAAAAGACCTGATTGTTTCGGGCATTAAGGCTTCAACTGTAGGTAGGTAACAGTTTCTCGCCAGTTAATGCCGGTAATATTACGAACAAGGGGTTTGAATTGGAACTGGGATGGCAAGATCGTATTGGTGACTTTGCTTATGGTGTCCGTGCCAACGTTGCTACATTGAAGAATAAAGTGACCAAGATGCATGAGTCTTTATCAAGTATTGATGGGGCTACTTATGTGACTTATGGAGCCATTACTCGTTTTGAGGTAGGTAAGCCCGCGTGGTATTTTTATGGTTATGATTTCATGGGTGTGGATTCAAAAACCGGTGAGCCAATCTTTAGAGATATTGATGGTGTAGAAGGTATTACGGATAATGATAAGACAGAAATTGGTAAGGGAATTGCCGACTATACTTATGGTATTACCTTGAATGCAGCTTGGAAGGGATTTGATTTTATCTTGTTTGGTACGGGTTCTCAAGGTAACGATGTGTTCTGTGGCTTGAACCGTGTGGATTACAATTTGAATCAGCTGACTTATTTTACAAAAAAAAACCGCTGGACAGAAAGCAATCGCAATGGGAAGACTCCTGCATCAGGCGCTACAGATTATACCAAGTATCTGACTTCTTCCGGTTGTGTATTTGATTTGTTCTTTTTTTTAAAATTAAACAGATTCAGTTAGGTTATTCTTTCCCGAAGCAACTGATTAAGAAGGTAGCAATTGAAAATCTACGTATATATGGCTCACTTGAGGACTTCTTTACTTTTACAGACTATCCTGGTTTTGACCCTGAAGTTACCGGTGTCGGAAATTCATTAGGTGTGGATAAAGGTAGTTATCCTAATTCAAAGAAGGTTGTTCTTGGTTTGAGTGTGACATTCTGATTTTTATGAACTTATTAAAATGAAAAACATATGAAATTAAGATATTCTTTAATGCTCGGAGCGCTCCTTATATTGGCTGGCACTTCGTGTGAAGACAAATTGGATATACCTCAAAAAAAGGTGTATTGGACTTTTCCACTTATTATAAAACTGACGAACAAGCTCAAAGCAGCGGCTGATGCGCTTTATATACAACTCAAGGGTACATACTATAACTATACGATGATGAAGAATGCCCTTTCGGACGATGTTTGGGCAGGTGGTGGTGGTCGTAATGACAATGCAGAGCTGGAAGGCTGTAATGAATATTCATTTGGCTCAGACCAAAGTTTTATCGGAGGCGTATGGGAAAGCTACTATCAGCTTATTTATAAGGCGAATGTGATTCTGGGACGTGTTGAGCCTGATACTGATTTGAAGAAGAAGGCTTGTGCTGAAGCCAAGTTCTTCCGTGCTTTTGCTTATTTTGATTTAGTTTCTATGTGGGGTGATGTACCATTGGTAGACCATGAACTTGATAAATCCGAATATCAGTTGGCTCGTTCGCCTAAGGCTGATATTTGGGCGTTGATAGAGCGGGACCTGACTGAAGCTATCAATTCAGGACTCTTGGAGGAAAAGAAGAGTGTAGATGATAAAACGACATGGCGTGTTACCAAGCAGTTGGCACAAGCTATATTGGGTAAAGCTTATTTATGGCAAGAAAAATTCCATGAAGCTGCTGTTGTCTTGAATGAGGTTAGAGCTAGCGGTAAGTATAAACTTTATGATGGAAATTATGAGGATATCTTGACCTACAAGGCTGAGTATAATTGTGAAAGTATGCTCGAAAGTAACCGTATTTTTGATGCAAGTAATTCCATGGATGAGTTCAGTTTCTTTGAGGTGATGAATCATTGGCGCACTGATAAGTTGGATATGTCTGGCTCTAACAATCAGTTTAATGGTACCGGATGGGGATTTATGGTTCCTCAGAAAAAGTTGTATGATGCATTTGTTCGGGGAAGAGGGTGTAGATGGTTATCGGTTGAATCAGACAATGAAAACCTATGACCAAATTTCTCAATTGGGTGTCAAGGTTGCCAAAGGGCAGAGTTTGATTAATGAAGGTTATTTCATGTGGAAGCGTCGCTTCTCGAATGTAGAATCTCCTGCTGGGTTCGTGGTGTTCATATAATAACTATCGTTGGATGCGTTATGCTGAAGTCTTGTTACTGGCAGCTGAAGCAAACCTGAAGGATGGCAATCAATCCGAAGCTGATGCTTGCTTGAATGAGGTGCGTCAGCGTGCAAGATTGGATGCTAAGACAGCTACCCTGGATGCCATTAAATTGGAAAAGAGACTGGAACTCTGTTCTGAATATACCCGTTATCAGGATATTATCCGTTGGAAAGATGCGGAGGCTTTGCTTAAGGATCAGGGTGAAAGAACACCTATCTTGTCAAATAAGGCAGGAAAAGATGAGCCGGATAATGTAGCGGTAGAATACATTCAGTATAACAAGGATAAAACGCGTTATGGTTTCAAGGAAAGACATTATTTGTTGCCTATTCCGGCAAAGGAGATCCGCTTGAACCGAATATGGAACAAAATGCAGGTTGGTAAAGCGTATAAAGAATCAAAATCTAACTTTGTCGTCTGATGCAGATAAACAAAATTAGTATTTTTCTAACTGATTAATTGTTTGTAGAAGAAGTCCCCCCGTGGGAATCAGCTAATTGTACGGGGGGGCTTCTTTTTTGTAGCTTTTTAAATATAATATATATGAGAAGATTGTCAATTACTTTATTTTCACTCTGTCTGGCATCTGCCTTGACTGCACAGACGACCGGTTCGAATCAGTCAGTCAGACTGCGTGCCGACAATATCGACGAAGTGGTCAGTGCTATGACCCTCGAAGAGAAGGTACACCTCGTCATCGGTTGTGGGATGTCGATGGGAAGTGATACCAAGTTTCCAGGAACAGCGGGACGTACTTACGACATTCCCCGACTGGGTATCCCTTCCGCCTATCTTGCCGACGGACCGCACCGGTTGGCGATGGCTGCCAAGCGGGAATTCGACAGCCGTACTTATCATGCTACGGAATTCCCTTCCAGCACCACGGTGGCAGCTACTTTCAATCCGGATGCAGCCCATAAGGTGGGACGTACTTTGGGTATGGAAGTGAAGGATTATGGTTTGATGTGTTGCTGGCACCGGGTGTCAACCGATGCGAAATGTGCTTTGTGGACGTAACCATGAATATTATTCGGAAGATCCGGTGTTGGCTGGTAAAATGGCTGCTGCCTATATCAACGGAGTCCAGAGCCGGGGGACAGGTACCTGCCCGAAACACTTTGCCGTGAACAACCAGGAGACCAACCGCAATAACAACGATTCTCATCTGACACAGCGCCCCTTGCGCGAGCTGTATTTGAAGTGCTTCGAGATTGCTGTCAAAGAGTCTCAGCCCTGGAGCGTGATGACCGCCTACAATAAGGTGAACGGCAAATATACCTGCGAGGACCGCGAACTGACAGAAGACATCCTCCGCGACGAATGGGGATTCAAGGGACTGGTGATGTCCGACTGGAATGCCGGAAAAGATGCCGTGACCTCCATCGTAGCAGGAAACGACATGCTGCAACCGGGGCAAGACCGCCAGTATAAAGCTATTTTGGAAGCCGTAGAGAACGGTACACTGGATTTGGCACTCCTCGACCGCAGCGTGAAGCGTGTGCTGGAGTTTGTGGTCAAGAGCCATACCTTTGCCGGCTACGAGTATCCCAATAAAAACCGATTTGGAGGCTCATGCGCAAGTAGACCGTGAGATAGGTGCGGAAGGTATCGTGCTGCTGGATAACAAGCAGGCGCTACCCATGGCTGCCGGCATCAAAAAAGTGGCCCTTTATGGAACTACTTCCTATGACATGGTTCCTGCCGGCATGGGCTTTGGCCGTACGGGCATCGGCTATTACACGGTTTCGATGGGAGAAGGTTTGCGTAATGCGGGCTACATCGTGGACAAAGAATTGCTGAACCGCTACAAGAAGCATATGGCCGACGAGCAGAAACGGCTTTTTTTTCCTCACGGAAAACCGCCTTTCGCCTTTACTCCGCTGCCCCGTGCCGAGGAGTTCCTGCCCACTGCCGAGGAACTGGCTGCACAAGTGAAAGCCAACGACATTGCCGTGCTTACGCTGGGGCGTGTCAGTGGCGAGGGCTGTGACCGCCGTGTGGAAGATTTCCTCCTGAAGGAGAACGAATTGGCTCTGATTAAGCAAGTGTCTGCCGCTTATCGTGCTGCAGGCAAGAAAACTGGTGGTGGTTCTCAACATCTGCAGCCCGGTGGAGACTGCTTCTTGTAAGGGACTGGCAGATGCAGTGGTTTGTGCCTTCCAGCCGGGACAAGAGGTGGGTAATTGTATCACGGACACATCCCGACCGGAAAGGTGAATCCTTCGGGCAAGTTACCCATGACGTTTGCCGTGAAATATGGCGATGCGCCGTCGGATGCTAACTTCCCTTTTGATTACGAGTTCAAGACGCCGTCGTTTGCTATGGGTACCGGCATGAACTTCAAGTCCGAAAAGAAAGAGGAGAAACCGAAGGAACCGGAGAAAAATGTGGATTTCACCAACTATGAAGAGGGAATCTATGTGGGTTATCGCTATTTCGACACTTTCGGTAAAGAGGTTTCCTATCCGTTCGGTCATGGTTTGAGCTATACTGCTTTTGACTATGCGGTAGAGAACGCCAAAATGGATGCCGACCGCTGTGAGTTGAAAGTGAGCGTGAAGAACATCGGCAAGGTGGCAGGGCGTGAAGCTGTACAACTCTATGTGAAAGCTCCGAATGGGGGGACTTGACAAGCCTGCCAAGGAGTTGAAGGCCTTCGGCAAAACTGCCTTGCTCCAGCCGGGCGAGAGCCAGACACTGATTCTGACTTGGAACGTGATGGACATGGCTTCCTTTAATGAGAAAAAACAGCTCTTGGGAGTTGGCTAAGGGTGAATATCAGTGGATGGTTGCCGCATCTTCGGCCGATGTGCGTTGTACAGCGGTACAGAGGGTGACAAAGGCACGCAAGCAGAAAGTGCATGATGCCATGCGGGCGCAAGTGCCTGTGGCTGTGTATCCGATGGTGAAGAGATGAGGGGGATATGCGTGAAAAAACTGATATATATCAATTAGTTTTAGAGTGGAAAACGCTTATTTTGTAGTACATTTTTAAATCGATACCATGAAAAGATTGATACTCTCTCTTTTAGCCGTCTGCTTGCTGTGGATGGCAAATGCACAAAATCCTGCATGGGGACCGCAAAGCAAGGTAGTGACCGACAGCATCTACAGCCAGGTATTGAAAGCACACCGTGCCTACACCATCTATCTGCCGCAAAGCTATAGCAATGAAACGGATAGGAAATATCCTATCCTCTATTTGCTGCACGGCATGTCGGGGGTGAATACCAGTTGGTTTACAGACCAACGTGTGAAGGACGTGATGGACCAGTTGGTGGCATCGGGCGAGGCTTGCGAGATGATTATCGTCAGCCCTAATGCCGGAGGCAATCCGGCTACTTGCTGGAACGGCTACTTCAACATGCCGGGCTGGGCTTACGAAGATTTCTTCTATAAGGAGTTCCTTCCTTATATAGAGAAGACTTACCGGGTGAAAGGTGATAAGCGGCATCGTGCCATTGCCGGACTTTCTATGGGCGGAGGTGGAACGGCAAGCTATGCACAGCGCTATCCGGATATGTATTGTGCTGCCTATGCCATGAGTGCTTTGATGAACATCCCCGTCAGTGGTGAGGAGGTGGGAAAAGATCCCGACCCCACAAACAAGATGGCTGTACTGACGCGTTCTGTGCAGGAGCATAGTTGCATCGTATGTGGTTGAGGCAGATGATGCGCGTAAGGCACAGCTTCGTACAGTACAGTGGTTTGTGGATTGCGGAGACGATGACTTTCTGCTGGACCGTAATATAGAGTTTTTCCAGGCGATGCGTAATGCCGGTATCCCTTGCCAGTTCCGTGTGCGGGATGGCGGACATACCAGCGAATATTGGCATTCGGCACTTTATATGTGCCTGCCTTTTGTAAGTCGCAGCTTTGCTAAATAACAAGAAGCTAATTCATTTAATATAAGAAATTATGAAAAGATTATTAAGTTTGGCAGCGATGCTGCTGGTCTGCTGTGTCACCCTTTTTGCACAGCAAGCTCTTTGGGGAGGTGCGGCGGTTGTCTCTCCTGATATTCATGACGACAACACGGTTACTTTTCGCTTGAAAGCTCCTAAGGCTGTAAGGGTGCAGATTACTGGTGATTTTCTGCCTCCACAAACTATTAAGACTCCTCGTGGCGATTATGATGCACCGGGCATTGCCGATTTGACAGAGGGGAAGGATGGCGTTTGGGAATTTACTACTCCCCGAACCATTGAAGCCGGAACTTTATGGATACTCCTTTATTGTGGATGGATTGAGAATGATGGACCCGAGCAATGTTTACATGATTCGGGATGTGGCTACCGTGACCAATGTATTTATCATCGGTGGTGACCGTGCCGATTTGTATAAAGTGAATAAGGTACCCCATGGAACGGTAAGTCGCATGTGGTACAATAGTCCTTCGCTGGGAATGGACCGCCGTCTGACGATTTACACCCGGCTGGTTATATGAAACCAGCGGCAAGCGTTATCCGGTATTTTATCTGCTTCATGGTGCAGGTGGTGATGAGGAAGCTTGGATTGCTCTTGGCCGTACTTCGCAGATATTGGATAATCTCATTGCACAAGGCAAGGCTAAACCTATGATTGTGGTGATGACTAACGGCAATGCTTGGCAAGATGCTGCTGCAGGTGAATCTCCCAAGGGTTTTGTTGCCCCCTCCATGCGTCCCGACGAAAGAGCGAAGGTGGCGGAAGGCGCTTTTGAACTCTCGTTTCCCGAAATTGTGAAGTTCGTGGAGAAGAATTTCCGCACTCTTGCCAATAAGAAGAACCGTGCTATTGCCGGGCTTTCTATGGGTAGTTTCCACTCTTGCAATATTTCCAAGTATTACCCGGACATGTTCGACTATGTAGGTCTTTTCTCCGGTGCAAGTACCGGAAACGATAAATCGACGTGTCCGGTCTATACCGACTTCGAAGGTAAGCTGAAGACTCAGTTTGCCAAGAAAAACCGGCTCTTTACTTCATCGCATGCGGCAAGACGGACTTTGTTTATAAAGGTGTGGCCGACTTTTCAAAAGTTGCTTGACGACAATGGTTATAAGTACGAGTATCTTGAAACGGGCGAGGGACATATCTGGAGGAACTGGCGAATCTATCTGACGGAGTTCGCGCCGAAGTTGTTCAAATAAGAGGATTTGGTATAACTACTTTAATAACAAAATAACATACGTATCATGAAAAGAATTTCTATTTTGTCAGCTCTGTTGCTGATGTGTGCGATGACTTTCGCGCAACAAGCTCTCTGGGGAGGCGCTCCCGTGGTCTCACCTGAGATACACGACAACAATACAGTGACTTTCCGCTTGAAGGCGCCGAAAGCCGTAAAGGTGCAAGTAACCGGCGACTTCCTGCCTACGCAGAAAATCAAGACTCCTTTTGGTGAGTTTGATGGTCCGGGTGTGGCAGATTTGAAAGAGAACAAGGACGGTGTGTGGGAATTCACTACTCCCGAACCGCTGAAAACCAGAACTCTACAGCTACACTTTCCTGGTAGACGGACTGAAGATTAACGACCCTGCCAACGTCTATATGATTCGAGACGTGGCAAGCGTGACGAATGTATTCATCATCGGTGGTGACGAGCGCATCGACCTTTACAAAGTGAATAAAGTTCCTCATGGAACGGTATCTAAGGTATGGTACAACAGCCCTACGCTGGGTATGGACCGCCGTCTGACTGTCTATACGCCTGCCGGATATGAGACAAGCGGCAAGCGCTATCCCGTCTTCTACCTGCTACACGGCATGGGTGGCGACGAGAACGCATGGAGCGAACTGGGACGTACGGCACAGATTCTGGATAACCTCATCGCCCAAGGCAAGGCCAAGCCGATGATTGTAGTAATGACCAACGGCAATGCCGCATTGGAGGCTGCTCCGGGTGAATCGTCATTGGGTTTTGCCGCTCCCAGCATGAATCTGCCCAAGACGATGGAAGGTTCTTTTTCGAAACGGCTTTCCCCGACGTGGTGAAGTTCATTGATAAGACTTACCGTACGCAGGCCAACAAGAAGGGGCGTGCCATTGCTGGTCTCTCTATGGGAGGTTTCCACTCCATGCACATCTCCAAGCAATATCCGGACATGTTCGACTATGTAGGGCTGTTCTCGGCTGCCATCATGCCCAACAAAGATGTGAAGTCTCCGATTTATGACAACCTTGAAGTCAAACTGAAAACCCAGTTTGCCAAGAAACCGGCACTCTATTACATCGCTATCGGTAATAAAGACTTCTTGTTCCAGGCCAATAACGACTACCGCAAGATGTTGGACGAGAAGGGTTACAAATATGAATATTATGAAACCGGAGAAGGTCATATCTGGAAGAACTGGCGTATCTATCCTGACAGAATTCGCACCGAAGATATTTAAATAAGATTATGAAGAAGAATATCATATCCATGGCAGCAGCAATGGCTGTCTTGTCAGCTTGCGGACCGGGTGTGCCGCAGCTTGGAAAGTCCTCTTTGGATGAAGTGATTGGTGCCATGACGCTGGAAGAAAAGGCGCATCTGGTAGTAGGTACTGGTATGGCGGGTTTCTCGGGTGACAGTGCCGTAATCGGTGCGACGAAAAAGCTGGTGCCGGGCGCGGCAGGAACCACCTACCCGATCGAACGTCTCGGCATTCCCGCCGTGGTGCTGGCCGATGGTCCCGCCGGACTGCGTATCGACCCCAAGCGTGAGGGGGATTCGGCTACATACTATTGTACTCATTTCCCTATCGGGACTTTGCTCGCCTCTACCTGGGACCAGGAATTGGTGGAAAGTGTAGGCCGGTCCATCGGTAACGAAGTGCTGGAATACGGTGCGGACGTGCTGTTGGCTCCGGCACTGAACATTCACCGTAACCCGCTTTGCGGACGTAACTTCGAGTATTATTCTGAAGACCCGTTGGTGTCGGGTAAGATTGCCGCCGCCTACGTACGTGGTGTGCAGAGCAACGGTGTGGGTACCAGTATCAAAGCACTTTGCTGTGAACAACCAGGAAACCAACCGTATGGCTACGGATGCGCATGTATCTCCACGCGCCTTGCGCGAAATCTACTTGAAAGGGTTCGAGATTGCCGTGAAGGAATCCGCTCCTTGGACCGTGATGTCCTCATACAACTACCGAACGGTGTCTACACTTCGGAAAACAAGGAGTTGCAGACAACCATGTTGCGCGACGAATGGGGCTTCAAGGGCATGGTGATGACCGACTGGTTTGGCGGCAAGGATGCCGTGGCACAGATGGTGGCAGGCAACGACATGTTGCAGCCCGGTCTGCCCAAGCAGTACGAAGCCATCGTGAAGGGGTGTGCAGGACGGAGCGTTGGACGAAGCCATCCTCAATCAGAATGTGAAGCGTATTCTGGAGATGATTCTCCAGACTCCCCACTTCAAGGGATATAAATACTCCAACAAGCCTGATTTGAAGGCGCATGCTGCCGTTACTCGCCAGTCGGCAACGGAAGGCATGGTATTGCTGAAGAACGATAACGGTGCTCTGCCGCTGGCTGCCGACGTGAAGAACGTGGCACTCTTCGGTTGCACTTCCTACGATTTCATTGCAGGCGGTACAGGTTCGGGGCAACGTGAACCGCGCTTATACCGTTTCGCTATTGGACGGCTTGAAGAATGCCGGCTATGTGGTGGATGAAGCGCTGAAGAATAGCTATGAAGCTTACCTGAAAACCGAGAAAGAACGTCTGTCCAAAGATAAGAAAGAGTGGTTCATGCCCGATACCCGTCCGGCTGAGATGGCTGTTTCCGCACAAGTCATCCGCGAGCAGGCTGCCAAGGCCGATGTGGCACTGGTGACGCTGGGACGTACCTCCGGTGAGTTTCTCGACCGTATGGTAGCCGACTTCAACCTCACCAAAGAGGAGCAGAGCATGTTGAAAGCAGTGTCCGATGCTTTCCACGCTGCCGGAAAGAAGGTAGTGGTGGTACTTTAATATCGGTGGTGTGATTGAAACTGCTTCTTGGAAGTCTGTTCCCGATGCCATCCTTTGTGCATGGCAGGCAGGCCAGGAAGGAGGAAACAGTGTGGCTGACGTGCTGAGTGGCAAGGCTTCTCCTTCGGGCAAGCTGACAATGACTTTCCCGGTGAAGTTTGAAGATGCCGCTTCTTCCGCCAACTTCCCGATAGACATGCGTGTGAGCACCGACCTCGTGAACAAGGGCGGGAAGAAGAACGACGTGAAGGATGTGGATTATACCAATTATGAGGAGGATATCTACGTGGGTTACCGTTACTTCGATACCTTCGGCAAGCAGGTTTCCTATCCTTTCGGTTACGGTCTTTCCTATACTACTTTTGCTTACGACAAGGCTGCTGTCAAGTCAGACAACGGCGTCTATACCGTATCTGTAGAGGTGAAGAACACCGGTAAGGTAGCAGGTAAGGAAGTGGTTCAGCTTTATGTATCCGCTCCCGATGTTGCTGCCAACAAACCCGAAAAAGTAACTGAAGGCCTTTGCCAAGACTAAGGAACTGAAACCGGGCGAAGCGGTTGTGGTGACGCTGAAAGTGAATGCTGCCGACATGGCTTCCTACGATGAGGCTGCATCGGCATGGGTGGTAACTCCCGGAAACTACAAGTTCCTCGTCGGGGCTTCCTCACGCGACATCGGCTACGCTGGAGGCTGAAGTAGCTTCCGCAACGCAGAAGACGAACAACATCTTGAAACTTTAGAACCGATGAGCCTCTTGAAGAGATGAGAGTAGGATTGTCTGAAAAGATAACAAATCATACCCTAAAAACATCCTGTTGTACCCTTTGGTATGGCAGGATGTTCTTATCTTTGTGCCTCGTATAAAACAGATAGTGCAACTATTATAAACCAATATCACAACCATGAGTAAAAAGTTAATCTTATCTTTAGCCCTATCGGGGTTAGTACCTTATTGCTACGGCGCAGACCACTATTGCGCCTGCCATTCCAAGAGACGAGAAAATAGAACAGCAGATTGAGACTTTGCTGAAGAAGATGACGCTTGACGAGAAAGTCGGTCAGATGTGCGAACTCACTATCGACCTCCTGCAGAAACGCGCCAATCCCTTTGCCGGCCTCGACCCGAAGAACATCACGGTGAAGGACCTGCAAAAAATCATCAAGAGATACAAGCTTGAAAAAGGAATTCAAGCTGGGCAAGGAGATGCCTTCGCAGGATGTGATGATGAAGCTCTATATGCGTATCCAAGGCATTGAGAATGCCAAGGGCTTCCAGTTGGACGAGGCGATGCTCGACTCTGTCATCGGAAAATACAAAGTAGGCTCCATCTTGAACGTGCCCAACGGTGTGGCACAGAGCGTGGAGAAGTGGCAGGAAATCATCAAACGCATTCGGGGAGAAATCCATGGAGGTGATGGGTATTCCTTGTGTGTACGGTGTAGACCAGATACACGGAACTACCCATACGCTGGGTGGTACTTTCTTCCCGCAAGGCGTCAATATGGGGAGCTACCTTCAACCGTGAACTGACACGTGAAGGTGCACGCATCTCCGCTTATGAAACAAAGGCGGGAAGCATTCCCTGGACGTATGCCCCGGTGACCGACCTCGGACGTGACCCGCGCTGGCCGCGTATGTGGGAAAACTATGGTGAAGACGCCTACGTCAATGCCGAAATGGGACGTGAAGCAGTTATCGGTTTCCAGGGCGAGAACCCCAACCTGATTGGCGAGAACAACGTTGCCGCTTGTATGAAGCACTATATGGGTTATGGTGTTCCTGTTTCCGGTAAGGACCGTACGCCGTCTTCCATCACCGAGCAGGATATGCGTGAGAAGCATTTTGCTCCTTATCTGGAAATGGTGAAGGCAGGTGCCCTCTCCGTGATGGTGAACTCCGCCATGAACAACGGCCTGCCTTTCCATGCCAACTATGAGCTGCTGACCAAGTGGCTGAAAGAAGACCTCAACTGGGACGGTATGATCGTGACCGACTGGGCGGACATCAACAACCTTTATAGCCGCGACCACATTGCCAAGGACAAGAAGGAAGCCATCAAGCTCGCCATCAATGCCGGTATCGACATGTCTATGGACCCGTACGACTGGAAGTTCTGTACACTCTTGAAGGAGCTGGTGGAAGAAGGTGAAGTTCCCATGAGCCGTATAGACGATGCTGTACGTCGTGTGCTGCGTTTGAAGTACCGTCTCAACCTATTTGAAAAGCCCTATTATGATTTGAAAGACTTCCCCTTGTTCGGTGGTGCAGAACATGCCGCCGCCGCCCTCCAGGCTGCCGAGGAGTCTTTGGTACTCCTGAAGAATACAGACGGTATATTGCCGCTGGCAAAAGGCAAGAAGTTGCTGGTTACCGGTCCGAATGCCAACTCCATGCGTTGCCTCAACGGCGGCTGGTCCTACTCTTGGCAGGGTGACAAGGCCGATGAGCATGCAGGCCAATACAATACGATTCTTGAAGCCTTCACCAATAAATTCGGTGCGGACAATATCATTTACGAAGCCGGTGTCACTTATAAGCAAGGTGGCAACTGGTGGGAAGAAAACACTCCGGAGATAGAGAAAGCTGTAGCTGCCGCTGCCGGTGCCGACTACATCGTTGCCTGCATCGGTGAGAACTCTTACTGCGAGACTCCGGGTAACCTGACGAACCTCTTCCTCTCCCAGAACCAGCTCGATTTGGTGAAGGCTCTTGCCAAGACCGGGAAGCCCATCATTCTGGTGTTGAACGAAGGCCGTCCCCGTCTGATTGCCGACATCGAGCCACTGGCTAAAGCGGTTGTCAATACTATGCTTCCGGGCAACTACGGCGGTGATGCGTTGGCAAACCTCATTGCCGGTGACGCCAACTTCAGCGGAAAGATGCCTTTCACTTATCCGAAAGAAATCAACTCTCTGATTACGTACGACTACAAACCGTGCGAACACATCGGCAAGCAGATGGAAGGTGCTTATAACTACGATGCGCAAGTGTCCGTACAGTGGGCGTTCGGTTATGGATTGAGCTATACCACTTTTGCATACAGCAACCTCAAGGTGGATAAGTCGGACTTTACCGCTGATGATGTGCTTACTTTCACCGTTGATGTGAAGAATACCGGCAACCGCATTGGTAAGTGAAAGCGTGGTGCTCTTCAGCAGCGACCTCGTTGCCTCCCTTTACTCCCCGATACCCGCCGTCTTCGCGCTTTCGAAAAGGTGGAACTGAAACCGGGCGAGACAAAGACCGTGACACTGAAACTGAAAGGCTCCGACCTTGCTTTTGTAGGCTATGACGGCAAGTGGATTTTGGAGAAAGGTGACTTCCGCATCCAGACGGGTGACCAAACGGTGAACGTGGTTTGTACGGATACCAAGAAGTGGGAGACTCCGAATAAGTGATACGACAAGGTCTTTTAGACCTTTAGAACCATAGTAAAAGGGCCGATAGCATGAAACAAGCTATCGGCCTTTTATTTTTCCGCGTTGTCTTTCAACAGTATCTTCTTTCCGCTTGTACCTCCTTACTTCTTTTCCTGAAACAATAGAGATTGTATGCTTGAGATGTACATCTCATGTTGTTTGAGATGCACATCTCGTTGTGCTTGACATGTGCATCTCATGTAGTATGGAACGTGATAATTCATTTCATAAAGTATAAGCTTCTGTCTCATAAGATTATATGTTTTACCCCTTATCTTGAAGTGTTGAAAGGGCTTGTCTGTAATATAATTCCCGTTTGAACCGTTAAATCAATCTTTTTTTCTCTAATATTTTGTAGTCGAACAGATTATTTATATCTTTGCAACCGAAAATGGATGAAAGGTGGAGGGGCGATTAAGCTCCTCTTTTTTGTTCCTAATGGTTAATCTATGATAGAAAAGAAAACTGTTTGTCAGATTGTTGACGAGTGGCTGGCAGGAAAAGGACTACTTCCTTGTGGAGGTGACAATCAGCCCGGATGACAAGATTTTTGGTGGAAATAGACCACAAAGAAGGTGTTTGGATTGAGGACTGCGTAGAGCTGAGCCGCTACATCGAGTCCAAGTTGAACCGTGAGGATGAGGATTATGAGTTGGAAGTCGGTTCGGCCGGCATCGGACAGCCCTTCAAGGTACTGCAGCAGTACATTAACCACATCGGCAAGGAAGTGGAAGTGCTGGCAAAGGACGGCCGCAAGCTCAGCGGCGTGTTGAAGGAAGCCGACGAACAGCATTTCGTCGTGACCATTCAGAAGAAAGTGAAAGAGGAAGGTGCCAAGCGTCCCAAGCTGGTGGACGAGGACTTGACCTTTACGTATGAAGAGATAAAATATACTAAATACTTAATCAGTTTTAAATAAGACTATGGCCAAAAAAGTAGAAACTGTCAGCTTGATAGATACATTTTCGGAATTTAAGGAACTGAAGAATATCGACAGAACCACGATGGTAAGCGTACTCGAGGAGTCGTTCCGTAGTGTGATTGCGAAAATGTTCGGTACCGATGAGAATTACGACGTAATTGTAAACCCGGACAAGGGTGACTTCGAAATATGGCGTAACCGTGAGGTAGTGGCAGACGAGGATTTGGAAAACCCGAACCTGCAGATTGCATTGTCCGAAGCACAAAAGATTGATGCTTCTTATGAAGTGGGCGAGGAAGTGACGGATGAAGTTATCTTCGCGAACTTCGGTCGCCGTGCCATCTTGAACTTGCGCCAGACACTGGCCTCCAAGATATTGGAACTGGAGAAAGATAGTATTTACAACAAATACATTGATAAAGTGGGTACCATCATCAATGCGGAAGTCTACCAGATTTGGAAGAAAGAGATGCTGCTGCTCGATGATGAAGGCAACGAACTGTTGCTGCCCAAGACCGAACAGATACCGAGTGACTTCTACCGCAAGGGCGAGACCGCCCGCGCCGTAGTGGCACGTGTGGACAACAAGAATAATAATCCGAAGATTATCCTGAGCCGTACGTCGCCCGTCTTCCTGCAACGTCTGTTCGAAATGGAAGTACCCGAAATCAATGACGGACTGATTACCATCAAGAAGATTGCCCGCATCCCCGGCGAGCGTGCCAAGATTGCCGTTGAGAGCTACGATGACCGTATCGACCCGGTAGGTGCCTGCGTGGGTGTGAAGGGTAGCCGTATTCATGGTATTGTCCGCGAGCTTCGCAACGAGAATATCGACGTTATCAACTATACGTCCAATATCCAGTTGTTTATACATAGCGTGCCTTGAGCCCTGCCAAGATTTCTTCCATCCGCTTGAACGAGGAAGAACGCAAGGCTGAAGTGTTCTTGAAACCCGAAGAGGTGTCGCTGGCTATCGGTAAAGGCGGTTTGAATATCAAGCTTGCCAGTATGTTGACTGAGTACACCATCGACGTGTTCCGCGAGTTGGATGAGGCCATAGAGGATGAAGACATCTACTTGGACGAATTCCGTGATGAAATAGACGGTTGGGTTATCGATGCCATCAAGGCTATCGGTATCGATACGGCTAAGGCTGTGTTGAACGCTCCCCGTGAGATGTTGATTGAGAAGACGGACCTCGAAGAAGAGACGGTGGACGAGGTATTGCGCATTTTGAAACAGGAGTTTGAAGAGGAGAATGAATGATTTACGATTTTACGATTTACGATTTACGATTAGAGTTTGATTGTAAATGTAAGTCGTTCCGCCCGAGTATTATCAATCGTAAATCGTAAATAGTTAAATCGTAAATAGAAAAAATTGATGACGATAAGGTTAAACAAAGTAACAAGAGATTTAAATGTAGGGATTACGACGGCTGTCGAGTTCCTGCAAAAGAAGGGATTTACCGTTGAGGCAAATCCGAACACAAAAATTACGGATGAACAGTTCGAACTGCTCAAAAAGGAGTTTAGTACAGATAAGGACCTTAAGATAAAGTCGGAGCGTTTCAGCCAGGAACGTCAGAGCAAGGACCGCAACAAGGCGTCCGTGTCTATTGACGGCTATAGGGAAACGCAGGAGAAAGCGAAGCCCGAAGAGATTAAGACGGTTGTTCCGGAAGACGCACGTCCGAAGTTCGCCGGTAGGCAAGATTGATTTGGACAAACTGAACCGTAGACCTGCTCCTGCTCGTGAAAAAGAGAAAGAAGCGGAAAAAGCGGTAGAGGAGAAGAAGGTGGAGGAACCGGCAGTTGTAGAAACGCCGAAACCGGAACCTGCTCCTGCTCCCCAACCGGAACCACAGCCGCAACCGGAGGTACAGCCGGCATCTGAACCCGAGCCGCAGCCCGTTTCGGAACCGCAGCCACAACCCGTTGTCAAGGAAGAGCCTGCTCCGGTTGTAGAGGCTCAACAAGAATCTAAAAAAGGAAGAAATGATAGAAGCGCCTGCTCCCCGCACCGGCAGCTGAAGAAGCACCGGTTGAAAAAGAGGGGAAAGAAGAAGGAGAAGAAATCTTCAAGATACATCAGCCTGAGTTTGTTTCGAAGATTAATGTCATCGGACAGATAGACCTGGCGGCTCTGAACCAATCCACACGCCCGAAGAAGAAATCGAAAGAGGAGAAACGCAAGGAGCGTGAAGAGAAGGAAAAGATTCGCCAGGATCAGAAGAAGCAGATGAAGGAAGCTATCATCAAGGAAATCCGCCGTGATGACAGCAAGTTGAAGGATACCGCTGCCGGCGATGCCAACGGCAAGAAGAAACGTGTCCGTATCAATAAGGAGAAAGTGGACATCAACAATGCTTCCAACTTCCAGCGTGGTGGCAACGACCGTGGACACGCAGGTGCCCAGCAAGGTCAGGGTGCCCGCCCGCAAGGTGGAAACCAGCCTGGTGGAAACAATGCCAATAATAACCGCAACCGCAATAAGGACCGCTTCAAGAAGCCGGTCATCAAGCAGGAGGTTAGCGAGGAAGATGTAGCAAAGCAGGTAAAGGAAACTTTGGCACGCCTCACTTCCAAAGGAAAGAACAAAGGTGCCAAGTATCGTAAGGAAAAACGTGACATGGCTTCCAGCCGTATGCAGGAATTGGAAGACATGGAAATGGCAGAAAGCAAGGTACTGAAGATTACGGAATTCGTGACGGCCAACGAGTTGGCAAGCATGATGGATGTTTCTGTTACTCAGGTCATCGCCACTTGTATGAGCATTGGTATGATGGTATCCATCAACCAGCGTCTGGATGCCGAGACCATCAACTTGGTGGCTGAGGAATTCGGCTTCAAGACAGAATATGTAAGCGCAGAAGTGGCGCAGGCCATCGTAGAGGAAGAGGATGATGAGGAAGATTTGGAACCTCGCGCTCCGATTGTAACGGTGATGGGTCACGTAGACCACGGTAAGACTTCATTGCTCGACTATATCCGTAAGGCGAATGTGATTGCCGGTGAAGCGGGTGGTATCACACAGCACATCGGTGCCTACCACGTGTCGCTGGACGACGGACGTAAGATTACATTCCTCGATACTCCGGGCCACGAGGCGTTTACCGCCATGCGTGCCCGTGGTGCCAAAGCTACGGATATTGCCATCATCATTGTGGCTGCTGACGACAACGTGATGCCGCAGACAAAGGAAGCCATCAACCATGCCATGGCTGCGGGTGTTCCTATTGTATTTGCAATCAATAAGATTGATAAACCGACTGCCAACCCCGACAAGATTAAGGAAGAGCTGGCTGCCATGAACTTCTTGGTGGAAGAGTGGGGCGGTAAGTATCAGTCGCAAGATATCTCTGCCAAAAAAGGGTATCGGTGTACCCGAGTTGATGGAGAAAGTGCTGCTCGAAGCAGAAATGCTGGAGCTGAAAGCAAACCCGAACCGCCGTGCTACCGGTTCCATTATCGAGTCCTCATTGGATAAGGGTCGTGGCTATGTGGCTACGGTACTCGTTTTCCAACGGTACCTTGAAAATGGGCGACATCGTGCTGGCGGGTACCAGCTACGGTAAGGTGAAGGCTATGTTCAATGAGCGTAACCAACGCATGCAGGAGGCTGGTCCTTCTACACCTGCCCCCGATATTGGGCTTGAACGGTGCACCTGCTGCTGGCGACACGTTCCACGTAATCGAAACGGAGCAGGAAGCACGCGAGATTGCCAACAAACGCGAACAGTTGCAGCGTGAACAAGGTTTGCGTACGCAGAAGATGCTGACGCTCGACGAAGTGGGCCGCCGTCTGGCGCTGGGTGACTTCCATGAGCTGAACGTGATTGTGAAGGGTGACGTGGACGGTTCTGTGGAAGCGTTGAGCGACTCTTTAATCAAGCTGTCTACGGAGCAGGTGCAGGTAAACGTAATCCACAAGGGTGTCGGTCAGATTTCCGAATCGGATGTCTCGCTGGCTGCCGCTTCGGATGCGATTATCGTCGGTTTCCAGGTACGTCCTTCGGGTGCTGCCGCCAAGATGGCAGAGCAGGAGGGTGTGGATATCCGCAAGTACTCCGTCATCTACGATGCCATCGAAGAGGTGAAGGCTGCCATGGAAGGTATGCTGGCACCGACATTGAAGGAGCAGATAACGGCAACAACCATCGAGGTGCGCGAAGTGTTCAACATCACGAAGGTGGGACTGGTGGCAGGTGCCATGGTCAAGACCGGAAAGGTGAAACGCAGCGACAAGGCCCGCTTGATACGCGACGGTATCGTAATCTTTACGGGTGCCATCAATGCCCTGAAGCGCTTCAAGGACGACGTGAAAGAGGTAGGTACCAACTTCGAGTGCGGTATCAGCCTGACAAACTGCAACGATATCAAGGTGGGCGATATTATCGAATCTTACGAAGAAATAGAAGTGAAGCAAACATTATAATTGAATAATGTGCAAATATGCTAATGTGCCAATTGGCTGCGCGTACAGAAAATGCCGCAGGGCAATTGGCACATTTTGCATATTAGCCATTTGCTCATTAGCATATTGGCACATTACCACATTATCACATTAATCTATGGCAATTATAGATATCATCATATTGGCTGCTTTCGGCTTGGGCGCAATCATCGGCTTCATGAAAGGTTTTGTGAAGCAATTGGCCTCTCTGCTGGGGCTGATTGTCGGTCTGCTGGCGGCAAAGGCTTTGTATGCCTCGTTGGCAGTGAAGCTGTGCCCCATGTTGACAGACTCTATGACAGTGGCGCAAGTACTGGCATTTGTCTTCATCTGGCTGGCTGTTCCTTTGCTCTTCTCCCTGGTGGCTTCTCTGCTGACCCGGGCAATGGAGGCCGTCTCGCTGGGCTGGCTCAATCATTGGTTGGGGGCTGGTCTAGGAGCTTTGAAGTACCTCCTGCTGACGAGCCTGCTGATTGGTGTCATCGAATTTATAGACGGAGACAATACGCTGATTAGCAAAACAAAAAAGAAAGAATCAGTGTTATATTATCCTATGGAAGAGTTTGCCGGGATATTCTTTCCCGCGGCAAAGGCGGTTACGGAGCAGATTGTAAACGGAGACTTTGACTGATACCGTGAACCGTGATTTTGTAATTCATAATTTGTAATTATAGAAGTGATGCAACAAGAAGAACCCCAATAAATATGTAAAGGAACTCACTCAGGAGAAGTATAAGTACGGTTTCACGACCGACGTGCATACAGACATCATTGAGCGCGGGCTGAATGAAGATGTAGTGCGGCTTATCTCTGAGAAGAAGGGAGAACCGGAATGGTTGCTGGAGTTCCGCCTGAAGGCATATCGCCACTGGCTGACATTGGAGATGCCTACATGGGCACATCTCCGCATTCCCGAAATAGATTATCGGGGCCATATCCTACTATGCCGACCCTACGAAGAAGAAGGAAGGACCGAAAAGCATGGATGAGGTGGACCCTGAGTTGATAAAGACTTTCAATAAGCTGGGCATTCCGCTGGAAGAACAGATGGCGTTAAGCGGTATGGCTGTGGATGCCGTTATGGACTCGGTGTCTGTAAAGACTACCTTCAAGGAGACGCTGATGGAGAAAGGAATCATCTTCTGCTCGTTCAGCGAGGCTGTACGCGAGCATCCCGACTTGGTACAGAAATATCTCGGTTCGGTGGTGCCTTATCGTGACAACTTCTTTGCGGCACTGAACTCGGCGGTGTTCTCCGACGGTTCTTTTGTCTATATCCCGAAGGGGGTACGCTGTCCGATGGAGTTGTCCACCTATTTCCGCATCAATGCCCGCAATACGGGGCAGTTCGAAAGAACCTTGATTGTGGCGGATGATGATTCGTACGTTTCTTATCTGGAAGGGTGTACGGCTCCGATGCGTGACGAGAACCAGTTGCACGCGGCCATTGTGGAAATTGTGGTGCACGACCGTGCAGAAGTGAAATACAGCACCGTGCAGAACTGGTATCCCGGTGATGCCGAGGGCCGGGGTGGTGTCTATAACTTTGTGACGAAGCGTGGCCATTGTAAAGGGGTGGACAGTAAACTGTCTTGGACACAAGTGGAAACAGGTTCGGCCATTACCTGGAAGTATCCGTCTTGCATCCTTTCCGGCGACAATTCGACAGCGGAGTTCTATAGTGTGGCAGTAACCAATAACCATCAGCAGGCAGACACGGGAACAAAGATGATTCATCTGGGCAAGAATACCCGGAGCACCATTGTGAGCAAAGGCATTTCTGCCGGAAAGAGCGAAAACTCTTACCGCGGCTTGGTGCGCGTGGCACAGAAAGCGGACAATGCTCGTAATTACAGCCAGTGCGACTCCTTGCTACTTGGTGACAAATGCGGCGCGCATACTTTCCCCTACATGGATATTCACAATGAAACGGCCATCGTGGAGCATGAGGCCACTACCAGCAAAATCAGTGAGGACCAGATATTCTACTGCAATCAGCGCGGTATTTCTACGGAAGATGCCGTGGGGCTGATTGTGAACGGTTATGCCAAAGAAGTTTTGAATAAACTTCCGATGGAGTTTGCCGTAGAAGCGCAGAAGTTGCTTGCCATTTCGCTGGAAGGAAGTGTGGGGTGATTTATAAATAGTAAATTGTAAATAATAAAATCGTAAATATAAAGATGTTAGAGATAAAAGACCTGCATGCCAGCATCAATGGCAAAGAGATATTGAAAGGCATTAACTTGACTATCCGTGACGGTGAAGTACATGCACTGATGGGACAGAACGGTGCTGGTAAAAGTACGTTGAGTAATGTGTTGGTTGGCCATCCTGCTTACGAAGTGACGCGCGGCTCAATTACCTTTAATGGCAAGGACTTGCTTGCCATGAGTCCTGAGGACCGTGCACATGAAGGAATCTTTCTTTCTTTCCAGGCTCCGGTAGAGATTCCGGGCGTGTCGATGGTGAACTTCATGCGTGCGGCTGTGAATGAGCAACGCAAGTACCGCCATCTGCCTGCTTTGTCGGCCAGTGAGTTCCTGAAGCTGATGCGCGAGAAGCGCGCCATTGTGGAACTGGATAACAAGCTTGCCAACCGCAGCGTGAACGAAGGTTTCAGTGGCGGTGAGAAGAAGCGTAACGAGATATTCCAGATGGCGATGTTGGAACCGACTTTTGCTATTTTGGACGAGACGGATTCCGGATTGGATGTGGATGCTTTGCGTATTGTGGCCGACGGTTTCAACAAACTCAAGACTGCGGAAACCAGTGCTATGGTCATTACCCACTACCAGCGGTTGTTGGACTATATCAAACCCGATACGGTACATGTACTGCTGGGTGGACGTATCGTAAAGACCGGTGGACCGGAATTGGCGAAGGAGATTGAAACACGTGGCTTCGATTGGATAAGGAAAGAAGCAGGTGAATTATAAACTCATAATCTGAAAACATGAGTGTAGAGCAACAATACATAGACCTTTTCTCCCAAACGGAGGCGATGATATGCCGGCATAGTGCCGAGGTGCTGAATGCGCCGCGTGCCGCTGCTTTTGCTGACTTTGAGCGCTTGGGCTTTCCCACCCGTAAGGAGGAGAAATACAAATATACGGATATCAGCAAGTTCTTTGAGCCGGATTATGGCTTGAACTTGAACCGGTTGGAAATTCCGGTGAATCCTTATGAAGTGTTCAAGTGCGATGTTCCCAATATGAGCACTGCTCTTTATTTTGTGGTGAACGATGCTTTTTATGGCAGGGCTTTGCCTAAGTCCCATCTGCCTGAAGGGGTTATCTTCGGCAGCCTGAAGGAGGTGGCCGAGAAACATCCCGATTTGGTGAAGAAATATTATGGCAAGGATTGGCTGATACGGCAGAGGATGGGGTGACGGCGTTCAACACCGCTTTTTGCACAAGACGGCGTTCTGTTTTATGTTCCTAAGAACGTGGTGGTAGAGAAACCTATTCAGCTGGTGAATATCCTGCGTGGTGACGTCAATTTTATGGTGAACCGCCGTGTGCTGATTATTCTGGAAGACGGTGCGCAGGCACGTTTATTGATGTGTGACCATGCTATGGATAACGTGAATTTCCTGGCAACGCAGGTGATTGAGTTTTGCTGGAGAGAATGTGGTATTCGATATGTATGAGTTGGAAGAGACACATACCAGCACGGTGCGTTTCAGCAACCTGTATGTGAAGCAGGAAGCGAACAGCAATGTACTTCTGAATGGCATGACGTTGCATAACGGTACAACCCGTAATACAACCGAAGTGTTGTTGGCAGGCGAGGAGCTGAAATCAATCTTTGCGGCATGGCTATTGCCGATAAGAACCAGCATGTGGATAACAACACACGAGTATTGACCATGCAGTGCCCAACTGTACAAGTAATGAGCTGTTTAAATATGTGCTCGATGATCAATCGATAGGTGCATTTGCCGGATTGGTGCTGGTGCGTCCTGATGCGCAACATACAAATTCCCAACAAACCAACCGTAATCTTTGCGCCACCCGTGATGCCCGTATGTATACCCAGCCTCAGTTGGAAATCTATGCAGACGATGTGAAATGTTCGCATGGAGCAACGGTGGGACAGCTTGATGAAAATGCATTGTTTTATATGCGTGCACGTGGAATCGGAGAAAGAAGCTCGTCTGCTTTGATGTTTGCGTTTGTCAATGAAGTGATTGATACGATTCGTCTGGATGCGTTGAAAGACCGCCTTGCATCTGTTGGTGGAAAAACGTTTCCGTGGTGAGTTGAACGAATGTCAGGGTTGTGCGATTTGTAAATGAACATAAAATGGATATTCAAAAGATACGTGAGGATTTTTTCCGATATTGAGCCGTACGGTTTACGGTAAGCCATTGGTTTATTTCGATAACGGTGCGACGACTCAGAAACCCCGTCTGGTGGTTGATGCATTGGTAGATGAGTATTATTCCGTCAATGCAAATGTGCATCGCGGAGTGCATTATCTTTCACAGCAGGCTACGGAACTGCACGAGGCATCTCGTGAAACGGTACGTCAGTTTATCAATGCCCGCAGCACGAGTGAAGTGGTGTTCACACGGGGAACAACGGAAAGCATAAACTTGCTTGTTTCCAGTTTTGGTGACGAGTTTATGCAAGAAGGGGGATGAGGTGATCCTTTCTGTAATGGAACATCATAGTAATATTGTCCCTAGCAGCGGCTGCTCGTAAAGGTATTGCAATCAAAATTGATTCCGATGAACGACAAAAGGCAGACATTGTTGAACGGAATACGAAAAATTGATATCGAACGCACGAAGATTGTCGGTGTGGTGCATGTGTCGAACGTATTGGGTACGGTAGAATCCGGTGAAGGAAATGATTGCAACAGCACATGCCCACGGTGTACCCTGTCTGATTGATGCAGCTCAGTCTATCCCTCACATGAAAGT
>VOFJ01002498.1_pt1 | contig 116471 bp, 135 predicted proteins | sample 5384081 | NCBI WGS metagenome assembly VOFJ01 (sample SAMN12384729, study PRJNA508395) | human gut metagenome | isolation source: healthy gut I | host: Homo sapiens
TCTGACGCATGAATTTCAGCGTAGAAGAAGAAAAAATTTGATTTGTATGTACCACACGTCTGACCGCCGCCGGACGAGGGCGCGGATGCTGACCGCTTTGCCGGATATGGACACGGAAATGCGGCGACTGGCAAATGGCCCCATTGCACAATTGGAGCAAATGACCGATGATGACTTTGACGGGCAGAGGTTTGATTTTACAAGTGAATAATACCACCAGCTTGGCAATAGCACATTATTTTCAGTGAAAGTAATGTGCCATTGTCAACACAGAAATAGCCGGACACGGTGGCCTTGTGGCCGCTGTGTCCGGCTATTTTCATGTATCAGTCTTTTATCTTTTTTCTCGGTGGGATTTTCTGGCAGTTCGGCGGCATCTTCTACAATGTCGGTCACAAGCTGCTGGAAGTCAAACGCATTCTTTTCTGTGATAACGGGCTTGCCGGTTTCCGCTTCAAGAGCCTGCCGTGCAATACCGGCTACCTTGCCGCCACGCTTGGCAACCTGCTTGTTTTCTTCAAAGGTCTGCGGCTTTGCAGTCTTGGAAATATCCGTAGTGGAGGCTTCCGCCAGCATGGTCAGCACAAGTTCCAAATCAGTCATGTTATCCCGGAGATTTTCTTTTGTCAGGCCTTTCAGCCGCTTGTACTGCCCTGTGGTCATGCCAGACCACGCGCGGGAAATTTCATCGGTCAGGATGGCGTACTCCTTGCCTTTTTGCACCCCGCGCTTCTTCCATTCGTCTGTCAGTTCGTTTCGGATACGGATTGCCAAAAGCCGCTGGTGAATCCATTCTTCGGAGTAGCCTTTCTTCAAATAGGTATCAAGCGCACGGTCAATGGCCTGCTCCGGGTCGATTGTTTCCTCAATGCGTTCTTTGCCTACCATTGCCAGCCATGCCTTGAACGGTTCAGCTTTCGGAGATGGGATTGACTGGATGATGCGCAGGAGCTGTTCAGTGTTGGCAACATCCGTTTTACGTTTTTTACCGTCTGGGGCCGTCATTTTCAAACCATTACAATTTGTAATGGTTTCATTTCCTTCGTCTTTAAGGCGCTTTTTTAGAACACGCCAATAGTTTTGTGGGTCTGCGCTGTCAGTCAGAACAGCAATCACATCAACGATTGCAAAATACCATTCTTCCTTTTCTGCATCCCATGCAGTACGGATTTTCTGATCTTCAAAAAGCTGGATGGAGCTATTGTCTTTCACTTCTGCCATAGAGGGTTCCTCGCTTTCGTTGTCTAATTCTATTTTACATGATTTCGGGTGGAAACGCCACCCAGTCTAAGCGTTTGCAGTTCAAAAATCCGAACAATATTTTGTGCAGATTTACCGTTCCTGCATCTGCTCTTTTCCCGGTGTTGTCCGCAGAATGCCGTCCACATTCTGCTTTATGATGCCATACTCCTGCATCTGGCGTTTGGCATCATTGTACTGCCGCTGCAGCTGGTCTTTCTGCTCGGCCAACTGCTTATACTCGGTTTTTAATGCGGAGAGGTCGGGCAGCTTTTGGAAGCCCTGCTTTTTCAGGACCTTGATTGCGGCCTCATAGAGAATCAGAGTACCTTCATGCTTACGCCGGAACTGCTTTTTGTCAGCTGCCCGCTGGTACTCCTGCACCAACGAGTGCAGCTCCTTACAGGTGGTGACATCCTTTATCAGCATGGCCATTTCTGCAAGTCGGCGTTCCGCTGCTTTCAGCGCGGCGGCAGCTTCGGTGCTGGCGGCGGTGATCTCGGCCACACGATTTTCCAAATCCGGGTAACTATCAATTTCATGCTCCGTCAGGAAGTTCAGCGTCCGGGCAGCCTGTTTCAGATTGTGGAGTTTTGCCCACTTCTCATACCCTGCGGACTGCTGGGCCTTGATGCTGTTCTCCAAATCAATCCGCAGCGAAATTTTGCGGTTTTCTTTGGGCTTCCGCTCCGCAAACCGCCCTTCGATGCGCTCGGTGATAGCTTCCTCGGTGTAGGCTTCGCCCAGCGTTTTGCAGCGGATGAACCGTCCCTGTCCGGGCGCACGGAACGAAACATACTTGCCCCTCTTGACCTCATAGCTTTGCTCCTGCAAGAGCCGCAGAAAATCGTCAAAATCCTTGGCCTGCGGGATGGCTGCATCTATGGCGGCTTTCAGTTTCGCCTTCCAACTCGTACCCTTGCGGTGTGCGTCCCACTCGGCATAGCTCTTGCCTCGGTCTTGGCCGGGAACCACCACGGACAGACCATGTTCCTTGCACAGCCGGTCGCTGGTGCGCCGGATGTAGGCATAACTCTGTCGGTTGGAAACATACTTTCGTTGGTTCACCATGTCCACGGCACAAAAGATGACATGGTTATGGACGTGCCCCTTGTCAATGTGCGTGGTCAGCACATACGGGTATTTGCCTCGCAGGACTTCATCTGCAAGCTGCCGGCCAATCTGGTGGGCCTGCTCTGGCGTGGTTTCGCCCGGCGCAAAAGACTGTATCAAGTGGTGGGCCAGATTGTTGCCTTTCTGCATGGCCTGTGACAGCAGCAGTTCAAATTCGATGTCGGCGGTTTCGTAGGAGCAGGCAAAGGAGGACACCAGCATTTTTTCATCCGTCTTTGCCGGATTCTCGATGTAGTCCAGTGCCTTTTTCAGCGTTGACTTGATAGGATGTATCTTTGTAACTGCCATATCTGCGCCAATGCTCCCTTGATGTCCGCAACGTCTTGTGTGTACAGCGGCCCCATGCTGTTCAGCCGCCGTGCGATCTGATTGACGTTGACACCAATCTTTTGCAGTTCGGCGGTCTGCGCCCGGATGTCGGTGGTGTCGATGTGGACAACATAACCGTCTATCAGCATCTTCCGGGCGTATGCAGAAAAATTCCGTGTGTGCAGCAGAGCCATCTTCTGCCGGATAAGTTCCCGTTCCTCCGGCGTCACTGGAACACGCAGAACAATTTTTCGGGTTCGGTTCGTCATAGTTTCACCTCGTTTCTTGGGGGTCTGGGGTACTCCCCAGCAAGCATTTTTGCCGGGAGTGGCTACACTCCCTATGCTTGCTACGTTACCTTCCTCCCCACTACTATGACACCACAACACCCCCGTTCTGCCCGCAAAATGCAAAAAAAAAAAAAAAATAAGAGGACGCTTTTTGCATCCTCTCAATGATCGTGCATGACAATCAGACGCACACGGGCTCTTTTTCCTGTTCATGGATTCGTAAGGCACCGTCAATGGCACCTTCTACGATGGGTAAGTATTCTTCCGGGCAAAGCTGCAGCTTGTGACTGACCCGCTGACGTTCCGCACTTTCTTCCCGCATGAGTTCCGGGGTGAAGTGCCGCTCCCACGGGCAGGCCGCAAATTTTTATCAACTGAATCACCACCGGCAGGCTGGGCAGCGTGCCTTCGTTTTCGATGTTCGCAAGATACCGGCTGTCACAATGTATCATGTCAGCCAGCGCACTGCGGGAAAGCTGTTTTGCCTTTCGAGCTGCCTTGACATCCGCTCCGAACGTTTCAAAGCCGGGACAGTCCTCAATTTTCGCCATTCTGCATCACCCATATACATTTTATAGTTCATGGACGATTGGCGAAATGATGCAAAAGCGCATTGTTGCTAAACTTTATTGTTCATAGTTTGAGCATTGTATTGTAAAGTGGGCTATCCTATAATAAGGAAGAAACCCTTTTTTTGAAAGAAAAATCCGTCCGCTGTAACATTTCGCGGACATTTGCCTGTTATACTATTTGCAAAAAAAAAGAAAAGGAAGTGAGGATGTGAAGCAGATTTTAATTGTCGAGGACGACAGTTTTTTGAATAAGATGTTGGCCTACAACCTGACCGCAGACGGCTACGGCGTGACTTCTGCCCTAAATGCCAGAACCGCCGCCGACGCCATCCGCCAGCGGGAATTTGATTTAGTGCTGCTGGACATCAACCTGCCGGACGGGAACGGTTTTGAGCTGTGCAAGCTGATAAAGCCCCAGCACTCGGACACCATCGTGATTTTCCTAACCGCCAACGATCAGGAGAGCGACCAGATACGGGGCTATGAGGTGGGCGCGGTGGACTACATCACAAAGCCCTTTGTAATCGGGGCCTTGCAGCGGAAGATCAAAGCCATGTTCGCCATGCTGGAACACCACAAACCGGCTAAGGACATTTACGATGACGGACGGCTGTTTCTGGACTTCTCGGAGCAGACGGCTTCCCTAAACGGCAAGCCCCTGACCCTATCCCCGATGGAGTACAAAATGCTGAACCTGTTCCGCAAAAATCCCCGGCAAGTGCTGACCCGTGGGCAGCTTTTGGAAAAAAGCTGTGGGATATAGACGAGGGTTTGTGGACGAACACACCCTGACAACCTCCATCAGCCGTATTCGCAGCAAGATTGAAGCCGACGGAGGTGTGCCATACATCAAGACCGTTTACGGTATGGGCTATCAATGGACGGGAGGCGAGGCAAAATGAAGTTTCAAAATCTATCGGTAAAGCGGCTATTTGGCCGGGTGGCAATAGGGCTTGTCCTCTCCATGTCCGGGATCACCATAGCCCTGTTTCTTGTGACAAAACAGACGGCGGTGCTGCTGACGGGCGGGGCGCTGCTGTTGTGCGCCCTTGTGGGGATTTTTGTACTGACGCAGGCGTTTGGAAAGCGGTTGTCGCAGTTTACCGCTGACCTGTGCCAGACCTTAGACCACATGATCGCCGGAAATGAAGCACCCCAGCGGCCAGAGGACAGCGAAACCCAGCTTGCCAGAATTGGACACCGGCTGGCAAGGCTTTACCAGATCATGCAGGAGAACCGCCGCCGGGTGGACGAGGAACGGCAGGAGTTACAGACCCTTGTATCGGATATTTCCCATCAGGTGAAAACGCCGGTAAGCAATCTGAAAATGGCGACGGACACCCTGCTGGAAAAGCCCATGACCGAGGCGGAGCGCACCGACTTTATCCGGGGAATCCGCAGCCAGACGGATAAGCTGGACTTTCTCTTTCAGGCCCTTGTGAAAACCTCACGGCTGGAAACGGGCGTGATCCAGTTGGATAAGAAACCGGGCCGCCTTTTTGATACCGTGGCGCAGGCCATGAGTGGGATCGTGTATGCAGCGGAGAAAAAGGAAATTGCCGTGTCCGTGGATTGCCCGGAGGATTTGACCGTTTCCCATGACAGCAAGTGGACATCCGAAGCCCTCTTTAACCTGCTGGACAATGCGGTGAAGTACACCCCGGCAGGCGGGAAAATCGCTGTGTCGGTGGTGCTGTGGGAAATGTATGTGGAGATCAAAGTGACCGACACTGGCAAAGGCATTTCCGAAAGCAATCAGGCCGCCATCTTCCGGCGCTTCTATCGTGAGGAAGAAGTACACGAACAGCAGGGCGTGGGCATTGGCCTATATCTGGCTCGCGAGATCGTAACGCGACAGGGCGGCTATATCAAAGTGGTTTCGGAGCCGGGCAAGGGCTCGGAATTTTCTATTATGCTGCCGACAAAATAGAATGCGGCGGACGGCCATTTCCGGCTGCCCGCCGTAAATTTTTTTGAAATGTCCGAGCGTTGTAACATTTCACCCCGATTTTCAATGAAATTTTTTGGCCGCTGTAACATTTCGCGGACATTTGGGTTTTACAATACCCTTATCAAATATGGAGGTGATACAACTATGACATGGCCTTTTGAAAATGACACCAGCGCCATTACAAAGAAGCTGGCGCAAAGAAGCTTCAAAGCCAACAAATTACGAAATATTGTTGCTGTAATAGCAATCGTTTTAACATCAATGCTTTTTACTTCTGTAACGACTTTATGTGTTGGAGCGATCCAGTCTATACAGACAACTATTTTGCAAATTAGGGGAACCAGCCCGTCCACTGGTACATCTGTAAATTGGATTGCCATAATAGCAGCCCTGTTTTTTATTATGATTTTTGTAATAACGGGCTATTTGCTCATTCGCAATATTTTTGAGATTTCTGTTGTTCAAGAAATAAAGAAATATGGCTTATTAAGAACAATCGGAACAACGGAGAAGCAAATCAAGCGAATTGTTTATAAGCAAGCATTTTGGCTGTCTATAATTGGTATATCTATTGGGTTGATTTTAGGATATATAGTAGGAATACTTATGCTTCCGTGGATTCTTAATTTTATGAAAGGCGAGTATCACAATCTTTCTGTGAACTTGAGTTTTAATCCTATTATTTTTGTCGTTGCCGGGATATTTAGTGCGATTACTGTTTGGGTGAGCATAAAGAAACCATTCAAAATTGCAGCTACGATTTCGCCCATTGAGGCAACCAGATACTATGAAAAAGACAATTATCATAGTGCCAACAAGAATCGTCTTTCGTTTAAGAATAGAATAACAGAAATGGCATGGAGAAATTTAAGAAGAAATTCAAAGCGTACCATATTTATCGTCTTATCCATGATACTCTGCATTATTCTCCTAAACAGTGCAATCGCAATCGGAAATAGTGTTGATGTTAAAAAATATGTATCTTCTGTTACCTCATTTGATTTTGTTGTGGCAAGCCCAAACACATTTTCTAATGTGCAAGGTTTTCGATTTAAAGATGATTCTGTTAGTAATGAAATCATATCTGATATTGAAAATAATATTCCTGTGCTGAACGGAAGTCGAATTTATAAAAACACTTTGGATGATGTCAGTGTTACTTATGATTATGGTAGTTTGGTCACGGAAGTATTAGACGAATACACAGAAGATAATCACCTTATACGAAGTGGTATGGTTGATGGCAGAACTTATCCAGTAAAACTCGGTGTTGATTATCGACCTCTTTGCAATATTTACGGGGTAGAAAAATCAATACTTCCTAAATTGAATTTCATTGAGGGAGAAACAGATATACAGCAACTAACCTCATATTTGGAAAGTGGAAACTATGTTATAGAAATTTCAGCGATCAACCCAAATGAATCTCCTGAATTTCTTTGTCCGCTCAATCAGGAAGTTACCATTTACAAAGATGGATTGCCTTATAAAACGGTTTCGGTAATTGCGCGTGCAGTGGTTGATTTTTCATTGGTAGAATCTCCGGGTAAGAATGTTGGCTACACTGATGTTGGCGGCGATTGTCCTATTTTCTATATGAGTAATGAGATGTTTGTGGAATTGTATAACAATCCAGCCATAATGAGTTATGTGTTTGATGTGGAAAAAGAACACTTTTTGCCAGCGACCGAGTACATCAATTCTTTGCCTACCGTTGAATACGCATCGTCTGAAACATTGGCACAAACTATGAATGGATTAAAACAAACTATTTTTATCATAGGTGGCCTTATTGGGTTTCTATTAGGAAGTATCGGGCTTGTGAATTTTTCCAACATCATTATAACGGGCATTATAAACCGGCAACGGGAATTTGCTACATTAGAGAGCATCGGAATGACGAAAAAACAAATTAACAAATTGACCGTATTGGAGGGATTGTTTTACGCATTTCTGATTTGTGTAATGGGTTTACCTCTCTCTCTTATTGTTGCAAATACAATTCTTCCTACTTTCTTTAATCAACCTGACTTATGGCTGTTTACAATACAGCCTACGATTTTCCCGTTGATATTAGAGGGAATTGTTATTTGCGTTGTGGCGATTATAGTTCCTCATGTTTCGTTTCGCTATTTTAGAAAAACAAGTATTGTAGCTCGATTAAGGGTAGTTGAATAATAATTTTGAAATGTCCGAGCGTTGTAACATTTCACCCCGATTTTCGATGAATTTTTTTGGCCGCTGTAACATTTCGCGGACATTTGGGTTTTGCAATGACCTTATCAACAAAAGTGAGGAGGCGTTGCAATGGAACTGACCCCGACCATGATTTTGAATCTGGCGCTGCTGATCGTCCCGCCCGTTGCCCTTGTGCTGGCGTTCTGGCAAAGGCTGGCCCAGCACATCCGCTGGACGGTTGCCTTGACTGCCCTCTGTGATGTTCTCCTGTTTTGGGATGAACTGTTCTACTATGAGAGCTTCGGCCTGTTCGCTGTGCTGATTCTGGTACAGTTGGCGGCCACCGGCGCAGCAGCGTTCCACATTTACAACAAACAAAGAAAGGATTGAATTTTATGAGCATTTTACAGACTATCGACCTGAAAAAGTATTACGGTACAGAGCCGAATATCACCCGCGCCCTTGACGGCGTGAACTTCTCTGTAAATGACGGCGAATTTGTGGCCGTTGTGGGAACCTCCGGCAGCGGCAAGTCCACCCTGCTTCACATGATGGGCGGGCTGGACACCCCTACTTCCGGCAATGTGATTGTCCGGGACAAAGAGCTGTCGAAAATGAACGACGAACAGCTTACCATCTTCCGCCGCCGCAACATCGGCTTTATCTTCCAGAACTATAACCTTGTTCCGATCCTGAATGTGTATGAGAACATCGTCCTGCCGGTGGAGCTGGACGGGGACACGGTGGATCAGAAGTTTTTGGACGAGATCGTTCACCTGCTGGGACTGGAAGATAAACTGAAAAATATGCCGAACAATCTTTCCGGCGGACAGCAGCAGCGTGTGGCTATCGCCCGGGCCTTGATCACCAAACCGGCTATTGTGCTGGCCGACGAGCCCACCGGCAACCTTGACAGCAAGACCAGCGCCGAGGTGCTGGGGCTGATCAAGCGTACCAGTGCGGAGTTCCGACAAACCGTTGTGATGATCACCCACAACAACGACATTGCCCGCCTTGCCGATCGGATCGTCCGCATTGAGGACGGTAAGATCGTGGAGTAAGGAGGTGGCAGGCTATGACATGGCCTTTTGAAAATGATACCAGCGGCATTGTAAAGCGCATATCAAACCGCAGTATATCGGCAAATCGAAAAAGAAATATCTTTATTGTTTTGACGATTGTACTTGCCAGCGCATTGCTATCTGCTATTGTACTCTATGGCTTTGGGGTTATGCAGGAAACGCAAAACCGCAACCAAAAAACAGCGCAGATTATGTATCATGCGATTTCTGAACAACAGGGACAGGAACTATACAAGCAAGAAGAAATTGCGTGGGTTGGAGAATTTTTAACGCATTTTCTGAACAGGTAAACCATTCAACCGTGAACTTTACTTATGCAAATGCAGATATGCTAACATCCCAAAGTATGCCCTATTCGGGAGATTTACCAGCTTCGGAGAATGAAATTGTAGTGCAAGAATCCTTTTTGGATAGTTTGGGCTATTCAAATGAATTGGGACAGACAATTCAAATCCCCTTTTCTGACGGCACTACCCATGATTTCAAATTGACGGGAATCTTAGATGTGAAAACCGGCGATATTGGGCGCTATACAGCCATTATATCGAAAGAATTAGTAAGACAGCAGTATGGCGACGGAGGCATGATTGATTATTACATTGGGCTGAAAGGCGCTCAAAACATGAGCGAGGAAGAAGCCACCAACTATGCAAACACTCTGGCGCAGCAATTAAAAATTTCCGATGATAATGTGATTGTCCGTTCCACATATTTTAACTTAAAGGACGAAAATCACGGAAGCGATATGCTGTTCTATTTCTTGATCGGTTTTGTAACTTTCATTGGTTCCGGCATTGTGATCTATTCGATTTTTTATATTTCAGTAGCAAGCAGTATCCGTAACTATGGACAGCTTCGCACAATCGGAACTACAAAACGACAGATCAAAAAGATGGTTTACCGCGAGGGGAAATTACTTGCTGCCATTGCTATCCCGATTGGTCTGGTTATTGGAAATGTGATTGGGTACTTCCTGATTCCTGCCGGTTGGTACTGGCTGACTACTTTATGTGTGACGGTCGGGGTTGGCCTTTTTGCATTTATTATTGTGATGATTGCCATTCATACTCCTGTAAAAAGAGCTGCGTCAGTATCTCCGCTGGAAGCATTGCGATATTCCGATTATCAGGGGAAAATGAAAGAAAGTTCCGTGTTGCACCGTAAAATAACGCCTGCTTCACTTGCTAAAATGAATCTGTCCAGACAAAAGGCAAAGTCCACTTTAACAATACTTTCTCTTTCACTCGGCGGAGTATTGGTTGTATTGATTTCGACAATGTTAGTTTCCTATGATGGCGTTGCAGAGGCAAGAGGCAGGGCTTTCCCTGTCGGTGAATTTAACATTCAGCTCAACGCAAATCAATCGTGGGACACTGCTGGTATTTCTTTGTCTGGATTGCAGCAAAAGAATTTTCTAAATGCCGATTTTATAAATGCAGTAGAATCTATTGATGGCGTTACAGGAATCAAGCACTGGTATTACACGGACGCAGAATATCGTGTAAATGGTAATTCTGGAAAATGGATTCAGGGCTTTTGCCGAGATGAACAGCAGAATTTGGAGAAAGAGCGAATTGCGGGAACGACTGATTATGATGAACTGGTGGCAGGCAATGGAATTGTCTTGCTTCAAGAGCGTGCCGATCTCTATGATATTGAGGCTGCGTTGGGTGATACCGTCGAAGTGGACTATAAAACCGAATCCCGGCCAAAAATTCGCACAAAGGCCTATACCGTCATGGGCATTGTAAACGAATATTCTTATTCCGGCTTCTCAAAATGCTTTGCGCTTCCGGAGCAGTTTATGAATGAAGCGACCGGGATAGATTGCACAGGTACGATTTCCGTAATTACCGATATGAAAAAAAATATGATACGGTTGAAGCTGCATTAAATCAACTGATAGACGGAAATAGCGATTTGGTTATGGAAACCATAAAAGAAAGTATCACTTATTATAGCGGACTTCAACAACTTTCTTTCGGGGTATTGTTGATCGTGGCTGTTATTGTTGTGTGCTTTTCTTTAATCAACCTTGTCAATACGACAATCACAAACTTCTTATCCCGTAGGCAGGAAATTGGAATGTTACAGGCGATTGGTTTGAGTAAAAAGCAGCTTATCAAAATGCTGTGCTATGAGGGGTTAATTTATTCAGTTTTTGCTACGCTGGTAACATTGGTTTTGGGGACTGGACTGGGCTTCCTATCCGTACAGGTCGTTGTGAAAACGATGAATCCATACTTTTACTATTCATTTCCGTGGCTGATCGTATTGATATATTTAGCAATCCTGCTGATTGTGCAATTCACCTTGATTTCTTACACAACTGGAAATCTGAAAAAGCAATCTCTTGTTGAGCAAATCAGGACGATGGAATAGCCGTATGGGATCGGCGGGGCGGCGTGTGCTGTCCCGCTTTTTTCGCCATTTCTCAAAAGAAATTTTTGAAATGTCCGAGCGTTGTAACAATTCAGCCTGTTTTTCTGTCGAAATCAAAGGCACCTCGGACATTTGTGTAACATTTGGATTTTATAATAATCCTCATAAAGAGAAATAGCCTGTTAGCAAGCTGCCGCACGACGGCAAAAAAAAGAAAAAAAGCCGTCGTATAGCAGACATATCCGCGCGCCCATTTTGAACCGGCGGCTTTTGAGTAACTCAAGGCCGCCGGTTCTTTTTTTTGCTTATCAAAGCGTTTTCATCATCATCCGTATGGCGGCCACTAGGAGGATGCCGTCATGTACTTGATATTCTATCAGCCGCCCAGTTTTGAACTGTCAAAAAAAAGCCTTGCTCCCGCACAGGGTCAGCAGGGCTTTTACTATGTACTATACGATGTAGCTACTGCGCGTTTCGTGCTTTCATTATGCCCGGTTGGCCGTTTTCGGTCTGCTGGGCTTTTCTATTGCCGCCTGAAAAGTTGCCTGTTTCAAAAATATTTTTGGAAATTTTCAAAAAAGCGGGCAGAATCGGGTGTTTCAGGTGTCATATTAGCGGAAAGGGAAAAATCCACCCGACATCCCCACGGAAAGGGGGGGTGAGAAGATGGAAGCTATCCCTCGCAACGATGGCGAACAGTACCGATTCGATGCGTTCTGCAAAGCGGTGCTGCGAAATGAGGCCCGGAACTATCACCGAAACAAAAAACGCCTGCTTGACCGTGAAAAGTCATTCAGCGTTCTGTCGATGGAAGAACTGGGGCAGCTCACGAGTGTAGACCATTATCCGTGTGAAGAATCTGTATTTTCGTCCTACGGCTGTGATCTGCACATCGACAATGAGCTTGTTGCCAATGCGTTTGCCGCTCTGCCAAAGCAAGAACAAAGCATTCTGATTCTGTTTTGTGTTCTGGAACTGGGCGACGGTGAGATTGGCGACCTCATGGGAATGTCCCGGAGTGCTGTACAGCGCCACCGGACAAAAACGCTGAACGAGCTGCAAAAAAAGCTAAAGGCGCACTTGCCGGAGGGAGGTTAGGCGTAAATGAATTCCTATGAACACACGAGCAGAGAGTTTTTACCGCTCTCGGTGATTCGCTCTGCCTGCGCTGGGGACCCCGATGCAGTTGAACAGGTTTTGCGACATTACAGAGGCTATATCATCAAGCTCTGTACAGGCATTTTCTATGACAAGCACGGTCAGCCTCATGTGTGCATAGACGAGTACATGAAACGCCATCTGGAAATCAAACTGATTTTCTTCTATTGTAACCAAAGCCGAAACGGTCTGACCCTTTCCACGTTTCGGGACTGCACCTTGAAAAAATATGCCCGCAGGACAATGGCGGTGCATCATAGGGCAAACGGATACGTTGCTGTCTGTATCGAGCCGGACGGCGGGTGCGCCACGATGCTTTTCTTTGAAAAGTGGAGCGATCACCACCCCGCCGCAATGCAAGCGCGGCTGCTTGCGGGCCATGACATACAGACAGGCTGATACCCCTTACCGTCAAGGTCCGAGCGTTCAGAGCGTCGCAGGCAATGAGTAGGGCTGCATGAGGAATGCAGGGGTGAGATTCCCGTGGGTTGCTGCCAGCAGCCGTCCGTTGGCTCATTTTTTATTTTGTGAAAGGGGGATATTTTTGAAAGAACAAAATTTGATACGTTATAGCATTCAGCTTGCTTTTTTGAAGCAGCTGTTAGAAAGAAAGCTCATAACCGATAGAGAGTATTCCCTTATCAAGCAGCGCTTAATGAAAGATTATCGTGTGGTTTCCGAACTATCCTCTTGATTTTGTGTTGCATTGGCGTTATGATTAACGCAATGAAAGGAACACATTCAACAAGGAGGTCAAGCATGAAAGATGTTGAAGTCATTAAAGCGCGAAACACGCTCTCTCCACGAGCGCGCACAAACTTTGAAAAAAGGCTGCGCGTAGCCGCCTATTGTCGTGTCAGCACCGATACCGAAGATCAGCTGAACAGCTACAAGTCGCAGGTCGAATACTATACCGAACTTATAAAAAGTAAGCCGGAATGGTCTTTGGCAGGCATCTATGCTGATGAAGCTATCACAGGTACGCAGGTGAAAAAGCGCGAGGATTTCCAGCGGTTAATCAACGACTGTATGAACGGTGACGTGGACATGGTGATTACCAAATCCATTTCGCGGTTTGCACGAAACACGCTTGACACTCTGAAATATGTTCGGATGCTCAAAGATAAAGGTGTGGCTGTGTTTTTTGAAGAAGAAAACATCAACACCCTTACTATGGACGGTGAACTGCTCCTTGTAATTTTAAGCTCTGTTGCACAGCAAGAAGTCGAAAATATTTCTGCGAATGTCAAAAAGGGCTTGAAGATGAAAATGCAGCGCGGTGAGCTGGTCGGTTTTCAGGGCTGTTTAGGCTATGACTACAATCCAGAGGACAAAACCCTCACCGTCAACGAAGAAGAAGCGGCTGTTGTCCGTTACATTTTTCAGCGATACACGGAGGGTGCCGGTGGTTCGGTTATTGCCAAAGAACTTGAAAACTTAGGTTATAAAACCAAACGCGGCAGTCCCAAATGGGCGGACAGTACCGTAATCGGCATTATCAAAAAAAACGAAAAATACAAAGGCGACATTTTGTTAGGAAAGACATTCACCGTTGACCCTATTTCAAAACGGCGTCTGTACAACTTCGGCGAGGAAGATCAATTTTATATTCGTGAGCACCACGAGCCCATTATTTCGGAAGAAGTCTTTGAAGCCGCCCAAGAAATTTTGCGGCGGCGTGCAAAGCCCCGCAGCCTTAATGTAGACGGCAAACGTGAAAAGTTCAGCCGGAAATACGCTTTTAGCTGCATGATAGAATGTGGTTTCTGTGGTGGCACCATGACAAGGAGGAGTTGGCATAGCAGTTCACAGTATAATAAAGCTATCTGGCAATGTGTTGTTTCCACCAAAAAAGGAAAAAAGTTCTGCCCGGAGAGCAAGGGCGTTGACGAAAGAACGATTGAGCGGGCTTTTGTAGAATCTTATCGCCTCTTGTGCCAGAACAACAAGGATGTTCTGGACGAGTTTATGAAACGGACGGAAGAAGCCCTTTCCGAAAGCAACGCGGGCAAGCGTCTTGCAAAAGCTGAAAAGGACATTCACGCTCTGGAAGTCAAGAAAAACAAGCTGGTTGATATGCGTCTTGAAGATACCATTGACAAGGAGACCTACGACCGAAAGTATTTAGACCTGTCCAGCCAGATTGAGCAGTTGCAGAAAGAGTGTGAAAGCCTGCAAGATGCAGCCGAAACCGAAACTACCATGCGCAAGCGTGTCGCCATGTTCCGACAGACACTTGAACAGAATGAGGTTCTGGACACCTTTGACCGACATATTTTTGAAAGTATAGTTGAAAAAGTAATCGTGGGCGGTTATGATAGTGATGGGAACAAAGACCCCTACATGATTGTCTTTGTCTACAAGACCGGGTTCAAGAACAGCGTGGACGGCAAGAATTTCAAGCCGCTTCGCAAGAATAGCAAGGAGAACCACTCCCCTGCTGTTTTGTGTTCCCATGCTTCTAACGAGGCTGAATCCATGTGTTCCGATTCTAGCGACGACACATATCGAGACGGTATGTGCATTGTCCAAACTGGAGATCCACCGCAAAAAGCCGTCCGGGAAGCGCTGAAGCATTTTTAGCGTGTCCTCTCTGCCGAGGACTTTTATGCAGAGAAAAGAACGTTTTGCAATTTTCCCTGCAAATGGACTGCGAAGGTAAATCCGCAGCTCCCGGTTGAGAAAAAGCTTTGTGGAGTGATACAATAATATTGTATGTGCCCTGTCCGGGGCATCAGTTCACAGAACGGAATAACTTGCAATGGATAGATATTTTTTTATTTTAACGACCATTGATCTTTTTTGTGCTCGGCTTTATGTGTCTTCTTACAAGGCTGAGCGAATCTTTAAATAAAAAGCAGAAGCGCGGGTTCCTTCTGGCCTTTGCGCTCATTGCGTGCATCTCGGTGCTGGAGGTCATCACCATCGTGGTGGACGGCGCACCGCCGGGCTACCGCTGGCTGAATATTTTGTCCAACTATCTTGGCTTTGGACTGACACCGGCGGTGCCGCTGTGTCTGGTATATGTGCTGGATAAAAAATCCATCATCCGGCGTGTATTCAAGGCGGCGGTATGCTGCGAGGGTGCGTATCTGCTTTTTCTGGCGGCAACGCTGCCCTATGGGCTGGTGTTCTCGGTGAGCAGGGAAAACCTCTACGCCCGGGGCGCGTACTTCTATATTTATGTGGCCATGTACTATGCCGCCATGCTGTACCTTATGGTGGCTACGGTGCGCACGGCGGCGGCCTTTCAGAACCGCAGCCGCACGCTGATCTATCCGTTGACCCTGTTTCTGGGCGCGGAGACCGTGATCCAGCTCGCGCTGCCGGAGCTGCACGTTACATGGCTGTGCGTCACCTTGCTGTCGGTGCTGTACTATATTTATTGCAGCGAAATGTGGAACCAGCTGGACGCGCTGACCGGGCTTTTGAACCAGAACAGCTACCTGAACCGCACCGCCGAGATGCGCCGCAGCGGCGGGGTGCTGGTGGTGTTTGATGTGGATGACTTCAAGCAGATCAACGACCGCTACGGCCATTTGCAGGGAGATGTCTGCCTTGCCGAGATCGCGGACTGCATCAAAAAAGCCTATGCCCGCTGCGGCTACTGCTACCGCATCGGCGGCGATGAATTCTGCGTGCTGCTGAAGGACGAGGAAAGCGAAGCCCGCTGCGCAAAAACGCTGCAAGCTTTGCTGGCAGAGCGGCGCAAGGTGTTTGCCATTTTGCCGACGGTCTCCCTTGGCTCTGCCGCCTTTTCCGGGGAGGACGTGGTTGCAGTGAAGGACCGCGCCGACCGCGCGCTCTACTGCGCCAAAAAGGAACAGAAGGCCCGCGCCGCAGCGGAAAAGCACGGAGACGACAGCGAGCGGACAGTTTGAAATTCTGCCCGCACAACGGATAAACGGAGGAACACCGATGAACACAGATTGGAACAGCCCGCAGGGCGATTTTGATACCGCTGAAAAGCAGGGAGAACTGCTGATGCTGCTCAGCCGGCAGCAAGTCACCGTGCACACATGGGATGACCCGGACTTTGACTATATGGAGGAGCAGGATCTGGCACTGGTGGTGCAAAGCCCCTCCGGCACAGAGGATCTGCTCATTGAACTGTGCGGAGAGTTCTCGGTGTTTTTTGAAAAGTGGCACGGCGAGTACGCCGCCACCGCCGAGGGCTACACGCAGCTGCAGCAGGACATCACCGCCATTCTGGATGGCAAGGCGGGCGCACTGAGCCTGTACACGGAAAACGGCTGGCAGGGCACGGTGCTGTGCACCGAACTGCCCGGCGCAGAGGATGCCGCTGCGGCGCTCAAGCGCTGCTGGCAGGCGGCAAAGCCGGACGCCGCCCTGCCTGCGGGCAGTCGGCTGGAGCTGGTGTGCTGGGATCCGGCACAGAACCGGAAAGTGCAGCTCCCGGAGGAATAATTTTAAGCGGGACGATTTGGAATATCCGCCGCTTGTGCTCTGGATATTTTCAGCGGAAAAATTATTTTAAATAGAGCAATGCCGGAGCGTCTGCGGACGCTCCGGCATTGCATTTTCACGGGAGGGGTCGTAGAGGGGAACGGCAGCTGGAATAAAAAGAGCACGAAAATTTTTATACAATTTGTTGTTTACTCTTGAGATTCGCCATATAGTTTGCAAATGCGGAGGCCGCAGTGCCCAGTGCGATGCCCAGCACCGCGCCGCCAAGGACATCGGTGGGGAAGTGCACATAGAGGTACAGCCGGGTAAAGGCGATAAAGGCTGCCAGCACCAGCGCGGGCGCGCCCAGCTTTCGGTTTTGCAGCCAGAGCGCGTAGGCAGCCGCCACCCCGGAGGCGGTGTGCCCGGAGGGGAAGGAATGCCCATGCGGACGCGCCACCAGCATGGTGATGGAGGTGTTGATATCGCAGGGGCGGGGACGGGCGAACAGCGGCTTGAGGAAGAAGTGCCCTGTCGCCATGTACAGCACCAGCGCCACCGCCATGGCAAAGCCCGCTTTGCGGGTGCGCCGGAAGAGCAGAAGCAGCAGGGTGAACGCGATCCAGATCTCGCCGTGAGCACCGGCGTAATCAAAAAAGATGGAGATCGTGTTCATTACCGGGTTGCGGAACTGGTATAGCCAGTCCAGAAAAACAAACTCAAAGGGCATGGATTCCTCCTTTTGGGTGGTTGGAAAGCAGATTTTCTATACAATATAGCATATAAATATTAAAAAATACAAAATGTGCTGTAAATTTGCCCTCAAGGCAGGGGAAAATCGGTTTCTGGCTGCTCCATCTGTGCCAAGGTGGGGTAGCTGTCGAGCGCACCGTGGTGCTGCACGCTGAAGGCGCAGAAGCGGTTGGAAAAGGCCAGATACTCGGTCAGGCGCTTGCGGGAAAGCTTTGGCAGCTCGGCGGCGGTCACGCCGTCCCGCTGCAGCTGCCACAGAAACGAGCCGATAAAGCCGTCCCCCGCGCCGGTGGTGTCCACCGCTGTTACCTTGGGGCTGCGGGCATGGGCACTGGCGGTGCGGGTATAGGCGCGGGCACCCTTGCTGCCGCAGGTGAACAGCACCAGCTGCACATCTCCGGTAAAGAGCGCGGGCAGCGCGGCTTCAATATCCTCGGTGCCGGTGAGAAAGGGAAGTTCCTCGTCCGAAAGCTTCAGGATATGGGTCAGGGGGAGAAACTGCCACACGGTCTGACGCAGCTGCTCCCGGTCCGGCCAGAGGGGAAAGCGGAGATTGGGGTCAAAGCTGAGGATGGCGCCCGCCTCCCGCGCGGCAGTGATGGCAGCCAAATGGGCGTAGCGCATGGGGCTGTCCACCAGCGAGACGCTGCAAAAATGCAGGGCAAAGGCCTGCGAGAACCAGCCCGGGTCGATCTGCTCCGGGGCGTACAGCAGGTCTGCGGAGGGCTTGCGGCAGAAGCTGAAGGTGCGCTCGCCGTTTTCCGCTAAGCTGACGAAGGCCAGCGCGGTGCTGGCTTTACTGGTAAATTCCAGATGGGAAAGTTCCACGCCGCATCCAGCCAGCGCCCGGGCGATCTTGTGACCAAAGGGGTCGTCGCCCAGCTGGCTCAGCAGCGCGCTGCGGCCGCCCAGCCGGGCAACGGCGGCGCAGACATTGGCCGGGGCGCCGCCCACCCGGGGGCTGAAGGCGGGCACTTCGTCAAAGCTGCACCCCACCCGGGAGGGGATCATATCGATCAGCGCTTCGCCGATGGAAAATAAGATCCTGTCGGACATAGGGCTTCTTCCTTTCTGCATACAGGTGTGCCGCAAGGTGCGGCAGTGTTCAGTATACACCCGCAAGGCGCTGTGCGCAACTGCTTCTTTTATACGGTAATGGGCGGGTTTTGCGGTTGACTTGCGGCGGCAGATATGCTACAATTTCCAGACGTATGCAAAAACAGGAAAAAAAGGAAAAAGTGTATGGCTCTGACAAAACAGTTCTTTAAATATGTCTCGCAGAATATTTTTGGCCTGCTGGGCACCTCGTGCTATATTCTGGCCGATACCTATTTTATTGCGCAGGCCGCCGGTACAGACGGTGTTACTCTGCTCAATCTCTGCCTGCCCATTTATAACTTTATTTTTGCCATTGGCTCCATGATCGCGCTGGGCTCGGCTACCCGCTACGCCATTGCCAAGGCGCAGAACGATGCCCGGGGGCAGCGGTATTTCTCCAACGCCATCCTGTGCGCCGTGCTGGCGTCCATCCCGTGGATGCTGGCGGGTGTCTTTGCGCCCGGGGCGCTGCTGCGGCTCATGGGCGGCGATGCGGGCATCGTGGCGCTGGGCATCCCCTACGCCCGCATTTTTCTGCTGTTCACCCCGTTTTTTATGTGCAACTACATCGTGTCGGCCTTTGTCCGCAACGATGGCGACCCCTCCCTTGCCATGGTGGCGACCTTGAGCGGCAGCCTGTTCAACGTGGTGTTCGACTATATCTTCATGTTCCCCATGGGTCTGGGCTTGGCCGGTGCGGCGCTGGCAACCGCCGTTTCGCCCATCATCAGCATCGCCATTTGCAGCCGCCATTTTCTTAAAAAGGAAAACACCCTGCAATTCGTGCGGCAGCTGCCCTCGGCAAGGCTGCTGGCGCAGAGCTGTCAGCTGGGCATCTCCGGCTTTGTGGGCGAGATGTCCTCCGGCGTGACCACCACCGTGTTCAACTTCCTGCTGCTGGGTCTGGCGGGCAACGTGGGCGTGGCGGCCTACGGCGTGGTGGCGAACTTTGCGCTGGTGGCTACCGCCATCTTCAACGGTGTGGCACAGGGCGTACAGCCGCTGGTGAGCCGCTGCTACGGCCAGAACGACCACGCCGGGGCGCGGAAACTGCTGCTGCTGGGCAGCGGCACGGTGCTGGTGCTGGCGGCGGTGCTGTACGCCGCAGTGTTCGGCCTGACCGATACCCTTGTAAGCTGGTTCAACAGCGAAAACTCGGTGCAGATGGCGCAGTACGCCCACACCGGGATGCGGATGTACTTTGTGGGCTACTTCTTTGCAGGCTTTAACATTATGGCGGCGGGCTATCTGAGCGCCGTGAACCGCCCGGTGGAGGCCTCCATCACCTCCATCTGCCGGGGTATGGTGGCCATTGTGGCCTGCTCGCTGGTGCTCAGCGCGGTGTTCGGGATGCCGGGTGTATGGGCAGCCTTCCCAGCCTCGGAACTGCTCACCGCGTTGCTGACCCTGTTTTTGCTGCGCAGAAAAGAGAACGGAAAAGCTTAAATATACATCTCCTGCTCCCGCATGGTCTCCTCGGGCGTAAGCCCGGACTGTGCGGCGCGACCGGTCAGTGCCCGCCATTGTGCAGGGGACTGGCCGGTTTCTTTTTTGAATACCCGGCACAGGTAGTTCGCCCCGGAAAAACCGCACAGGCTGGCCACCACGTCCAGCGTGTACTCCCGGTGGAGCAGCAGCCGCTGGGCGGCTTCGATGCGCACGGTGGTCAGGTACTTGCCCGGCGGTACGCCCACGGAGGCGGTAAAGGTGCGCACCAGATGGCTCTTGGACACGCCCAGCCGTTCGCTCAGCTCCTCCACGCCGTACAGGCCCGCGTAGTTGGCGCGGATGTCCTCAATGGCGGCCTGCACCAGCGGCGGCAGGGCGGACGCGGCACTGTCGGCATCGGCCAGTTCGCACAGCAGGGCAAAGGCCAGCTGGCTGCGGGCGCGGCTGTGGGCGGGCTTTTCCTCGGCAAGCCGCCCCATCAGTTCGGCGGCGGCAGGGCAGGTCTCGCCTTTGGCAAGGTAGGGCAGCTCCCGCAGGCCGTTTAAAAACTGCGTGCTGGCCTGCCCGGTCAGCTGGACGCACAGCAGGTGGCAGCTATCCTCCGGGGTCAGGGTGAGCGGGGCGCGGCTTAAGATCAGGTGCCCCGCCGCTGCGGACTGCGGCGGCAGTACCAGCACAGAGCCGGCGGGCGCAGCCGACGCCCCGGGCAGGGAGGCTGTGCATCTGCCGCTGGAAACAAGGCAGACCCACAGCCCCTCGCCGGTCAGGGTGCGGGGCGCGGAAAGCTGCACGTCCAGCAGTGCAGCCGGTGCGGCGATGGTGTTCCAGTCAAACAGCAATATCTGACACCTCTAATCAATAAAATGCTATTTTATATCACAAAATTATCTGCTATTATAGTACCAACGAAACAACACGCCGTCAAGGGCGTGAAACACCAAATATTTACGGAGGATAACGATTATGGCTTCCATTAGCTGCCAGCACATCTACAAGATCTATCCGGGCGCAACTGCCCCGTCTGTTACCGACTTCAACCTGGAGATCCAGGATAAGGAGTTCATCATCTTCGTCGGCCCCTCTGGCTGCGGCAAGTCCACCACCCTGCGTATGATCGCCGGTCTGGAGGAGATCTCCAAGGGCGAAATGTACATCGGCGGCCGTCTGATCAACGACGTTCCCCCGAAGGACCGCGACATCGCCATGGTGTTCCAGAGCTACGCTCTGTACCCCCACATGACCGTTTACAAGAACATCGCTTTCGGTCTGGAACTGCGCAAGACCCCGAAGGACGAGATCGACAAGCGCGTGCACGAGGCTGCTAAGATCCTGGAAATCGAGCACCTGCTGGACCGCAAGCCCAAGGCTCTGTCCGGTGGTCAGCGTCAGCGTGTTGCTCTGGGCCGTGCAATGGTCCGTAACCCGGCAGTCTTCCTGCTGGACGAGCCTCTGTCCAACCTGGATGCCAAGCTGCGTACCGCCATGCGCACCGAGATCATCAACCTGCACCAGAAGCTGGCCACCACCTTCATTTACGTCACGCACGACCAGACCGAGGCCATGACCATGGGCGACCGCATCGTGGTTATGAAGGACGGCATCATCCAGCAGGTCGATACCCCGCAGAACCTGTACGATATGCCCTGCAATATGTTCGTTGCAGGCTTCATCGGCAGCCCCCAGATGAACTTCCTGGACGGCACCCTGATCAAGAAGGGCGACCTGTACGGTATTGACCTGGGCGGCGACGTGATCCCCCTGCCCAAGGAGAAGACCGCAGACGGCAAGCTGGATTCCTACGTCGGCAAGAAGATCAAGATGGGCATCCGTCCCGAGGATATCGACGACGAGCCCGAGTTTATGGCAAAGCACACCGACTGCCAGCTGGATGCTAAGGTCGATGTTTCCGAAATGATGGGTGCTGAGATCTACCTGTACCTGGAGTACAAGGGCAACAAGATGACCGCTCGTGTTGCTCCCACCTCCAAGGCTCGCAACGGAGACACCGTCCGCGTTGCCTTCGATCCCCATAAGGTGCACCTGTTCGACATCGAGACCGAGCAGACCATCCTGAACTAAGACTTAGCAAAGATCATTTTTGATCCTCCTATCATACGAAAGACCGCCGAAGGAAAACCTTCGGCGGTTTTTCGTTTTGGAAAACCCTCCCGTGAAAATGGGGTTCAGAAACGCCTACAGGCGTTTCTGAACCCCGAAATAAAATAATTTTTACGCTGAATATGCCCAAAGCAACGCGGCGGGCATTCCCAATCATTTTGTCTGTGCGCCCTGCCGCACCAGCTCGATGAATACATTCATCTGCGGGGTCACCCATTTATCGCGGTGGTAGAACAGCTGCCGGTGCATCATGACGGTGCAGTCCGGTACGTTCAGCCGCGCCAGACGCCCTTCGGCCAGCGCGCTGCGCACGATGTACTCCGGCAAAAAGGAAAGCCCCATGCCCTGCTCCACCATCTGGCACAGCAGCGCGGCGCTGCCCAGCTCCAGATAGGGGTGGATGGCAAGGCCGTGCGCCGCCATGCACTGGTCCAGTGCGTCCCGGTAGCTCATGCCCCGCTCGGTGAGCAGAAACTCCTGCCGGGGCAGAATGTCCAGCGGGAGCACGCTTTCCTGCGCCAGCGGATGCTGCAGCGGCGCAATGAAGCACACCGGCTCTGGTACATCTGCCGCCAGCACCAGTGCAGGCTGCAAAAGGGGCTGATCCAGCGTGTAGACAAGGTCTACCTGATTGGTGCTCAGCAATTGCAGCATCTCGTCCGAGCTGGCGGTGTGCAGCACCAGCTCCACCTGCGGGCAGCGGGCATGATAGCGCTGCAACAGCCCCGGTAAAAAGGTGCTGCACACGGAATCCGCCAGCGCGATGCGCAGACTGCCCCGCACCTGCTGGGCGGGCTGCAAGGCGGCCTGTGCCTGCTGGGCAGTTTCCAGCAGGGTGCGGGCGTAGCCTAAAAAGGTCTGCCCGGCATCGGTCAGGCGCACCGTTTTACCCACACGGTCAAACAGCGGGGTGCCCAGTTCGGCTTCCAACTGTGCGATTTGGGAGGACACCGCCGACTGCGAGTAGCCCAGCTGCCGCGCAGTGCGGGAAAAGCTGTGCAGCTCGGCGATGTGCAAAAAGGTATTGACAGTCCGCAGTTCCATGAACGGCTCCTTTTATAACAGGGTGATATCCTGCACGGTGAGCTGAGCACCGTCCACGCTAAAATGCACCTCCAGCCCGGCAAACTCCATGCCGTACACCCGCTGCGGGTCGTGCTGGTAGGAGGGGCGGGGGTCGCTGGCCAGCACGCCCTGCAAAGCGGCGCGGTCGGCCTCCGGTACGGTTTGCCACAGCGTCTCCGGGCAGGAGACTTCCAGATGGTGGGTGCGGGTCTGCCCGGTAAAGCCCTCGGCGGCGTCCGGGTGGCAGTCCGCATAGGGGATGTAGGGCTTGATATCGTAGATGGGGGTGCCGTCCATCAGGTCGGCACCGCGCACGATGAGCACCGGCCCCACGTCCGGGCGCTGCTCAATGGCCTCCAGCTTTACGCTGGAAAGCCCCAGAGGGTTCGGTCGGAAGGGGGAGCGGGTGGCAAACACGCCCACCCGGGTGTTGCCGCCAAGGCGCGGCGGGCGCACGGTGGGAGACCAGCTTTCCCGCACCGCGCCGGAAAACTGCCACACCAGCCAGATATGACTGAAATCCTCCAGTCCGCGCAGGGCGTCGGGGTTGCGGTATTCCGGGGTGAAAACGATCTCGCCCCGCAGCTCTTCTACCAGCCCGCTCTGGCGCGGAATGCCGAACTTGGTGGGAAAGGCGGTATGGATATGGGCAATGACCTTCAGGGTCATGGCTTCGGGTGCCTGCTGCATGATGAACTCCTTGCTCAATAGATCTTTTCAATGGGGCAGTCGGCGGGGATGCCGTACCGGCTGCGGAAGGCCTGCAATTCCTGCGGGCTGCGGATCAGCTGTACCTCGGTAAAATGGCCAGTGTGCAGATCCTGAAACCCGGCCACCTGCTCCCCGGTGCAGATGCTGCACCGCAGCACCGGCTTCTGGGCGGCGGGGTCGTAGGAGGGGGACATTTTCTTTTTGCCGAACACAGGCTGCTCCTTTCTCTCCTTATCTTATAGGCCGCGGCAAAGCCCCACGGCCTTGCCCTCGATGTGCAGCTCCGAAAGCTGCTCTCCAGCGTAGAACATGGGCGGGCAGACGGCGGCGTTATCGGCCAGCAGCATCACGGCATCGCCCTGCCGGTGGAAGTGCTTGAGGGTGGCTTCCTCGCCCACCCGCACGGCAGCGATCTCGCCCTGCTCCACCTCGGGCTGGCAACGGATGCATACGATGTCTCCGTTGCATATCGTGGGAGACATACTGTCGCCGTGGCAGGTCAGGGCGAAATCCGCGTGCCACGCGGCGGGCACTCCGATATAGCACTCGATGTTCTGCTCGGCGGTGATGGGCGTGCCGCAGGCGATGGAGCCGATCAGCGGCACCTGCACCATGGTGGGCAGCGGCTCAAAGCCCGGGGGACAGGCGCAGGGCGCGTCCAGCCCCAGCAGAGCGGCGGGAGTGGTCTCCAGCGCCTGTGCCAGCTCCTCCACTTTGGACTGGGGCAGATCGTTGATGCCTTTTTCCAGCTTGGTGATGGAGGAACGGGAGCGGTAGCCCATGCGCCGGGCAAGCTCCTCCTGCGAAAGACCCAGCTGCTCCCGGCGCAGACGGACACGGGTGGACAGATCAGACATGACGGTTCTCCTGAAAACTATGTGTTGTGGTATGAAATGCGGTTTTCTATTCTGAGTATAGCAGAAAATTTCCTGAAAATCAACAATTACAGCGCGTTTTGGAAATAATAGGTTGACAGATAATCAACAACGGAGTATAATACAACCAATGATTGTTTCAAATGCAGCGAACTACAAAAAAGGAGAGAAGCCATGGCAAACACGAATCTGATCTACACCTACATTCAGGACAGCGGCTACAAGCTGCAATATGTGGCCAGTGTGCTGCACATCAGCAGCAACACCCTGCGGCACAAGCTGCTGGGCGAGACCCAGTTCAAGCTGGACGAGGCCGAGCGGCTTTCCACCATGCTGGGCCTGACGATGGCCGAGCGGGACGCCTGCTTTTTCGATGCCGAGAACCGGTTCTCGCGCAGTGCAACGCTGGAGCTGCCCAAAAGGGGGAAGCGCCAGTGACACCGGAGCAGCGCGATGTGACCCGGAACGCCCTGCGCAAGTATGGCGAGCGGCACTGGGCGCGCACGCCGGAAAACCGCCGCTGGCAAAGCGCCATTGATGAGGGCCTCGACTACTATCAGGCGCACGACCCCATGCGGGCAGACCTGCTGCGAATGCGCTTTTTTGAGCAGCGCCCGGAGGACGAGATCTTGGAGCAGCTGCACATCGGCCGCACCACCTACCAGAAGGCGTTGCAGGACCTTTTGAGCACCATCGCTGTCTACGCCGCCCAGCGCGGCGCGTTCTGAGCAAACAGCCGTGAAAAGTGCCCCAGAAACGCTCGCGGTCGTTTCTGTGGCACAACCATAAAACAGGGCTGCTGCACCGTGTTTCGTGCAGCAGCCCTGTTTTGGTTATTTCTTCCTGGTGTCCGGGTCCTCGCAATGGCTGTGGCAGGAGGCGCAATTGCCGTTGCAGCCCTCGCCCTTCCAGCCGCCCTGTCTGGAGATCCAGACCACAGCCAGCGCAAACAGCACAGCCAATATTACCAGCGTGATGATCCCGCGAAGTGTCATATTCATCCCTCGATTTCTTTTGTACGGCTTTCTGCCCCAAGTATACACGATTTACAGGCAAAGAGCAACAGCCTGCCGCACATTTTTTGTGCAGGGTGCAGCCGATGCGGCTGCCCGGCGGTAATGTTGCACGCCCGGCGGTCGGCGCACCATTTTTGCAGCCGGAGAAAGCGTTTCGAGAAAAGTAAAATAATTTTAAATTAGGGCTTGCATTTCTGCAAAGGCCGTGCTATAATAATCACGTTCCAGTTCGGAACGAACAACACAAGCAAATATGGAGGATTAGCTCAGCTGGTTAGAGCACCTGCATCACACGCAGGGGGTCTGGGGTTCGAGTCCCTAATTCTCCACCATACAGTTCGTACTCGAACCCGATTCTTTATGAAAAAGGGTTCGGGTACGTTTTTTGTTTGTCGGAGGTTCTGCGGAGGGACTACTCGGAACGGTAAACGAGCAAAGGCAGGGTATCACTATGATAGTGGTATCCTGCCTTTTGCTTTGCGGAATCAAGTTCGCTTTGTGCGAACTTGGTCGTCCCCCCTATATGGCGCGTTTGGGAGTAGTCGCTGCGTACGTGCGTACCGGGAGCCTGTACACCTCTGACAAGGGTGTAACACACTAGACTTTGTGCCAAAGTCTGTGTGCCAAGGGGTCAAGCCCCTTAGAATCCCTGCGGAGCGTGTACGCACGTACGCAGAAAAATGGCAAAATTTCACTATATCGGGGTGTTCTTTCATGGTGGAGTGTGGTATACTCGGCTTAGCCCAGTAAATCGGAGTTTGACGAGGAATAAAAGAATATGAATGGAAAACATCTATTTCTTACATCTGCAGGGTTGACCGATAAGATGAAAGAGAAATTCTTTGATATTATTGGAAAGTGTCCGAAGGATGTGAAAGTGCTTTATATTCCAACAGCTGGCATTGAAACAGATGGTGCAAAGAGAGTCGCTTGCAATATGTTTTCATGAACTCTTTCTAATGGGAATTCAGTACGAAAAAATATATTAGTGTACAATCTGGAATTAATTCTTTCAAAAAAAGACTATCAAAGAACCTATTCTTCGTATGTTACAACCCCGTTTATGCTTACAAGGCTATTAACTTTTTTGAAGAATTAAACCAATTTGATGCTTTTTTTTGTCAGTGGTGGTGATGTATCTGTGCTTTGTCGTGAAATGTCTAGAACTGGTTTTGATAGAATACTTAATAATGCAATTAAAAACGGACTTATATATGTCGGAATCAGTGCAGGAAGTATGTATGCGGCGGGAAATTTAACAGATGGATTACATATTATTGACAATCCTATTATCCCCCATTGGAATGGTTCTGAAACAACAGTATTACCGAACGGCAAAGATGAGATTAAGCTTGCTGATGGAAAAGCTGTTTATGTAGAGGATAATTACATGAGTGTAATATGATGCACATGTAGGATTAGTCAAATTCCAGTTTGCCGTACTCGTTCCAGCAGGGTTTGGGGCAGGCACGCCCCAACAAGAAGCTGTCCCAAAGGGGCAAGAATTTTCAAGAATTGAAAATTTGTGGCCACGGGACGATTCTTGCTCTCACCTTTTTCGCTGCGTTTCGCAATTTTCACATTTCAATCTGCTCGCAGATTGTTGACAAGCTGCGCTTGACCCGATACTATAAAGGCAACCCGAACACGCTGCCAAGGAGGTGCAACCATGACCGCTGTAATCTACGCCCGCTATTCATCCGACAGTCAGCGCGAAGCGTCCATTGAGGGACAGCTGCGCGACTGCAAGGACTACGCCGAGAAGAACGGCATCACCGTGGTCGGCACCTACATTGACCGTGCCTACTCTGCCAAAACGGATGACCGCCCAGACTTTCAGCGGATGATCAAGGACAGCGGAAAGAAAATCTTCGACGTAGTTCTGGTCTGGAAGCTCGACCGCTTTGCCCGGAACCGATTCGATGCCGTGAACTACAAGTACCAGCTGGAAAAGAACGGTGTCCATCTGGTGTCTGCCATGGAACCCATCTCGCAGGGGCCTGAAGGCATTATGGTGGAGAGTATGCTGATTGGCATGGCGGAATACTATTCCGCCGAACTCGCCCTGAAAGTGGCGCGCGGTGAGCGCGAAAAATGCCCTCCAGTGCAAGTACAACGGCGGTGTGGTGCCGCTGGGCTTCACCATTGGCAAGGAGGACAGGCTGTACCATATCGACCCGGAAACGGCTCCCATCGTGCAGGAGATCTTCACCCGGTACGCCGACGGCGAACCGGCTGAGAAGATCGCAGCATCCCTGAACGAGCGCGGCCTGCGTACCCGCACCGGGAAGCCGTTCGTAAAGAACAGCTTCTTCCAGATCTTCCGCAACCGCCGCTACATCGGCGAATATCGCTACAAGGACATTGTGACGCCGGGTGGCATTCCGGCCATTGTTGACCAGGACTTGTTTGACCGGGTGCAGCAGCGTTTCGAGCAGAACAGGATCGCCCATGGTCGGCCTGCAAAAGAGGATGTGAGCTATCTGCTGACCACCAAGCTGTTCTGTGGCAAGTGCGGCACCCTGATGGGTGGCGAAAGTGGCACCAGCCACATGGGAAACACCTACTATTACTACAAGTGCGGCAACGCCAAACGCCACGGCAAGGCGCACTGTGACCTGAAAGCCATCCGCAAGGAGCCGTTGGAGCGGTTCGTGGTGGACACCGCCATTAAGGTGATTTTTAGCGACGAAATCATCGAACGGCTGATAGATTTGGTCATAGAAGCCCAGCAGAAGGAGAACACCCGGCTGCCTGTCCTGAAAGACCAGCTCATGGACACGGAGAAGCGGCTGGCAAACCTTCTGGAAGCCATTGAACAGGGCATCCTGACCCCGACCACCAAGCAGCGGCTGGACGAGCTGGAAGCCCGGAAAGAAGCCCTGAACACCAGCATTCTGGAAGAAGAGCTGAAAAAGCCCGTCCTGACCCGTGAGTGGATTCGGTTCTGGCTTGAAAAATTCCAAAAAGGGTGACGTGGGCAGCACGGAACACCAGCGGCAGATCATTGATACCTTTGTCAACTCGGTCTACGTCTTTGATGACCGGGTCGTGCTCAATTTCAACTTCACGGACGATTCCAAAAGCCATCTCCCGTGAAGAGGTGTTGGGTTCGAGTGCTGTGGAGAATGCTCCACCAAACGTAAAGCCGTTTACCTGAAAGGGTAAGCGGCTTTTTCTTGTATCTACGTGCTTTTTGACGCCTAAAAGTGAAACGAATTCACTTTTGCATATTGATAATGAAACGTGTAGGAGACCCCCTTTTCAGTCGTTTGTAGCAAGTTTGTAGCAGATCTGTAGCAAAATTCGGAGAGGAACGGCAAAATGACCTCAGAAACCCGATTTTTGTGGTTTTTGGATATAAAATTTTATCCTTGAATTTTGTGCAGAATGACGACGGTGCTTTTCATTCGGATTCTGATGCCGTACAATAAAGGAAAAGATCATGGATGAAAGGAGAAATCGCTGTGCGCTACACCATCCGGCATTTTGATTTGCCGCTGTTTACCTTTGAAGCAAACATGGACAGTGCAGATACTGGCCTCCATATTATAAAAGTCTACAAAGAAAAACCGTTCTTTTCTACCTTTGAATCTGACGGTATCAGTAGATGGTGTAGAACGCTGGCTGCGGCATCGCACGATCCCGAGGAACCGTGCATATGTAGATGCGCTGCTCTCCAAGGTGGGGCTTTCTTTGAATCGTCCGCTGGGAATTATTGCAGCCAATAAAGGTCTTTCCCTGAACGATTGCTTTTGGGTTGATGCAGAAGGGTCTGGCGACACCTTTGCAAAGGTGAATCTATACGATAACCGATTCAGTCAGGTGCTGGCAGCAATCGCCTTTACAGGATATGGCAGCAGCATACGAACTTCGCTTGCGTCCTGCCCGGAGTTCTCGACCAACGGGATGCTGCCAAAATGCTGGCGCAGACAAAACGGAAAAATCTATCTTTATAAAGGTGGCACGTCAGGGTTCAGTAATCTGGGATTTGAACCGTACTCGGAACTGTATGCTTATCAAGTTGCGCAGGTGATGGGCGTGAATGCGATTCGCTACACCCTGACAAAAGATCTGAAAAAAGACGCTCTGTTCCAAGTGTGAGCTGTTCACCAGCAAAGAGTATTCTTATATTCCCATCGGACAGCTTGTGTCCAAAGGTGGAATAAAAGCAATTTTTGCGTATTATCAGACGTTAGGTCAGAACTTTGTGGATGCGCTGGAAGATATGCTGGTCTTTGATGCAATCATCTGCAATACAGACCGCCACTATGGAAATTTTGGTGTGTTGGTAGATAATAAGACCAACACGATTGCGGCACCCGCACCACTGTTTGACCACGGAAACTCGCTGTTCAGTCTGGGCGGAACGGATCTTTGGGACAACCAGAAAGCATTTGATGAATATGCCCGCACACTGCTTCCGCTTGCATACGATGATTTCTTTGCAGCTGCAAAGAGTGCAATAAAACCTCGTCACCGTGCAATGCTCCATATGCTGCTGGATTTCCATTTTGACCGCAGAGCGACACGTTATAATCTGCCGCCAAATCGCTTGAAGATGATCGAAAAAGAGGTACAGCGCAGAGCAAGAGTACTTTTTAGGGTAAAAAAGAAAACCGTCAAACGTGAGAGATTTCTCTCATGCGTTGACGGCTTTTTTTCTTGTCAGTGGAGGGGATGGCTCTTCTTGAAAGTGGCGAAAATTTTATTGAAAGATTCCAAAGAGAGACAACGAGTTAGATGTGGAAACGGCTACTTTTGAATTTTCTCGATGAGACACTCGTGTTTTTTGGTGGCTTTATCATAGTTGATGCCCACTAGCAGAATGTTCCCTTGATAATCTTTCAAGGCGTTTCCATAGTGTTTCTCCTTGATTTGAGCAAGTGCACCAGATGCACTCTTGTTCCATTTCAGTTCGATTACTACTGCAGGTTTGTCTAGATGCATCCTGTGAGGAATCATACACACATCGGCAAAGCCTTTACCTGCAGGCAACTCCCGCACTATCGTGTAATACTCTCGTGCAAAATAGAAAGCCAGATTGATGATACAACTCAACGAATTTTCATCGTTATATTGAAGAACTGACACTTCTTCATGTGCTTTGTCAACTCCGGCGGCTACAGCATCCGCATCCATCGCCCATAGTGCTTCCAGCAGCCTGCGAGACGCTTCTATGGAATCCATTACACCGTGCCAGTTCATCGTGCTGAGGGCATTGACATATTCCTGCGAGACTTCCTTGTTGGGAATAGTCACGGCTTCATCTATGCTATTGTAGGTCAGATAACCCAAATGCACCAGCAGGGTCAGAACATCGTCTTTGCTGGCAAAGGTGGTCATGTCATTGCTGAAAGTGCCCGTGTTGATTTTTATGGCTTCGCCTGCCAGCATTCGGACAACCGCATCCTGCAAGCCATCCATATCCATCTGGATATAAATTTTCAAGGCTTCATAGGTTTCGGTTTGATTCCAATAGGTGCCGAATTTGTGCCGCAGCATCGCATCCACAACAGATTTAGGGCTGTACATGGAATAATGCTCATCTCCGGACCGCCGATGCGCAATCAGGTCATAGCCATCATACCATGCTTTGGCCTCCTCAAAGCTCATCTGATACTTTTCGCAAAGAGCAGACACTTCTGATTCGGTAAAGCCAAAATACTCTGCCAGTTCACCGGGATCGGTCATGGAATACTCAGTAAACATATTTAGTGCAGAGTGGGAGCCGTACTTTTTAATGGGTAAGATGCCTGTCATGTAGGCCAATGCAACGTAATCCTTGTCTTTGAGCCAAGCTCGCAGAAAGTCAAGATATTTCTTCTGCGCATCCTGATTTTGCTGGTATTCCCGAAACAGGCAATCCCATTCGTCAATCAAAATCACGAAAGAACGATTTGTTTTTGCATAAATGTCTTTCATGACCTGAATGAGGTTGTTTTTATCCCGAAAACGGACATTTTGAAAATGGTCCGTTAAATCAAATACGAGATATTTTTGCAGCATTGTTAGCATTTCATCCATGCTATGCGTCATGCTGAGAAATTCCTGCATGTTGACTTTAATTACGTCATATTGGTTGAGGTGCTGCTGATAAGATGACACATAGTGGATTTTCAAGGAACTGAACAACGATGCGGAATTCTCACCACGGTCATAGTAAGCGGCTAGCATATCGGCAGCCATCGACTTGCCGAAACGGCGAGGACGACTGACACAGATGAACTTCTGTCTGGTGTTCAAAACGGCATTGGTCTTTTTCGATCAATCCGGTCTTATCTACATAGATTTCGGAGTTTAGGCTTTCCTGAAAGCCCTTGCTGCCCGGATTCAGATAGCTTCCCATATGATGCCTCCTATCCTGAAAATATCATTGTATTCATTATACTCTAATCCATCAGGAAGCACAAGAACGGGTTGATCAAAGCGAAAAGAAAACATCTTGTGTTGTGCATAGCGTAATTCTCATATAAAGCTCTTGCGTGTATACTCCTGCGGGAGTATAATTAGAGCGAGGAGGTGGTTCTGTGGAAAAAACAATTTATCACGGTTCGGATCATATTATTGAAAAGCCCAAAGTTCAGCTATGGCAAGCCCTACAATGACTATGGCATCGGCTTTTACTGCACTCAGAACCCCAACATGGCCAAAGAGTGGGGCGTTGGCATCGACCACAATGGCTACGCTAACCGGTATAAAATCGAATGCGACGGTTTGACCATTCTGGATTTGAACGCTCCCGGTTACACGATGCTGCAGTGGCTGACGATTCTTTTGGAGAACCGCGAATTCGATACTTCTGCCCCGCTGGCCGCAGAAGCCAAAGAATACCTGATGAACACTTTTCACCTCGACTATAAGTCTGCTGATATCATCATTGGCTACAGGGCAGATGACTGCTATTTTTCCTTTGCATCCGATTTTATCAACGGTGCAATCTCTTACCGCCAGTTGTGCAATGCCATGCGCTTGGGCAAGCTGGGGAAGCAGATCGTGCCGAAAAGCAAAGCGGCCTTTGAACAGCTGGAATTTCTCGGCTATGAGACCGCAGACTCTAAAGAATGGTATAAGAAAAAGGCCTTCCGTGACCAGACAGCCCGCCGCCAATATTTTGACGTGGAGCGCAACCGCCGTCAGAGGGGAGACCTTTATATCACCACGATTCTCGATGAGGAGATGAGGCCCAATGATTCGCGCTTACGATAAAAGCTATCTTTCTGCTGCACAGAAAAATCTTGCCCGGATGTTGGATTATCTTGTCAACGATCTGCATTATCCGTTGGAGACGGCATGGCAGTGGTTTGTGACCAGTGAACTGTCTGCCCGGTTCGAGCAGGGGGATTGTTCTGTGTTGGTGGGCTTGTCCGGTGTAGAACTTGCCCGTGCTGTATTGGAGCAGGCGGGCGAAGTCGTGCCTATGCAGAAACCCTCGTATGCCTACGACCGCAGCCCGGAATACTGGACAGGCTGGGCTCTTGCCTATTACCAGTGGCTGACCAGTTTGCGCTTTGCGGAGATTGAACAGGCAGTGCCTATCACGAAAGTGCGGCTGCTGTATACGCCCTACCACGAGATGGATGTACGGCAGTTTGCAGACAAGATGAACGAGTTGTACCGTGCGGCAAAGCCGGAAACAAACCTGAAAGCCATGCGCACATTGGCCGGATTGAGCCAATCGGAACTGGCAGGACAGGCTGATGTGCCTGTGCGTACCATCCAGCAGTACGAACAGCGACAGAAGGACATCAACAAAGCACAAGCAGAAACGCTGCTTCGCCTTGCGCGTGCGCTGAATTGCAACGTGGAGGATCTGATGGAGAAAGTTCCACCGCTGAATTTTAAATAAGAATGAAGCGATGAGACCTGACACAGATTGTGCAAAAAAAAGAAAGCTACCATCCATGAGAGAAAAATTCTCACAGATCGGCAGCTTTTCTCTTTGAAGTTGTTATGCCTTCGTTGTGGTCAGAACTTCATCATTGACCAGCTGATTGGCCTTATCAAAGGCTTCGATCATCTGGGTCGCTTTCGGATGGAGATAGACTTCATCCAGCGTTTTGGATTTGGGCTGTGTGTGCCCGACAGCACGTTTCAGGATATCTTTGTTGACACCCGCACGGTCACAAAGGCTGGCGTATGTATGCCGGGTGGTGTAGGGCGTATAAGTGGCGAGCTTCCCGGCAAACTCCGGTTTACGTTTGCCGTTTTCGTCGTAAGGATTTGGCTGGATGCCGATTTCCTCCAAGAACGGATAGAATTTGCGATTACGCCAGTTCTTTTCGTTCCAGAATCCACCTTTTCCGTTGGGAAAGAGTGGGCCGTTTTCCACAGAGGTGGCATACGCATGTTCAAAAATCGGGATTCCGAAGTCAAGAATGGGAATGATACGGTTGCGTCCGGCCTCAGTCTTGCAGCCGCCAATCAGATAAGCACCGGATTCCGTGCGGTGAAAATCTTCGTGTTTGAAGTGCAGCAGCTCATAGATACGCACTCCACAGGCCAGAAGAGCAATTACCATCTGTCCGGTGGGAGTGTTCTTTTTGGTTCAGGATCAGCGTCACCTGTTCGTCCGTGAAGATTTCGCGCGTTCCGGCGATTTACGCCCCTCAACTTTCAGGACAGATGCAAGGTTGGCATCCACGACACGCCAGCCAATGGCTGTGCGATACAGCTTGCTGATAAGAGTACGCTCTTTTTCCAACATGCTCTGAGACAGGCCATCATCGGCCATTTTATCAAGGATGTTTTGGAAGTCCTGTGCATAAAGGGCTGCAATTTTGTAATACCAAAGTGGTTTTAGGTATTTCCATGCCAGATCATACAGTTCACGGGCCTTATCAGAACGGTTTTGTACTCACGAGATTCCAGAAAGATCTCGTGAATTTTTTTTGCTAAGGTGGAATCTTGATATGGTGTAGCAGGGCGTTTCATCATTTCAGCACGAACCGCTTCGGCTTCTTCACGGGTGACATAAGTGCCGACAGTTTTTACAACTGTAATACCTGTGTGAGGGTCAGGGATTGGCATACGGAGCAGCCACGGCTTACGGCGTATCCCGGACATTCTAGAGATGCTTCTTCCATTACCAGACGATGCTTTCAGCCGGGGCGATTCTCGCTTGGCTGGAACAGTAGGCGGTGCTCCTACACCGGGGGATGGTGCTGTGCCAACAGGATGACCGCAGGCAGAGCAGAATTTGGCGGTATCGGAGATTTGATGACCGCAATTTTCACAGAACATAGATTTGAACCTCCAATTGATCTAAATTTGCTTCAAAAAATGCCCTCGGCATCTAGGATACCGAGGGCGGACTGTTGGATTAGCTTCGACTACGGGAAAGCTGATATGCTCGACTTTGTTCGGCAGTCACACCGTTCTTTATCAGATTGGCTACGTTTGGATAGTATACTAAAAATATGGCTACCATTGGGCACGTGTGGAATGAATCCTTCGGCGACAAACCTCCGCAGGCAGGAATAGCTGAGTTCCAGCCCTTCGCTTCGAGCGCGGCGGACGGCTGCGGTCAGACTGATAAAATCGCTGTTGTTGTTTTTCATAGGTGTTTCCTCCTGAAAATATATTTGTAGTTTGAAGCGTTCAACGCTTCATAGTAATTATACTTGTTTGAATTGACGTAAAATTTTTATGGTTTGATATTTGGAGTGAAGACGAAGCGTTTGTCGTCTTTTCGTACAAGGGAGCTAAAATCTGCGTGGCTAAAATCAAATTCCACACAGGAACTATCAATGGGTTGCGTTTGTGGCCATGCAGGACTATAATAATCATAACAAGAACGAGGCCGGTTCGATGAAGCGATGGATGCGATAATTTGCTCAGATGTGGGCAAGTCTTGCTTTGGTGGCTCGGAGACCTCTTTACTGGGCGATATTGAGGCAGAGGAAAGCTCACAAGATGAACTTGGCAAGGGAGGATAGACATCCTCTGTGACTGGCTCAAACTCATTGTTTTGAGTGGAATCTTCATCATTGCAATCGTCGCAACCGTCAAGTTCATCCAGTGGTGGAAGAAAATCGATCTGTGCTGGTGGGAGAAATTGGCTCGGTGTCAGAAGGCATCGGAATCGTCGGTGAATTACTGGCAGGAACGACATCCTCTGGTGGCTTACTATGGACGACCAGCGGCTTGGTGGTCGGTGTGTCAGAATCGCCTACATAAACCGGGCCGGAGACTAGGAACTCGCCAACCTGAAGACTCTTTAGCATGGAAGTCAACTTGGTTCCACCTGACGAACGAATGAAACGGGCACACATACGAATCTCATCATCAGCAGGTTGGAAATACATAGCATACTTGCACTGCTGAAGCAAAATCCGTTGCCCAGCCTTAAAATTACAGATGCTCTGGGCAACCAGCAAGCAGTACAAACCATATTTGCGACCCTCGTTGAGAATTTTTCCCAGTGCACTTGTTTGGTGCAATGGGAAGTTACTCAATTCATCCAAGTACAGGAAAGTGGGTGGGAAATCCTCGCGAGTGGCTTCTCGTAACAGTGCTGCAAAAACCACCTCTTCAACGATGTGTTGCGTGGATGGCGGAAACGAATCTAATTCCAGCAAGGTGATGCCGGAGAAAATCTCGAAATCGCCATTCTCGAAAAACTTCTGTCCCCATAAAGGAGTCAAGGCTTTTTTCCAAACCGGGTGCAGCGAGTGACCGGGAATTCTGGATTTCTAGGTGTAATCGTTCCAATGCCTCATTCGGGGCAGGTGAATCACGGAGAACCTTTTCTAGTAGGGATAGCAGTAACGGCTTTTGCCCATCTGATAGCCTGATGACGGATGCAACCGTATCAACGAAAGATGCAGAGGCATCTGCGGGATTTGCTGATGTTCCAAACAAATGCAGCTTGAGTGGCTTTTGAGACACGTCCTGACGATGCACATAAGGCTCTAAGTCTGCTGGCAGAGACACAGCGTGACGATGATCTATGACTACGATTCGAACACCTGACTCTAATAAATTCCTTATAATGATATCGGAAGAAAGGGTGGTCTTACCGGTTCCGCTTTTTCCACAGATAAAAATGGAAGCGTTCCCCTCCTTGAGTTTTTCAGATGATGATTGTAACAGCCTTTTGGTAAGTAGAGCCTATTTTTAACCTCATGGTTCCGTCCCTCCTGTTTTAATCAGAATCTTCATATTCGGTCAAGCAACTGCGTTTCAAGGTCAGAAGTCGAGCATCTACATAGGTTCCGTTGTCAATACGAATCTTTTTTGGCAGTGCTGAACTCAGAGAGCAAATGCTCACTTTGCAAATTCGAAATAATGGCAGATGCACTATAGCCCTGTGCATATTCGCAAATCAGATATTTTAGTAAGGAACCTTTCAACAGAAAGTCACCTCCTTTTTGTACGATATCCCGGTCAGGATCATAGCTAGAATCGACCTCTCCATAGCGGAGAAGACGAATGTCCCCGGCTTCTTGTGCGGAATAGAGTACCCTGCGTAAAATCTCTTTGGCGTTGCAATCCAGAGAGCTGTCCCACTCGGATAAACAATTATTTATGTATGCCTGACAGACCTCGTGTGCTGTTTGTGCTAAATCCGGTTGTTTAAGGAGCTTTAATGCCCAGCAAAGAACGGCAGAAGATATGCTCAGAAGCCCAATCTCGTGCCGGAAAGCGCACTCTTCATCCAAGGAATCTAAGGCAGCAGTATAAGTCCGCTCAACGATACGTTCAAACGCATCTGGGTTGTGCTCAACAAGGGCACACAGCTTGCTAAAGATTTCGGACAGCGGCAGTGCGGCTGTATGATCTTCCTCACGAGGCAAGAATAGACAGTACTTCCGCTGCAAGTCGGTAATGCCGTTCGTAGATACGATAAGGCACAGTGGAAACCAGGGTTCTGTCATAGTCCTTGTAAGCAGAGTGGCAAAATTTGTCGTTGAACGGTAGTTACCAACGGTAGCGGCAATTCCTGGATTGTCACCGTAGACTGATAGTAAGACATCCGGGCCGTGCTGATCGAGCATTTGATTGAAGTGCTTTGGTATGTCGTCAACCGTCATTCTTGTTGAAGTAGAAACATCATTGTCTAAAAGAGCAAAGAAAAACGATGAACGCCCTCAAATTTATCAGAAATTCTAGTTTTGATGATCCCTAAAATCCTGACCAAAGCCAAGGGCAACTTCTCTAAGTCAGTGGTGTTCAACAACGAGGTAGCCAAGGTGTCCTTCATTTGCGGCGTATAGAGCCAGCGACCATCCTCTAGTTGATACCATCCAACAGGAGGCAGCAAGTATGGGTGTTCAGTGTCCAAAATTGCACTGATGAAAGCCGCCAACAAATCAGCCCACCGTTTACTGTCCTCGGTATAATGGATCTGGCCACCCGCAGCCATGAACTTCTTCAGCAACGTCTTCGGACTAAAATCGCCTTTCTCCAGCCAGAATGCTCCGGACGGTTTGTTGGGAATACGGAACGATACATAAATCCATTCGGTTGTTTTGTCGCGCTCTATCTTCCTTACAACAATAGCCTTGAAATCATAGCAAGATGTGAATGACCGCCGGATTGGTCGAGAGTCGTTCGGGGCCCGCTTCTTAATGATCCCAAGGGCGTTTGTAAATATCTACATCGAATCCAAAATTATCGAAGTGATTAAACTCGGCCAGGAACGCTTTTAGTTCAGCTTTTTGGGCAGGATCACTCTGTTGCCGAACTAGTCGATTGTGTACTTCTTGTCGGTAGGCCGCATCTCTGGCATCTATATCTATTTGATGCGTTTCCATATCAATGAACTCCTGACCACTGCTGTTGATAAAGGTACAGGCAGGTACAGAAGTAAAATCTCTGGGTGGATCGTGAACTCGATTTGAGACTATGAATTTGCTACTCATGGTAAAAACCTCCTTTTGCAAATATGTTTTTTGTGGGCAGTCTGACCGTTCCATTGGCGTATGCTACCCACTATGAAATTCTCAATGTGCGATGCAGTGGGCGGTTACCCGTGAGAGGTGTCCGTCACTGTGATGCGAAGTATACCAAAAAACCAAAATTCGCAGAACAAAAAAGATGTCACAAAATTACGTTTTTTTGTGACATCTTAAAATGTGACGATATGACGGAGAAAATCAAATGATTGGACTGGAACGTTTTTCACTGTACCAAAATGAGGATGAACTTAAAGCGGACTTAGAGCAGACAAATTTAGTAAATTGCCTAAGTTGGAATTTTTTTTTGATACAGAGGGACAGAAAGGGCGAGGATGGAAAGCTCACAGACAAGTTTATGAATGAGATGCTTTTCTATGCCGTAAAAAAGAAGAAGAGCCGTGGGAAGGATTAAATTGCTTCATATACGATTATAGACCTGTTTTTTATAGCAATGCGCTTGCATGTGCATTGTTGACGCTCAAATACTTATCAGCAGAAGAAGTACCTTTTAAGGAATTGATGTGTGACAAGCAAAAAGGTGAGACCACAAAAAACAATCACGGAATAGATGCAGACGTACAGAGATTGAAAAAGAAAAACTCGATAGTTTTTTGAAGTATGAAAATGAAATCCTCATGAGTGAGGGCAAGGAAAATGGATATATCCAAACGATGTATCCGTGCAGATATATTCCATCAATAAATCAAGAAAGCGTAAAAGATTTTTTAGCACCAGTGATTAGAAAAATAGCAAAAAAAAGATATGATAGAAGATGAGGGTGGAGAAGAAGACGAATACATCGAGATCAACCGAACGATGGCATTAATAAAAAATCAATTAAATGTATATCAGATAAATAGAAAAAAAAGAAAAAAAAGAACGAAAAACATGAAGTGGATTCCGAGTATGACATAATAGATGATGAAAATGAAAGCACTGACCAAAGACAACGAAAAACTCGGTTGAAAAAGTTGTATAAGAGTTTTTTCAATGAATTGCTTGAAATCGAGAAAAGTGATTATGCTGAAGCAAGCTGGAGCGAACGTGCCATGAATCAGTTCGTTAAGGAAATGATTTATCATTGTAGAGAAGTCATAGAATTGGAAAACTATTTGTCAATAATTAAATTTATTCCGAAAGGGACGAGCAAAGAAAGAAAACGATTGATAGAGGAAGAAATCAATATGAGACTATTTGATTTCACAGAAAAGCGCTGTGTTCCGATTGTGTTTTATTCAGATAAGCTGATTATTAGACCGGGAACATTGAGCAACAAAAACTATATTTGTTTTTTGAAAAAGGTGACAATGATTCTTTATATGTATGCGGGGATGGATGCAAAGAGCGCATACAAAAGACTTAGCGATTATGTAAATCAAAAACCGTATTTGATAAATAAAGATGATGGCGAAAGGATGAATCTTTTTGAATTTAAACCCATTGAATATATAGGAGATCAAGAAGAAAGAAAATCGTTCTTGATTTCTACAATGAGCCATATTATGAGAGCGTTTTATGATAGAGAGCCTTATGAGCCAACGGGCGAACCACAGAGTTTTTGGGCAAGTGTCATAGATTCAACTGTGCTAAGCACACAGTAGGACGGATTGGTCAATCATCTGATTTCGACACTTTCAAGAAAAAACTGAACCTAAAAAAAGAGCTAAAACTCCAGACAAAAGCAGAATTTCAAAGCGGATTTTTTTCAAAACTGTCGAAAATGGCATAGAAGGAAAGCGCATAAGACATAGTCTAAGGGCAATCACGCAAGTGGTTGCCCTTTCTCTGTATCTGGTGTGATTTGACATTCGGCAACAGTATAGTAACCCATCAAAGGAGGATTGGCCGTTATGTTTGATTATTACGACACCCTGATAACCCCGGAAGAAGTTGCTGATATGCTGAACTGCGGTATGAACACCACCTATAAACTTTTGAAGACAGGAAAAATCAAGGCGATGCGAATTGGAAGAGTATGGAAAATTCCAAAGAGAGCAGTACAAGAATATATTGTGCAGGAAGCTCATATGAAAGCTGCTGGATGGTAATACGAAAAATGCCCACATGGATAATGACTCCATGTGGGTTTTCTGTTGCTTGAAAATAATGCTTGATAATGAGGTGTACATAAAAATAATCTTGGTGTTAATGCTGGATAATGTGTGGAGAGGAAAGAAGGTGAAATTTAATCTTTATTAACAGCACTAACATTAAGATAAATAGCTGAATGACAGTAGGCTATTTCGGGTCGAGCGAATGATGTGGGACACACACACATTTTGCCACACCTGTTGGGAGCGGAGCTCCCTTTGTTTTATAAGATAAGATAATATAAATACAAGATATTATTATTAAAAATAATATAATTATTATTAACATTAGATAATAGTATATATTGTTTGAAAATGGCTGAAAGCTGCACCGATGTTATGATTCTTAATAGGTATTCTTGTGTGAAAATTATCTTATCTATCTGAAAATTGTATCAATAGAAAGGAGCACTTGAAAGTGGAAAAAAGGCATAGAGTAACCGTATATCTTTCAGAAGAAGAATATGAATTATTAGTAGAACGTGAAAACGAAAGCGGAAAGCCGAGATCAAAAATTCTAAAAGAGAGCTTGTACAGAGAGCAGAATATAATGGATGCTAAGTTCTCTGACAGCATTTTTAAGATAGCATGTTGGATTGATCAAAAAAGAATACGATAAAATCAGAGAAGAGGAATAAAAAAATATGCCGATTATCAAATTCGTGAACGAAAGTGAGAAGATTGAATATTCTACGGAGCAAGACGTTTGCAGTCTTCTTTGTTATGCGTTTGATCCTCAAAAAAAGACAATAATGAACGACAATCAATTTGTTGGGTGTAAACCTTTCGGTTTTCCATTTTGGTATATGAGAAATCCTTTGGCAGTACATCAATTTATGGAATTCAATCATAAGAGACAATTCAAGCATTGGAAAGATTTAGCAAAACATAGAGTGATCTCATTTTCTAAAGAAGAGAATTCTTTAGTAGCGACATTAAAGATAATTGCTGAACGGATAGTGTCTTTTTTTATGCTAACAATGGTTATATTGCTGCGTATGCAATTCATTTCGGCACAGAAAACCCACATATCCATGTTATCGTAGATACTATTTCCTATCAGAATCTAAATAAGTTCCACATGAGCCGTAGGTATGAGTGGAATCAAATCCATGAAATACTGAATGATTATAGTGTGCAGTATATCACAAGGTCTGTATCGAAAAAGAGTGCGCTGCGAAAACCGGGAATATTCGGTTGCTGTATATCTTCCGAAAAAAACCGAGAGAGCGGATGGAAGTCTTAGGTATCGAATATGACGAATGTCCAGATTATTAAACGATGAACCAAAGGAGGTCTATAACAATGGACAAGTTTGATGAAAAAATCATCGGATATGAATCTACTAAAAACATCCTACGCCAGATACTGGATACACTGAAAAGGCCAGAACTTTATAAAAGTAAAGGAGCTTCTATCCCCAGAGGGCTTCTGATGGAATCCGACCCCGGCCTTGGTAAAAGTTTGCTGGCAACCGTCTTTATAAAAGAATCAGGCCGCAAGTCTCTTGTCTTTCGGAAAACCAGTCAGGAAAACAGTTTTCTGGATGAATTGAGGGCTGCTTTCTTGGCTGGCAAAGGAAGCCGCACCTAGTATACTGCTCTTGGAGGATTTGAACCTCTATGTAGAATCCAACTCTCCCTATGCGCCAGAATGGGCTTGCTTACAAGCCTGTATTGACGATGCAAAGAGCACAGACCTTTTTGTGATTGCCACAACGAATGACACAAAGTATATGCCGCCATCGCTGTTGAGGCCCGGCAGATTCGACTACACGCTTTATCTTGACCCTCGTATTATAAAAGAGTAGTATTTATAGACCGCTCTCCAGCGGTATGCTACAATGTTTAGGATGCTGTGGATTGGTAATTTTCACCTACCGTAAAGACGGTTTATTGGAGGCTCCAACCACAGCCTCTTTGTTGAAATGTTAATCAGTTAGATACCGCCAGACGGTTTATGTTGAACAAGGTTACAAGAGCAAAGAAGTCTGTGGTCCTGAACAGCATCGAAATAAATATGCCGGAGGTATCAAAATGGTTTGTGTTGGAATTGATGTTGCCAAGGATAAGCATGACTGCTGTATTCTTGATTCAGACGGAATGGTTCGTGCTGACTGCTTTACCATCCCCAACAACATGGATGGATTTAAGCAACTGCTTCAAACGATTCGAAACTGTACCCAAAAAGTCAGACAAAATAAAAAGTAGGACTTGAGGCTACCGGACATTACAGCTACAACATTCTCGGATTTCTTCTTGACAAGGACCTGGCCGTCTATGTCATTAACCCTTTGCACACCAACCTGTACCGAAAAAGTCTCAGCCTTCGCAAAACTAAAACCGATCGTGTGGATGCAAGAACTATTGCAACTATGCTTATGTCTAATGTGGACCTCAAGTCCTACACAGACACAGCATACCACAATGAAGAGTTAAAGTCACTAACCAGATACCGATTTGATAAGGTTCGTGAAAGAGCCAAGCTGAAGCAGTCAGTGTCCAGACTGGTCACGATTCTGTTTCCAGAACTGGAGAAGCTCGTTACCTCTCTCCATATTGCTTCGGTTTATGCGCTCCTCAGTGAATATCCCGGTGCAAAACAGATTTCAGAAATTCATCTCACCAAGCTGACAAATCTTCTTGCAACAGCGTCCAAGGGACGCTACGAAAAAAAAAAAAAGGCCATCCAGATTCGAGAGGCCGCCAGAACTTCCATTGGTTCTGTCATGTCTGCCAAATCTCTAGAATTGAAGCACACCATTAAACTCATTAAGGAACTCACCTCCGAGATTGATGAAATTGAAGATTCGATTCAGCAAATCATGGATGAATTGCATCCACCGATTCTTTCTATTCCCGGAATGGGTGTTCATTCCGCTGCCATGATTCTTGCTGAAATCGGCGATTTCTCCAACTTTGATTCTCCTGACAAAGTCCTTGCTTACGCTGGCTGCTCTCCGTCTACATACCAGTCAGGCAAACTCACAAACTGCTATGCTCACATGGAAAAACGCGGTTCTCGCTATCTGCGATACGCTCTCTACAACGCAACCAAGTACGTCTGCCACTGGAATCCCGTCTTTGCTGAATACCTTGCCAAGAAACGTTCTGAAGGAAAACACTACAATGTTGCCCTGTCCCATGCCATGAAGAAACTCGTGCGGCTGATCTATGCCTTGCAAAAGTCTGGAAAAGCGTATCTTACGGCTGCTTGATTTTCTCCAGAGCCTGAGCGCAATCCAAGAACAACTTAGCTGGCGCAGCGAACCCTTGACAAACCGAAGCATTCAAATGCTATCCTGTTTTTGCGAGGGGTTGGGCTGGGCTGCTTTTTGTTATTCTCTCCGTCGCCCTCGCTGTCCCAAGACCAGCATTTGAATGCTGTTTGTCATGGGCAGCGAATGGTTGACGGATTTTAGGGATTTTTTTTTTCATTTTGGGGCTTGACTTTTTAATAGTTAGTCTCCTATGACCGCACCTCCGGGCTTGTGGCGCGGGCGGCTACCTTTACCGAGGATACCGGTCTGCCCCTGACACTGGGGAACTTCCTCGACTACTACCATCTTGACCCGCGTTGCGATTTACAGCAAAAAGATCTGCTTCAGCAGGCTGTGCGTCCGTGCAGGGGCGGCATCCGATTTTGCAGAACCTTTGGAAGAAACTATGACCAAAGCCTTTGCACGCTTTGCGGTCATCGATTCCCGCAGGTGGATTCGTTTTTTGCTGGGGCTTCTGCCAAAATTGGACAACACCGACTTTGCGGCTCTATCACCAGTAGAGAAGCGGATGCTGCAAATGTTCTATGTGACTCTCTGGGGTAAGGCCGCAGAAAGCTGGGAGGATGAAGAAGTTCTCGATAACCTGTATGCTCTCTCAGACAGTCCCGTTTTGCTGGGGGAGCTGCAGGCACTTTTGCAGTATCAATATGACCGCATTGATTTTATCGACGAACCGGTGGATGTGGGCTTTGACTGCCCGCTGGACCTGCACTGCACCTATACCCGCGACCAACTGCTGGTGGCGCTGGACTTTTTGAAGCCTGCCACTGTCCGCGAGGGCGTGAAGTGGCTGCCGGAAAAGCAGCTGGACGTATTCTTTGTGACCCTGAACAAAGCGGACAAGGATTACTCTCCCACCACCATGTACAAGGATTATTCCATTAACGAAAGCCTGTTCCACTGGCAGAGCCAGAGCACCACCGCCGAAAACTCTGCCACCGGGCAGCGCTACATCCATCACCGGGAAAAAGGAAGCCGCGTGCTGTTATTCGTGCGTGAGTTCAAGGCAGATGCCCGTTTTGGCGGGGCAGGAGCGTATACCTATCTGGGCACGGTGAACTATGTGAAGCATGAGGGCTCCCGTCCCATGAATATCACATGGAAGCTGGACCGCCCGATTCCTGCAAAGTTCCTCAAAAAAAGACCAACAAATTGATCGTGGGGTAACATACTATGGACGATATGCTGGCTCGCACCATAATTGAAACTCTTGCAAAAGGTATTAATCCTTTAACCGGTTGGATTCTGTCTGAAAATGATAGTTGTGCTCAGGAAGAAATTCAAGAAGCATTAAAAAAATCGTATTGGAACATTGCTCCATTGAATCTACCGCTGAATATCTGAAGTCTCTTCCTCGAAAAAAAAGGCAGAGCGTTATTCTCGCGCTGGAACAGCATGGTCGCAAAAAAAAAAGAAGAACGTGAATTATTGCGGCTCCACCAGCAGGGGAACAGCGTCAAACGAATTTCTTTGATTCTAAAACGTTCTACAGGAGCAATCGAATCCAAATTGAGAAAACTGGGTTGTCCACTCTATTATGAAAAAATAATTCAGGAGATTTTCATGAAAATGATTCGCGTTGTCGCAGCTGTGATCTGCGACGATATTCAGACGAAACATAAAATTTATGCCACCGCCCGCGGCTACGGCGAGTACAAGGGCGGATGGGAGTTCCCGGGCGGCAAAATCGAGCCGGGTGAAACCCCGCAGCAGGCACTGAAACGAGAGATCCGGGAAGAGCTGGATACCGAGATCGCGGTAGGCAACCTCATCGACACCATTGAATACGATTATCCGACCTTTCATCTTTCCATGGACTGTTTCTGGTGTGAGGTAGTCTCCGGCAAACTGGTGCTGAAAGAAGCCGAGGCTGCACGCTGGCTGACTAAAAAAGGAGCTTGATTCTGTTCCGTGGCTTCCGGCAGACCAACTTCTTTTAGCGCAAATTCGTCCTGCATTATAATTTTTTATGATAAATCCCTTTCTTTAGCTTTCTCAAATTCCCATTTTTCACCCAGATATAATAAGCAGGATCCAAAGCCTCTGAGTCGAAAGACTCAGGGGCTATTTTTATGTCTGGAGGTGAGCACTTTGTTATTCCGCACCATCACTATCATTATTACAATCGTATTTTTTAAAGCGCAGCTGCGCAGAAAGGAGAAAGCATTATGACCTTTTGGTCCGAAATCGTCAAAGAGGTTGGCACCGTCCTGGTGGAAGTCCTCGTCCGCATCGCTGAAGAAATGGAAAACAACAATTGATCACAGTACACTGAAAAGGAGATTTTACCTATGCCCGCAAATGTTGAAACGATGTTCTCTGTCCGTGAGACCCCTTGGCATGGTCTTGGCCGTATCATTATGGATGCCCCTGCAAGCCGTGAAGCTTTGGAACTGGCCGGTCTGGATTGGCAGGTAGAGAGCCGCAATATCTATTCCGGCACGGGTGCTATGATCCCCGGCTATCGGGCTAACGTCCGCAGCACCGATGATGCTGTTCTGGGTGTGGTATCCGACCGCTACCGCATTGTGCAGAACGAAGAAGCATTTCAGTTCACGGATGACCTGTTGGGCGAGGGCGTCACTTACGAAACTGCCGGTTCATTGCAGGGCGGCAAGAAGGTCTGGATGCTGGCAAGGCTTCCAAGGGAATATCTTATCGCTGGAGATCAGGTAGTACCATATCTTGTGATCTTCAACAGTCATGACGGAAGTTCTGGTGTGAAAGTGGCCATGACTCCGATTCGTGTAGTCTGCCAGAACACGCTGAACCTCGCGCTGAATACTGCAAAGCGCAGCTGGACTGCGCGCCACACCGAAAATGTTCTGCTGCGGGTGCAGGATGCCCGTGAGACCCTGCAGCTAGCCAGCAACTATATGGTTGAACTCGGCAACCGTGGCGAAGAGCTGGCTCGCATCGATTTATCCGATCACAAGGTGCAGGAGTTCATCAATGAGTTTTTCCCGATTTCTGAGGACCTGTCCGATTGCCAGCGGAAGAATAATCTGCGCCTGCAGGAAGAACTGAAGACTCGCTACTACAACGCACCGGATCTGGAATGGGTCGGCAAGAACGGTTGGCGCTTTATCAACGCAGTCTCTGATTTTGCTACCCACGCAGATCCTCTCCGCAAGACCAAAAACTATAACGAGAACCTGTTCCTGCGCACCGCAGAGGGCAATCCGATGATCGACAAAGCCTACAAGATGGTGCTGGCCGCAGCATAAAGGAGCAAGCCATGAATGATGTAAACAACCGCATTTTCAAGGAATTCACGGAATTTTTTGACAAAACGTTGAGAAGAGTGCTTCTGAAATCAGCGTTACCATGGCTTATGAGATCACGATGAAAAAGTACCATCAGTACCGCCATTATTGTTTTGGAATCCGAGGGCAGACTGGAGGAGCGCTACTGGAACCATCTCAGGGTGCAAAATAATATTCTGGATTTTCTTTATGACCTGTGGGTTGGCTCTTGCCATTCATTGGCCAGCGACTTTTCCACAATCATGAAAGACTTGGTGGAATACGACTTCATCATTACCGAATCAATTATGAGAGAAAGGATGCAAAGTGCATGAAAAGATTGATTTCAACTTTGAACCTGTCCAAAGAAGATTGGCTCCGTTATCGTAAATGCGGCATTACCGGCACGGATGCCGGTGCTATTCTAGGTGTGAATCCCTACCGCTCGGCATTTCAAGTGTACCACGATAAAATCAGCGATACCATTGAAAATATCGACAACGAAGCCATGCGGCAGGGCCGTGATTTGGAGGATTATGTGGCGCAGCGCTTCACCGAGGCCACCGGTCTGAAAGTACGCCGTGCAAATGCCATTTACCAGAGTGAGGAACATCCGCTACTTCTGGCAGACTTTGACCGCCTGATCGTTGGACAGAAGGCCGGGCTGGAATGCAAGACAGTCTCGCCCTTCTCCGCAGATAAGTGGACAGATGGCAAAATCCCTGCACATTACATGGCTCAGGTCAATCACTATCTGGCTGTCAGCGGTTTTGACTGCTGGTACATTGCTGCTCTGATTTTCGGGAAGGAGCTGGTGATTCACAAGATCACAACCGACAAAGAAGTTCTGAACAACCTCATTGCCAAGGAAGAGCACTTCTGGAAATACAACGTGATGCCCGAAATTCCGCCTGTACCTACCGGAAGCGAGGGGGATACACAGCAGATCAATCAGCTATACTCTGCAGATGATCGAAACAAAACTGCCGATCTAAATCCCATCCGCGACCTGTTGGATAAGCGGCAGGAGCTTTCTGATCAGATCGAGAACAGCTGGAGCAGGAAAAAGCCTCTATTGAACAGCAGGTGAAGTTGGAGATGCAGGACGCCGCCTATGGTACAGCACCGGGCTACAAGGTGTCCTGGGTATCCTCCGAAAGTAAACGGGTAGATTCCCAGCGTTTGAAGAAAGAACAGCCCGATATTTTCAATCGGTACAGCAAGAATGTAAGCAGCCGCAGGTTTACCATTATCCATGCAGCATAATTTTTTTGTACGCCTATAGGCACACAAAATTTGCGCTTCAGCTATTTTTGTTTAATAGAAAAGCACAATACTGTTTACACAATAATAATTGTATGCTAAGATAAGAATATGAGGTGATGCACGATGGTTCTGCGCAAAAGTTATTTGGATAAGATCATTCCTTTTATCGATCAGGATCTGATCAAAGTTCTGGTTGGAATCCGGCGCTGTGGAAAAACAGTCCTTCTCGGTCAGATCAAGGACGTGCTCCTCCAGCGCAACATTCCCGCACAGAACATTATTCAGGCCAATTTTGAGTCCATGCGCTTCCGCAACACCCGTACTGCAGAAACGCTTTACGACTACATCGCAAAAAAGCGGAAGGCTGCACCGGCAAAATCTATATTCTTCTGGATGAGATTCAGGAGGTGGAGCGCTGGCAGATTGCAATCAATTCTCTTCGTGTCGATTTCGATTGTGATATTTACCTGACCGGCTCCAATTCCAAGCTGCTTTCCGGCGAACTGGCAACCTATCTTTCCGGACGATACATCCAGATTCAGGTTTTCCCCTTTTCGCTGGCCGAAGCAAAACAGCAATGCATTGAAAACGGAACCTATACTTCGGATGAAAAGCTCTTCGCAGACTATTTGAAGTACGGCGGTTTTCCGCAGCGTTTCTTCCTCCCTGACGATCATTCAATCACCACCTATCTGGACGATCTTTACGAGGCTATCATTGTCCGTGACATCATGCTGCGCCACAATATTCGCGAACAGACCGCATTACGTAATGTCCTTGCATTCCTGCTGGATAATATCGGCAATCCGTTTTCTGCCCGTAATATCAGTGGACGCATGGTTTCGGAAGGAATCAAGACAACCACTGCTACCGTACTGAACTACATTGATTATTTCAAGGAAGCCTTTATCCTTCTGAATGCAAGCCGCTATGATATCAAAGGAAAAGCGCTCCTGTCCAGCACAGAAAAGTACTATGCAGTCGATCTTGGCCTGCGGAACGTTATCAAGAAAAGCGAAAAACTTGACAGCAACAAGCTGTATGAGAACATCGTATATCTGGAAATGCGGAGCCGTGGCTATGAAGTTCAGGTCGGCAAGCTGGACGACACCGAAATTGATTTTATCTGCCACCGTGGAGATGAAAAGCTCTATATTCAGGTTGCTTACCTGATCACTCCCGCCGATGAAGAACGGGAGTTCGGTAATCTTGAGCGGCTGCACGACAACTATCCTAAGTATGTCATCAGTGGTGATTTGGCGAATTTAAGCCGAAACGGAATCATTCATCGAAACATCATTGATTTTCTGCTCAATCCGTAATTTTTCACATCATGGGGCACAACAGTTGACGCTGTTGTGCCCTTTTTCTTTATCAGAATTGGAGGCATTCTTATGGAAAATCCATTCGTAAAATTATTTGCTATCGACTTCAAAGATCATCTGGAAGTCAAAAAGTCCGGCAATACCGAGCTGAAATATGTAAGCTGGGCGTATGCCTGGGCAGAGGTGAAGAAGCTGTATCCCGCTGCCAGCTACGAGGTCAAGAAATTCAACGGCCTGCCCTATGTTTATGACCCCATAACCGGCTTCATGGTGTATACCTCGGTCACAATTGAGGGCGTTTCGCACGAAATGTGGCTTCCGGTTTTGGACAGTTCCAACAAAGCCATGAAAGCTGTGCCTTATACCTACACCACCCCGAAATGGGACTACAATCCGCAGACCCGCCGCCGTGAAAAGATCGGCATGGAAGAACGCACCGTAGAAGCAGCATCCATGTTCGATGTGAATAAGGCTATCATGCGGTGCTTGGTGAAGAACCTTGCTATGTTTGGCCTTGGCCTGTATGTCTATGCCGGAGAGGATTTGCCGGAAGATGCTGCACCGCAGCCGGAGACAGAGCCGCAAAAGCAGCCGAAACCGAGACCCACCAGCCAAAAGCAGGAACAGCCGCCTGTGCCCTGCATCTGTGCCCGGTGCAACCAGCCCATCAAGAGGGTCAAGCTGAAGGATGGCTCTATCATGCAGGCGGCAGAGTTTGCCGCCACCCATGAGGGAATGTGCGCAGACTGCTACAAAGCAACCAGATTGAACGTAGCATAACAACAGCTTCAATAATTCTTGGTTCTTGTGCAGATTTGCACATTATGTTACATTTACAATAGTGAGTTTTTCTTAGAAGGGAGCAGTACATGAGAAAGTTGAAATATCCGATTGGCATCTCGGATTTTGCCGAGATGCGCAACAACGGATACTATTATATCGACAAAAACAAATGTGATCGTTGACCTCCTTGATAAAGGGCCGGTTGAAGTAACTCAAATTACTCGTCCTCGCCGTTTCGGAAAATCCCTTGGTATGAGCACTCTCGCAAATTTTCTAGACATCCGCAAAGACAGCAAGCAACTGTTTGAGGGATTGGCGATCTCCAAAAAAAAATACGACACTTTGCAAAAAGTGGATGAATCAGTGTCCTGTGGTCTTTTTTTCTCTTTCAAGGACACGGACGGTCTGACCTTTGAAAGTGCCTATGGAATGCTGTGTATGAAATTGGCATTTGCATTTCAGGATTATCAGTTTCTTTTGGATGACGATGCTATTTCCGACGATGACAAAGGCATCTTTAAGCGGATTCTGGGACGCACTGCATCTATGGATGAAACCAAAAGCTGCTTTTTGCTGTTGACCCGGATGCTGGAAATCCATTTCAAAAAATCGGCGGTCGTCATCCTGGATGAGTATGATGTTCCCATTGCCAAAGCCAGCAGCAAAACGGATATTATTCGCAGATGCTGGACGTGATGCGGGCTATGATGAGCACCACGCTCAAAGACAACACCTCCCTCGACTTTGCTGTTGTTACTGGCTGCCTGAAAATTGCCAAAGAAAGCATTTTTACCGGGACGAACAATTTCGTTTCGGATACGATTCTTTCTCCCCGGTTGAGCGAATCCTTTGGTTTCACACAGGCAGATGTAGATCAAATGCTGAAAGATGCTGGTCTTGAATCGCAGTCTGCTGAAATCAAGGCATGGTACGACGGTTATCATTTTGGCGATGCAGACATTTATTGTCCGTGGGATGTGATCAGTTATCTGCGGGATTTCCAGTATGGTGTAGCACAGAAGCCGAAAAGCTATTGGAAAAACACCAGTGATAACGCCATCATCCGTTCTTTCATCGACTATGCAGGCGACAATATCACCACAAAGCTTGAAACTCTGATGGCTGGCGGCTCTATTGTTCAGCATATTGAAGAAAACCTGACCTACGATTATCTGCACTCCTCTGAGGAAAATCTTTGGAGTGTGCTGTATCTGACAGGTTATCTGACCAAGGTGCGGGATAAAGATCTGACAGATTCGCTGCCGGATGGTTGCTCTGCGTTGATGATTCCCAATGCAGAGATTCAGGAAATTTTTGAAACCACTGTAAGCAAGTGGTTTGACGATAGCGCTAAGGCGTGGAACCGCAGCCCGTTGTTTGATGCTGTCTGGAGCGGAAACAGCGAAGCTCTGACAAAAGAAATGACCAAGCTGCTGCGTATGACCATCAGTTACCATGACTATCGGGAGGATTTTTACCACGCTTTCCTTGCGGGCATCTTTACTGGTGCTGGCTATGTGGTAGAATCCAACAAAGAGCATGGCGAGGGGCGCAGCGATGTTATTGTAAAGGATATCCGCAATGGCCGTGTGGCAATTTTTGAAGCCAAGTATGCCAAAACTCTGGATGCTCTGCCGGATGCCTGCGATACTGCCATTCAGCAAAATCAATGACCGGATGTATGCAGCAGACTTCCGGGATGACTATGATGACATCCTCTGCTACGGCATCGCATTCTTCAAAAAACGCTGCATGGTAAGAAAAAAATAAACACTATCTGGGAGAGTCTTCGGACTCTCTCTTTTTGTTATGAGATCGTTATATTGCTTGTAAATTTCACATCTGTATGCTACTATAATAACAAGAGAAAAGAAGGTGATGGGATGGCGCAAAAGGATACATCTGAAAAAATTCTGGAATCCTATAACGATGTCTTTTCGGACATTGTGAACGTGCTTCTGTTCAACGGCAAGCAAGTTCTGTCTGCGGATGAACTGGAAGATCAGGCTCCACGCTCCTACTACAAGGCAGATGGCAGGATTCGTGAGATTGAGCGAGATGTTGCCAAACGCTGGAAGAACGGAAATATCCGTGTAGCCTGTATCGGTTTTGAGAACCAGACTGCATCGGACCCCAATATGCCGCTCCGTGTCATGGGTTACGATGGCGCAGAGTACCGGGCGCAACTGCTCAACGACAGCGAAAATCTCTATCCGGTTGTAACGCTGGTGCTTTACTTCGGCCACGATAAACCGTAGAATGGGCCGCTTTCCCTGAAAGAGCGGCTGAACATTCCCAAAGAATTTGAGCCGTATGTCAACGACTATAAAATCAACCTGTTCCAGATTGCATATCTGACCCATGAGCAGGTAGAGCTTTTCCAGAGCGATTTTAAGGTTGTTGCAGACTACTTCGTGCAGAAGCGGGGAAAACGGCGACTACATTCCGAGTTCGCAGGATTTGACCCATGTGCAGGAAACGCTTCAACTGCTGAGTATTATGACGAATGATAATCGGTTTGAGGAAGCGTACAATACAAATACCGATGGCCAGAAAGGGGCCCACACAATATGTGCGATGTGCTTGATAAAGTGGAAAACCGTGGCATTGCAAAGGGAAAAGCCGAAGGGGAAGATACGCTGGCTTTGCTGATGAAGGAAGCTGTTCGATCAGAACCGTATTGAAGATGCAAAGCGGGCTTCTGAAGATAAGGAGTACCGTGCTCGGCTGATGAAAGAGTTTGGCATCAGCTAAGCAAAAAATTATATGTACAACTGGGAGAGTGTCTTCGGATGCTCTCCCTTTACTTTTTGCAGGACAGTCCACGTGGATTGTCCTGTTTTTATTTGGAGGCACACAATGAAAGAGCAAAAAATCAAAGGCCTTGCGCTCCTGCCAATGGAGCTGCCAAAGGAGATTGAGCTGGACAACACCCTTGAAGCCATGCAGAAATTTGTAGGCGGGCTGATTGAATGCATCACCTTAAGTGACACCGGTTCAGAGGTCACACTGGTCTGCAATGATGAGGGCAAGCTGCTTGGCCTGCCGCTCAATCGTCCGCTGTGGGATGGAGCCGATGTTCTTGCCGGGCCGGGATTTCTGGCCGGATGCGACAACGAAGGGAATCTGACTTCTCTGCCGCAGAGTGCAATGGATTTCTACAAAGAGAAATTCAGAGCTTTTATCATTGAAATCTAAGGAGGACAGATTATGACCTTTCATGCAATGACTGAACACTACGAAGAGATTCCGGTTTGCGGAAAGCCTGCGCTGTTCACCAGCATCCGCATCAAGAGAGATACCATCCCGGATGGTTTGTATGCCTACGATGTCCGGCATGATGATGAGTGCCGGGGCATCCCTTGCGAAATCGCACCCTTTGTGATGGTCAACCATTGGGGTACCATCATCCTTGCGGAACCGCTGGAACTGCCGGATGATGGGCGGCGATATATTGACGAAGAAACCGACTGGGATTATTTTTCCCTTGGAGGGCGAGGGGCACCGCCGACCATGAGCCGTGTACCACCATTTCCACTTTTATGGCTGTCTACGGCCACCAAAAACTGTCTTAAAGATGCCGTATGGACAGTTTTGTATCAAAATCAGCCGTTTTCAGGCTATTTCGAGCTGCAAAATACAGTCTTAAAAATGTCGCTCGTTATCTTTGAGCCAGAAAGGAGACGCATGAACATCTATGGCTATTGCCGAATCTCTACGGCAAAGCAGAGCATTGACCGTCAGATCCGCAACATCAAGGCCGAATACCCGACTGCCCATATCGTGCAGGAAGCCTACACTGGCACATCCATCTTTCGCCCGGAGTGGATGAAGCTTTACCGGGTTCTGAAAGCAGGAGATACGGTGGTGTTCGATTCTGTGTCCCGGATGTCCAGAAATGCAGAAGAAGGTTTTGCTCTGTACGAAGACCTCTACCACAAGGGTATCCAACTGGTGTTCTTGAAAGAGCACCATATCGACACCGAGACCTACAAAAAGCCCTGTCCGGCAGCATTGCCATGACAGGGACAAATGTGGACTTCATCTTGAAGGGCATCAACGAATATCTGATGGCGTTGGCCAAGGAGCAGATCAAGCTGGCCTTTGAGCAGTCCGAAAAAGAAGTTGCCGATCTGCACCAGCGCACCCGTGAGGGCCTTTTGACCGCCCGGCTGAACGGCAAGCAGGTTGGCCGCAAAAAGGGTGTTGGCTTTGAAACGAAGAAAGCCAGAGAAGCCAAGCAGATCATCCGCACCCACTGCAAGACCTTTGGCGGCACACTTGACGATGCCGAGTGCATGAAGCTCACCGGTCTTGCCCGGAACACCTATTATAAATATAAGCGTCAGATTCGTGCCGAACTGATAGCAGAGCAGGATTTGCCGAAAGGAGCAAGCATCTTTTATGAACCGCCAAAATCATTCTGAGCCAGAAAACAGGTTCACCCCGGAGGAACAGCAGGAGTTTTTGGAACTTCTGGCCCGTCTGTCCCCTGAACAGCGTGAAGCACTGAAAGAAGTGCTCAAATCCTTTACTTAACAAAAATGTGCAGGGCGGCGTTGCTGCTACCCTGCACATTTTATTTTTTTACTTCTACTCGAAGAACCGTTAATCAATTAAATCCAAGAACGCTGCGAAATTCTCTGCCATCAGTTCATCTTTTATTTTGCGTGTCCCATGACAACAGGTATATATCTTTTTATCGTATACATATATTGGATCTCCATTGCAAGTCGCAAAAACGAATCGCTCTTTGCCCATAGAATAATCGGATTGAATTGTTTCCAACTCATCTGCCGGAACGAATCTCACCGCATTACCATCCATGGTCACTTCAACATCCACAGGGTTCGCTTGTTGATAAAATTCTTTCAAAACCTCTGGGCAAGTGGAAAGCAGCTTTGTTTTTTCAAAAACGTTCCGCTTATCTTGCTTAATGGCACTTCTGACAAAGTCATCTATCAACATAAGGACCTCCTAAGCAAATATCGGTTTGCATTTTTCAATCATATAAACACGAAGTTTTTCCGAATAATTCCGCTGATGAACAGTATCAGCTATCGTGTAGGTTACGAAGATGATTCCAACTCCGACAGACACAATGATTCCACTTGGGCCGCCAAAAATACCTTGTGCAGTAATGGATACCACTAGTAGTGAAAGCGAGAACAACGCCTGCTTGCCAACTTGGATAGCCGCTGTTTTCAACGATTCACCCTTGCAAACCAGCTTTACAAACTGTACGGTTGAAAAGACACCTATTGTTATAGCTCCAACAGCACCCATATTACACATTTTAGCTATATTTTCCGTAATTTCAAGTCCTACATTGGAGAAAACTCCCGTCAATGCTTGAGATGCTAGTTGTCCTACGGTTCTTCCTATCCCGTATCCAATGGTGGATTGAATACCCGATGAAAGTCCAGACTTACCGCCATTGATTAAAGCATACTTAATGGAATCAGGGGTAACACCCGTTTGCGCCAACGAAACTGCAAAGCCAATAGTAAAACCAACACCAATACCTATTGCAGCAGCTATCCCAATGCCCTTTATTTCATTTCTAAAGACTCTCTTGCTATTTGTTTTCTTAAGCATTTTGTCTTTGTCAATTTTAGGTGCATCGCTTGAATTGTGAAAGTCACCGTTATGCCCTTTTTCAAGATGTTCTTTTCTCGATTTATAAAATTTTATATTGTCGGGATCTCCCTGATCTTCGGGATGATCTGCTACATTCTTTTGGTGATGGCCTTCAGCACCTCTAACTTTTCCGGTTTCTTTTATTTCCTGACATTGAGCATCATCCCAATCAGATGAACCTCGACCACCCATTTCGACATCGGCTTTTTCATAATCCCACGCAAGCTTAACTGCATCATTTCTTGCACCTGTATATTCTGAATCTTTTGCTAATCCTTCTGCTACTTTATTTGCGATTCTTTCTCTTTCGGCATGGAAAGCATCTAAAAAAGCATTCAGTTGATTATTGAACTGCGTTGTAACCGTAGCAGTGGTGTATGCAGTAGATGAGATAGCTGTTGCTGTTATTCCGCCTGTATAAGAAGAATCCACGCTGAACTTTGGTCTGAATTCTGTGGTTTGATAGAATGTCAAACTTTTTTTATTGTTCCTTAGTGCTGTCAGCATAAGTTTCACCTCAGCTTTCGTTCACACTCAATCGAATACCTTGTTAGCTCTAGTTTTCCGTTATCATCTAGCTTGCTAAAGATATAGGAATAGACATGATTATAGAAAATCAGGGTTTCATTAAATAACCGTCCTGCATCATATGCAAACAGCGTCGTGGAAACAAGGCCAAAAAGCTGGCTCTTATCTTTATACCGCGATTCATTATTCTTGAAACTTGTAAAAGCAGAGTTGTATGCATTAACAGCCTTTTTGTTGTAGTCGATATTATCTTTGTACTCCAACTGGCGCATCTTGGCACTGATGGTATCAGTGCAGCTCTTGTTCAACTGGTCATAATGTGTTTTCTGCTCTGACGTTAAGTTATCATGGTCAATTTCAGCATCCACAGCACTAATTTCCTGCAAGAGCTTGTCAAACTCTGCATGGGTCTTGGCATTTTCCAACTTCTGCTTTATGGTATAGAGCTTTTTGATTTGCGTGGTGTTGGTGGCCTCGATTGCTCTTTTCTGTTTTTCGTATTCTTCCTGTTCGAGCTGTGCAATGTCCGTAACTACTGCACCAAGTCGATTATGGTACACATGAATGTCGTTGATGATGTCATCCGTAAGATCTGCATTTTTTCTTCATAAAAAAGAGAGAACAAGATTTGCTTGGTCTGCAAAACTCTTACGTTCATCGGTACGAGGCAATTTTTCAGCCAGCATCAGCAGGAAATCCAAATAGGCATTTACGCACTCCGAGTCTCCCGGAGCTTTATTCACCATGTTGCGTCCAATCAGCAATGCTTCCTGAATTTTACCGGCATCCTTGTATTCATTGAACATCGGATTCATAGCAATTTCCTTTCATTCCAAATCCCAGTTGTAGAGGTCACAAAACCATTTCCTTACAATGGGATATGCTCGAAAAAAATTCTGAATACCTTTCGCCGCAGTAAGCGAAGTTTCAATTTGCTCAATATCGTAACTATCGACAGTTGTCTGCAACCGTTCCACATACAAGCAGTCCACGCCTGATTGAGCTGCTCGGCTGCTTGGTCAAATGCAGTTTCCGTCTGCGCCCAATATTCATTGATGGCTTTTCTGTACTGGTCAGTAACACTTCTTTTTCTTCATAAGCATTCACCAGCTTTTTAGCGACACTCTTTTTCCCAACCGCCGCCAAAAAGTTTCATAATGCCCAGTCCGGCACTAATCAGCGCACCTGCCACAATACCAATCGGGCCAAGGAAATTGGCAAACAACGCAATCTGACCACCTATGCCAAAGAGGAAAGCCCAGCTTCCAAAAGCAAATGCTGCATCAGCAGCTAGAAAAGCTCCCAGTCCTCCGATAATTCCGATTTTAGCAAGTGAAGATGCAAACGCATAACCAGCATCAAAGTCTGCATTAAGATTTGCTTCTTGAAACGAAGCCTGAACACCCTCCTGATAATCGCTCACATATTCTTTGACTTTCACAGACAACTGTTCCGATCTCTCTTTCAGCAAATCGGAACATTTACTTTGCATTTCATCCTGCAACTGGCTTGCAAATTGCTGAATGTCCTCTTTTTTATTTTTGATACCCTTGGATTTGATTCTTCGTGTAATCTCATCAACGGTCAGCACCGATGTGCAATACTTTGTGCATTCATTCAGAGATTCCCCGCTGAGAGAATGAATCAAATCTTTGATTTCACGCTTTTTGTTATCGTTCTCAGCAGTTCGTTCCAAATCAGAATCCTGAATATCTTTCAAAAGCTCAACGTATTTCTGCCGATCTTCGACAAGTGCCTCGTACTTTTGGATTTCAGCTTCCAAATTCGGCTCTTTTCTGGCAACATACGCCCGAACCGATTCTTTGCATTCCGTATCAACGATTTCGGGAATTGTCTCCAGAACAGCTTCTAGGTTATTTCTAAATTTTTCGCAGAGCGCAGGAATATCAGTTGTATAAGTAAAGAAGCGGCTCTGAATTACAGCGGGAGAATAGTCATAGCCAGCTTCTTCTGCACGGCTTTTCCAATAGCTGTCCGACAGCGTAGACATATATCGCTCACAGCCACTCTTCAAAATATTGGCAAGAGAAATTTCATTGCCATTATCAACAGAATCTGCATGAGAAGCTACAACAAACAGGTTTGCCAACGGTTTAAGACCATTTTCGCCTTTTTTCTCTAAAACAGGGAGCGTACGGACATTGTTCTTCAGATATTCAATATCTTCAATTCTCAAAAAACCACTTGCCAGCGATAAGTAAATCAAAACATCTGCGTGTGCCGCAGTCTTTGCCGTAATAACATCATCACTTGCAGTTTCCGTTCCATAGCCCGGCAAGTCGATAATATCACAGTTCAAAAGAATCGGAGCATCAACGAAAACAACTGCGGAACCAGCCTCCGTCTTTAATCCACCGCCTTGGCGAGTAGAATAGGTTTCCAGAAGGCTTAAATCTCCTCCGGCAACCTTCCACTTTTCGCAGTATTTTTCATCATAAAGTCGTTTAGAATTCCAAAATTCTCGTTGCCGCATTCTCTTTTTTGAAAATCCATGCTTCATCATGGATGAACGCAGGACGATCTTTAATGTGCTTTACATAAACTGCCGTTGAAGTAGTCGGTGTCCATTTCGCTGGCATTTTTTCAGCACCAATCAGTGAATTGATGAGAGTGCTTTTCCCGGTGTCCGAGCGGCCCACGATAGCCACAGTAGGTTTAACGAACTTCGACATGATGCCGATTTCAAGGTCGTCTATGTAATTTTTTTGCATATCATCGGGAATATCCATCTGTTCCAGCGCAGAATTAAGATAGCCTGACAAACTCTTTTTTGGTAAAGTTCGTTTTCTCCCAAGTATCTTTTGCACTGATAGGTTTGACCCGCGGCTTTTCATAAGAAAGGATCGTATTGAAGTCCAACCCAGACTTGGTTGCTATTTTGACAATCAAGTCCATATCAGGTTTCCCGGTCTTATCGAGTTCCTGAACTTCCTGAATACTGATTCCGTAGAAGATTTGCAAATTCCTCCTGCGTAAGTTTGAGCTTATCACTCCGTAATGATTTGAAATCCATATCGAGGCTCCTTTACGTTATTTTTCTCGTTCAATTACAAGCTTTCCCGGCGTGTAAAATTGAATTTTATACCAAGACAGTTCTTCGCCTATCGGGTTCATAAAGTGATTCACAACTGGCCCAAAACCCGTTACAAGCATCTTTCCAAGTGGATTTGCTTTCAAATCCAATCCATATTTTTTCTTTACCGTATCCGCGTACGATGTTACAATCGTGATTTCCGGTGCCTTTTCTTTCAGAGCATTGCGCAGTTCAGTCTCATTTGCAACCATCTTCATAAAACAACCTCCTTAGTATTGGCCGTTCATACGTTCGATTTCCTGTTTCATCTCCTGCACCAGTGTTTCCGGCGCAGTCACTTTGACTTTGCCGCCCTGACTGAGCAGCCACATTTTCACGCCTGTGCCAAAGACTTCGGCTTCAATGGAGCACACACCCTCTTTTTTCATCTATGACTTTTGCCATGGGGAACTTGTCCAGCACAGCTTCCACCGATGGACCATAGTAGTTGAAGCTGATCTTCTGCGGCTCACCGCCGAACATGAACTGAGTGCGGTTCTTATACTCGCCCTCTTTGAAGCGGTCTTTGTAGGGAACAGAGAACTTTTCACCGGTTTCCTTGATGGAATGCATCCTATCAAGCCGATAAATGGTTGGATAAGGATCGTTCTTTTTTTTATGGAAAGCCTCTCTGGTGGAGTGGTCTGTGATAACAGCCATGAGATAGAAATAATACTCTGAGAACATCAATCCCACCGGCTCAACCATCCGTTTTACGATCTGGCGGTCTTTCAGCTTTTGATACTCGATTTCCATCACCGACTGATTTCGGATGGCCTGTGCCACCATCCACAGATTGTCCGGGTCAACGGTTGCATGAGCCGGGTCGTGGTAATGGAACAGCTCATTGCTGATGAACCACTCAATATCGGCTTTTTCTTTTTCTGAGACACACAAAGGTTCAGGATAATTTGCAGTTGCTTTTCGACCTGCTCTTTGGTAAAAGCTCGGCTTTCCAGCAGAATCTTGCATAGGGCCAACACTTCACCTTTGGAAAGCTGCTCGATCTCCTGTGTGACCAGACGGTAGCCATTTTCTTTCTTGTCGTACTCGATTTTTCGTACGATTCCTTCTTTGGCACACTGTTCCGAAAGAAAATCCCGGATGCTGTCGATGTCTCTCTGGATAGAACGGACGTTCACATGGTACTGCTCTGCGGCCTGTTGCTTATTGATGAGCTTACCAGAAAGAAAATCCTGATAAAGTTCCAAAACACGGGTCGTTTTTAAGGTATCTGCGGTCATTGGTTTGTCCTCCTCTTCGGTTCAGCCCCATTATAGCAACCGTGGTGGACAGGCATTGTCTATCTTCTTCTTTGTCTATCAAAAAGTTTTTGGTTCTAAAATCTGTGCGAGATTTCTAAAAAGGGTTTGATTGCTACGATATATACTATTGAAAGTATACGACTAATGCAATTAACGGTCAAGCCTTATCACAATAAAATCGTAAGTACACACTACGATTTATCCAAGGAGGTCAACCATGGAACGAGAGAAGCCCACATTTGATATCCTAGGCCGCATAGAGAAAGAACGTGCTGCCCGCAACTGGTCTGAGTATGCCCTTGCAGAAAACTCTGGCCTGACCCAATCCACCATCTCAACATGGCGGAGAAGAAATCTCCAACCCAATGTTGCTTCCATCGAGAAGATCTGTTCGGGCTTCGGCATCACGCTTTCCCAGTTCTTTCAGGAGGAGGACTCTGTTTATCTGACGAAGGAGCAAAAAAGAAGCTTCTTGATCTCTGGGCTAAGCTCTCTCCTGTTCAAAGAGAGGCAGTTACTAAAATGCTGTGTGCTTTCCTGTATATAGAGGAAGAACCCTGAGTTTCAACTGCATATTGCCAGATAAAAGCGGCCAAGCCTCAAAAAAGCTTGACCGCTTTATCCTTTTGAATAATAGGGTTTAGATACAGGATTCCCGGATTTTTTGCCAGATCACTGTTCAGCAGCGTTTCATGTTCCAGAAGCTCTTTCTGGACAGCAAGTAGGAAATCTCTGTTATCATAGAGGATTTTGTAGGCTCTGCGGTATAACTCTTCCATCTTAGCTGCTTTTTTTATAGCTTCGCTACTGAAAAGTCTTGTCTCCGACATTCTATTATCCTCTCCGCAATCTTTCCCATTGGAGACTAACTATTAAAAGTCAAGCCCCAAAATGAAAAAAAAAAATCCCCTAAAATCCGTCAACCATTCGCTGCCCATGACAAACAGCATTCAAATGCTGGTCTTGGGACAGCGAGGGCGACGGAGAGAATAAAAAAGCAAGCCCAGCTAACCCTCGCAAAAACAGGATAGCATTTGAATGCTTCGGTTTGTCAAGGGTTCGCTGCGCCAGCTAAGTTGTTCTTGGATTTCGCTCAGGCTCTGGAGAAAAATCAAGCAGCCGTAAGATACGCTTTTCCAGACTTTTTGCAAGGCATAGATCAGCCGCACGAGTTTCTTCATGGCATGGGACAGGGCAACAGTGTAGTGTTTTCCTTCAGAACGTTTCTTGGCAAGGTATTCAGCAAAGACGGGATTCCAGTGGCAGACGTACTTGGTTGCGTTGTAGAGAGCGTATCGCAGATAGCGAGAACCGCGTTTTTCCATGTGAGCATAGCAGTTTGTGAGTTTGCCTGACTGGTATGTAGACGGAGAGCAGCCAGCGTAAGCAAGGACTTTGTCAGGAGAATCAAAGTTGGAGAAATCGCCGATTTCAGCAAGAATCATGGCAGCGGAATGAACACCCATTCCGGGAATAGAAAGAATCGGTGGATGCAATTCATCCATGATTTGCTGAATCGAATCTTCAATTTCATCAATCTCGGAGGTGAGTTCCTTAATGAGTTTAATGGTGTGCTTCAATTCTAGAGATTTGGCAGACATGACAGAACCAATGGAAGTTCTGGCGGCCTCTCGAATCTGGATGGCCTTTTTCTTTTTCGTAGCGTCCCTTGGACGCTGTTGCAAGAAGATTTGTCAGCTTGGTGAGATGAATTTCTGAAATCTGTTTTGCACCGGGATATTCACTGAGGAGCGCATAAACCGAAGCAATATGGAGAGAGGTAACGAGCTTCTCCAGTTCTGGAAACAGAATCGTGACCAGTCTGGACACTGACTGCTTCAGCTTGGCTCTTTCACGAACCTTATCAAATCGGTATCTGGTTAGTGACTTTAACTCTTCGTTGTGGTATGCTGTATCTGTGTAGGACTTGAGGTCTACATCGGACAATAGCATAGTTGCAATCGTTCTTGCATCCACACGATCGGTTTTAGTTTTGCGAAGGCTGAGACTTTTTTTTCGGTACAGGTTGGTGTGCAAAGGATTCATGACATAGACGGCCAGGTCCTTGTCAAGAAGAAACCCAAGCAGGTTGTAGCTGTAATGGTCCGGTAGCCTCAAGTCCTACTTTTTATTTTGTCTGACTTTTTGGGTACAGTTTCGAATCGTTTGAAGCAGTTGCTTAAATCCATCCATGTTGTTGGGGATGGTAAAGCAGTCAGCACGAACCATTCCGTCTGAATCAAGAATACAGCAGTCATGCTTATCCTTGGCAACATCAATACCCACACAAACCATTTTGATACCTCCGGCATATTTATTTCGATGCTGTTCAGGACCACAGACTTCTTTGCTCTTGTAACCTCGTTCTAAATAAACCGTCTGGCGGTATCTAACTGATTAACATTTCAACAAAGAGGCTGTGGTTGGAGCCTCCAATAAACCGTCTTTACGGTAGGTGAAAATTACCAATCCACAGCATCCTAAACATTGTAGCATACCGCTGGAGAGCGGTCTATAAATACTACTCTTTTATAATACGAGGTGGTGATGATGCGCAACTCACCGCCGCTTTGCGCAAACTGCCGCAGTTCGTCCATGATGAGGCGCAAGCCGCTCCACTTGATAAAGGAGACCAGCATATCAATGCGGTCGGCGGAGACAATCTCCTTTTTCAGCTCCGTGTACATCTGCGGCTCATGGATAGCACCGGTAAACAGGGAACTTTGCGCAATGGAGGTCTCCGGGCGGTCAAGGTCTTTTGCGCTTTTTCCTGTAGCAAGGCGCGGGTCGTTCTGCTGCAAAAGCGCAAGAAGCTGCTCTGCCCGCTGGTCAACACTGAGCGCGGCAAAGTTAGCTTCCTGTGTGGTGTTCTGGATGGTGGCCACGATCTGATTTGCCAGCTGGATCTGCGCCTCGATGCCGCCGCCGTTGTCCTGCACGTTCTCAAGACCCTTCTGTACCACGTCGGTCAGATACTGCGCCAGCACCTTGGCAGCCTCCGCTGTGTCGATGGGCGCAGTGGACTTGCGGGCTTCCGGGATCTCTGCAAGCTCGCGGTTCAGCGCGTTGTTGATGACCTGTTCGTACAGACCGGGGTAGAGCATAGGTGTACTTCCTTACCGTTTTCTTTTTTATTATAGCGCCCGTTAGAAGAATATTCAATGATCGAGAATAAACCGCATCTGATTGAAAAAAGAAGTTCTTAATCTCAGAAAATATACGGTATCTGCATTGCTTTTATTAAAAATAATAGAGCTCGTGATAATTTGTATGATGCTACAACAAATAAAAAGAGACTGATGCAGTGCAACAGTCTCTCGATAGCAATGAGGCTTATATAACGGGTGTTTTTTTTATAAAAATCCACAGCAGTGCCTCCCATTCCAAGAGTGGTTTTGATGCCAACTCCGCCATGGGATGCAAAAGAGAGCAACGCGTTCCAAAGTTCCAGAAGCGGCGGCGCAAGGCGTGCCTCGATGGTCACATTGCCTTGAAAGGCTGGAATGCGCGTTTCTTTCAACAGATAACGTGTGGTATGGAGATTATAATCCACAATATGAAGCCCCTGCTGTAAAGCTTGCAGTGCATCAGGATCGATAAGGGCATATTCTGGAAAGGCAGTGTTCCAATGCGCAATCAGACTTTGCAAAAGCAGAGTTTCCTGCGGGAAAATAGTATAGCGGCCGGACTGCTTGAAGGCGCAAGGCGACAGAAAAGCAATTTTGGCACGGGTTTCGCTGTGGGAACGTCCAGAACGGATCAGTTCTTCAGCGGAGACTGCCGGAAAGATGCGAACCTCTGAAACGGGGGGGAGTGTTAATTCATGCAGAGGGATTTCCTTTGCAGATTCCAAAACGGGGGAAAACTACCTGTCGAGCAGCGTCATTCAGCAGATTGACCGTCCAGATCAAAGACTGCTTTTCCGGTGAAAAACATAGAAAATGCGCAATGGGATGTTCCCCTTGCAGATGCATCTGCTCTCCAAATTCAGAAGAAATCTGTGACATCAGCCAGCCATACAGACGATAGGACCACGACTGGGGAATCCGCACATCATTGGGCGGAGGTAAAACCAGTTGAATCTGCTGGATCATAAGATACTCACCCCGCAATATCCATAGGGATAAAGCCGACCACGAAAACGGGCATATTTCATGGTGTGCGGGGAAATGCCATTTTCGGCATCGCGCTCATGCTTGTGGTTACGGAACATTTGTTTCATTTGTTCTACCGTCCAGCGCAGCCCCTCTTCTTCACCCAGATAGGGGTACGCCAGCGACTTGGCAAAAAGCCGGAGCCGCCGCCAAGGATCAGGTGTGGCTGCTGCGGCAGGTTGACTGCACCGCTCGGCGGAGTGAAGCGCCTGCTATACGTCTGCGCGTAATAAGTATCAAACTGCTGAATGGCCTTCAGAAGGGACTCTTTGGTGATGCGCCCCTTCAGCACCGACTGATCCAGCGTCAGCTTGAAGCGTACCTTAGTGCCGGACGCTACGCATTCCCGACACATGGGGATGCCGCGATTACTGCCCTTCGCAAAGGAACCGTTCACAAGTGCATCAAATTTTCCGACAAGGACCACCTGTGCATCCGGGATGGGGGCACTGTCGGAAACCTGAATGCCACGGAAAATGCTGTTGACAGCGTCCGGAGCGATGCTTCCATCTTTCAGAGTGCGCAGATGCAGCTGGTTGACATATTTCTCTTCCGGAAAGGTGGCCCGGCGGTTTGGTGCAAGGCTGTGTCCGGTACTGCGGTCAGCCAATACCGCACTCAGCAGCCATGCGGTACGCAGCGCACCCTTGATGCTGCTGCCGGGAATGTAGGCATGGCCCTGCGCATCACGCTGAAAAGCATGGATCTCTTTCAGCGAGTGCTCCGCATCCAGAGCATCACCTACCTCGATCTGATAGCGCGTCAGCGTTTTCAGTTCTGCATCGGAAATGCCGCAGTCTTTGCTCAGAAATGCCCAGAGATTGGACTGCTCGCTAAGCATAAACTGTCCGTACTTGTCCACCAGATCGTGCTCGACTAGAAAGCTGAAAAATTTTTGCTCGTCCAGAAAGGAGACTTTGCCATTGCGGGTGTTGTACATGTACTCTTTTTTGGTATAGCTGCTGCCATTGCCAACAAACAGAGGTGCCCATACATTCAGAGTAAGGTCAAAGATCTGCAGATGATCCTGCTGAATCATAATGTCACCCCCATAAAGATCGGTTTGGAATAGCGGTATACCGGATGCACATCCGACAAACCAACATCATACAAAGCACCCTGATAACGATTTTGCAGGACAGAACCTGCCGAAAGGGCATACTGCGTTTTTTTCTTCAGTGGAGTTTCCACACGATCGGATGCCATAAAGCCGCTGCGGCGTACCAGCTGGAAGGAGGCACCCTCTAATGCATTATCCAGTTCATCTGTCTGCGGCAGGCTGGTACTCAGCAGCAGATAAGGAGCATGCTCGGCAGAAAGAGCGTGATACATCCACTCCGTCTGCTCGTCAAAAGGTTCATTCAGATAAATCTTGTCTACAACATGGAACTTTCCATAACCAGAGCTGACTTTGCCGCCGATGCCGGTAGCGCCCAGCCAATCCAGCAAATACTCCAGATCTTCATCCTGACCATCTTCGGTAAATCCGCAGATGAAATACAGGCCGCAGTCCGGCGCAAAACGGAACAGTCCAACCTGATACGGCATGGTATCCCCCCTGCATGGGAACGGCTGCCTTGGTCTGCTCATAGTGGGTGCCAAAACTTTCCGGTTGCTCGTCAGGGGTAAAATGACCTTCATGCAGGCTTCTGGCGTAGCGGTCAAATGCCAACACAGGGATCCAGGCTAGCTTTTTTTACCTTTTTACGCAGGGTGGTTTCCACTTCCTCAGTGGATTCCGATGCGGCAATGGGCTTTGGCAGGTAAAACGTTTCGCCATACCAGGGCATTGTATCGCTGAGCAGGAATTTTCCCTGCCGGACCTGCGCACAAAGCTGTTCTAGGGCTTCTTCTCCATGCTGGACGAGGGTCTCATGGCAGAGGGCAGAAAACAGGGTATCTGCCCGCAGGGTTTCTTCGGAGGTATAAAGTGACAATGCAGAGTCGGCTCCTCCGAAATGAACAGCTGTGTCAAACTGAAGCTTAAACAGAAAATAGTTAATAACTATCCACCTCATCAAAGAGGGATTTCAGGTGGCTGAGATCCACCTGCGCGCCATAGCCTTCCAGCGCAAAGTTTTTCAGGCTGACACGGCGCGCTGCCGCGGGAACCATGGCCGCCCAGATAATCCATCTGCAGCAGTTTCATGCCTTTGGCCAGAAGAGAAAGATCCTCCTCGACCTGTGCCGGGTCGGTCACATCGTAAACGATGCTGACACCGAACTTTGCGCCGGCGATCACACGCTCAATCTGGCGGGGATTGGCCACGGAGTTTGCACGGGAAATTGCGTTCTCGGTCTTGACCTCGGTCACACCCACATTGGAAAGCTCTTTGGCATTGGACAAAAAGGCATCCGCAAACTGCAGGCGGGAACGACGCACCGGTTCCGAGGAACCGAACAGGCGGAGGATTTGCTCGGGGTCTTTGTCGCAACTTCCGGCTTTTTTGCCATTGCTTCGATATCCTGATATGTGCTGCGAGCCAGCAGGGTACGCAGCTTGCCTTTCAGACTGCTGCCGGGTACGATGGGATAACCGGTATAGGGGTCGCGCACCACCGGGCTGTCCACAGCACCAATGGCAGAAAAGGCAGAGGAACCGCCGATGTGCATACCAGTGCGCACTTCCAGATCGCACCGGATCAGAATTTTTCCATACATATAATTACCCTTCCTTGCTGCTAAAGTAGCAGTGAAAAGCCACCAGCGCTTCCATGTAATGAGCAAAACGGATCAGATCCGCACGGTCATCGGAAATGCCTTTGAGGTATTCCAGCAGGTTTGTCTGCCTTACAAAGGTCTTTACAGTATCATCACGATTGTCACGTCCACACTCGTAAGCCACCCGCACACGCATCAGGTTGAGCTTGACCACACTTTCGGGTCGCAGCTTCTCCTCGGTGCGGATGTTTTCCTCGTTATAGATATCTGTCACAAGGCTCAAACAGGTTGCGGATCTTGCTGGTGGTCACTTTTTTGGGCTGGCTCATCAGGCTGCGCATAATACGCTCGGCTTCGTCTACATAATCTTCCGGCACCTTTTTCGGCGTGATCTCCGGCGGCAGCTCATTCTGCTGTCCATAGCTGCTACGGCTGTTATAGCTGCCGGAACCGCTGCGGTTTCCGCTGTAGCTGTTGTTATATCCGCTCCGGTTGTTGTTATAGCCACCGCCGCCATAGCTGTGGCCATTATCATTCCATCCTGCCATCTGTGTCGCCACCCTTTCTGTTCTGATAGACATAAATATAAATTGCGGTGATGAGCTGGTGACGCTGTACGGCATCCAATGCCCAATCCATCATGCTGTGAGAGAATTGCTCGTAAAGTTTATAGTCCGGTGCATTCTTTTTTGGGGAAAGCCGCGCCAGCAGGTAAGCATACCGCGCAAGGTTGATGCGGTCGTTCTCCGCTTCCCGCAGCAGTGCCAGCAGGTTGTAGAGCAGGGCGTTTCCGTGCTCAGCGTTATCCTTGCCAAAGAAGCTTTGCAGGCAGCCGACCTTTTCGGTCAGGACCTTTGTGCGGAACGTATCCCACGCATAAATATGCCCCTGCTCCGGCTGCACCAGCAGATTGCCCTTTGCATCCCGGACCGCTTTGCGCTCCGGCGTAAACAGTGCCACTGCATTTTTTTGCAGGGCAGATGCTTGGCGGCTTCTTCCAGCGCGGCAGTTTCCTCGGCGGAAAGCCGGATGGGGTAATGGTCATCAAAGATGCCGATGCCCGCGCTGAGGGTCAGCGCCCCGCAGGAAAATGCAGTGAAATTGCTCTGGATGCGCTGCGCTGCTTCCAGCACATCGTTCCATGCGCCCACAAGGAACACGTCATCGCCGCCGGCATAGACGATGCTCACTTGCAGCCCTTCGAGAATGCCGTTGATGTAGCACTTGAAAAACAGCGACATCTGCCGGGAGAACGCCGAGGTGCGGGACAGGGTAACATAGTGCATCCGTTTGACCGGGTCTTTCTCGTTTTCCTGCTCGAAACCGGAGATAAATGCGTGCCCGAGGTTGTCCACATCCATACGGCAGACTGCAATGCGGCGCACGCCCTCGGACTGCCCGGCCAGTTCTTCCATGCTGTTGCTGGCGGCGTAATCGCCAACATACAGGTTGGTGCTGTAAGTAAGGCCGGTGAACGGTGCATTTTTTTTGGTATATACACGCGCGACGGGCTCGCCGGAAGCCAGCCGTTTGCGGGCAGAGAACTGATCCGTCAGGGACAGATATTCGCTGCCGCCGTCCAGTGCAGGCAGCGTACAGTCATCGGCAGCCGAGGGCTGACGGCTTACCACCAGAACGCGCTTGTTCTGGATCTTGTTAGAAAGATCTACAAACAGTTTGCACCAGGGGCAGAGATCATCCTTCAGGTTGGCACTGGTGCCGCACACCTTGCATTCCCGGCCATCCGGGTAAGCGGCGGTGCTGTTCAGCAGCCGCAGATCCTCTGCGGTATAGCGGTGGAACTTGTGCTGCTCCAGCAGACGGTTCACCCGGCGGAACAGCTCTTTGTAGGGGCTTTTTTCAGCCGGGGTATTGGTCAGGTCGTTGCCGGAGCAGGGCGTCCATGCGTTGGCCAGAAATAGCTGGGTGCCGAACTGCTGTTGCAGCCAGCGGTTGAACTGCCGGTTCCACCTGGTCAGGGTATCGGCCACAGCGGCAGTATTGGGCAGCAGCACATAGCAGTGCCCGCCGCCGCTATAGATCAGGTTGGCACGGGACACGCCGCACCCGGCCAGAAGCTCGTCCAGATAGTGCTCCATGAGCAGTTCCAGAAAGAACGACCGGCTGCGCAGAGAGCGCAGGGCGTTTTCGGTATGGACAGTATAAAGAAACTTCTGGATGCGGGAAAAATCGGCGGTATAGAGCAGAAAAGCGTCCTTCTGGCAAAAATCCTTCTCCTGCTCGAAAAGCGCTTTGCACAGGTCGGTGATGTTGTTTGCCTGCACATATTCGCTGATGCACGCCGCAATGGCTGCGGTGGTCTTGGCGTGGTCAAACAGAGAAACATCCGGGCTTTCGCCGGTAAAGGTGCTGGACGGAAAACAGCTGAACTGCGTTTCCAGCAGACCCAGCAGCGAGTTGATCCACTCCGGCTGCGGCTGCAGATCCGGCAGGCACCCGCTCAGCTTGCGCACGGCATCTGCATAAACGGAAGCGGAAAGCGGCTGCTGCGGCCGTGGCAGCTTCAGACTGCCGTCCTGCGGCTGCGCAGGCATCATCCAGCCGGGGTGCGTACCGTTCAGGTGGGTGAACACCGAGTCCAGCGGAAGGTCCCGCCGGAAGAAACTGCTTTCGCCTTCGACCTCCCGGCGGTCTGCGGCGGCAGAAAGATCATCTGCCAGATAGACGATATAGGCCGGGGAATCGGCTGGCAGTGTTTTTGCACCGCGCAGCGCGGCGGCGTGGTGGTAGCGCACACAGTCCAGCGCCGGTGCCCAGCCTGCACCGGGCAAAACGCCGTGCAAAAACTGGTAGCCCTGTTCACTGTGGCTGCCGCGCTGCCCACCGGCACGGTACACCGCTTTGCCGGTGTCGTGCAGCAGCCCGCCATAGGTGGACTGCAGGGTGAGAACGTTCAAAATACCATCTCCTTTGTGGATCGTGGAAGAATTGCACAATAAACGGAAAACGTATTTGTTAATTTTGTAAGAGATGCTTGGAATTGGCTTTATTATAACACATTTTGTCGCTATGCAAAAGCCGCAGCAGAGAAAATATCACAGCAGCTGCAATCGTTCCGTTCATAGAGGAACAGCCCACGGAAAACAAAGAGTTAAGGTTTGCAAAAGAAAAACTCCGCATCTTTTTTGATGCGGAGTTTTTTTCCCCTTACGGGGATGGTACCTTCAAAGTAAAAAGAGTTCGCGTGCAAAGACAGTTTTTCGCCCCCTTACGGGGATGGTACCCCTTGCAGAGAGTCAGGGCTACTACGGTAGACGTTTTCGCCCCCTTACGGGGATGGTACTGCAAAGTCCGCAAACATCACGAACCCCATGGAGTTTTCGTCCCCTTGCGGGGATAAGTTGCAATATCAGATGCTCTGTCTCAAAACCATCAATAAGGGGTTTTCGCCCCCTTACGGGGATGGTACTGCAAAGTGGGTGGATATGACAGACGCAAGTTGGTTTTCGCCCCCTTACGGGGATAGTACGGCTTGTCTGATGTGCTTTATGGCAGGCTGCTGTTTTTCGCCCCCTTACGGGGATGGTACTATGTCTAATGTCACTTCTATGTTTTCCGCTGAGTTTTCGCCCCCTTACGGGGATGGTATTCTGGTGGCTGGCACTTATAACGTCAAGATGGGGTTTTCGCCCCCTTACGGGGAGAACCCTCTCAGTCACGGCTTACGCCGTGCCAGCTCCCCCGAAGGGGGAGCTTATCGCCGGGTAACGGCAGCTGTAAAAGCTCTCCCTTCGGGAGAGCTGGCACGCAGCGCCTGAGAGGGTTTTGCGGGGATAAATTGAAATGCTGTACTTTTGAGCATCCGACCGGAGTGGTGCGTTTCCGTCCCCTTGCGGGGATAGGTTGAAATCGTGTCATCTGCGAAAACACCCTGAACTACGCTCTGTTTCCGTCCCCTTGTGGGGCGGCTCCATTATACCACGGTGGTGGAACAATTGAAATCCCTTTTCAGGGCGTGCCATAGCGGCGGAAGCCGGCAAAGGCGAAGATGCTGCGCTTCAGGGTGCTGCCGTCCGGGTAGGTGGTCTCCTGGCTCTTGCGGCGGGAGCAGGCGGCCAGCGTGGGGATGCCCGCGGCTTCCAGACGCTGGACTACCCGGTACACAAAGGTGCACTCGCCCTGACAGAGCACGGCGTCCGGGTTAAGGTGCAGGATGTGGTCGGCATATACCGCGGCAAGGGAGTCCAGCACGGCCTCGTTGGTGGCGGGGTCGATGGCAGGGAAGGCAAGGTCTATCACCTTGCCGTAGACCTGCGCCGCAGCCTTTTGCTCGGCGCTCCACAGGGCAGAAGGATGATTGGTAAAGTTGATGAGCATAGGGCATTCCTCCTTGACATTGCAAAGAGAAAAAGCCCATGGAATGTGGATAGTTAAGTAAGAAACTTGAAATTACTTTCCTTGCCTTGGTTTGCCCCCTTACGGGGATTGTACTGCAATCAATTTTCATGGCATTTACGAATACTAGCTTTCGCCCCCTTACGGGGATTGTACGCGATTGATTTACACTGGTGACGGCATCGAAATGTTTTTTCGCCCCCCTTACGGGGATGGTATCAGTTCCAACCTGAGCGGTGCCGACCTGAGCGGGTTATCGTCCCCTTACGGGGATTGTACAGACCATATTTCACAAGGCAACGACACGACAAGGCTTTCGCCCCCTTGCGGGGATTGTACCGCCATGAAATGTGAAACCACATCCATTCCGTAAGCTTTCGCCCCCTTACGGGGATTGTACTCAGAAAGAAGAGAGGTAATCTATCATGAATCAGCTTTCGCCCCCTTACGGGGATTGTACCCTAAATATATCACAAAACACCGCAAAACTGAAGAGCCGGATGGCTGGAAAATATTCACTTTATTGCAATGATGTGCTTTTGCGCTGAAAGGAACGGTCATAAATTCATTCAGCCTGCCTTGTGCGCGGGGCGGTTTCATGGTATGATGCAGATAATGAATCTTATAAAAAGGAGTGTTGCCCTGTGCTAAAGACTTATATCACCACCGTACCTTTGCAGGGAAAGCTGGACCCCATGCTGTACCAGCGGGAGCGGGCAGGTGCGCCCACGGCCACCTGCTTTCCCATCGTGCAGGTAATGCGGGATACCCTTGAACCCGGGGACACGGTGCAGCTGCTGGCCATCCGGCAGGAAAATGCCGATACCGCCCGCAACTATCAGCGCCTGCTGGAAGAGCTGGCACAGCTGGGCATTGCAGAAGATCAGGTGCACCAGCTCCACCTGCCCGAGGATCAGCGCCCGGAAACGCTGATCGGCCTGTGCCGGGATCTGGTGGACGCCCTGCCGCAGGTCACCCGGGTGTATGCCTGCATCACCTACGGCTCCAAGAGCATCCCGGTGGTCACGCTGACGGCGTTGACTTGCGCCGAAGCTACCCATACGGAGCTGGAAGTAGGCGGTGTGTATTATGGCGAGGTCAAGCGGGAAAACGGACAGGTGCTCAGTGCGCGGCTTTACGATATGGCAGCGCTGTATCAGCTTGCCGGGCTGGTAGGCACCATGCGTGACAGCAAGACCGCCGAACAAGTGTTCCATCAGCTGATCTGGATGAACGAGCACCGGGAGGACTGAGCAGCGATGAATGATGTGAAAACATGGGCGGACATTGACGCTTCGCCGCTGCTGCAGCTGCCGCCGGAGGAACGCGAAAGACTGAAAGAGACCAAGGACGAGCGATTCCGCACTTTCTGGGCGGACTGCTTTACTGCTGCCCTGAAGCCCGGTGAAAAAGGAGAAAAACTGAACGGTGACGATTTCTGCGAGGCATTTGTAAAGGCTTTTGTTCAATGGGAACCGAAACCCGGGCAGACCTTCAGTATGTATCTGCGCACCGCTGTTCGTCATGCAAAGGCACACGACCAGCAGCAGGAAGAAATGGCAGTGACGGGCTTCGGACGCGAGACGAACCGCAAAATCAAAAAAGCGCTGGAGTACATGGAGAAGAACGGAATCACAGAGAGCATGCTCTGCCGTGACCCGGAAAAAGAACAGGTAATCGCCGATATTGTGGGGGTCGGCGTAAAGACCCTGCGGGAAGCACTGCGCAGTAAGCAGTCGGTGCTAAGTCTGGACGACACTGGCGGAGAGGATTCGGCGCTGGGCGACCGGGTCGTTTCCCAAGAAAAAAGCGTGGAAGAAAAGGTGGAGCAGAGCAGTGAAATGCTGGCATGGCTGCACCGCGGCATAGGGTTGATGAACCTGCAGCAGAAGGAAAAATACGGTAAGACATCTGGCCCGTTGTGGAGCAGTGTGCTGATGGGCTTTCTGCGCAACAACGATGCGCTGGACCCGGCAGAGGATGCGCCCGCGCGGCTGGCAAACTGCGATGACCTGCGCCCGCTGGAACAGGACAACTGTCTGTGGGACATCCTGCTGCTGCACCGGTATGTGGAATTTACGGTTCAGCCGCCCTATGCACCCAAGGCGCTGGAATGCGCTGCCGTCCATGCGCTGCTGGAGCCGGGGCGCAACCCGGCGCAGGATAAGACCGTGGCGGAGTTTCTCGGGGTGAGCAAGGCGGCTGTATCGCAGCGGCGCAAAACATGGCAGCAAAAACTGATGCAGATGCAGGCAGAACAGGAGGAGGTATAAGATGGAACGCAATGTATTGCTTTTATATATGAGCCCCTTCGGCAAAAATCCGAACATTCATACCCAGACCAACGAAGCAGCGGTTTTGGAGCTGAAAAAGCACAAGGAAGGTCCGGACTGTATTCTGGCACTGTGCAGTGAGCTGGTGCGCACCAGCCCTACCGTGCATCTGCCGGACGGGAAAACCTGCACCACCGTGGAGTATTTCCGTGATGTATTCCTGCCTTCGGCGGGTATTCCAGCAGAGCGGCTTGTGGTGATCCCGGTGCCGGACAGCATGGACGACAAGGCGCAGTTCCGGGCAATCTCTCTGCTACTAGGAAAAATTGAAGCGGAAGATACCCTCTCCATTGATCTTTCCGGCGGCATGCGGGACACGGCGATGCTTCTGGTAACGGCAGCGCGCTGTATGCGCGACCTGCGCAGTGTGGAGACCCGCAGGGTGATCTACTCCGAACTGCTTTCGGATGGTACTTCCCGCATCCATGACAGCAGTCAGCTGTACAGCCTGTTCGACCTCATCACGGCGATGGACGAGTTCTTTTCCACAGGTACTGCACAGAAGCTGAAAGGCTACCTGTGGAGCGAGGGCGAAAGCGACCCGGCTCTGCACACCCTGCTGGCCCGCATCAACCAGTTCTCGGATGATCTGGCGCTGTGCCGGGTGCAGGCGCTGAATGAAGACCTGAGCCAGATCGCACAGGCACTGCAGGCACCGCCCAAGGAGAGCAAAAATCTGACCAGCCTGTTCTTCCACCTGCTGAATGACCGCTTCCGCACGGAATTTGAAGGTCTGCTGGCTTCCCCAAAAAACAATCTTCCTGCGCTGGTAAGCTGGTGTGCAGAACACAGGATGTATCAGCAGGCACTGACCCTGCTGTGCGAGCAGATGCCGGCCTATGTCTGCCGTCATCTTTTTGTGCAGCCCACAGAAACCGGCTGGGCATATCTGGCGGCACAGAATCAGAATAAGGGCAAGGCATGGGTGTACCCGCTGTTCCACTTCCATTTCTGCCGCCTGACTTTGATGCAAAAGGAGTATCCCTATACAACGGATCTGCGCCTGACCCACAGCAAGGACGATGCAGATGGCAATATGCTGTTTGGCGTGGCAAATTCGAAAGAAATGCACGCCTATATGGATACCGTTCTCGCTTCCGGTCAGCTGGTGATCGACCCGGAGGTCCGGTGGCAGATCGAGGACGCGGCACTGTTCTACCAGCGTGTGATGCAGTACCGCAACCAGATCAACCATGCCAGTGATACGGCTTTTGGTCTGCAAAGCGACCGTATTCTTCCGCTGGACACGGCCCATATTGAGCAGACCCTGCAGGATGTGGCAGATTATCTGCAGGAGATCCGCCCCATGAAGCCGGATGTTCCGGAAGGCGTCAAGGCGCTGCCTGTTACAAAGACGATTCCGGCTGGCACAGCTTCCAACCTGTAAAATAGAATTGTAAGAAAAAGCAAAGCACCTCCGCTACTGGCAAACGCCAGTGGCAGAGGTGCTTTTTTGTCCCCTTGCGGGGATAAGTTGTAATCTGAGAATGGGGATATTGTCATGAGAACAATGTCGCTTTCGTCCCCTTGCGGGGATAAATTGCAATGTTGCCGTTTGAGCGTTTGCCCCGTGTGTGGTAAGTTTCCGTCCCCTTACGGGGATAAATTGCAATCGGTTACCAGGAGGCTTGGGCGGATTACCGCATGTTTCCGTCCCCTTGCGGGGATAAATGCAATGCATGGAACAGATTATCACCTTAAAGGTAGATCTGTTTTCGCCCCCTTGCGGGGATATATTGCAACCGGTGCGATGCGGCGAAAGCCATTGACACGTTCCGATTTCCGTCTCCTTACGGAGGATAGTTTTACTATACCACACATTGAGCCAAAAGAAAAGAACTATACACCGGAGAAGCACGGATGGAGCAGAAAAGATAAGGCATAAAGATCACCTCGATTCGGCAGAAGGAGCGTCAAAGCCCTGAATGGGCAGGCCGAGGAAGTATTCCTCGATGCGGTCCCAGAGCTGCTCGCTGGAAAAGCCGCTGGTAAACAGCCAGCTCATCAGCCGCACAGCATCGGTGTGGCGCTGGGCAATGCGCTCCAGCAAGTGGTTGCGGTAAAAGCCGCGGTCAGCCAGTTCCATGGTCTGGGTCTGGTTGATATAGAGGTACAGGCGGCTGTTGGAGCCGCCCAGCAGGGCAAAGTGGAGCAGGTCCAGCTCCTCCAGCACGCCCAGAGCCGGGGTCAGACGCTCACTGCTCTGGGCAGAATCGTTCACCGGCAGATAGCGGCAGGTCTCGCCGCTGTGCAGAACAGCAAAGCTCTGCTCCAGCCAGTGGAAAAACTCGCTGATGAACGGGTCCACCACACTGTACTCTGTGCCTTCCTGCGTAGTGCCGCGGCGCAGCACACGGGTGCGCTGTAGGCGGGGCGAATGCTGCTGCCAGGACTGCACAGCCGCCAGCACTACGCGCACTGCACTGGTGGCACGGGTGCTGCTCAGACCCGTGGCCTGCGCCAGCCGGGCAGCGGCATCCCGGTCGTAGAGATACTGGCCGCTGCGGGCAGCCTCGAAGAAGATCTCCTTCAGGGCGCGCAGCAGTACGGAAAAACGGGCATCCGCATTGGCGTGCCACTCCAGCGTCAGCTGCATGGCGGGGGTCAGGTGCAGCTGGGCATTCAGCGGCAGCTTGTCGCTGTGGGTGTACAGCAGATACTTGAACTGCGGGAAGGAAAAATCGTTCTGCCAGCGGCTGCTCCACAGGCGGGCAAGGTCTACGTCGTAGACCCCGGCAGCCTCATCCTGCAGGGTGGCAGCACCGGTACAGATGCAGTTGACTGCGGCGGCATCGGCGCTGCTGAGCAGAAAATACCCGTGGGTGAACAGAGGAGAGGGCCGCATGATGAAGGGCGCATAGCCGCGTGCTTCGCTGTCCTTCTGGATCAGCAGCATGGCGGTCTTGACCTTGGCCAGTGGGTCCTGCTGGTGCTCGCCGTTAGCTGGCAAAGATGTAGGCAAAGCTCTCGGCGTCCACCAGAAGTTCGTTGCGGTGCTTGGTGGCGGTGGCCGGCTGGCTGGCGCGGTGCTGGCGGTACAGCTGCAGCACCTTGCGCATCACCTGCACCAGCTGCCAGGGCTGAATGCTGGAAAGGCCGTGCAGGCGGTTGATGTGCTTGAAGTCGTTGGCCATGTGCTCGTACACGGCACGGCCCTGAATCTCCGGGTCACGGGCGGCGCGACCGATCTCCTGCGTGTAATCACACAGGTTACCGGTGGGGGCAAAGTGCAGCACAAGGGCAATGTCCGGGATGTCGATGCCCATGCCAAAGGCCTTGGTGGCCAGCATGATCCGGCGCTTGCCGCTGCGGAAATCCTCCAGATCCTCCGCTTTGGCTTCGCCGGAAAGCTGCGCGTGGTAGCGGGTCACAGTATTGCCAAGCCGCTGCGCAAGGCAATGGGTGTAGAAGCGCTCCAGCAGACTGACGGTGGGAAAGTAGATCAGGGTCTTCTGCCCCTGCTCCAGTGCGGTGGTGATCTGCCCGGTCAGAGCCTGGAACTTGTCCAGCTCGTACTCCCGGCGGCCGGTCACGCGGGGAACCTCCCGGATGCACAGCTCGATGTTGCGGCGGCGCACGCAGCCCAGATAAACGATGGGGTCCGGCGACATGTGCAGGCTGCGCAGGGTCTCGCGGTACATGTCCTCCTCGCCGCCATAGGTGGCCGTGGCCGTAAAGGTGGCGGTGACAAAGGCATGCTGGTGCGGACCGTTCAGCTGCTGTTTGCGCAGCTTGTTCACGTAGTCACCCAGAAACCAGTAGTCCGGGCGGAACTGCTTGCCCCAAGTGGTCACAATATGGGCCTCGTCCACGATCAGCAGGCCGATGGCACGGTCACCGATTAGGTCGGAGATATCGCTGCGGCTCAGCAGGGATTCCGGCGAAAGATACAGGATGTCGCAGCGGCCTTCCTGCACCTCCTGCGCAATGGTCTTCTTGACCATGGGCGGGATGTCGGAGTTGATGGTGCGGGCTTTGGCGTAGCGGTGCTTCTCCATGCCCTGTACCTGATCGTTCATCAGGCCAATCAGCGGCGAGATCACCAGCGTGACCATCCCGTACTTCTCGGCCAGATCAATGGCCGGGATCTGGAACATCACGCTTTTGCCCGCACCGGTAGATGCGGTAACGAACAGGTCGCGGTAAGTCTGCCCTGCACGGCAAAGCTCTGCCTGCTGGATGAGGTCATCGATGATGTCCTCCTGGGTGATGGTGCGTAGCTTCTTCTCGCCGCGATGCAGAGCGTCCAGGTCGTAGACATCCAGCGGGAGAAAATCTGGGTAACCCCAGTGCTGCTGCAGAAGGGTGCGCGCCTCCGGGCAGACGGGGCGCTCTGGCTGCATCGTCTGCGCATGCGCTCTGGAAAGCTGACCGGGAAAAGCGCCAGCCAGCGCCGCAAGGCTGGCGGCAAGACCAGCTTCATCGCCGATGAAGCTGTCGGCTGAAACGCAGAGCGTTTTGCCGCGACGCAGCTGCTGCACGAGGCAGAAATAATCGGCTTCTCCGGTAAGCGCAAAGGCAGAGCTGATGGCGGAAGTTTCGGGAACCGTATGCGGTGCTGCACCAAACGATACGCGCTCGACCTGCGGGTACTGACGCAGCAGAGCGTCCAAAGGAATGCAGCAGGCAATGCCTTCCTCCGTATGCAGCAGGTTGGAGTAGACACGCAGGCAGGGTTCAATGCCGGGCAGCGGAGTATCCTGCGGCGTTTCCGGGTCAAAGTGGCTCAGAAGGCCGGACTGCATCTCCGGCGTAAGCGTCACAGACACGGGCAGCAGCGTGCGGTAGCAGGTGTTCTGCACCAGAATGATGTGCGGGAACTCCTGCGCAAGGGTATCGGCGTGCAGGGCAAACTCCTCTGCGGTGATCACACAGGGGTTCTGCTGCAGCAGACTGCTCAGGTAGCGGGACAGGCGCTGCTGCAGCAAAGCATCCAGAGAAGGACGCGCAAGACCGGCATCCTCCGAAGAAAACCCCCACAAGACAAACAACGTATCCTCAGCAGCATGGGTGGAAAGATAAGAACGAAGCAATGTATTCATGGCAAAATCCTCCATCAGGTCAAAAAATCAGGCAGCAAAAAGGGCGAATGAGGAGCGGCGCTTCAGCATCTCCCGCAGATGGCGCTCGGCACGCACCTGAATTTGGCGGACACGTTCCCGCGTGACGCCCAGCTGCGCACCGATCTCGTCCAGCGTGCGGCAGCGGTCATCCGGGATACCGTAGCGCAGCCGGAGCACAGTGGACTCGCGTTCGGGAAGCTGAGAAAGAAGCAACCGGACTTCCTGAACGGTCTCGTTCTCGCTCACAGTGTCCACAGGATCGGGGCTGACGTCATCCGCCAGAAGTTCCGCAAGCTCGGTGTCGTGGCTCTCGCCGACCATAAGATTCAGGCTGGTAACGTTGAGGTAAACGAGCATGTCGCTCAGGTAGCGGCGCGCCTGCTCCACCGTGCAGGGGTGACCGCTGCTGGCTTCAGCCTCGGCAATGGCATGCCAGAGATCCGGACCATCTAGCTGCATGCAGGTGCTGCAGACGACACGCACCCGGCAGAGCGTGTCAAAATAGTGTACCGGGATGCGTACCGTAAGGCCGGTGCTGATGGCTTCGCGCAGGATGGACTGGCGAATCCAGTAGGCGGCGTAGGTCAGGAAGCTGCAGCCCTGCAGCGCATCGAACCGCTGGACCGCAGTAAACAGTCCCAGAATGCCGTTCTGGAAGTTGTCCTCCTCGGTCAGGCAGCTATGGGCGAGCAGTTGCGGAACTCTGCGGGCCATCAGGTGGACAAAACCGGCGGTCTTGCGCACGAGGATATCCTTGGCGCTCTCGTCACCCTGCTGTGCCAATACGCAGAGCTGCTCGTTGGTCATAGACCAAAGCTGCTTGGAGGTAAAGTCGCTGCGGCAGAAAGAAGTGGCCTTTCTGCTGCTGGGTATAGCGGCGCTGGTATCCACTAGGATGCCGAGCCCCGCCAGCTCGGCCAGCAGATACTCCTGTTCCTGCTGAGAACAGGAACCAAACAGCGCATCAAAGCCTTGCGCAGACAGGTGATTGCCGTTCGTCAGCATCGGGCGTACACGATTCAAAACTGCATTATAATCCATGGTAAAACCCCGCTTTCACTTCCAACTGTAAGTGTCTTCGCTTAGTAGAAGCCCATGGATGCAGTAGAGTTAAGTCTTTTGAGAAAAAAATTTATGGTTATTTTTTGGAAACGTCAGTCAAATAAAAAATCAATGAGTTCTCTTATAAAGGTATAGAATTAAGCAGCAAGGACAGAAAACCTTGCCAAAAAGAAACAAACTATACAGAGCTTTTTTGCGTATGATATAATAAAATTATAAATCTTAATTGGGAATATCGTTTTAGGAGGCCACCATGGAGCCAATGAAAGCAACCAGTGTCAACAGCCGTGCGGAGGAGCTGTTTGTGCAGCTTTTCTGTGAGGCTTTTGGCCCGGAAAAGACCGAAAATTTGCAGGTCCAGTACCCCTGCGTGGACATCTATGGTAGGCATCGCTATATCGACTTTGCGCTGGAATCGCCTGAATCCAAAATTGCAATCGAGATTGATGGTGAGACCTACCACAACCCCAGCAAGGTGTCCGAAAACAAATACGCTGATGACCTCCTGAAACAGAACAGCCTGATCTATGACAACTGGAAAGTATATCGCTGGATCTACAGCCAGCTGGAAAAGCAACCGGAAAAGGTAAAGGACGAGCTGATTACTTTCTTGGGCAGCAGTCCCATGTTCAAGGCATTTGAAGCAGACCTGCCGGTTCAGATGGGGCAGACCATTGAACTTCGGGACTACCAGCAGGAAGCCACCGAGAACCTGCAGAAGATGCGTGAGGACGGCAAGACCATTGCGCTGCTGTACCATGCAACCGGCGTAGGCAAAACCATCACGGCAGCAACGGATGCCAAGGCAGTGGGCGGACGCACGCTGTTTCTGGTCAACGCCCTGAAGCTGGCATCTCAGGCAAAAGAGACTTTCGCCAAGGTCTGGCCGGAAGCGCGACCTTGGGAGAGTACACCGGAAGCCAGAAGGATATGACCCAAACGGTCATTTTTGCAACGGTACAGAGCATTTCCAAAGATCTGGAAAAGTTCTCGCCTACGGATTTTGACTACCTGATCGTGGATGAATGCCACCATGCTGCGGCCAATACCTACCAGAAGATCTTCACCTACTTCCATCCGAAGTTTATTTTGGGGCTGACCGCTACCCCGGAACGCAGCGATGGTGAAGATATGCTGGAGCTGTTCCAGAATGTCGCCCACAAAATGGATCTGAAAACTGCTGTGGAGCGTGGCATACTGGTGCCGATTCGTTGCATCCGGGTCAAGACCAACATCGACCTGACCGATGTGCGGATCAACGGCATCAAATACAATTCGCAGGATCTGGAAAGCAAGCTGTTCATCCCGGAACGCAATCAGTTGATCGTTGATACATATTTAAAGTACGTCAACGGCAAAAAAAGACAGTAATTTTCTGTGCCAGCGTAGACCATGCAGCCGAAATTGCAAAGTTGCTGCGAGATAGCGGCGTGAAGGCAGAAGCAGTTTCCGGGCGGGATCGTATGGAGGTTCGGGAAAAGATTCTGAAGGACTATGAAACCGGCTCGACCAATGTTCTTTGCGCCTGCGACCTTCTGAACGAAGGCTGGGACAGCCCGCATACCACGGTGCTGTTCATGGCGCGCCCGACCATGTCCAAAACGATTTATTTGCAGCAGCTTGGTCGTGGCACACGCCGCTGCCCGGGCAAAGAGGATCTGCTGGTGGTTGACTTTGTGGACAACGCCAATATGTTCAATATGCCCTACAGCCTGCACCGGGTGCTGGACATTGCAAAATATCAGCCTATGGCGTATGTGCTGGCACCGGAGAACAAGCGCAAGCTGGATCAGGATATGCTGTTTCAGGGCGAAAAGCCGGAAGCGTGGCTGGATGTGCCAATCGATGTGTCCGACTATGAGATCATCGACCTTTTCAACTGGCAGAACAGCGTCAAGGATATGATCTCGCAGATCGAGTTCGTCCGGATGGTGGATGTGCAGTCCGAGACGGTGGAGCGCTACATTAAGGACGGAAAAGTCAAACCGGACCTTTCGATTCCCTTTGGTGATAAGCGGATGTTCCACTATTTCCGGGAGGAAAGCATCCGCAACATTGCGAAACAGTATGGCTGGGATCTCATTACGCCGCAGAATATGGCGGACAAGTTCATGAAGTTTATTGAAACGATGGACATGAGCTATTCCTACAAGCCGGTGCTGCTCAAAGCAATCTATGAGTACATGGACACCAGCGGCAGAGCTGCCCTGCCGGATGTGGTGGACTACTTCATCGACTTCTACGAGGACCGCAAGGCGCACGGGATGATCGCAGAGAAATCCACCAGCATTTATCAGAAGGGCGGTTATACCCGGAAGGATGTGGAGAAGAACATCCTCTCCAACCCCTTCAAGCGCTTTGAGGATATGCGATTCCTGATGCGCTGCAAGGACGTGGAGACTATCGAGGTGAACCCGATCATCTTCCGCAAGCTTACACGGGAAGATTGGCTGCATATTGTGGATGTCTGCGATAAGAGCCTTGAAAAATACTATTTGCGGCTCAAAAAATGATATGAACTTCGATAATTGACTGCGGGTGACGTGCATGATGAAAATAGTGAGAAATATGATCCGGTGTAAAAAGTGCAGGGACGTTATTGAAAGCTGCACTGTATATGATTTCAAATTTTGTTCTTGCGGATCGTGTGCAGTCGATGGCGGGCATGAGTATCTCCGTAGGTGTGGAAACCCGGAAGACTGGGAAGAATTATCTGAAACGCAAAGTGTAGATGATTGAAAATTAAGCTGAACACAATCTTTGAAGCAGCAGCTCAGCGGCAAGCAAAAAAAAGCTCTTGGCCTTTAATATAGGGGCCAAGAGCTTTTTTACATCTTGTCTTGGAACATAAAAAGAAGGTACAATGGTAGAAAAGAGAACGTGCAATCAGTCAAATAATAAGGTGGTGGAGGCGATGGGCGTACATTATGCACACGGAAAGATGTGTAGCACATGTGAGTACAGTTGGTGAGTGTAAAATTTATTTTGAAGATTTCATGCCCTACGGTCTGGTACTGAAAGAAGCGAATGACTTTGATGCTCGTGTGATCAGCTTCTATTCTAGGGGCATTCAAGAGTATTGCCAGCAACGGTGCAAAGAGTGATTAGATATTGGAGGAATTTGAAAATGTGGTTGGATAATGCTTCAGAAGTAGATATCTTGTTTTATGAACCATATGCAAACGTCATTGCAGACATTTCTCAGAATCCAAATTACAAACCATTAACCATCGGAGTATTTGGAGTCTGGGGTGCTGGAAAATCAACCCTTCTTAAATTGATAAAACAGAAAATTGATGAGAAAGCACAGAAAAAGGAAAAAACATTATGTATTAATATTAATGCTTGGATGTTTGAGGGATATGAAGATGCAAAAGTGGCTTTGATGGAGGCACTTTTGCGTGAAATTAAAGAACACAAAGACATTCCCTCTAAAGTAAAAAGACGGCATATCAAAATTATTGAAAAAGCTTGACTTATTTAAACTTGCGACAAAGGCCGTATCGGTAGGGGCACCTCTGATTGCATCGGCTGCAACGGGAAATCCAGTGCCTTTTATGATCAGCATTTCTACGAATGCTGAAGCAATTGGCGAGAGTGTTAAGAATACAGCTAATGCTGTTCAGTCGATTCGGGATGATTATATTAAAACTGACGAAGTAAATGATGAAAATAGTGTTGTTAATAATGTCAGAAAATTCAGAGAAGAATTCCAAAAAAGGCTCTTGAAGATGATGCAATTGAAAATATTATTGTCTTAATCGATGACTTGGACAGGTGCCAGCCAGATCGAATTATAGAGACATTAGAGGCAATTAAACTTTTCTTGTCAGTAGAAAAAATGACTTTTATTATTGCAGCAGATGAAAATGTTATTCAGTATGCTCATAAGAAAAAAGTATCCACCAATTGAAAATTACACAGTGAATTTGGATAAAGAATATATCGAAAAAAAAATTATTCAATTGCCAATCTATATACCAGAACTGTCATCAAAAGATATAGAAAATTATTTGATGTTCTTGGTTGTACAAGAGTACTGCCCAAAGGAGCAGTTTAAAGCTTTTTTAGAAAAGATAAAAAAAAGAAAAGCTTCTCATATCAGATGATGCTATCGATGTGCAGAAAATAAAGGAAAAAGCGATGGAGTTTATTGGAGATGAGAATAAAAAGAAAATTTGAAGAAACAGTAGATGTTATTGCCGGAATAAAAGCCATTGTTGCAGGAAATTTAAAAGGTAATCCTAGACAAACAAAACGATTTTTAAATACCTATATAAAAACAAAAAAGAAATTGGCAGAATTGTATTTTGGAACTGATGAAGGCGCTCTTGACACACGAGTATTGGCCAAACTCCTTGTTCTTCAAAAGCTGGATAATGACTTGTTTATACAGTTAAATGAGTGGAACAAAAGATTTACAACGGAAAATGAAGAATTTAAAGCAATGCTTGAGTGCATAGAATCGCCTGATAATGAAAATGAGAAATTTAAAGCATGGAATGTTCCTTCGATAATTAAATGGGTTGAATCTGAGCCAAAACATTTGGAGAAAATACGTTTGGATCGGTATTTCTACTTGACAAGGGAATCTCTAAAAAAGGCAGATGTTGATATTTCAACGCTTTCGGCAGCTGCAAAGGATGTCCTGGAACATATTGGAAGAGCAGCGCGCGGATTGATGCCTCAGATTGTAGAGAAGATAGCGGCTTTGAACGCGGTTGATCAGTCAAAGGTTTTCGAGGTCGTCACTCCTAAAATCAAGAAGGGTGAAATTGAGTTTTATATTATAAGAAGCTTGTTTGTGAATTTTGAGGCGTATAGAGATAAAATCTGTAATGCATTGGAAGGATATTCGAAAAAAGATAACGCTTGGAAGTGTGACCGGCGATTAGAGAAATGAGAGCAGCAGATTTAAAAAGGTAGATGATCTTCTTGCTACTTGGGAAAAATCGGGGATACTTGAAAAAAAAAAAAGATTATAGAAGAAATAAAAAAAGAAGGAAAATAAAAAATGGGAACTTCTAAAGGATATATTCCGCCGACTAAACCAGAATGGAGTAATGCCAAAAGGGCTATATCATCTTTTTTTACGAAATCGGGATGCAGATTCAAGAGTAAACGCTATTCAGAAATTTGGTGAGGCAATGAGTTCTGGAGCTGCAGTTGGCACTACATCATTTGCCAACGCTGCTGGTAATATTTTGGGGTTTGCCTATGATATTAGACAGCAGGGCTTAGAACAAGGTTTGATCGATTTTGGTCGATCAGATTTAATTGGAAAATCTTCGAATGAAATATTGCATGAACTACTTTATCAATTTACAAATAATTCCTCTTCGCTAGAAGATTCATTAGCGGCAGATTCACTATCTCAGGCTCTTGAATAATTTGCAAATAGATTCCGTAGATCAATTGGGAAATGTGGATTTGGACAGTTTGTTAAGAGAAATGGTTACCTCATTTGTGCAGATCAGTTTCGATGTGAATTTTGAAGAGAAAATAGGAAAAGGTCGTACAAGTAACGAAAAATTTGAGATATTAGATGAAATGCATTCATACATAGCTGATGCACTACATGATTCATTGTCTGATAAGGAAATAAAGCAAATTAATCTTAAGGACATCGGTGCAGCAAATGTTGTTAAAGAGGCATTGAACGAAGCATATGATGTATGCGCGCGTTCTTATGGGGGGGGACAGCCTAATGAAATTTTGGATAAAAAAAGAAAACGATGCGGACCCGGACATTGAATGGAATGACGCTTATATTCTTACATTAAACAGGGACTCAAAAAAAGCACTATCTATTCTGGATTGCCCAATATATGGTATCATTTGGGTCAGCAAAGAATGAATTCGATTTACGAAGACTTATTTGTAATAGGACTTAGTGTGTTTGCCTTAGATAAAAGGATTTCGAGAAGTCTATTTTTGGATTCATGGACACGAAAAAAATAGAGGTTTCTATTCCAGTTTTAGAGCGGGACAAATGGGATAATTGTAAAATCCAATGGAGCAAGATTCTTTCTTTTTTGACAGGAGATGAGTGGAAGGTTTCTTTTCGGCAGGCGACTACGGAATACGGTTCGCATAAGAACAAAAATAGAAAATATATAGATTTATCTGGATGCGATTGTGTTAGCTTGTTCTCTGGAGGTCTGGACTCATATTGCGGTGCGATAAAACTATTGCAAGAAGGACACTCTCCAGTATTGGTTGGGCATAATGAATATCCAAAGCTTCGTTATATTCAAGAACAATTCTGTGAAAATTTCAACGAATGCTTTCCTTCCCAAAAATCAGTTTTTCTTGGCTTTACCGCTGGAGCAAGAGCGCCATTTAAGACGGATGAGCAGTTGTGCAGAGTGGAAAATACTTCTTAGAGGACGTTCTTTACTGTTTTTATGTGCGGCGGTTTCTATTGCTGGCATCATGGGAAAACAAGTTCCGGTGTATATACCTGAGAATGGATTCATTGGCTTAAATGTGGCTCTTACAAATGGCCGAAAAGGATCCTGTAGTACTAGGACAACGCACCCTTATTTTTTAAATTCACTAAATGAGCTGATTGCAAGTGTTGGAATTCAAAACCATATTTCTAATTTCTTTGCTTTTAACACCAAACGAGAAATTGTGAATATGGTTTCCGAAACAGATGCATTTAAAAGGTGCTATAAAAATACTATTTCATGCTCGCATCCATGTGTAGCTAGATACAATCGTGTGGGTTCTAGAGAATATCCTGTAAACTGTGGATTTTGTTACCCTTGTATTATTCGGAAGAGCTCTTTACAAGATGTTGAGTCGAAAGAAAATGAGGTCAGAAAGGCATCGGAATTCATTGAAGCAGAAGCGGATAAAAACAAATCTGCAGATCCTATTTGCGGTTTTAAGTAGTATTCATAGATACAAAAAATTTTTCGGATAAAGAGATTGAACGATTGATTCGTTGTACGGGAAAACTTGATTTTGAAGAAGTTCAAGCATTTAAACGAGTCTATAAACAAGGTATGAATGATTTGATTGAATATTTTTCAGATGATTCGAAAATAGAAGCATATATGTAATGATGAACTTAATAGATACACATTTCCATTTGGATCATTATAAAAACTATCTGGAGATGGCCAGAAATATTACAGAACTAAAAAACAGTATACAATCTGTGTAACAAATTCACCTGGTGTTTTTTGGACGTGCAAAAATCAAATTACAGAGACAAAATATTTAAAGTTTGCTATAGGCTTTCATCCGCAGGAGTCGACATTAGATGAAAATGATATAAAAGATTTTATGAGACTTATAATGTTGACTAATTATATTGGCGAAGTAGGATTAGATTATTCGGCGAAATCGTATATGGACAAACAACTTCAATTAAGATTTTTTGAACAGATTGTGGAGCTTTGCGCTTCGGAAAATAAGTTGATGACGATACATATCAGGGGAGCAGAAGAAGATGCTATTCGTATTTTGGCAAAATACAATCCCAACAAAAAGCAATTGTGCATTGGTATACGGGAAATCGCGACCATATGTTGAAATTAGTGGATTTAGGTTGCTATTTTTCGATAAACACAAACATGGTAAATAGTTGTAATGCGGAAAAATATCACTTGTTGCCTTTAGAACGGCTTTTAATAGAATCTGATGGCCCGTACACGAGAGTTAATAAGAAAAAGTATGTTCCTTCTCTTCTGCGGGATGCTTATGATGAAATATCAGTCTTCTATAAGAACTTTGATATGATCAGTAATATTTATGAAAACTTCAAAAGAATACTATCGGTTTAGATTAATAAAGATAGAATATATTCTAATATATTGCTATATAGAAGTTACAGCAGGAATGGTATGATACAAGAAAAATAGATGTGTAGAAACTGGAAGAAAGTAATGAATGAGGTAATAGTCTATCATATCATGCACACGGAAAGATGTGTGGCACAGGTGAGCACGGCTGGTGAGTGCAAAATTTATTTTGAAGATTTTATGCCCTACGGTCTAGTGCTGAAAGAATCGAATGACTTTGACGCTCGAATCAATAATGTGATCAGCTTCTATTCTTGGCGTGCATCCAGACTGATACCGTACGACCGTACTTATGCAAAGGAAATCTTGAATAGCATTGGTGTATCCCAGAGCAATACGGATAGGGAACGTGCCTGGATTACGCTTTCTTACCATTGCTTATCTTTGTTGGATGTGTTCTGGGTAAAAGCAGAAAATGAGACAGTTCGGTTCGAGGAGATCAACCTTTACACGCATTCTCTGGGCAATGACTTTGTGGATATTGCACTGTGTGGACATCAGAAGACTGTAACAAATGCCCATTTTCTGGCTGATGATTTGTCCACGGGTGGATGCTACCCCAAGGCGTGTGGGTGCACAAAGAGGATGGCTTTTACCTTTATAAAGGCGGTGGAAGAAACGCTGTTGAGCGCGAAGTGCTGGCAAGTAAAATTTGCCGATGCTTTGACTGCCATCAGGTTCTGTATGGGCAGGGGATGTTTGAGAACGAGCCAGTTTCCATCAGCAAAATTATGACTTCACAGCGGTATAGCCTTGTGACGTATGCAGCCTATGATGTCTACTGCACAAACCGTGATTGGAGTACGCTGGATAAAATTCTGGAACTGGATGCTCACGGATACTATATGATGAACATTCTGGATTATCTGGTGGGCAACACTGACCGCCATTGGGAAAACTGGGGCCTGTTGGTGGACAATGAGACGAATCAACCTATCCGTCTGCATGACCTGATGGACTTTAATCGAGCGTTCCAGCAGTATAACCACGCTGGAAGGTGCAAACTGCCTGACTGTTGGAAAGCGGCATTTGAGCCAGAGAGAAGCGGCTATGGAGGCAGTACAAGCGAATTGGCCTAAACCAGATTTGCGATGTAGAGAGTTCTGTATTTGTTGGATATGAGCAATATGGCGAAATGTTCAGCAGCAGATTGGAAGAAATGACCTCTGAATTTGTGCGAGATTGCGGTGAATGAAAACTGCCGTTTGTAGCAGATCTGTAGCAAATCACTTCGATTTAACGAATCATCGTTCTAAAAAACGAAAAGTCATCATGCATCACACGCAGGGGGTCTGGGGTTCGGGTGCCTTTTTTCCCGGGATGTTTGCCTTTGCGCAACAGTCCGGGAAACAGGCAAAGACAGGAAAACCGCGCAGATCACGTTCAATAAACAAAGAAATGGCTGCTGCACCGGGAAGAAACCCCTGTGTAGCAGCCATTTTTATTATGGTATAAGATCAGTCCTTCTTCTCGGCGGTGCGGGCAAAGAAGTTGGCGAGGACGGCGCCGGAAATGTTATGCCACACCGAGAACACAGCGCCGGGGATGGTTGCCAGCGGATACTGTGCAAAGTGGGCAGCGGCCAGAGAGGTGGCCAGACCGGAGTTCTGCATACCGACCTCGATGGAGATCGCGCGGCACTTGGTGGAATCCAGCTTCAGCAGCTTGCCCACACCGAAGCCGGTGAGGTAGCCCAGCAGGTTGTGCAGGATGACTACGGCAAGGATCAGCAGGCCGCTGGTCATGATCTTGGCGGAGTTTGCAGAAACAACGGCGCAGATGATGAGCACGATGGCGGTGGTGGAGACCAGCGGCAGCACGCGGATGGCGTTCTGAGTGAAGGCGTGGAAGAAGTGGTTGACCACAAAGCCCAGTGCGATGGGCACCAGCACTACTTTGACGATGGACAGGAACATATTTACAGGATTCACATCCACGCGCTGGCCGGCATACAGCAGGGTGAGCAGGGGAGTCAGGATGGGTGCCAGCACGGTGGAAACGGCAGTCATACCAACGGACAGTGCAACGTCGCCCTTGGACAGATAGGTCATCACGTTAGAGGAGGTGCCCGCCGGGGCAGGTACCCACAAGGATGACGCCGATAGCCAGCTCGGTGGGCAGGTGGAACAGCTGCGTCAGCGCCCATGCAAGGAAGGGCATCAGGGTGAACTGCGCAATGCAACCGATGATCACGTCCTTCGGGCGGCTGAACACCACCTTGAAGTCCTCCGGCTTCAGGGTGAGGCCCATGCCGAACCTGACGATGCCCAGCAGGGTGTTGACCCATGCGGTCTTTACCACGCTGAAGGTGCCGGGGGAACAGCAGAGACAGTGCCGCCACCACAATGACGATGGCGGCCATGTACTTGCCCACAAAGTCGCTTACTTTTTCCAATGTTTTCATGATAACTCTCCTTTTTTCTGAACGCTTTATTTTTGCGGATGCAAAGACAATGAAACATCCGGAAAATGGCTTTCCCGCAAAAAAAACGCCTTTGCCCCTTACGGTTCGTAAGAGACAAAGGCGTATAAACTCCTCTGCGGTACCACTCTTATTGCCGGTGCAAAAAGCCCGGCCCCTCAGTGCGCATCCAACAATGCGCGGCCCGTGATAACGGGGGCCTGCCGTTCCCGCTTACTGGGGCGTAAACACCGCCCATTCAGCCGGAAAGCTCGGAGAGGATCTTCCCACGGACGCCCTGCACTGCCTTGCACCAGCCGGCAGCTCTCTGCGGCATTCTTTCCGGGTACTCTTTCTCGTCATAGCCGAATATTTCACTGCCACGGAGTATACTCCCCGGGGGGCTGAAGTCAAGGGATATGACCAGTCTGTTTTTTCATCTGGTTCATATCATGAATGAAAGCAGCTCATGTGATGACTGTCTCGGCCAGCTTCGCCGGGCGTGGATCCTTTATAAAAAGGTGAAGTGACCGCTTGCTGGGTATCCGTAAAACAGTTTTCGAAAAATGACACGGCAACTGCCTGTCAGGATTGGTTACGGAGTACCCGGCTAGGCCGAGGAAGCATCAAGTCCCATGTCCGCACCGTTAAGGTGTTGGGTATGGGGGCTTTTTGCATTTCAGGAACGTATACACCTCTGGAAAGGTGTAACACACTAGACTTTGTACCAAAGTCGTGTGCCAAGGGTGCTGCGCCCCTTTGGAATCCCTGCTTACATCGCCTGTGGGCGATGTAGATTCGCCGCACAGAAAGCTCTCACAAAAGGCACACCCGGCTGTCTGCGGCGAGGAGAAGGCACTTCTGCGGAAGTGTAATAACCCACTATGACACTTTCATCCCTGTGGTCTGCAAAGTGTAGTGGGCTCTCCGAGGGGGAACGGCTGTATAGAGTGCGTTTCGGGCAAATCGCCGCATACGTGTATACGGAAGATGGGTACGCACGTACGCAGTAAATCGGCCAAGTTCTCCCATGTAGAGGGTGTAATTTCGATAAAGAACGTGGTATAATTGACTCAACAAATCGATTTGTGGAGGCGATTATTTATGAAAAAAGAAACCAAGAAATCTATCTTATTCTATGCAGCTTCTGCTCTGTTATATATGGCTTCACTTATTAGCTTCATAAGTGGAAATGATAATTCTATGGCTGTTGTATGGTTGTGTCTTGGTTCATCATTTCTTTGCCTTGGCTCGACGCATCTTTGTTTAGGTTTGTCTCGTAAGAAAAAGGGAAACGACAAAACCGATGCAAGCAATAAATAAATTCCTAGTATATCGCACTCACTCCTAAGCAGGGTTTGGGGCAGGCACGCCCCAACAAGAAGCTGTCCCAAAGGGCAAGAATTTTCAAGAATTGAAAATTTGTGGCCACGGGACGATTCTTGCTCTCACGAAAACCCATACTTTTTGAAAATCCGCTTTTCGCAGCCAAAGGAGGATGCACCATGAAAAAAGAGATCGAAGCCTTCGTCAACGCAGCCAACGAGCAGGAGTTGGAAGCCGCATGGAATAACCTCTCGGCAGAGGAACAGCGAGTTTTCGAGCAGCTCATGGAGGAAGACTCACCCGAAGATGCACTGGCATTTTTTGCCCAGCTGTATGACGTGATGCCCCGAAGGAGCAAGCCAGCGAAACCGTGAGCATCTCCGAAAACGAAATCTATTTCAAGCGGCAGCCCTTGACCGAAGAGCAGAAGAAGCACGGCTCCTATGTAGATGAGAACGGCAATCTCCATGTCAAGAACCTGTCTGCATTCTGGATTCCTGAACTGACCACCACGGAGAAAGTCGGTCACACCACCTACACCGTGACCGGCAGCTATGAGGGCAAGGAATCCTTTTTGAAGAAACTGGAGCGCATTGTTGCCAAGAACGCCCAGCAAAAATTTGAAGATGAGGGTGCAGACGAATGACAACTGCGTCCAATTCTGCTATACTTGATCCGGTAACCAATCCTGTACTGACAGTTGCTCCACAGAATAAGGAGGACACAACAATGTCTGGAGCAACGAATAAAATCACCGCACTTTACTGCCGACTGTCGCAAGAGGACGCACGGCTCGGCGAAAGCCTGTCCATTGAGAACCAGAAGGTCATCCTTCTGGAATACGCCAAGAAGAACCACTTCCCGAACCCGGTATTCTTTGTGGATGATGGCTACTCCGGCACGAACTACGACCGTCCCGGCTTTCAGAGTATGCTGGTCGAGATCGAAGCAGGGCGTGTAGGAATCGTTATCACGAAGGATTTGTCCCGACTGGGGCGCAATTCTGCCTTGACTGGTCTGTACACCAACTTCACCTTTCCCCAGTATGGCGTTCGCTACATTGCCATTAACGACAACTACGACACCATTGACCCGAACAGCGTAAACAACGATTTTGCGGGCATTAAGAACTGGTTCAACGAGTTTTACGCCCGCGATACCAGCCGCAAGATTCGGGCCGTTCAGAAGGCCAAGGGAGAGCGTGGAGTACCGCTGACGGTTAATGTTCCGTACGGCTATGTAAAAGACCCGGAGAACCCGAAGCATTGGCTTGTTGACCCGGAAGCGGCTGCGATTGTGAAGCGCATCTTCTCCATGTGCATGGAGGGACGTGGGCCGACCCAAATTGCGAACCAACTGTGGGCAGATAAAGTTCTGACTCCTACCGCCTACAAGTTGAGCCATGGCCGGAGCACAAACGCACCTGCCCCGGAAGACCCTTATCGCTGGGATAAAAGAGCAGTAAGTTTGATTCTGGAACGCCGGGAGTACACTGGCTGCACAGTCAACTTCAAGACCTATACTAACTCTATCTGGGGAAAAAGAGACATCTGAATCCTGTGGAAAATCAGGCTATCTTCCCGGATACACATGAGCGCATTATTGACGATGATGTGTTTGAAAAGGTTCAGGAGATTCGCAGCCAGCGTCACCGTATGACCCGAACAGGCAAGAGCAGCATTTTCTCCGGTATGGTCTACTGCGCTGACTGCGGTTCCAAGATGCAATATGGTTCGTCCAATAACAGGGACTTCATTCAAGACTTCTTTGATTGCTCTCTGCACAAGAAGAACGGGAGCAAGTGCAAGGGACATTTCATCCGGGGTAAAGGTTCTGGAAGGACGTGTGCTGAGTCATGTTCAGCGGGTGACGGACTACATTCTCCGTCATGAAAACTACTTCCGCAAGGTCATGGAGGAGCAGCTTCGTGTGGAAAGCAGCGAAAAGCTGACCGTCCTGAAGAAGCAGCTTGCCCGGGATGAGAAGCGGATTGTAGACCTCAAACGGCTGTTCATGAAAATCTACGAGGACAACGCCAATGGAAAGCTGAGCGATGACCGCTTCGACATGATGAGCCAGAGCTACGATGCCGAACAGAAGCAGCTGGAAGAGGAATCCCTCTCTATCCAACAGGAAATCGAAGTACAGGAACAGCAAATCGAGAATATTGAAAAATTCGTCCAGAAAGCGCACAAGTACGTTCATATTGAAGAACTCACTCCCTATGCTCTCCGTGAACTGGTGTCGGCTATCTATGTAGATGCCCCGGATAAGTAAGTCCAGCGGAAAGCGGGTGCAGCACATCCATATCAAGTACGACGGGCCTGGGGTACATCCCTCTGGATGAACTGGAAGCAAAAGAAAAGGCGTGACCGAAGTCACGCCAAATCTTCCCCATTTAGGGAACTTTTGCAAATACTGTTTTATGGGAACTCTGCTCTGGCCACTTCACCTTTTTTTGTGTCTCGTGTATTTTTGCTGTTACAGGATGCGCACCCGGATGACGGCGGGGATGCTGCTCAGCTTCTCGCTCAGGCGGGCATCCACGGCACCGGTGGCGTCCAGCATGGTGTAGGCCATGTTCTTTTTGCTCTTGTTCACCATGTTTTCGATGTTCAGACCCGCTTCGGTGGTCAGGGCAGTGATCTGGCTGATCATGCCCGGTTCGTTCTTATGGATGATGCAGATGCGCTTGCCGCCGGCGCGGGGCTGGTGCACCTCCGGCAGGTTGACCGAGTGGGTAATGTTGCCGTTGCGCAGGTAATCGCTCAGCTCCTGTGCTGCCATGATGGCGCAGTTGTCCTCGGCTTCCGGGGTGGAAGCGCCAAGGTGGCGGGGTGCACACAATGCCGGGACGGCCCAGAATGTCTTTCGGAGGAAGTCGGTCATATAGCTGGACACTTTGCCGGTGTCAAGGGCTTCCAGCAGGGCGTCGGTGTTCACCAGCTCGCCGCGGGCGTAGTCAAAAAATCTTGACGCCGTCCTTGCACAGGGCAAGGGTCTGGGCGTTGATGGTGTCCTTGGTGGTGGGCAGGTAGGGCACATGGATGGTGATGTAGTCGCACAGGGGCAGCATATCGTTCAGGTTTACGCAGTGGTGCACCTGACTGCTCAGGTTCCATGCTGCTTCAATGGAGATGTAGGGGTCGTAGCCGTAGACCTCCATGCCCAGCTCGATGGCGCAGTTTGCCACCCGGGAGCCGATTGCACCCAGACCGATGACGCCAAGGGTCTTGCCCTTGATCTCGTTGCCCACGAACTGCTTTTTGCCTTTTTCCACGCTCTTAGCCATGGCCGAGTCACCGGCCAGACCCTGACACCACTGGGCGGCGGCGGCCACGTTGCGGCTGCCTGCAATAAGCATCCCGATGACCAGTTCTGCCACGGCGTTGGCGTTGGCACCCGGGGTGTTGAACACTACGATGCCCTGCTCGCTGCAGCGCTCCAGCGGGATGTTGTTCACACCCGCACCGGCGCGGGCGATAGCCAACAGGTTATCGTTGAAGGTGGTGTTCAAAAGGTCGGCGCTGCGCACCAGAATACCGTCCGGGGCGTCGGCATCCACCGTGACATCGAACTGGTTCTTGGGCAGCTTTGCCAGCCCCACCGGGCTGATGGCGTTGAGCGTTTTGATGGTGTACATATCTGAAACCCCTCTTTATGCATTCTCTTTGCGGAACTTCTCCATGAAGTCCACCAGCTTGTCCACGCCCTCGGCAGGCATGGCGTTATAGATGGAAGCACGCATACCGCCTACCAGACGGTGACCCTTCAGGTTCACGAAGCCCGCCTCGGCGGCTTCGGCGCAGAACTTTTTGTCCATGTCCGGGTTGGGGCTGGTGAAGGTGACGTTCATGGTGCTGCGGTAGCGGTGCTCCACAGGGTTCGTGAAGAACTCCTGCCCGTCCAGATAGTCGTACAGCACCTTGGCCTTGGCTTCGTTGATCTTCTGCATATTGGCCAGACCGCCGATGTCGTTTTCCAGATACTTCAGCACCAGACCGGTCATGTAGATGCACCAGCACGGCGGGGTGTTGTACATGCTGTCCTTATCCAACAGGGTAGTGTAGTTCATCATGGTGGGTACGTTATCTGCGGCGTGACCCAGCAGGTCGTCCCGGATGATGGCAATGGCCATACCGGCGGGGGCAACGTTCTTCTGCACACCAAAGTAGATGCAGCCGTACTTGCTGACGTCCACGGGCTTGGAAAGGATCATGGAGCTCATATCTGCCACCAGCGGCACGCCCTCCACCTGCGGCAGCTCCACATACTGGGTGCCGAAGATGGTGTTGTTCTGGCAGATGTGGATGTAGCTGGCGTCCTTGTCGTAGTTGATAGCGTTTACATCCGGGATATAAGTGAAATTTTTATCCTTACTGGATGCTACGATCTTGGCCTCGCCGAACTTGGCGGCCTCCTTGGCAGCCAGACCCGAGAAGTTGCCGGACACGATGTAGTCTGCCTTGCCGGTGGTCATAAAGTTCAGCGGCACCATGGCGAACTGCTGGGTAGCACCGCCCTGAAAGAAGCCCACCTTGTAGTTATCGGGAATGTTCATCACCCGGCGCAGGGAAGCTTCGGTGTCCTTGATGATGGCATCGAACCACTTGCTGCGGTGGCTCATCTCCATCACGCTCTGACCGCTGTCGCCGTATTCCAGCAGCTCGGCCTGTGCCTGCCGCAGCACCTTTTCGGGCAGCATGCTGGGACCTGCGCTGAAGTTATATACTCGTGCCATAATGAACCTCTCCTTTTCCCGTGATACACCTATTACGCAGCACCGCCGTTTTTTGCGGTGCGTCTGTTACTTTCCGTAGCCGTAGTATACCGGTTTTCCCATGCTGAAAACAAGAGCATCTTTGCACAAAGATATGGCCCCTGCACCCCGCCTGAGGGCACAAAGCATACAAATGTACGCCGTGCGGAGACAAAATATAAGACAAATGTAAAAGATATGTGCTATCCCTTGGTTTCATGCGGATTTTCCACTCTTGCGCCTTTGGCAGAAATGCGGTATACTGGAAATACTAAGACAAATGTAAAAGAAAAACGAAGCCCAAACTGTGAAAGTGCGTTTGGAGCGGCCCGCAGGCCGCGACAAACGCGAAATAAAATAGTCATTCCGCTGAAAATGGTCAGAGCGAAGCGGAGACCATTCTAAATCGCCCCGCCGCAAAAAACGGTGACTAAGGGGAATTGAATCATTCAAGGAGGTACAACAGATGTACGGCTTACCAGATACCCTGCGGCCGCTTTCGGCGGCGGAAGAACAGGTGATGTTTGCGGTGTGGGCGTGCCCGGGCGCGGCGGCGCGGCGGGACATCAGCCAGAAGCTCAAGGCCACCGGCTGGGCAGCAGCCACGGTGCTGAATTTTCTCTACCGGTTGGAGGAAAAAGGCTGGGTCAGGTCGGCAAAACAGGGCAACTGCAACGTGTATGTGCCGCTGGTCACCCGGCGGGCTTACGGCGTGTACTGTATGCGGCAGCGGCTGGATACCCTGTTTGACGGCGACCTTGCCGCCGCCGTCCATGCGCTGGTAAGCGAGAGCGGCTGCTCCCAGAGCGCCTTGGAGCAGGCCATCCGGGTGTTGGAGGAGAAGCATCAGGAGACGGAGGAGTACGATTTGTACGACCCCTACGGCTGAATTGTTTCATATTTTTTTACAAAATGTTGGTTGACAGCGAAATATCCGTTCTGTAATATAAAAGCTATTAAAAAATGAGAAACTGATATGGACGAACAGGAAAGGAGCAGTCAGACACATGGATCATTTGCAGAATGTATTAAGCTACTTCGACCAGCAGCAGCCCCTTTGCGCAGAGCATGACCGCATCCCCAAGGACCTCTACCGGGAGTTCGGGGTCAAGGCCGGTTTACGCGACGAGACCGGCAAGGGCGTACTGGCAGGTCTGACCAACATCTCGGACATCCGGGCGTTCCAGTATGTGGACGGGGTCAAGCACCCGGCAGACGGTCAGCTGCTGTACCGCGGCTATGACGTAAAAGACCTCATCAACGGCAGCCGCGGCAGCCGCTTTGCCTTTGAGGAGGCGGGATATCTGCTGCTGTTTGGTCAGCTGCCCACGCCGGAGCAGCTGGAACAGTTCTGCGCGGTGCTGGGCGAGTGCCGCACCATGCCCACCAACTTTACCCGCGATGTCATTATGAAGGCACCCAGCCACGATATCATGAACAGCATGGCGCGCAGCGTGCTGACGCTGGCTTCCTACGACCCCAAGGCGGCAGATTTGGACACCGCCAACGTGCTGCGCCAGAGCATCCAGCTGGCGGGCATCTTCCCCATGCTGGCGGTATACAGCTACCACGCCTATAACCACTACGAAAAAGACGGCAGCATGTACATCCACCGCCCGGACCCCAGCCTTTCCACCGCAGAGAATTTTTTGCGGATGCTGCGCCCAGATATGCAGTACACCCCGCTGGAAGCCCGCGTACTGGACGTGGCGCTGCTGCTGCACGCCGAGCACGGCGGCGGCAACAACTCCACCTTTACCACCCGCGTGGTCACCTCCTCCGGCACCGACACCTACTCGGCCATGGCGGCGGCGCTGTGCTCCCTCAAGGGCCCGCGCCACGGCGGTGCAAACCTGATGGTCATGCACATGATGCAGAACATCCGGGACAACCTCCACGACCTTGAGGACGACGAGGAGCTGGAAGCCTACCTGAAAAAGCTGCTCCACGGTGAGGCCTTTGACCGCAAGGGTCTGATCTATGGTATGGGTCACGCAGTCTACTCCCTCAGCGACCCGCGCGAGGTGGTGTTCAAGGGCTATGTGGAGCAGCTTGCCCACGAAAAGGGCCGGGACAAGGATCTTTCCCTCTACACACGTATCGAGCGGATGGCACCGCAGCTGATCGCACAGGAGCGCAAGATCTTCAAGGGCGTCAGCCCCAACGTGGACTTTTACAGCGGTTTTGTGTACGAGATGCTGGGCATCCCCATGGAGCTGTACACCCCGCTGTTTGCCGTGGCGCGCGTCATGGGCTGGAGCGCCCACCGCATCGAGGAGCTGCTCAGCGCCAACAAGATCATCCGCCCGGCCTACAAGAGCCTTGGCGGCACCCACGATTATATCCCGCGCAGCCAGCGGGCATAAAGGGAGGGCATCAGCATGGAAGAGTTACAGCAGCATCAGGGGGAATGGTTCTTCCTCCACGAGCTTAACGTGGATAAGGTGTTCAGCACCATCCAGCGGGCAGATTATCTCATCCTGTATTATATCAAGGTAGAGCAGGAGGAACACCCCGGCGAAAAGCTCTATCTTGCCGACCTTGCCGCCGCCATGGGGCTGCGGGTGACCGAGCTTTCCAAGGGCATCGAGAAGCTGCAGGACAGCGGCTTTGTGACGTGGAAAACCGACCGCGAGGCCGGGCGCACCTATGTGGAACTTTCCAGCAAGGCGGTGGAGCTGATGGCGGAGGAGCAGGCGCTTTTGCAGCGCTGCTACCGCCGGATGCGTGCCGAGCTTGGAGACGAAGAGCTGCGCCGCGCCGCTGCCACTATGCAGCGCGCCACCGCTATCCTGAAAGAAGAGCGGGAGAAGGAGCTCCCCGCTGCACAGTAACGATTATGAAAGAAAGACACCGGACAGCCTTGCAGGCCGCCGGTGTCTTTCTTTTTATAAAAATATTTTTATTTGATGCAGCTTGCGCAGGGGGTATAGCCTGCGGCAATGGCTTCGTCATAGCTGGAAAAGAGGACTTGGTTCTTTTCCGCAGGCAGGTTGGGACAGGTGGGCAGGTGGAACTTTTTGCTGTTCACGTTGCCGATGTAAGCCTGCTGCGCCGTGCTGGAGGACGACGGGTCGGTGGGGTTCAGCTGGCTGTCCGGCACAAAGCGCTCGGTGCCCACGGTGAAGTTCTGGCCGTCGCTGCCGATGGTGATGGTGCCCTGCAGGTCGGTGCGGTAGACGTCCACCTTTGCGTCCCGCAGGATGCTTAACGTCTCCTCGTGGGGGTGGCCGTACTTGTTGCCCGTGCCGCAGGAGATGACGCCCATTTCCGGCAGAACAGCGTTCAGAAACAGGTAGCCGGTGCTGGTGCTGGAGCCGTGGTGCCCTACTTGCAACACATCGGCCTTCAGGTTGGCGCCGCTGTTCACAAGGTCGGTCTCGGCGGTATTTTCCATGTCGCCGGTCAGCAGGAAACTGGTGTTGCCGTAGTCGATGCGCAGCACCAGCGAGGTGTTGTTGGTCTCGCTGTACCCGGTCACCGGGCCTAGCAGGGTAACAGTGGCGCTGCCCAGCGGCCAGACCGTGCCCACGGAAGGCACTTCCAGCTGTAAGCCCTGCTGCTGGGTGTATTTGACAAAATCATTGAAGCATTTGGTGCTGCTCTCGGTCACCGGGCTGTAAGCGTGCCCCGCCGGGAACTTTGCCATTACGGCGGCAAGCCCGCCCACATGGTCCTCGTGAGCATGGGAGCAGAACACATATTGCAGCTGCTCCACCCCCTGCTTTTGCAGGTAGGAGACCACCAGACTGCCGTCGTCCACGTTGCCGCCATCGTAGAGCATGAACTGTCCGTCACACTCCACCAGTACGCTCAGCGCCTGCCCTACATCAATAAAGTGCATTTCAAAGGGCTGGCTTGACCCGGTGGAGGGCTTGACGGTGTGTCCGCCGCTGTCGGGCAGGCTGTCACAGGCGGTAAGCCCCAGCACCAGCACAGCGGCCAGCGCCAGCGCAGCCAGCCGCAGGAACAGGCGGCGGGGGAACAGAGTTACTTTTTCTTCTTTCCGGTTTTCCACGTTGCGTTCTCTTTCTGTTGATTATTCTTGGGTTTATGGCCGGGCGCAGAGTTGGGCGCAAAGCGCGCGCCCGGGCTGGGCTGACGGCCTGCCGGGGCGGTAGTGCGGGCATTTTTGCCGGTACCGCGTCCCTTCTGGTTGGGATGTACGGTATAAGTGCCGTCGTTGTGGATGGTCACCTCGGCGCTCTCTGCCCGGCGGGCGGTGCGCTGCACGGCGCGGCGGCCGACGGCGGGCACCAGCAGGGGGATCAGGTCCTCCCGGTGGGTCAGCTGCAAGGCTTTGACCACCTTTTCCGCGTTGCGGGGCTCGTAGTATTGCAGCAGCGCACGCTGCAATGCCTTGCCCTCGGGGGTCTTTTCCACAAATACCGGCTTGAGGGTGTAGGGGTCAAGGCCGGTATAGAACATACAGGTGCTCACGGTGCCGGGGGTGGGGTAGAAGTCCTGCACCTGCTCCGGGCGCATGTGGTTCTTATAAAGGTACTCGGCCAGATAGACCGCGTCCTTCAGGGTGCTGCCCGGGTGGCTGGACATGAGGTAGGGCACCAGATACTGCTTTTTGCCCGCCTTCTTGCTCAGCTCGTAGAATTTATCCTTGAACTTGTTGAAGGTCTCGATGGGCGGCTTGCCCATGTAGGCAAGGGTGTTGGGGGCGCAGTGCTCCGGGGCGACCTTCAACTGGCCGGACACATGGTACTCCACCAGCTCTTTAAAGAAGGTATCGTCCGGGTCCGCCATCAGGTAGTCGAACCGGATGCCGCTGCGGATGAACACTTTTTCACGCCCGGCAGCTCCCGCACCCGGCGCAGAATTTTAAGGTAGTCGCTGTGATCCACGATCATGTGGGAGCAGGTGGTGGGGGCAAGGCAGTGCTTGCCGCCGGTGCACATGCCGCGCAGCATCTGCTCGCGGCAGGAGGGAAAGCGGAAGTTTGCGGTAGGACCGCCCACATCGTGGATATAGCCCTTAAAATCCGGCTCGTGGGTCATGCGTTCGGCTTCCGCCACGATGCTGTCCGCGCTGCGGCTGGTGACACGCCGCCCCTGATGCAGCTGGATGGCGCAGAAGTTGCAGCCGCCGAAGCAGCCGCGGTTCTGGATGATGGAGAACTGCACCTCCCGGATGGCGGGCACGCCGCCCATGCTCTCGTAGATGGGGTGGTAACGGCGGGTGTAGGGCAGGGCGTAGACCTTGTCCAGCTCCCCGCGCACCAGCGGCTTTGCGGGGATGTTCTGCACCAGATACTTTTCGCTCTGCTTCTGCACGATGATCTGGCCGCTGACCACGTCCTGATTGTCCATCTGGATGCGGCAGGCCTTGGCGTAGGCGGTCTTATCGCTGGCCACCTTTTTAAAACCGGCGCACTCCACATACCGCTGGGGCAGGTGGTCGAAATCGGTCAGGTAGCAGGTGCCGTTCACGTCTGTGATGGTCTCCACCGGCTCCCCGGCGGCCAGACGGCGGGCGATCTCCACGGTCTGGTGTTCGCCCATGCCAAAGCTGATGATGTCCGCGCCGGAGTCCTCGGCGATGCTGGGCAGCACGGTGTCCAGCCAGTAATCGTAGTGGGCAAACCGGCGCAGGCTGGCTTCCAGACCGCCTAAGATCACCGGCAGGTCGGGGTAAGCCTGCTTGGCAAGCTTGGTGTACACGGTGGCGCTGCGGTCCCGGGCGGGCACCGGCCTTGCCGCCGGGGGAGTATTCGTCCTCGGCGCGGGGAATTTTTGCCACGGAATAGTGGCTGACCATGCTGTCCACGTTGCCGCCGCCGATGAAAAAGCCGTACTTGGGCTTGCCGAACCGCTTGAAGTCCTCGCAGTCGGTATAGCGGGGCTGTGCCAGCACGCCCACCTTGTAGCCCTCGGCCTCCAGCAGGCGGCTGATGATGGCGGTGCCAAAGCTGGGGTGGTCCACATAGGCGTCACCGCCCACCACCACAAAGTCCAGCTGCTCCCAGCCCCGGGCTTCCATGTCTGCCCGGCTGATGGGAAGAAATTCGGTGTAGATCTGGGGAGTAGAATGTTCCATAATGCTCCTTTATTATTCCTCCGGTTGGTTCATCTGCATTTCCAGCCACTGCTGGCGGCTGATGAGCACGGCGCGGGGCTTTGCACCCTCGTAGGGGCCGATGATGCTCTTTTGCTCCATCTCGTCCATGATGCGGGCGGCGCGGGCGTAGCCCAGCTTGCAGCGGCGCTGCAACAGGCTGGTGGAGGCCTGCCCGGCGTCGATGACCACGTCCACGGCCTGCTTGAACATGGGGTCGGAGCCTGCGTCCTCCTCGGCGTCGGCACCGCCGCCGCCCTTTTTGCCGTCCTGAATGGCGTGCTTTTCCATGGCCTCGATCATGGCCTCGTCGTACTGCACGGTGGCGCTGGACTTGATAAAGTCCAGCACACGGCTGATCTCCTCATCCCGCACAAAAGTGCCCTGAATACGGGTGGGCTTGGGTGCGCCCACGGGCATAAAGAGCATATCGCCCTGACCCAGCAGCTTTTCTGCGCCGGCACCGTCCAAAATGGTGCGGCTGTCCACCTGACTGGACACCGCAAAGGCGATGCGGCTGGGGATGTTGGCCTTGATCAGGCCGGTGATCACGTCCACGCTGGGGCGCTGGGTGGCAACGATCAGGTGCATACCGGCGGCACGGGCCTTCTGGGCGATGCGGCAGATGGAATCCTCCACATCCTTACCCACCACCATCATCAAATCGGCCAGCTCGTCGATGATAATGGCGATGTAGGGCATCTTTTCCAGCTCCGGCTGCTCGGCAGCCAGCTTGTTGAAGGACTTGATATCGCGCACATTGTTCTCCGCAAACAGGCGGTAGCGGCGCTCCATCTCCTGCACCGCGCTGCCCAGTGCACCGGCGGCCTTGCGGGGCTCGGTGACAACGGGCATCAGCAGGTGGGGGATGCCGTTATACTCGGCCAGCTCCACCACCTTGGGGTCGATGAGCAGCAGCTTCACGTCCTCCGGGCTGGAGCGGAACAGCAGGCTCATGATGATGCTGTTCACGCACACGGATTTACCGCTGCCGGTGCTGCCCGCGATGAGCAGGTGGGGCATCTTGCACAGGTCGGTCACCTGCGCTACACCGGCAATGTCCTTGCCAAGGGCGATGCCCAGCGGCGAGGTCATGCGCAGAAAGCTCTGGCTCTCAAAGATGCTGCGGATGGAAACGGCGGTCTTTTTGTGGTTGGGCACCTCGATGCCCACGGCGGGCTTGCCGGGGATGGGGGCTTCCATACGCACGTCCGCCACCGCGAGGTTCAGGGCGATATCGTCCGCCAGCGAGGTGATGCGGCTGATCTTTACGCCTGCCATGGGCTGCAGCTCGTACCGGGTGACAGAGGGTCCGCGGGAGATATCCAGCACCCGGGTGCGCACGCCGAAGCTTTCCAGCGTGTCCACCAGCTTCTGGGCGTTGGCCTTCAGCTCCTCCTGTGCGCCGGGGTCGCTCTCCTCCTGCGTTTTTTCAAACAGCTCGATGGGCGGGTACTGGTACTCGTAGCGGTCCACCGTCTTGGCCTCCTCGGCTGGGGCAGTGGCGGCCGCCTGCTCGGAGACGGCGGGCTTTTCCATGGCCGCAGCCACCAGCGAGTTGATGTCTTTTTCCTCCACCGGCTCGGCGGTGATGCTGATCCAGCCGTCCTCGTCCGGCGCAGAGCGGAACGCCACGGCGTTCTCGGCACTCACCCGGGGCACGGCGGGCTGGATGGGCGCAGCTTCCGACGGCTGCGGCATCTGCGGCTGCACCACCGGCGCTGCCGGCTGGACGATGGGAGTATCAAAAGCGGGGGCAGGGGAAGACTCTTCCGGCTGGGGGGCATCTTTGGCAAAGAAATCTGCCGCAGCGGCGACTACCGGGTCTGCCACGATGGGCGGCGGCGTGGGCTTGGGCGCAGGGCGCAGCGGGTCCTGTCCGAAGGTGCCGCCCGGCCCGACGATCAGCGGCTCAATGGGTTCGCTGCCGCCCTCGGAGAGGGCGGTGTGGTCGGGGCCAAGGTCTACATCAAAGGCGGCGCGGGGACGCGCAACGCTGACCCGCACCGGGGTGATGGGCGGCGCGGCAGGCTCCGGCTGGGCAGGGGCGGCGGGCGCAGCCTCAGTTTCGGCAGCGTCTGCCTCCATCTCCTGCGTTACCTTGTGTCCCCAGCGCAGCACACCGGACATCCAGTCCGGCACCCCCAGATGCAGCCCGGCAGGCTCGTCCTCCTCGTCCAGCGGCTCGTCCTCGGTTTCGTCGTATTCCTCGTCGATCTCCCGCTCTGCCTGCCGGATGGCGGCGCGCTCGGCGCGGCGGGCAGAGCGCTGCTCTGCAAAGGCAGCGCCGCGGGCGTGGATACCGCCGGTGACGGCACACAGCCAGACCCAGACCTCGGCGGGGGTAATATCAAAAATGTACAGGCTGCCGCACAGCAAGAGCACGACCATGATGAGATTTGCTGCCGGGCGTCCGCACAGCAAAAGCAGCACGCCGCCCAGCACAAAGCCTATTGCGCCGCCGGAGAGCCATGCGTTGACGCCGTTGGCGTAGCAGGCGGAAAGCATTTGCAGCGCCGACAGCCCCTGCGGCTGGATATCGGAAAACACGATGACTGTGCCGCAGACAAAGATAAGCCCCAGCACCAGCTTGAGGATGCGGGACAGCAGCTCCTCGCCCCGGGTGTACAAAACGGCCAGACAGCACACGGCTGCACCCAGCACAAAGCTGCCGCAGCCGAACAGCCCGAACAGCACATCATGGAGCACCCGCCATACGGAATCGCCCCGCACAAAGGCCAGCACGATCAGCAGCAGGCCGCCGAACAGGGTGCCAAGCCCTGCCGGGAGCCGCTGCTCTGCCTTTTTACGGCGGGCAGCAGTACGCCGTTTCGTTGATTTTCGTTTTTTTGTTGCCATTCTACTCTGTTCCCCAACTTCCCATAGACACAATAATTGATTCTACTATTGTACCACGCAAGGGCAAAAATGGCAAACCATAATGTTGTTTTTGTTGGAGGAAAATGGAACGAGCCCAGCCCCTCTCGTGAAAAGGCAGTTCCGAAACGCCCGCAGGCGTTTCGGAACTGCAAATAAAAAAATAATTCCGCTGCTTCTGCGCAAAGCGAACGCGGAGCGCAGTTCAAATCGTCCGGCGGGGGAGACGCAAGGCCTTACCCCCGTTCGATTTCCTTATACAGCCACGCCAGCGCATCCGAAAGCCCGCCCAGCTCGTCGATGAGCTTTTCCTTCACGGCCCGGCGTCCATCCAGCACGGTGCCCATGTCCATCACCAGCTCGCCGGTGTGGAGCATCAGGTCGGTGTAGCGCTTTTCGGTCATGCCGCTGTGGGCCGCTACAAAGCCGGTGATGCGCTGCTGCATCTGCTCAAAGCAGTGCATGGTCTGCGGGACGCCTAAGATCAGCCCGGAGTGCCGCACCGGATGCACCGTCATGGTGGCGGTGGGGACAATAAAGCTGTGCCGCGCGCTGACCGCCAGCGGGATGCCAATGGAGTGCCCGCCGCCCAGCACCAGTGTGGCGCTGGGCTTGGAGATGCTGGCAATCAGCTCTGCCAGCGCAAGGCCGGTCTCCACATCGCCGCCCACCGTGTTCAGCAGCACCAGCAGCCCCTCGATGCGGGGGTCCTCCTGCACCGCCACCAGCTGGGGGATGACGTGCTCGTACTTAGTGGTCTTTTGCCCTTGCGGCGCTTCCGTGTGCCCTTCGATCTGGCCGATGACGGTCAGGCAGTGGATGACATGACCGCCCCGGCTCAGGGTGACCGTGCCCAGATCCTCGATATCCTCTTTTTCCATCCGGTGCTGCTCTGCGGGGGTGTCTTTTGCCGTATCCATGCGCGTTCTCCTTCCGTAGCGGGGTCTTTGTGGGGTCAGTATCCCCCGGCAGCCGGGGAAGTATACAGGAGAAAAGAAACAAAAAACTTTGTGAATTTTTTGCTTTTTTACAAATAGGTATTTGACATTCGCCTTTCATGCTGTATACTTTAAATAATATAACAGGATAAAATGGAACATCTCTCTGCGCGCAAAGAAGCCCCTTGCATGGCGGCAGAAGCTGCAGCGCGTTGGGCAGAAAGGAGAATTTTGCTATGAACACCCCCCAGAAAGCATCAATCCCTGTGATCAAGCGTCTCCCAAAATATTACCGGTATCTGCGCTCCTTGCAGGACGATGGCATTACCAGCATCTCCTCCCGGGAGCTGGCTTCCCAGATGGGCACCACTGCCTCGCAGGTGCGGCAGGACTTCAACTGCATCGGTGACGTGAACGGACGGCAGGGCATCGGCTACTCGGTGGAGAACCTGCTTTCCATTCTGGAAAGTCTGCTGTTCGGCAACGGCGACCGTCTGCCCACCATTCTGATCGGCTGCGGCCGCCTGGGCAAGGCGGTGAGCCGCTTTATCACCACCGATACCAACGGCTACAAGCTGATCGCGGCCTTTGACGTGGCCGAGAACGAGGTGGGCAAGGAGATCAGCGGTATCCGCATCCGGCACATTGACGAGCTGGAGGCCTTTTGCGAGGAAAACAAGCCCAAGGTGGCGGTGCTCTGTGTACCCCGTGATGGTGCACAGCAGGTCAGCGGACGGCTGGTGGATCTGGGCATCGAGGGCTTCTGGAACTTCTCCCACTATGACCTGTCGGTGTCGTACCCCAATGTGGTGGTGGAGAACGTCCATCTGGGCGACAGCCTGATGAGCTTGGGCTACCGTCTGCGCAATCAGGAGTGACGGCATGGCAAAATTGTATTTCCGCTACGGTGCCATGAACAGCGGCAAGAGCACGGCGCTGATGCAGGTGGCACACAACTACGAAGAGCAGGGCATGAAGGTGCTCATTTTAAAGCCGCAGGTGGATACCAAGGGCGGCGGGGAGCTGGTGAGCCGTCTGGGCGTGCGCCGCAAGGCAGACCTGCTGATCCCGCCGGAGCTGGACGTGTTCGAAGCCGTGAAGGCGGCAAACGCTGCCTCCGGGCCGCTGGCCTGTGTGCTATGCGACGAGAGCCAGTTCTTTACCCCGGAGCAGGCCGAGCAGCTGTTCATGATCACGGTAGATCTGAACATCCCGGTGATCTGCTACGGTCTGCGGGCAGATTTTTCCCTCAAGGGCTTCCCGGGCTCTACCCGTCTGCTGGAGCTGGCGCACACCATCGAGGAGATGAAGACCATCTGCACCTGCGGGCGCAAGGCCATCTGCAACTGCCGCAAGGTGAACGGACGGTTCGTCTTTGAGGGCGAGCAGGTAGCCATCGACCTTGAAAACGATGTGCAGTATGTCAGCATGTGCCCCCAGTGCTACTTCAAGGCACGGCGGGCGTTTTACGCTGCAAGGAAAAACTGAGATACTTTTATATTTTATACAAGCCGCTGTACCGCGCCGGGTGCAGCGGCTTTTTTGCGTGGATTAAACCCTCTCAGGCACGGCTTCTGCCGGTAGGTAGAGCAAAACCTCCCCCTTTCGGGGGAGGTGGCATCGCGCAGCGATGACGGAGAGGGTTGACTTCCGGGCAAGCAGCTTTCCGCTTCAGTCGGAAACTGTACCGCCACCGCCAAAAAGCCGTCCCCTTGGGGAAGGTGGCTGCGAACGCAGTGAGCAGATGGAAGGGGTACCCCCACCATAGTCTCCAACAGGCTGTATACAGACTGATATATCAATTTGTTGCATTTTGTGAGAGAAACTGATATATCAACCGGACGGAATTCGCACGTTTTTTGCGCTATTGATATATCAGTTCGGACTGGGCAGTTACTCGACGGAGGGGAGAGGGAGTGGGAGAAGAAGAGAGCAGCGGGGGCGGCAGAGCATAAAAAATTACAGGCAGAACGGTAAATGTAACAGGAATTATTGAGATTTTTGCTGTTCTGCCCTTGTTGCATCCCAGATTTTTATGCAAGTCATTGAAGTATACAAGTTGCACAGTTTTTCAGCGCAAGTTTATTCATTTCGGCAAGGACGTCGAATTGCACGCGAAAACAAGGGCAATATTTGTACGTTTTTATCCCGTATCACTGTAATTTACATCTTTCTTTTTTTGGTGGCTTTTGTTATCATAATTGTATACAAGGGGGCATGTGCAGGCCCCCTACATGAAGATGTTTTCTATTAGGAGGAGAACAAAAATGAGCAAGGCAATTTCTCGTCGTAACTTCCTGATGGCTACCGGCGCTGTCGGTGCTGCAGGTCTGCTGGCTGCCTGCGGCAGCAAGCCCGCTGCTTCTTCCACCGCTTCTTCCGCTGCTTCTCAGGCCCCCGCTGCTTCCGCAGACGAGAGCCTGGCCCTGTCTGACGGCCCCGTCAACCTGAGCATCAGCTGGTGGGGCGGCGACAGCCGTCACGCTGCTTACCAGAGCGCTCTGGAGGCTTTCCAGGCTGAGCACTCCAACATCACCGTGGAGCCCACCTTCGCCGCATGGTCCGGCTGGGAAGAGAAGATGGCTGCTGCCTTCATCGCAGGCAACGCTCAGGATGTCTGCCAGGTGAACTGGAACTGGCTGTACAACTACTCTGCCGACGGCAGCAAGTTCGTGGATCTGAACACCACCTCCAAGTTCATCGACCTGACCCAGTGGGATTCCGCTGCTATGGACGCTTGCTATGTGGCCAACAGCCAGCAGTGCGTGCCCGTCTCCATGACCGGCCGTATCTTCTACTGGAACATGACCACCTTTAATAAGGCTGGCATCACCGAGGTTCCCAAGTCTCTGGACGATCTGATGGCTGCCGGTAAGGCTTTCCAGGAGAAGCTGGGCGACGATTACTACCCCATGCACCTGGGCGCATACGACCGTATGATCCTGATGGTGTTCTACCTCGAGTCCAAGTACGGCAAGGACTGGGCAGATCCCGTTACCTCCACCCTGAACTACACCGAGGAGGAGATCGCTGAGGGTCTGGCCTTCATCAAGAGCCTGGTGGACAACCACGTCATGATGAACCTGAAGACCTACTACTCTGCAAACTCCGATACCGCTACCCACCAGTCCAACGAGTGGATCACCGGTAAGATCGCAGGCATCTTCGAGTGGGATTCCGCTGCAAGCAAGTACTCTTCCGCTCTGGACGACAGCAACAAGGACGGCTTCACCGTCGGCGAGGAGATCAAGTTCGGCGATAACAACGGCGGCTTCTCCAAGGTGTCCATGGGTCTGGCTATCACCAAGACCTGCAAGAACGTTGCCGAGGCTGCTACCCTGATCAACTTCCTGCTGAACGAGAGAAAAGGGCGCTTCCATCATGGGTTCTGAGTGCGGCATCCCCGCTTCCAAGGCTGGCCTGAAGTTCGCTCAGGACGCCGGCGCTGTCAAGGACCTGGTTGCTGAGGCAAACGCCAAGGTCATGGCTTTCACCACCAACAAGCTGGATCCCCTGTTCGAGAACAACGACCTGAAGGCTTCCGGCACCGGCATCTATCAGGAAGTGTTCGACAACATCGACTACGGCGATCAGACCCCTGAAGAGGCTGTCGAGACTCTGCTGGACGGCATGGAGTCTGTCGGCTACACCATCGGCTAATCTTATTGCACTGACAGTAGCCTGAACCGGCACCTATACTCTGAATGAAATAGGGGCATCTGCCGCCCGTACGACAGATGCCCTTGTTTTTTCGGAGAATGGTTATCAAACCTTGAATGAATTGTTGCCGGTCTGTGACCTGCTGCACTGTCTGCTTCAAAATCCTGTAAAAGGAGGACTTCGGATGAAAAAAAGTAATGCGCCCGCCGGCGCACGAACTCCGTTCCAGAAATGGGTCGATAAGTATCAAGGTCTGTTTTATCTGATTCCCTGGATCATCGGCTTTCTCGTCTTTAAGGCGTTTCCCTTCGGTCAGTCGCTGTACTACAGCTTCACCGATATGAACTTCTTCAAGGACGGCACCAGCTTTGTTGGTCTGGCCAACTACATTACCGCATTCCACACCAGAAAGATCACCAAGGCGCTGATCATCACCTTCAAGTACGCCTTTATCACCGTGCCCCTGAAGCTGATCTTCGCACTGTTCATCGCCTACATCCTGAACTTCAAGATCGCCTGCGTCAACCTGTTCCGCACCGTGTACTACATCCCCTCCATTCTGGGCGGCTCTGTGGCTATCGCTGTGCTGTGGAAGGCTGTGTTCAGCGTGGACGGTCTGCTGAACACCGTGGTGCGCGCTGTCACCTTTGGTGCGGTGCAGGGCCCCGAGTGGCTGAGTGACCCCAACTACGCGCTGTGGATCATCTGCTTTTTGCGTATATGGCAGTTCGGTTCCGCCATGGTGCTGTTCCTTGCTGCACTGAAGGGCGTGCCCGCAGATCTGTACGAGGCTGCTACCATCGACGGTGCCGGCAAGTGGCGTCAGTTCTTCTCCATCACCGTTCCGATGATCACCCCCATCATCTTCTACAACCTGGTCACTCAGATCTGCCAGGCTTTCCAGGAGTTCAACGGCCCCTACATCATCACCAACGGTGGTCCCCGTGGTTCCACTACCCTGATCTCCCTGCTGGTTTACAACTACGCATTCAAGTCCTACGACATGGGCATGGCTTCTGCTCTGGCATGGATCATGTTCATCATCGTCTGCATCCTGACGATCATTGCGTTCACCAGCCAGAAGAAGTGGGTCTACTACTCGGATGAAAGGTAAGGTGACCAATATGGGAATGAAAGCATCGAATAAGATCGCGACCTTCTTTAAGTACTTCGTGCTGATCCTAGTTGGTATCATCATGATCTATCCTCTGCTGTGGATGATCAGCGCTACCTTCAAGGATAACAGCGAGATCTTTGCAGGCATCAGCCTGTGGATCAAAAAGCCTACGCTAGATGGCTACCGCAACGCCCTGAACAACTTCGGCGGCTCCATCAACATCCTGCAGGCCATGCTCAACACTTACAGCTATGTCATCCCCAAGGTGATCTGCACTGTGGTGTCTGCCTGTATTGCCGCTTACGGCTTTGGCCGTTTCGACTTCCCCGGCCGCAAGCTGCTGTTCAACATCATGCTGGCCACCCTGTTCCTGCCGCAGGTCGTGCTGAACGTGCCCCAGTACCTGCTGTACAACAAGTTCGGCTGGGTGGACAGCCCCTTCTATCTGGCCATCTGGGTGCACTGCGCATTTGCTACCGAGACCTACTTCGTGTATCAGCTGGTGCAGTTCATGCGCAACGTCCCGCGTGATCTGGACGAGGCTGCCGCCATTGACGGCTGCTCCTCTTTCCAGACTCTGTACAAGGTCATCGTGCCCATGCTGGGACCCGCTCTGGTGTCCTGCGCACTGTTCCAGTTCATGTGGAGCTGCAACGACTTTATGGGCCCGCTGCTTTACGTCAGCACCCCCGGCAAATACCCCATGTCCCTGTTCGTCAAGCTGTCTATGGACGGTGATACCGGCTTTGCATGGAACAAGATCCTTGCGCTGTCCCTCATCTCCATCCTGCCGCAGCTGATCGTATTCTTCTGTGCACAGGATCAGTTCGTTGAAGGTATCTCCGCAGGTGCCGTCAAGGGCTAATGCGCCATAAGAACATCTGACCAAGACCAACACCCCCTGTGCTGCTCCCAACGGATGGCACAGGGGGTGTTTTGGTTGATACATCATTTCGTCTGCTTCTTGCGGTACTGCAAAGGACTGATATCCATCACCTCGCGGAACACGCGGCGGAAGTGGGCTGCGCTGGCAAAACCGGTCTGCTCGGCAATAGCGCTGATGGACAGCTCGGTGGTCTCCAGCAGCTTCTGCGCAGCCTCGATGCGGCGGTTGTTCAGATAGTCCACGATGGACTGCCCGGTCACCCGCCGGAACAGGCGGCTGAGATAGTAGGGGGAGAGGTAGAACCGCGCCGCCACCTCGGTAAGGGAGAACTTTTGCCGGTAGTTGGCGGCAAGGTAGGCACACACCTGCTCAATGGTCTCGTTGGGCGGGGGCGCGCTGCGGCGCTGCTCTCGGCAAGGCACTCCTGCTCGACATAGTGCAGGATGAGCAGCAGGTACAGCCCGCCGGGGTAGTCCTGCTCCGGCATGGCAGCGCGCATCATCTCCAGCAGGGTGCGCAGGCGGCGAACCCACGGCACCGGGCCGTACAGCACCGTTACCTCGCCGGGCAAAAACAGCCGGGCAAAATCCCGCTGGGTGGCGCTGCGCAGCTCGTGCAGGGCGCTGAGCGGGAACCGACAGCCCACCAGTTCCGGTACGGCTGCACCGGCGGCAGAGAGCACTGCGTCCCCCGCGCCCAGCAGCACAGCGCTGCCGGGGTTTACCAGCAGGCTGTTTTCCCCATTTGCAGGGGGTGCAGCTGCCCTCGCTTACCAGCAGAAAGGTGCACGTCTCCTCGTCTGCCGTCAGCTCCAGCTTGCTGCCGTTCAGCCGCACGGTGTCCGCTTTTACCTTTGCATGGATCTTTTCCCGTTCCGCTTTCATCTTGCGCATCCTTTCCGGAAACAGCCCCTCCCGGTAGCCGGGGAGCGCTTTTCCTCATGATACCACGTCTGCCCCGTGGGGGCAAGACAAACTCACAGGAGGTTATTTCGCATGAATCTGACCCTGATCCGTTCCATGACCCGCAGCGCCGTTTTTGAGCTGGAAAACGAGCTGTGCTACCGTCCGGCACACCCCTTTACCGTTGCCCTGAACGGCAAGACGGTATACGAAGCCTGCAACACCAACGTGTTCTCCCTGTTCTCCCTGCTGCCCGGCACCGCCTATACGGTGGAGGTGCAGGCCGAGGGCGAGACCCTGAAGCTGGATTTCACCACCGAGGCTGAGACCTTCTTTGTGGATGCTGCCCGCTATGGTCTGGTGGCCGATGGCGAGACTGACAACACCGTGCGGCTGCAGGCAGCATTGTCCACCTGCCCCAAAGGGCGGCACAGTGTATGTGCCCGCCGGTCGTTACCGCACCGCCAGCCTGTTCATGAAGAGCAACACCACCCTGTATCTGGAAAAGGGCGCGCGGTGCTGCTGGGCGACAACGACCGCACCCATTACCCCATCCTGCCCGGCGTGCTGCCCAGCGAGAACGAAGTGGACGAGTACTACCTGACCGGCTGGGAGGGCAACCCGCTGGACAGCTTTGCGGGCCTGTTGAACATCACGCAGGTGCATGACGTGGTGGTGACCGGCGAGGGCACGCTGGACTGCGATGCCGAAAACGGCGACTGGTGGGTGAACCCCAAGGTCAAGCGCATCGCATGGCGTCCCCGGGCCGTGGCTGCGGTGGACAGCGAGAACGTCTGCCTGCATGGTATCACGGTGCAGAACAGCTATTCGTGGACCATCCACCCCATCTTTGTCAAGCACCTCGACCTGCTCAACTTCAATATCAACAACCCCTATAACGCCCCCAACACGGACGGCATCGACCCCGAGAGCTGCGAGTATATCCGCATCATCGGCATGAACATCCATGTGGGCGACGACTGCATCGCCATGAAGGCCAGCAAGGTCTTTCTGGGCATGAAGCTGAAGCGCAGCTGTGAGCATACCGTCATCCGCAACTGCCTGCTGGACAAGGGTCACGGCGGCATCGTCATCGGCAGCGAGATGAGCGGCGGCGTCAAGGATATGGTAGTGACCCAGTGCCTGATGGACCACACCGACCGCGGTCTGCGCGTCAAGACCCGCCGGGGCCGCGGCAACACCGCTGTCATTGACGGGCTGGTGTTCCGCAACGTGGAGATGCGGGGCGTCAAGGCACCCTTTGTCATCAATATGTTCTACTTCTGCGACCCGGACGGCCACGGCCCCTATGTACAGTGCCGCGAGCCGATGCCGGTGGACGAGTACACCCCCAAGCTGGGCAGCCTGACCATGGAGAATATCGTGGCTACCGATGCCCAGTTTGCAGGCTGCTACTTTGACGGCCTGCCGGAGCAGCCCATTGAGCGGGTAACCATGCGGGATGTGAGTATCACCTTTGACCCCAACGCCAAGGAGGGACAGGCGGCCATGGCCGACAACCGTCCGCTGGTGAAAAAGCTGGCCATCTATGCCGAGAACGTCAAGGAGATCGACCTGCACAACGTGAAGATCGAGGGCTACGAGGGCGAGCGGCTGCACTTTGCCAATGTCGGACATTTTGAGGAGGACTGAACCATGACCCATGAAGAAATTCTGTCCATGCTGGGCGACTATGTGGACTACCTGATCGCCAATTCCAGCGCCGAGGCACCGATGTGGAACATCGAGAAGGTGCGCAGCGGCAAGCCCAACAAGTGGAACTACATCGACGGCTGCATGATTACCGCCTGCCTGAGCCTGTACAAGACCACCGGTGACGAGAAGTATCTGGAGTTTTCCAAGGAGTTTATCGACTACTTTGTGCAGCCGGACGGCTCCATCAAGACCTACGACCCCAAGGAGTATAATCTGGACAACGTGAATCAGGGCAAGAACCTGTTCATCCTGTACGATATCTACGGGGACGAGAAGTACCGCAAGGCCATCGACACTATCCGCAGCCAGCTGTTCACCCAGCCCCGCACCAAGGAGGGCAACTTCTGGCACAAGGACATCTATCCGTGGCAGGTGTGGCTGGACGGCACCTATATGGCACAGCCCTTCTACATGGAGTACGAGACCCGCTACAACAAGATGCAGGGCTGCATCGACAGCTACAAGCAGTTCATGAACATCAAAAAGCACATGCGGGACGAAAAGACCGGCCTGTACTACCACGGCTACGACGAGAGCCGCCAGATGTACTGGGCAGACCCCGAGACCGGCTGCAGCCCCAACTTCTGGCTGCGCGCCATGGGCTGGTTCCTTGTGGCAATGGTGGATGTGCTGGAGCGCATGGACGAGCAGCTGTACAACGAGTATCGCGGCATCATGGCCATGCTCAAACAGGCTGTGGAGGACATGCACAAGTTCCAGGACGAGCAGACCGGGATGTTCTGGCAGGTCATCGACCACCCGGAGGCCGAGGGCAACTATCTGGAGACCAGCGGGCACCGCCCCTGTTTGCCTACGCAGTACTCAAAGGGCGTGCGTCTGGGCTATCTGCCCAAACGCATGGCTGCATGGGCGGAGAAGGCTTTCTACGGCACCTGCGACCGGTATCTGTCCAAGAACCCGGACGGCAGCTTGCAGCTGGACGGCATCTGCCTTGTGGCGGGTCTGGGCGGCAAGGATCACCGTGACGGTTCTCTGGCCTACTACTTCAGCGAGCCGGTGGTCTGCAACGATGCCAAGGGCGTAGGCCCGCTGGTGCTGGCTTATACCGAAATGATCGCCAGCAAGTAAAATTGATTCTGGCAGCAAAAACCCCGTACAGCGGTCCTCCGGTCGTCTGTACGGGGGTTTTTCTTGCTTGTTGCAAAAGGAGGATC
>VOFJ01001241.1_pt1 | contig 116197 bp, 122 predicted proteins | sample 5384081 | NCBI WGS metagenome assembly VOFJ01 (sample SAMN12384729, study PRJNA508395) | human gut metagenome | isolation source: healthy gut I | host: Homo sapiens
GCAATTCTTCAGATGATTCGCGACAGATCAGCGTTGACGGGCTCGGTGAGATCGTCGTGGTGCCGCCCACACGCCCCAATGGAACGCGCCGATAAACAGCAGATCGAGCACGATATTGGTAAGGGACGAAATGATCAGATAATAGAGCGGCCGCTTGCTGTCACCGAGGGCGTTCATGATGCTCTTGCACATATTGTACATGACGACGGCCAGAACGCCGATGAAGTAATACCGGAAATACGCGATTGCATCCGGCAGGACCTCCGGTGCGGTGCCCATCCAGCGCAGGAACGTCGGCGTCAGCCACACGCCCACCACCGTCAGAATCACGCCGCTGATCAGGCCCAGCATCACGTCCGTGTGGATGGCTCTGGACACGCGGTCATAGTCGCCTGCGCCAAAATATCGGGAGATGGTCACGCCTGCACCCATGGACAGGCCGGTAAAAAGCTGATGAGCAGGAAAATCAGCGGGCCGGACGCACTGACGGCCGCCAGCGCCCTCATCTCCCAGAAACCGGCCGACGATCAGCGCGTCCGCCGTATTGTAAAGCTGCTGGAACACCTGACTGAGGAATACCGGCACGGCAAACTGTACGATCAGCTTCCACGCGCTTCCCTTTGTCATATCCAGCGTATTTCCGCCCACAGCGCATCCTTCCCTTCACGTAAAAAATACCGCGTACACAGCGCGGTACATAAAGCATAACAGAAATAAGCAGAAAATGCAAACCAGTTTCTTCCGCGCATCAAATGCTGCCTCGCCATATTTTCTGATGGCATTGCACACTTCGCTGTTGTATAATAAAATTGCAAAACGCAGGGAGGTAACAGGATGTATTTCGCATACGGAGAACAGGCGCTTTCCTATCTGCGCAAAAAGGACAAGCGGCTCTGTGAGGTGATCGACCGCATCGGGCATATCGACCGCACGGTGGACCCGGACCTGTTTTCGTCCGTCGTGCACCACATCATCGGCCAGCAGATCTCAACGAAGGCAGGCAACGATCTGGCAGCGAGTGCAGGACGCGCTGGGCACGGTCAATGCCGAAGCCATTCTGGCCGCAGGCGTTCCGAGCCTGCAGGCGCTTGGCATGACGTTCCGCAAGGCGGCGTATATCACGGACTTTGCCGAACGGGTCCATACGGGTGCATTCGATCTGGACGCCGTGGCGCATATGAGTGATGAAGCTGCTATCCGGGCATTGAGCAGTCTGAAGGGCATCGGCGTCTGGACGGCGGAGATGATTTTGCTGTTCTGCCTGCAGCGCCCTGATATTTTCAGCTATGACGACCTTGCTATCCGGCGCGGGCTGCGCATGGTGTACCACCACCGGGAGATCGACCGCGACTTGTTTGAAAAATACCGCCGGCGGTTCTGCCCGTACTGCAGCGTGGCCAGTCTGTATCTCTGGGCCGTGTCAGGCGGGGCTATCCCGGAAATGAAGGATTACAAGCAAAAAAGCAAATAGAAGTGTACAATATGGTTTATACGACAGAATACGCGTCTCCGCTCGGCCCCATCACGCTGGCCTGCGACGGGGAGGCGATCATCGGTCTGTGGTTCAATGGACAGCGGTATTTCGGCAATATTCTGCCGGAGCAGACCGAAAAAAAAGAACACCCGCTGTTCGCGGACGCGAAGCGCTGGCTGGATGTGTACTTCTCCGGACGTGAGCCGGACTTCCTTCCTCCGCTGCGCTATGACTCCACGCCGTTCCGCAGGCTGATCTGCGAGATCATGCTGACGATCCCGTATGGAAAAACCATGACCTACGGCCAGATCGCCGCCGAGGCCGCGAAGCGGCTGGGCGCAGAGAAGATGTCCGCGCAGGCGGTCGGCGGCGCGGTCGGGCACAACCCGATCTCGCTCATGATCCCGTGCCACCGCGTCGTGGGCACAAGCGGCAGTCTCACCGGCTATGGCGGCGGCATCGCGCGGAAGGTCAGGCTGCTGGAATTGGAGCACGCCGATATGCGCGGCCTGTTTGTACCGAAAACGGGAACCGCACTTTAAGAACGGAGGGAATCACATGATCGTTTCAACCGCAATTCAAAAAATGATCGAATTCTACAAGGGCAACCGCCATGACGTCAACCATTTTCTCAAGGTCTGGGCCATGGCAAAGACCATCGGAGAGCTGGAGGGGCTGGACAGACACACGCAGGAGGTGCTGGAGCTTGCCGCGGTGATCCACGACATCGCCTGCCCGCTGTGCCGGGAGAAATACGGCGACACCGACGGCAAGCATCAGGAGCTGGAAAGCCCGGCGCTGGTAGAGGCGTTTTTCACAGAGCTGCCCGCTGCGCGACCTGACGTGGACCGCATTTCGTGGCTGGCCGCACACCACCATACCTATACGGACATCGGCGGCATCGACCACCAGATCCTGCTGGAGGCAGACTATCTCGTCAACGCGGACGAGCAGGGCCATTCACGCTCCGCCATCGAGAATTTCCGCCGGCGCGTGTTCCGCACCGCCTCGGGCACTCACCTGCTGGACAGCATTTATCTGCAGGGCTGAGGCCGCCGAACCGGCTGTGAAAATTGGAGATATGTTGAAAAAATCCGCCTCACGGCGGATTTTTTCTTGTGGAGCCGGACGGCCCCGGTCATCTTTTTGTCAGCCTCCGGCAGACGGCCTTGACTGCGCCGATGCAGGCGCAGACCCCTCCAGCGACCAGTACGGATGTGAGAAGCTCCATTCGGACGCCTCCTTTTCAGTAACCGCGGCTCAGCCGCTCCATCATCTGCGGCACAGCGTCCGGCAGCTGCGCAAGCACCGCGCAGGCCGCGCTGCGCGCGTCCTCTTCGTTCAGTCCCAGCGTCTGCTGCATCCTTCCGCGCAGGAGCGAACAGCAGGCCGCATAGCGCTCCGCCTGCATCCGGCCCTCCGGCGTCAAGAACACCGTGCCGTATTTCTTCTTTTCCGCAAGTCCCGCCGCGCACAGATTTTCGATCATCGAGTGCACGCTCGGCTTCGTCACGCGCAGCTGCTCCGCGATGTCCATGCACCGCGCGCCTGCGTCCTTCTGGCAGAGCTCCAGCAGCGTCAGCAGATATTTGATCGCAGACGGCGTCAGGGGTTTCTGTGCATCCGCCATACCGCAGCCCTCCCGATTACCCGATTTGGTTAGTCTCCTCTAACCAAACGTCAGTTTAACATATTTAACTTGTTTCGTCAAGTATTTTCTGCATATCCTTTCATGCAGACAGGCGATGCTGCCGCTTTTCTTCAGCAGGCTTTTCTGATATACTGACGCTATCTCGATCTGCAAAAGAGGATTGTCTATGAACACCACTGCAAAGGAGCTTGCGCTGGGCGGAATGTTCACGGCGCTGGGCGTCGTGCTGCTGTGTCTGGGCGGCGTTGTCCCGCTGGCACTGTACGCCTGTCCGATCCTGGCCTCGGCTGTGCTGCTGCCGGTGCGGGAGCGCTGCCGGAAGCAGGTCGCGTGGAGCTGCTACGCGGCCATCGCCCTTCTGGGCACGCTGCTCGGCCCGGACAAGGAGGCGTCCATGCTGTTCGTCTTTCTTGGCTACTATCCGCTCGTCAAGCCGAAGCTTGACGCCATCCACAGCCGCGCGCTGCGCCTGAGCACAAAGCTGCTGCTGGCTGTTTTCGCCGTGGGCGTGGATTATCTGTTTCTGCTGTTCGTCCTGCGCCTCGACGCAGTCACGCAGGAGCTTGCCGGGACGGCTCCCGCGATTCTTTGGGCGACATGCGCGCTGGGACTGGCGCTGTTTCTCCTGTACGATCTGACGCTGTCCCGTCTGACAGTTCTGTACCGGCGCAGACGGCGGTAACGCCAACGCTTACCACGCGGTGCATGGCAGGGGGGAGGCTTGGGTACGGTCGATTTTGTTCGTTTTCAGCGTAAATTTTGGATGGTTCTGTATGCCGCAGCAAGCGCGTTATTCAATCTCAATATTTTTCACGCCATGCGCCAGAATGAGGTTGATCAGCTCGTTTCTGGAGCGGTTGCTTTCCGCGGCAAGCCGGTCAAGTTCCGCCAGCGTATCCTCGCGGATGCGAACTGTAATGATACGGTTTCCATCGTCTCCGCGCTTCTTGATAATTAAAGGATCGTTCTTCATTGCACAGTACCTCTCAATCTGTATTAAATTATAGATTGACAAGTAGATTCGATATATATTACAATAAGATATCAAATTGTATTATATGCATGAGAGGTGTGCCATATGCACAGCAACGACTACGAAGCAGCCTTCGGGCGGTTTTTGGAGCAAACAGAATATGACGAAGCGGAGGACGCGCTGTTTTCGCTGGTGCGGGCGGCGTTTCAGGCCGGGTGGTTGGCTGCGGGCGGCGAGGAAAGCGCGGCTGTGCGGATGTTTGAGGTGCTGCGGGCAGAGGACTTCCGGAAAAAATCATAGAAAAAACTCCCCTGCTTTGCAGCAGAGGAGTTTTTGATCGGAGAAATTACGCCTTGCCGGCGCAGCCGAGGACGTCGACGAGCTTGTGGCGGACGAGCTCCTTGATGTTGGCGCGTGCGGGCTTGAGATACTCGCGCGGGTCGAACTTGTCGGGATGCTCGTTGAAGAACTGACGGATGGTGCCAGTCATGGCCAGACGCAGGTCGGAGTCGATGTTGATCTTGCAGACGGAGAGCTTTGCAGCCTCACGCAGCTGATCCTCGGGAACGCCGATGGCGTTGGGCATCTTGCCGCCGTTGTCGTTGATCATCTTGACATAGTCCTGCGGGACGGAGGACGAGCCGTGCAGCACGATCGGGAAGCCGGGCAGACGCTTGGAGACTTCCTTCAGAACGTCGAAGCGGAGGGGAGGCGGGACGAGAATGCCCTGCTCGTTGCGGGTGCACTGCTCGGGCTTGAACTTGTATGCGCCGTGGCTGGTGCCGATGGCGATGGCCAGAGAGTCGCAGCCGGTCTTGGAGACGAACTCTTCGACCTCTTCCGGACGGGTGTAGGAAGCCTCGTGTGCGGCGACCTTCACTTCGTCCTCGATGCCGGCCAGCGTGCCGAGCTCGGCTTCGACGACGACACCGTGGTCATGTGCGTACTCAACGACCTTCTTGGTGATCTCGATGTTCTCAGCGAACGGCTTGGAGGAGGCGTCGATCATAACGGAGGTGAAGCCGCCGTCGATGCAGGCCTTGCAGGTTTCGAAGTCGGGGCCGTGGTCCAGATGCAGAACGATGGGGATATCGGGGCAGCAAATTACGGCAGCCTCGACCAGCTTGACCAGATAGTTGTGGTTCGCGTAGGCGCGGGCGCCCTTGGAAACCTGGAGGATAACGGGAGCGTGCTCTTCCTGGCAGGCCTCAGTGATGCCCTGAACGATTTCCATGTTGTTGACGTTGAAAGCACCGATGGCGTAGCCGCCGTCATAAGCTTTCTTGAACATTTCGGTAGAAGTAACCAGAGGCATAATGACATCTCCTTAGTTTATTCATATTCCACGAAGAATTCTAGCAAATTTCAGTTATTTTTGCAATAGACGAATTTACAATTTCCGCGTGATGTGATATATTTTGTTTTGTTCAACATACTCTAATACGTATATGGAGGTAATTATTATGTCTGAAGCTTTGAAGGGCGCTCTGATCATCGGCCAGTCCGGCGGACCGTCCTCTGTCATCAACTCCAGCGCCTACGGCTGCATCCGCACCGCGCTCGACGCAGACTGCATCACAAAGGTCTACGGCGCGTACCACGGCATCAAGGGCGTTCTGAACGACGAGCTGCTGTGCATGGACGAGGAAGACCGTGCCGAGCTTGACCGTCTTCCCTACACCCCGTCCTCCGCGCTCGGCTCCTGCCGCTACAAGATCAAGGACCCGGACGAGGACGACACCGATTACAAGCGCATTCTTGAGATCTTCAAGAAGTACGATGTCCGCTATTTCTGCTACAACGGCGGCAACGACTCCATGGACACCTGCAACAAGATCTCCAAGTATATGAAGAAGGTTGGCTACGAGTGCCGCGTCATGGGCGTTCCCAAGACCATCGACAACGACCTGTTCGGCACCGACCACTGCCCCGGCTACGCTTCCGCCGCCAAGTATATCGCCACGTCCATCATGGAAGTCTCCCGCGACGCGCACGTCTATGACACCGGCATGATCACCATCATCGAGTGCATGGGCCGTCACGCAGGCTGGCTGACCGCCGCTGCCGCGCTCGCCAACGAGGCAGAGCCCTGCTGCGACTTCATCTACCTGCCCGAGGTCGACTTCGACATGGACAAGTTCGTCGCCGACGTCTCCAAGCGCTACGAGGAAAAGAAGAACTGCATCGTCGCCGTCTCCGAGGGCGTGCACTATGCCGACGGCCGCTTCGTCTCCGAGGCGAAGACCGCCGCGACCGACGGCTTCGGCCATGCCCAGCTGGGCGGTCTGGCTGCAACGCTGGCCGGCATCATGAAGGAGCGCACCGGCGCGAAGGTCCGCGGCATCGAGCTGAGTCTGCTGCAGCGCTGCGCGGCGCACTGCGCCTCCGGCACCGACATTGAAGAAGCGTTCATGTCCGGCAAGACTGCTGTCGAGCAGATGGTCGCCGGTCAGACGGACAAGATGGTCGGCTTCGAGTGCGACCGCACGAACGGCTACACCTGCAAGGCCAAGCTGTTCGACCTGTCCGACGTCGCCAACTTCGAGAAGAAGTTCCCGGCCGAGTGGATCACGCCGGAGGGCAACAACGTGACGGAAGACTTCATCAAGTACGCCATGCCGCTGATCCAGGGCGAGACGAAGCTCGAAAAGGAAAACGGCCTGCCCCGCTTCGCAAGACTGAAGAAGGTCTTCGCAAAATAAGCAAGCAAACCCACACGCCGCCGCGCCCCATCCGGAGCGCGGCGGCTTTCTGCGCCTGCTTCCTGTTTCTTAAGAAATATTTATTGTTTTTCGATAAATTTTCATTGACAAACGATTTTCTCTGTGGTAGCCTATAGCCACAGGAAGGGAGTGTGCTTCATATGAACTGGTCAAAGGATCGCTCCATCGCGCTCTCGCGCGGGTGCGTGGTGCTGTTCATGATTCTGCTGGCGGCGCTCGATATCGGATGCTATTGGGCAGTCCGGTGGTTTATCGGGCTGCGCTTCATGCCTTGGCAGTCCGGTGTTCTGATGATGGTTACGATCTATCTTTGCAGCGGCTTCGGCTGGGTGCTGCTCGTAAGGCTCTGGCAGCTGCTGGACAATATCCGCCTGCAGCTCGTCTTCGACCTGCGGAATGTAAAGCTCCTGCGGCAGGTCAGCTGGTGCTGCGTCGGGGCGGGAGCTGTGTGCCTCGTCAGCTGCCTGTATTACCTGCCGTTCATCGCGGTCGCCATCGCGGCAGGCTTCATGGCGCTGCTCGTGCGCATCGTCAAGAATATTTTCCAGCAGGCCATCGACATGAAGGCCGAGCTTGACCTCACGATCTAGGAGGGCGCGGCATGGAAATTCTCGTAAATCTGGACGTGATGATGGCGAGCGCAAAATTTCCGCCGGAGAGCTGGCCGAGCGCGTCGGCATCACGCCCGCGAATCTGTCCATTCTCAAAAACAACAAGGCCAAGGCCATCCGCTTTTCCACGCTCATGGCCCTGTGCCATGAACTCCGCTGCCAGCCGGGCGACCTGCTGGAATTTGTGGACGATCAACAGGAGGTTCCCGATGGAAGACCATAAAATCAACGAATTCCCCCGCCCGCCGGAAGCATCCGATTGGGCGCAGGACGCGCTCGTGCCGAAAAAGCCGCCGTTTTCCGCAAACCAGAGAGAGCAGCTGCTGGCGTTCGGACTGTATGTGCTGGCATATCTCTATCTGGGCTATCAATGGTGGGCACTGCCGCTGTTCACCGCCGGATTTATCGCGGCGGCGGAGTATCTGTTCCGGGAGCAGAAGCGTTCCTGGGAAAGCTGGGTCTGGCTTGGCTGCGTGCTGCTTGTGACCGGCTGCATCGCCTGGCGCGGGCTGCACCCGTACCAGTACGATTCGCGCTATCCCGAGCTTGTCAACCATGAATATATCCTTTCGGAAAAACTGCTGCTGTTCATCCTGCATATCTTCGCCGTCTATTGGCTCATGAGCCGTTCCGGGCGGCTGACCGGCGGCGAAAGCGGCCATCTGCTGCCGCTCGACGCGCTGTATGCGTTTGTGATCATCCCATTCAAAAATTTCTTCCTGCGCATCCGCTGCGTGCTGTTCGCGCTGAAGCCCAAAAAGGAGCGGAAGGTCAACGCCGGAGCCGTCGCAGCCGCCGTGCTGGCCGCATTCGTCGTGCTGGTGCTGCTCGTCATGGCCATGACGCAGCTGTCCGCGGCAGACGACACGTTCAGCAGCCTTTTGGAGGGCCTGCGCGACGCGCTGACACTCGATCTCGATCAAGTGTGGTTCTATCGCTTTCTCCTCAGTCTTCCCGTCGGAGCCTATGTCTTCGGCCTGCTCGCGGGCCTTGGCCGCGAAACGCCCGAGACGATGCGCGGACGCGGCACGTCCGCAGAAACCGCTCTGCCAAAGCTGCGCGTCGTGCCGGAGGCCGTCTGGCTCGCAGCGCTGGGCGTGTTCAGCGCGCTCTATCTCGCGTTTTTCTTCGTGCAGGGCCGTTATCTGTTCGGCGCGTTCACGCGGACGCTCCCGGAGAGCTTCACGGTCGCGGAGTACGCCCGCCAGGGCTTCTTCGAGCTCTGCCGCGTCATGGCGATCAACTTCACCCTCTTCTGGCTCGTCTCGCGCACCGCCCGGCGGGAAAGCCGTCCCGTGCGCTGGATGACGGCGGCGCTTCTGATCGAGAGTATGCTCTTCGCCGTCGTCGCCCTGTCCAAGCTCGTGCTCTATATCGACTGCTTCGGCTTCACGCCCAAGCGCCTGCAAAGCACCTGGCTCGTGTGCGTTCTCCTGTTCGGCAGCGCCTGCGCGCTTTATACCCACCTGACGGGCAAAAAGTCCATGCGCGTCTGGATGATCTTCGGCGCCGTCACGCTTTCCTGCTGTGCATCTGGTAAATTGTCGGGTATCCGCGGATTTTGTACGCAAAAAATCCGCGGATACCCCCTTGACAGCACCGACTGCCTGTGCTATTATAATAAAGCTCTTTAGAAAGCACTATATCGCGGGATAGAGCAGTTCGGTAGCTCGTCGGGCTCATAACCCTTAGAGTTAGCGTCCAGCTTTCAGGAGCAAAAAGTCAACATCGCGGGATAGAGCAGTTCGGTAGCTCGTCGGGCTCATAACCCGGAGGTCGGGGGTTCAAATCCCTCTCCCGCAACCATAAATCGCCGTGTTTCGTGAAAAACGCGGCGGTTTCTCTATCGTTTTGTTCGGATTTCTCCGTTTTGCTCATTTGCAATTCATGCTCCCCGTGGAGTCTTTGCTCTTGCTTGCTGGACATAGTTTCCATATCAAAGCATTCCGAAAGTTCTGATTGGAATGTTGCCGTTTGACAGCTTTACGCGCTATTTGCAATAAAGTATGCAATAGCGCGTTTTTTCGTTTCATGCCGTGTGCTTTCGGCGCTGCGGAAAGGTCGGCAAAACAACATCTGCAAACTTGGCGCGAGGGGCAGCACCATTTAATCTCGGCGCTGCATCCATCTGATCCATGTTAAGATAATCGCTCATCATGCCGATGGCCTCGCGCTCGATATCTTCGTTTTTGTGAAGATATTTGCGCGTTGTTTCAATCGACGAATGTCCCAGAATTCCCTGCACGATGTTGAGCGGCACCTTGTCTTCCACCAGCCGCGTCGCCAGCGTGTGCCGCAGCGCGTGGGGATTGACCTTGCGAATCTCGCAGCGTTTGGAAACCGCGGCCAGCCGGATCTCAAAGCTCTTGGGATCGAGATGCGTCCCGGCCTTGGACGGGAACAGCAGCCCGTCCGGGTTCGGCCATGTGGAATTTGCCAGCGTGAACAGATGCCGGATCAGAAGCTCGCACAGGCCGTCAGAGATCGCGATCTCGCGGTTCGACGTGCTTGTCTTCGGTGTATTCTGGACGATAAGGTGTGTTTTCTTCTTCGGATCGTAATTCAAAATCTCAATGTTTGGATTCTCTGGAGAAACAGCCGCTGTTGGAACACGGATCAGATTTTTCGTGACCGAAAGCGTTTGCTTCTCCAAATCCAGATCAGAAATTTTCAGTGCCAGCACCTCGCCGACGCGGAATCCGACGAACAGGGTCGTCAGAATCGCGACGCGCTGCGTTTCCCGCATGACCTCCTCGATGAAGACCTGCATTTCCGACGGACTCAGGACACGCATCTCCGGCGTAATAACTTCCGGCCTTGTCGTGTCAACCGTGGGATTACACGGCAGGTGGTATTTCCTCATGGCATACGCGAAAAAGTCTTTCAGCAGCATATGCTGGTTCTGAATGGTCTTTGCGGACAGGCCGCCTTTCCGCCCATCCAAACGACCGCCGTTTTTCTGCTTTCTTTGATAATAGTCCTGTATGGTGTCCTGCGTGATCTGGTAGAGCGGCAGGTTTCCAAAGGCTTCCGCGAAATGAATCCGATAGGTATCCAGATAGCTTGCATAGGTAGACGGCTTTCTGGCAGGCGGCGATTTGTAAAGCTCAAGCCATTTGAGGAAGGCTTCTGAGAACAGTATTTCCGCCTCAATGGGGTGGCCGAGCTTGGCCCGGAGTTCTTCGAGACGAGCGGATTCCGCCGCCTGTGCTTCCTCCTCCGCCTTGATACGTGCCTGTTCTTCTTCCCATTGTGCGCGGCGCTCTTTGCAGATCGTCTTGGTACGGCCCTTGAACGCTTTGCGGTATGGACTGCCATCCTCTTTTCGGCCGTATGTAACCTGATAGACCCATGATTTATCCTTTTGCTGATAGAAGCTGCCTTCTCCGTTGGAACGACGTGCCATGCTATCAACCTCCAATTTCTTTGTAATATTTGGAGATTTGACGTTAATTCATAATCGTATGCGAGGACTTCATCCACTCATAAAACGGTTCCTTTGGAACGCGAAAAGAATTGCCGATGCGAATGACCGGAAATGACTTGCTGTGGATCAGATTGTACGCAGCGTTGATGCTGATGTTCAGGATCTGCTTGATATCCCGTACCGTCAGGGTTTCGTTTTCACGCTTTTCCATTGTGGGAATCCTCCTCATACGAAGTAAAATATGAACTTTTCAAGGTGCAGAAGCTGACTCGTATCGCTATTGTACGACAGCTCTGCGGGCAATGCAATGCCGCCGCGGGTATCGCGGCGGCATTATTTTGAAAGATGTTTCTCTTTTCGTCTTCCTACCGCCGAAGAATACCGTCAGCGAAAGCGTACAGATTTGCGAGTTCCTCCACGGCCTGTTGTCTGAGCCGCTGCACGGTTCTGGGCGTCGAGCCCATGCCGTCCGCAATTTCGCCCCAGGACTGCTGCTCGAAGTAATACCTACGGATCACGTCCTGCTGCCGCCCGTCCAGAAACCCTATGTAATGCGAAAGCCGATCCTGCTCATGGCAGAGATCGGCGTATTTGGAGATCAGTTCTTCGACGCTTTCTCCATTGAGCTGCGCGGCAGCGCGCTGATAAGACATTGCAATTTCAGGAACGCTTTTGGGATAGGCATTCGTACCGGCATTGTCTGCGTCCCGCTTTTGAAACGTCATGACCTCAATCATTTCCGTCGGCGTAACATGGCTGGCATACTGTATTTCGTACTGAAGCAGTTCTATCTGCCGCATCATTTTCTGATAGTTTTCCAGCCGATCCAGCACTTCGTTCAGGTATTTGTTGTCCATTTGTTATCCCTCCTAAACCAAAATGCTGCCCGCCGGGTATGCGGCAGCATACAAAAAACAGATGCTGCAGCCAAGCACTGCAACATCTGTTTTCTATTTTTCTATTGTAAGGATAACACAGATACCTGCGACAAATCAAGTGCCGAGCGTGCGCGATTTTAGGCGATTGTGCGACAGAAGTGCGACATTAAATGCGGAATGCCTGCGTAGAATTCCGCCAACGATTATACATAAAGCACACTCGACGCAGCGCGAAGCGTTTCAATGTAAGTGCCGTTGCTATCGTATACGTCCACAACGAATGTAACTTTGTAATAATATCCGGATTCCACGTAGCGATTTTTGATAATTGAAAATGCGCTGGTTGCTCCGTTATATCCGGGGCCGTTATAATCCCAAGACTTATCAATAGACCAGTATTTTTGGTCAGAACTCTTGCACAAAGCCAGGGATGCATCTATTGTACCGCTTCGATATTTGGAATATAAGGAAATTGTGCCTTTGCATTCAGCATAGTTCGAGCTTGAAACCACCAAAGACGCAGAACACAGAGAAGATGTATCATATCGCAGAGGGGAATAATCAGCGGCTCCAGCCATAGCAAAAAAGCTGGGAATGACAAGGCAAAAAACAAGCACTAACGCAATACTTCTTAACGTTCTTTTTTTTTTCATTTTAAACTCCATTTCTGAGATGATTTTTACTCTTACGTGTGAATAATACGCTCTGCCACACACTTTGCAGTACATCAAGAGAGATATTCTCGCCATAAACAACAAACATCAAATTTGACGTGTCCTCTAACCAGAAAATTTGATAAAAACTGTCTTTATGAACGATCGATATTCCTTGACCATTCAGATTCTCTTCACGCACCTCGGCATCTTCCGTGTCAATTGTAACTGAAGATACGCCGTTTTCACTAATGTAATATATTGCCACCTCAAATTCCTCGTTATGGCTGCTTTGGAAGTGATAAATACATGATGCTTCGCTTTCTTCGCCAGTAGTGAGGATAAATTCTGCAGGAACAGCATCCAATACGCGTGCCTTATTATCTTCAATAGGTACTTCTATTTTTTGTTTTTCCCCACAGATAATTCATAAGATGTTCCAACATCAAAGGCCTCAATAAGATAATTAAGCGTTTTTACCCGAACTCTTTCCGATGCAGCAAAGACACCAACAAACATAAAAAGCGGTATCAGTATCCACAAAGCAACTCGATTCAGTGTTCGCAGCGTTTTCTTTGCAGCTTTTTGAATCTGGGCTTTTCGATAACTCTTTTCAATCGTATGCAGGCAGCGCTTGTTCAAACTTTCGGGAATGGCTGCGTTCGGATCTGCAAGAAGCTCCTCATTTTTCTGCATCAGCTCTTTGCCATTTGCCTCCGCCACTCTGTTCATAAGCAGCGCGAAAAAGGCATCTTCGTATTGCTCATACAGTCGCTCATCTTCATTCATGATTTTTACCTCCTTCCCGGAGCTTTTCTACAAATGCACGTCTGGCCCGGGTCAATTTCATTCTAACGCTGGAAGGCTTACAACCGAGCATTTGTGCAAGTTCTGCGTCCGATAGATCCATCAGATATTTTCCGTACAACAACTGCTTCTCTTCTTCCCTCATTTCCTGAAAGGCGGTCAGCAGCTCTTCCTGTTTTTCCTTTTCCAAGTACCTTACCTCGGCTCCAGGGATATGAGTCTGCGGAAAATCTTCCGTTAAGTCATCCAAGGGGATGCAGCGAGCAGCTTCCTTTTGATCTCGTTTTATTGTGTTGATCGCGGTATTGCGAACCGCTGCTGCAATATAGTTTATTTGTGCATAAGGTGGTAACCGCTGAAGCGTTGCTTCATTCTTCAGCAAGGAGAGTACTGCTGTCTGTACGATATCCTCCCGCTGCACCGAAACCTCTGAGTATTTTCCTGCGATATAATACATGAGGCGTTCGTGTTTAAGATATATGTCTTCCATGAAGCATGGTTTCTCTTTTTTCTTGCTCATGTTTGGTTCTCCTGAACATTCATATACTAAGACACGGAACGTGCCGTTTTGCAACAAAAAATTTTGCAGGTATATTGCCACATCAAGTCAGCGTCTTTGCGACATTAGTTTTACTATAATAAAATGAATTTTTCAATACAATACTATTGCGAATCTAATATTTCGCACATTTTAATTTTAGAATAAGTATAATGTCAAAAACTGCGAAAGAAGGTGTGAGCTTTTGACGAAATTTGGTGAAATATTGGTGCAGCTTCGTCAAGAGAAGCATCTTTCGCAAGCCGAACTGGGACATATCATCTATGTTTCCGGCGGAACGATTTCGAATTATGAAAAAGGCATTCACTATCCGGATGTTGAAAAGCTGGTCAGGCTGGCAGACTACTTTAACGTTTCTATCGATTATCTTCTGGGACGATCCACCTCGAAGCTCTCGCCCGATGTGTTTGCGCAGACAGTTTCGGATGACACAACCGTTGGTGATGTCGTTCAGTCCCTTCAGCGCTTGTCTCCGGCCAGAAAGCGAGCTGCCTGCACGATGATTGCGGATATGGAAGTGGCGTCTATGATCCATATTGCAGGAAAGAGGGAACGAACTTGATTCCGTTTTGCATTCTTGTAATCGAAGACGATGACGACCGCGAATTTATGGCTGCGCTGTTTATCCAATATCAACGGCTTCTTTACAAAGAAATCAACGATATTCTGAAAAATCCATGGAATACGGAAGATGTCCTGCAGGCCACATTGGTCAAGCTGATCGATAAGATCCCGGAACTCCGAAACAAGGAACAGCCGCAGCTGATCGGATATATCAGCGTGACCGCGCGAAATACGGCCTATAACTTCTTGCGCTCACAAAAGAAAATCGCTCCCTTCTCTTTTGAGGAATATATGCAGCAATCCGAGCCAATCGCCGAGCATCGGCAAATGGAAGACCTCCTGATCTCAAAAGAGGAGATCGAGGAATTGGTGCGGCGCTGGCCGCAGCTTGATGCCAAAAGCAAGTATCTGTTAGAAGGAAAATACATACGCGGCAAAAGCGATGAGGTCATGGCCGAGGAACTGTCCATAAAACCCGCCAGTGTCCGAATGGCACTGACGCGGGCAAGACAATGTGCATATCAGCTTCTTACGAAAGAACTAACCCCGAGCCGTTCCTGATGGAATGGTCCGGGGTTTGTTGCATTTTCTTTGTTTTCGTGTCCATTATTAGCGTACGGTGCTGGTGGATGAATAATAACTGAGAAGAAGCGCATTTACATTTTAGCATGGGTTTGCCCCTTTACTCTCAAAAGAGTAAAGGGTGGCGTCCATGCTAAAAGATACGATTGCGGCAGCGCAGCAAAATGACGAGGAATCACTTTTAGCGTTAATTGAAAAATTCAAACCGCTGTTGAAAAAGTACGCCTATAAACTGCATTATGAAGATTCTTTCTTTGATTTGCAGCTGGATTTCATTCAAATCGTTACAACACTAAACTTAGAAGCACAAACAAAAGAGAGCGAAGGCGCACTCGTGAATTATATCTGCAATTCAGTACGGCACGCATATTGCAAACGATTGAAGTACATACTGACCGCTCTGTATCGACTACGGAAATTGATTCTCTTACAAATGCACAGGTCGCCGAAGCACTGTCGGCATCAACCAGTTGCGAGACGTCTGATTTGTTGTTTGACGCAGAAAAAGTCCTGACAGAAAAAGAACGTAAAATTATTGCGCTTGTTTATGAGTATCAGCTTTCTTCTGCCGAAATTGCAAGGAAGCTGCACACGACAAGGCAAAATGTGAATCAATGCAAGAAACGTGCGGAACTGAAACTTCGTGCGTACTATGAAAAATGAGATAGCAATTACAGCTACAGACAAAGGACCTGTAGCTGTAATTGTTTATGCAGATTTTTTGCTTTTCAGCCCGGCCAAGTACTCCTTGAATTTTCTCGGCAGCGGCAATCCGAAATGGTTTACATTTTCGAAAATGCTGATGACTTCATTTGCGTAATAGAACAGGATCGTGATGGAAGAAAACTTCTCCCTGCTATCCAAAATCCATGTGTCAACGATATAGCTGAGCGTTACAAAGCATACGATCAACACTTTTGCTGCGATACCTTTCGTGCCGATTTTGCTGGAGATTTTCTGCTCGCTTACTGCCAGACAGACACCGGTAATGTAGTCAATTATGATTAGGACAAACAAAGCGTAGACAGTGGTCCGGCAGTGCACCGATTGTACGGAGAATAGGAATGCTGATTTTGGTTGTCATTTTTTGCTTTCCGGTTGTTTGTTTTTTCTGTTGCATTTTGATAATACAATTGTCTTTATAAAATATAGCTGTATGCACAAAGTGGAGAGAGGTAGCGATAAAAATTGTTTTAAGCAAATTGTTCATAATTGAACAACTTAAAAGAATGTGCAGGCTGTTTCCAGCCTGCACAAACCGGCGATTTAAGCATTACGGATGATACACAGAGATAACGGCTGCCGAACTCGATACAACTCCATACGGATCATAGAAGCAGACACCGCCGCAACGCGGGTACTTAGTAGTATCATCGCCATAATAGTACGTAGACGGATAGTTAGTCGTTTGTTCAAATGTCTGTTCGCCTTCCTCACTACAATATCCAAAGGGATTCGTTTGGGCAACCTTTCCAGTATATACACACACATGAACATGTTTAAAATAGTAGAATTCCTGACCATGTCCGGAACCACCGACTGCCCCAAGATTTGTACTGGTAGAAACAGAATCACCAATGGAAACATCGACAGAGGCAAGATGGCAGTAGGTTGAGTAGAACTGCACGCCATTTACAGTGTGCGATACGCACACTGCACGACCGCTTGCAGGCTCCGTAGAGCGTTCGATTGCAACGACAGTACCACTAAATAGAGGTCGTGCATTGTCGATATTGCAAAGATCATAGCCTAAGTGTCCCTTGTGGTTTGTCGTTGTATCATTGAATCCCTGAGAAACAGTTGCATTACCCATCGGATATGCAGATGGAATAACCTCGTACTGTTTGTAAGTTACGTAGTTATCAATCGTTGGGGTAGGCATCTGCTTGGCCAGTTTTTCTGCCAATACCCATGCCCGTTTCTTCATTCCACCGGAAATCGAGTATTCAATAAAAGCATAGCCGTTTTCCTTCTGATCAAGAAAAGAAACTGCTTCGCCATAATCAACAGAACCTGCTTCGGGGTAGGAACTATCACTGGGGCCAGCGTAGGTACGTACGTCTCGTCTCTGCACATATCGGGTTGCAAGGGAGGGAACGAAGTCACTCACTGTACCGGAAATCGCACTGACGGCCGCAGCGCGAATATACATTCGCTTCTTTTTCGAGCCAGCAGGGTATTCAATGTAGTAAAAAGAATTTTCCTTCCAAAACACAGTTACAGTGTCATTGGGACCAGCGTAGCTGTTGTTAGAGGGGGGTAGGTGGAAGGATTCGGTCCAAAATAGACCGGGGTCTGCGAGACAACTTTACCTGTAATAATTGCCATAATAATTCTCCTTTATAGGTTATATTGCTTGCAAGCATTTAATAAAGAGGTGTGTAACTGTGAAAATGTAAACAGAAATTTTGCCTTTGATTGATTTTTTATGAAGTACAATAAAATTGATACATAATTCATTTGGAGGGAAAATATGCAAAAACACAGAAAGATGATCATTCTCGCGCTGCTGCTGGCGATGGTTCTGACAGGCTGTTCGCACGCAAAGCGGCAGGAGGTGTCTAATACATCCAACTCACCCGCGCAGGAAGAAGCGCCTATCGTTTTGGAAACTGTACCAGAACTGTCTGATGCATCTGAGAGTACGCTGGAAGCAGTGGGGGAGGATGCCGCGCATGAAGCGGAAACAACCGGTGACGAGCCTTCTCAGCCGGAAACGGAAGCATCCATCGACAATCCCTTTGAAACGGAACACGTTCCCGTGCTTCGCACACTGGAAAATGGCGAGACGATAGAGCTCTTGGAAACGAAAGCCTTCGGTGCGCTCACTGCCCGCTATTATGCCTGCGCGTCGGGAACCATCGAGAACGGCGCATGGACAGAATGCCTTGAAATAGCCACGCCGCCAGAAGCTGTGGAGGCGTCCGTGCCAGAAGGTCTTAGCTTCGAGCCTTTTTCTGCCTGCGCGAACAGCGGCGGAACGCAAATCCTGCTTTGCGATTACGACCCGGAGACTGGTCTTCCTCCGGTTTATTATCTTTACGAAGACGGCAAGCTAGACGAACTAAATCTGAACGACGGTGCGCCGGTCAACCCGGAGTGTATCCGCTGGTACAGTGATTGGGAACTAGTCTATGATATAGAAACCGCAGACGGTCATTTGACGACGTACCTCTATGACACAGTGTTTGGGACGGAGACGGCGGCGCTGACCGATTATCTGCCTTATCCGTTTGAAGCGTCGGACGGCGTGGGAACGGAGCGTTGGATTTTGTGCGGTGACCATCGCGGACTGCGCCTGACGCTGGGCGGCGGCGTGTCTGTGCGGCTGCTTCCGGATGGACAGGATACGCCCATTGAGGGGCTGAAGCTTCCGCTTGACCGCTCGTTTTCCTGTGTGTATCTGCCGTCTATACTGGCAGTTTATTACGAACAAAATAAAGATGGCGCAATTGAGGTCTTCGGCTTTATCGACTGCCGCGGAGATGGTCATTTTCTGAACCGCGCACTGCTGGACGGCATGTATGATCTCACGCCGCAGATTCCGGATCCCCGCACGCTTGTTCTGCCCGTGAAGGATAATGTTGGAAACGAAGGCCTCTGCGTATATCAGTATTTTACGCCCTGACAGAAAGAAAAACCTATGAATAAGTAAGTTCTATCACTGTTTCTGGTGCTGCTTCTGACTGCGTTCGCATCTGGATGCACACAAGAAACGCATCGTAGCGAAATTACCCTGCCAGAGCAAGAAAAACCTCCGGTTGCGGAAAAAACGATAACCGAACCGGCAAAAGAATCGATAGCGCCGAAATATCTCAATCTGACGGCGCAGGCGCTCTATGAGGGGCCTCTGGACACGGACTGCCCAGAGGTGCAGATGGAACAGATTGCAGCGTGGCCAGACGAGTACCCATGCTATCCGGACAAGGTTGCGGATGCGTCCTGCGAGTATGCCATAAACTAATGTAAAAAACGTGCAGAACAAAAGCTCCGAAATTACTTCGAAGACTATGTCGCAGCGGTAGCACTTTCAGATTCCTCTAGGTTGCCGTTACGTTTTTCCTCGGATACACCCTTATATCGAATTTGAAAACTAAAAACTCTATTATGCAAATGGCGGCTACAAGTCAACACGACTTAGTAACCGCCACTTTTTTATGTGTTTCTTTTGTTTTTTAAATTTTCCAAAAAGTCACGAAGCTTTCGCGGAAGAGGTAATCCAAACCGGTTCGCGTTTTCAAAGATACTTATAATCTCATTTGCACAGTAGAAAAAGATTGTAATTGAAGAAAACTTCTCACTGCTGTGTAAAATCCATGTATCGACGATATAGCTAAGTGCTACCATGCAAACAATCAGCACCTTTGATGCAATGCCTTTTGCGCCAATTTTGCTGGATGTGGTTTTCTCTTTTAATGCTAAACATACCCCTGTAATATAATCAATGACGATTAGGACTAGCAAGACATAAAATGTGTCCGGAATGCTGTTGTAAGCAGTGTAAAAGAAGTGATTCATTTGATTATCTTCCTGTTGCATTTTATATTTTAGATTGTTATATAAATGAACTGCAATTGCAGTTCCTGACGATGCCGCCATTCTCTAATGCAAGAATTATATTATATTTGTTTTAAGTCTTTCAAAAAATCTTCGCAAGCTGCGGCAGAAACACATAGGCTTCATTCCCGTTTGGTATCTTGAGTCGCAGCAGAAAGGAATGGTTATTTTATGAAAAAAATTCGCCTGGTTAAATGCGTTTTCCTATTGTTTATTCTCTGTGCCTGTACAACGCAACCGGCAATGCAGCCGGAATCAAAAAATCCAATTACCGAAATACCGGAACAGGCGGAAAGCCAGTCAACTGCATTGGAGCCCGGAAATTCTGAATCAAGGGAACAGGCAGAAGTGCAGGATTCACAGTCAGAGAATCCTGCGCAGGCAGCCTTTACCGGTGGGATCACCCTCTATGCAGACAGCCGCACGGCCTACGTCAACAGCGAACCGGTTGAAATGCCCGCCGCGCCGTTTGTGGAAAACGGGAATTTCTATATCCCGCTGCAATTCGTCGCGAAGACGATGGGATGGTCGTATCAGGAACAGAGCGGAACCGTAGCGCTTGCATCGTCTTCGCACCAGACCACGCTCACGGTCGGAACACGGACGATCCGCGTAGACGATGATGAGGCCACGGTCAACAGCTATGACTGGCAATTCCCGGAGGAAGGTGCGGAAAGCGACCCCTATGTACCGCTAATCCGGGACGAGATCGTGTTTATCCCTCTTGATTTTCTCGAAACCCGGACGGACAGGGATATTCTCTCAAAGCTCAGCTTCCGGACGCAGTGGTTCCCCGAGGGCGGTACGCCATCCTCAGCGCGGACGGAAAAGAGGAGGGATTTTGCGGCTTCTATCTCTGGGATCACTATGATGATCTTCCGGAAGCGCAGCGCGCCGGGATGGAGGAGTTGGGCACCGTCGGCTTTTCGCGGGATGCATACGACGTTGTGGAATATGGGGCGAATGGGCTGTTTGTCCATGTGCTGCGGCTGCGGGACGGCTGTGAGGATATGGATCGGCTTGACGGCGTGATTTCCTCCGTCTATACCACGAATCCGGACATTCCGACGCTCCGCGGCCTTCGCGTGGGCGAGGAGATTTCCCGCATTTACACAACATATGATGAGAGTTTTTTTATGGAGCTTCTTTGTCTCACTGAGGGCGATGTCATTACGCAGATCCGTTTCCGGTGCGCCTACTATGACGACGACGAACGCATTCGGGTACAGCCGACGTGCCTACATATGGATGCCGAAACTGCGGCAGGGCAGGATGGTCTGCTCCCATTTGAATGAGAGCAGACCGCGACCGCAAAAATCTTACACAAGGTATGCTGCAATACCTGCATAAATCAGATTGCCAGATGCAGACGTTACTTTACCGGATGCACCATAGCCATCCTTAATTCGCATCTGAACAGAACCATTTCCGTCCAAATTGACCGCGTAATCACACCCCAGCAGCTTCATAAGGTTGGCCATCTCGTGAAGCGAGGCATAGCTGTCAGTGCAAACCATAATGTAGACACCATCAGAACCAGCCTTATGCCCAAAGCAGCAACGCTTCGCGGTCTCATCTGCAGTAGCAGAACTGACAACACTTGTATCCCAACGAGTCGCGCTCTGGTCACCATTCGTGTTGTAGATCAACTTGTGATTGTCGGTGCCAGTCTCATTATCATAAACGTTTTCATCCGTTGTACATTTGCCATCAAACACGATAGCATGTGCACCTGCAATGATACAATCGCACGCATTAATTGCATTCTGCATTTTGTTTTGACTTGAAAACCAGCGGATTGTTGCTGTTCCATCTGATTTTACACAGAAGGCAGGACTGTATTTCGGCACTGCATAGGTATATGAAATTGCCGGTGCTTGGTGGTCGTTATACACAGATGCACTAATGTAAAGACACCCTTTCTCCCCTTCATAGTTAATGCCAATGGGCCCTCCAGAAAAAACATTGCCGTTAATTTTTGCAATGACTCTCACCGGCTTTGCGACTTCATCATTAGGATTCATGTTGGCAAGATCAACACGCGCAGTTGGGCTGATCATCGGTACAATTCGCTGGCTAGATCTGCCGAGCGTTGTAAAAACATGAATACCCGTGAGAGTTTTTCCTTCCGGCGTATAATAGGTGCCCTTTTTGTACTGCCCATTGATAATCCCGGCAGTAAATATGTTTCTATTTGCCATAATTTTTCTCCTTATTTTTTTGCTTGCAAGCTATTATGAAAAGAGCAGTTTCATCTCAAAATGTAAACACTCGACTGATGCTCTTTATACGGGTTGCAGAAAGTTTTGTAAGCAGTCTAAAAAGGACTCATTATATTCCTCCGGTTGCGTTTTAAGATTTAGATTGTCATATGTTAAACAAAAGAACAATTGTTGCAAGAAATACAAATGATTAACCACATAACCATACAATATTGTTTGTGGAGGACGACTATGAAAAAGCTATATCTGATTGTACTTGTTTTTCAACTTCTGATACTGTGTTCCTGTTCGAAGCCATTACCGCAAGGCGCATCTGTACAGGGACAGGACATACTGGAAGCGGCTAACCTGGAAGCAGAGAAAAGCACGGTAGGATTGGATTCCAACGAGCCAGATCTCTCTGTCTCGGAAAGCGTGATACCAGAAAGAACGGAACAGCAAGCAGATGCCGTAAATCAGAGCGTTCCGTCGGATGAGGAAATCGTTGACGCCACCGCAGATTGTGAGACTGCCCTCGCAGAGGAAAATAACGGAAATGCACCCGAGGTGCCCGCTGTGACTGAGACCGAAATGCGCTTACACCAGGCTGTGATGCAGGTATATACCGGACAGCCAGAAGTGGACAACGATGCTCTTGCGGCAATAGCGCACTATCTTGAAGTGCATCCATCCGTTGGTGAATTGTATCTCCCGTTCGATGATTTCGGGATTTCGATCTATGCACTGGATGGGACCGGCAACTCTCAATATGTTCTGTTCCGCAAAAAAGCGTTTACAGTGTTTTATATGCAGTATTCACCCGAGAATGGCATTTGTGCAATTGACGGTGCCACACTGCAAGAAGATGCCGTCTGTACGCCAGAAATCAATTCGCTGGTCGATGATGCACAGACCGGTGCTTCCTACGAATTTATCTACTATGATTTATGCAGTACAGATGTCGAAAAGGCTGCCTTTACGGACTATATCAACACGGCACAAACTGCAATTAAAGCGTATTTCACAGCAAATTGGGGGAAATTTACTTGGAACCACGCAGAATCGTTGCGGGCAGCGATTAGCGTTGCGGTTGATTATTCTATAATCTTCCAAATTTATGATGGTGATACATATGTTGCAGAATTCAGATATCTTCCAGGCATGAGTATCGTTGAAGTTGGCCAATAAAGTGCAATTTTTTCCGCATAGTAAAATTACCGCATACATCTATAAAAAACCGGTTGCCCAAACGTGGGCAACCGGTGCAGGAAAGAATACTATGCGCTGGGGGTGTCGTTAACAAATAACCCCACCATTTGTCGCGATTACTTGTGCAGGATCGAAGAAACGGTAATTATTATAGTCAATATAGCCAAGACCATAATCGTTGAAATACGTAAGTTCGTCGTTTACCTTGTAGTAGCCATACTGATCATTGTTTATCTCACCAGTATAGACGCCGAGATGGAGATGCGGACCAGTAACATTCCCGGAGGCACCATACACGTGAATTGGAGTACCGCATGTTACACGATCTCCAACACTCAAATTCGGGCTGGAATCCATGTGCGCATAAAAAGAGAAGAACGGTTTTCCGCCGATATTGTGCTGCAAGACGATCGTATACCCGTTTGAACGCAAACATGAAGAGCTTTTTGCAACAACAACACCGTCAGCAAGTGCGTAGAAGCTAGTATTACTAGAGCGTACAAGATCAAGGCCAAGATGTCCCGGATGATCAGCGGTGCCATTCCACGGGCTTGTGACGGTCCAGCCATTTGCTGTGTAATTATAGAATGTGCTCCCAGAAGAGGCTGGCTCCGTTGTCATATCACCAGCTGAATACCATGCGCGCTTTTTGTTCGAGGTGCTGCCTACGCTGTATTCAATGAGGGCGTAGTCGTTATACTTATAGCCCGTATATGCAACAAGTTCTCCCGCATCTACCGACCCAGCCGATACATAACCAGAACTACCCGGGCCAGTATAGGTCGTTCCGCCGTCTCTAATGTATCGATCGCCACTGTTATTGTCATTGTAAATGAGTGGGGATTCGTTCGCGTGGTTTACAGCTGTCTCAGGCACATATCCGCATTTTTTATTTGCTGTACCAGATACAGAATACCGGATATAGCACCAAGCTCCCTCCGTCCAAAGAAAATCGACGGATTCATTTGCCGAAACGCGGCCCACCGACGGGTAGCCGGAGTAAGCCGGGCCATAATAGACTGTCTGCGCGGATTTCATTCTTGCCATAGTTAATTTCTCCTTTACGTTTGTTTTGCTTGCAAGCTATTATAGAAAGAGCATACTAAGCTTGAAATGTAAATATCACAAACTATGCTTCGGTGCTTTATAAACAGCAGCCCCGGCTCGGTATTCCGAGTCGGGGCTGCCATATATCCATCAAAAATCCATGACAAGCCGCTTTGCGAAATCGCAGGCCGGTTGCCCGCACGGACAGCTCCTGCGACAGGAGACGCAGCGTTTCAAATTCATCGTCGAGGCCGTCGAGCTCCCGGCGGAGAATTTCTTCATAGTGCTGCTTTTTCTGCTCCAGCGTGGCAATCTTGTTGATCCACCGCTCCATAACAGCGGGGCTGCGGCTGCCGCTTTGGATAAGATAGTCGGCCTTTTCCTGATACAGCGCGATCTCCTTTTTGACCGCGGAATAAAATTCCTCCGTCATTTTGTCGCGCTGCTTCGCGTCGTCAATGATGTAAAAGCTGTTGACGCTGAGCACATTATCGTTCTGATTCTTTGCACTGAGCTGCTTAATGAATGTCTCGAATGTATCGACCTTGCAAAAGTGACAAGACCATGGCCAAGGAATTATCCATAAAGCCTGCTAGTGTCCGAATGGCGCTGACGCGGGCAAGACAATGTGCATATCAGCTTCTTACGAGAGAGCAAACCCCGAGTCGTTCCTGATGAACGGTTCGGGGGTTGTTGCATTTGGTCGGCTTGTGTCTGATATTTTGGGGATGAATTGTCTCTGAGCGCAGAATGGTCTGCATTGTCTACCTGCACAGAAAAACAGGTTTTTCTTGTATAAACTGACAAATTGACTTCATCTGAAAAACGTGCTACTCTGGCATTAGGCAAACGGTTGCACGAATAAATCTGTTGTATTCAGTTTCATTTTATCGTCGAAAGCAAATGTGCTCAATATTTCATTGCTTTTATCGCTGTTTCAACGCGAAATTTCAAGAAATATCGGTAAACCGTTTGCGCGGAGGTGCAGGATGGCAGCAACGATCAAGGATGTGGCGCGGCTGGCGGGTGTTTCGCCGTCGACGGTTTCGCGCGTGCTCAATCAGAAGGGCGTCATTTCGGACGAGACGAAGCAGAAGATCGCGTCCGCGATGGAGCAGCTCAAATACGTTCCCAACGACATTGCGCGCAGCTTTGCCAACGGCTCGGCGCACGCGATCTCGCTGGTCATCGATATCTCGGACGGCACGGCCTACGCCAACAATTTCTTCAACAACACCGTCTTCGGCATCGAGACTGCCGCGCACCAGAACGACTATAACCTCATCATCACGAACGGCGCGGCGGCGTTCGGCGGCATTTCCTCCGTTGAGCGGCTGATTGCCGGGAAGAAGGTCGACGGCGTGGTGCTGCCGATCTCGCTCGTGACGGACGAGCTGCTGCGCAGGATCGAGGACTTGAGCGTGCCGTGCGTGATCCTCGGCCGCTCGGAGGAGGTCGGCGCGGAGGCCAACTGGGTCGATATCAACAACGTGCAGGCCGGCCGCAGGGCCGTCAGGCTCCTGCTGGAGCGCGGATATAAAAAGATCGCCTTCCTTTCGGACGGCGATGGGGAGGTTTTCAATCAGGATCGCATCGCGGGCTACCGCCGCGAGCTTGCCGCGAATCATCTGTCCGTCCCGGACGGCTTCATTCTCCACGGTCTGCCGACGGTCGGGAGCGGCATGGACTGCGTCCGCGCGCTCTTGCAGGGCGATGACGCGCCCGACGCCGTCATTTGCAGCGACGACCGGCTGGCGCTCGGTGCGCTGCGGGCCGCGCATCAGTTGGGGCTGCGGGTACCGGAGCAGTTCGGCATCATCAGCTGCGACAACACGCCGCTGACGGAGCTGGCTGAGACGCCCATCACGAGCGTGGATGTTGACACGTTCGCGCTCGGCGTGCAGGCGGCGCAGATCCTGATCGAGCAGATCGAAGACCCGCAGACCAGCCTGCGGCAGATCCTGCTGTCGACGAAGCTCATCGAGCGTGCCTCGACGATGCGGGAAACACGAGAAGAAACGGAGGCGATCCACATTTGAATCAGGCGGCCATCATCCACCGGCCCACCTCGGACTACATCTACCCAAGCTCGCGCAACACGCTGGAGCTCCAGCTCATCACGGCGCGGGCAGATGCGGACGAGGTCGAGCTCTGGTACTGGATGCGCTATGAGACGGATCCGGCGAAGATCCGGCGGCAGCGGCTGCACGTGTCCTTACAGGACGCGCTGCACGACTACTACCGCACGACGGTCTGCACCGGCCAGATCGCGGCGTACACCCGGTACTGCTTCCACCTGAAAGCCGGGACGGACGAGCTGTGGCTCGGCGCAAACGGCTTACAGGAAACGGAGCCACACATGAACGGGAACTTCTTCGAATTCCTCTGGCCGAACCCGACGGACGGCTTTCCGCGCCCGCGTGGCGAAGCCGGCAGGTGTACTATCAGATCTTCCCGGAGCGGTTCAAGAACGGAGATTCCTCCCGCACCCCGCCGGGCGCAGAAGCTTGGGGCTCTGCACCGACGCGGGAGAATTTCATGGGCGGTGATCTGGCGGGCATTGCGCAGCAGCTCGACTACATCCAGTCGCTCGGCGCGACGTGCCTGTATCTGACGCCGATCTTCCGCGCGCCGTCGAACCACAAGTACGACACAGCCGATTATTTCGAGATCGACCCGGCCTTCGGCACGAAGGACGATCTGCGGCGGCTGGTCGACGGTGTCCACGCGCGCGGGATGCGCATCCTCCTCGACGGCGTGTTCAACCACTGCGGCTACTGGTGGGACAAATTTCAGGACGTTGTCAAAAACGGCGAAGCGTCGCCGTATTGCAGCTGGTTCTTTATCCACAGCTATCCCGTCGACGCGCAGCGGCAGAATTACGACTGCGTCGGGCATTACAAATGGATGCCGAAGCTGAACCTTGCAAACCCGGACGCACGGGACTATTTCCTCTCCGTTGGCCGGTACTGGTTGGAGGAATTCGGCATCGACGGCTGGCGGCTGGATGTGGCGGACGAGCTGCCGACCGCGTTTCTGGAAGCCTTCGCCGCGGCGATGCGTGCGTATAAGCCCGACTGCATCCTGCTGGGCGAAACATGGGGCGACGCCGGGCGGCTCGTAAGCGCGAACCGGCTCGACAGCGCGATGAATTACCTCTTCCGCGACGCGGCGGTCGCGTGGCTGGCAAAGGACGAGCTTTCCGCGTCGGAATTCGGCTGCCGTCTCAACCGGGCGCTGGCCCTGTACCCCGGCGAAACGAACCTTCGGATGTACAACCTGCTGGACAGCCACGACACGGCGCGTTTCCTCTATGAAGCGGGCGGCGACAAGGCAAGGCTTCGGCTGGCCGCAGCACTGCAAATGACGTTCCCCGGCTCCCCGGCGATCTTCTACGGCGACGAGGTCGGGCTGAGCGGCCCGAACGACCCCGGCTGCCGCATGGCGATGCAGTGGGATGAGGAACAGCAGGACAAGCGGCTGCTGCGCTGGTACCGGCGGCTCATCCAGCTGCGGCTCGCATCCGATTCTCTGACAGACGGCGATTTCCATACCGTACTGGCCGACGACGCGGCGAACGTATACGCCTTTTCGCGCGCCGTGCCCGGCGAGCAGACGCTCGTCGTCCTGCACGCAGGCGCGGCACACTGGCGCGGGCAGCTCCCGATCCCGGACTGGGCACGGGAATTTGCCGCATGGACGCTCTGCTGCCAGACGGGCGGCATGACAGAGGATGACCCGTTCCACCCCACGATCCTGACGGACGATCCGGGACGCTTTGAAGCGGAGCTTCCCGCAAGATCCGTTAAGATAATCCGATTCATCAACAAAAAATTAAAGGAGAAGGTGCAATCATGAAACAGACAAGTATCAAAAAAATGCTGGCGCTCTTCCTGATCGCAGCAGTGATGTTAGCGGCATTCACTGCATGCGCCGAAAAAGCGCCAGACACTGCCCAATCCCAGCAGCCCGCAAGCGACGCGGCCGTTCCCGCCGATGACAAGGCGGCAGAAACGTCCACAGCCACGCCCGAAGAACCCGTTACGATCAACTTCTGGCATCACTACAGCGCGCAGTCCGCAGAGAATGAGACTCTGATGAATGTGCTGATCCCCAAATTCGAGGAAGAAAACCCCGGCTATAAGGTCAACGCCGTCTCGCACGAGTGGGCCGACCTGCACGACAAGATCCTTGTCAGCGCAAGCTCGAACACCCTGCCCGATGTGGCGCGTCTGGACATCGCATGGGTTCCGGAGTTCCAGAAAATGAACATCCTTGTCCCGCTGGATCAGCAGATGGGTGATTTTAATGATGTGGCAGGCCAGCTTCTTCCCAGCGCCATGAGCACCGCCGTGGTCAAGGGCAGCTATTACGCGCTGGCGCTCAACACGAACACGAAGATCCTGTTCTACAACGCCGACGCGCTCGCGGAGGCCGGGATCGAAGTGCCCAAGACGATGGATGAGATGTTCGCCGCGATCCACGCCCTGTCCGGTACGAATGCAAACGGCCAGCAGGTCTGGGGTCTGAACGAGCCCGCGCTTGCAGGCTGGAACGTCCTGCCCTATATCTGGAGCAACGGCGGCAACATCACGGACGACGCCTGCACCACGGCCACAGGCTATGTCAACAGCCCCGAGACAGTCGCAGCCGTGCAGAAGCTGGTCGACCTGTATGCGAACGGCGAATTCACCGGCTTTAACAGCGGCGATATCCCCATGACCGACGGCTTTGGCACCGGCCGGTACATGATGCTGCTCGAAGGCCCGTGGAAGACCGCGGAGCTGGCCGGCGCATATCCCGACTTCAACTACGGCACGAGTGAGGTTCCCGCCGGTTCCGCCGGTTCGATCTCCGTGCTGGGCGGCGAAGACATCGCCATGTTCAACACCGCCAACAAAGAAGGCGCGTGGAAGTTCATGAAGTTCATGACCAGCGAATACGCGCAGGAGGAGATGGCCAAGTGCGGCCAGATCCCCGTCAACATGACGGCGCTGGACAGCCAGACCGTAAAGGATGCGTCGTTTGCGCCGTTCCTGGAGGCCATCACGACGGCAAAGGCCCGTCCGACTGTCGCCTCGTGGTCCGAGATCGACAACGCGCTGACCGTCGCCATGACCGACATGATCGTCAACGGCGCAGACGTGCAGCAGACGCTCGACCAGCTGGCTGTGACGATCGACGGATTGCTTGCCGAATAAACACAGTATATCAGACAGACGAACCAAACGCAACTTTTCAAAGCAGGCTTCGGCCTGCTTTGAAAATCTGAAAAAGGGATCTGCTCTATGGAACTGAAATCAAAACGCGACCGTCTTCAGGTCGGCCTTCTGCTGCTTCCGGGGCTTCTGGTCTTCGCATTGTTCACGATCTACCCCATCATCAAGCTCCTGTACATGAGCTTTCTGCAATGGGATCTCGGCTCGATGCTGCACCAGAAGTTCATCGGGCTGCAAAACTATATCGACGTGCTCGACGAGACGTTCCGGATCGCATTTGCAAATACGCTGCTCTACACGCTCGTGACCGTGCCGGGGCAGATGATCCTGGGTCTCTTGGCCGCAGTGCTCATCAATGCCATCCCGCGCTTCCGCGTCACGTTCCGCGTGATCTATTACATCCCGGTCATCACCTCGTGGGTCATCGTCTCGCTCATCTTCCGGTACATTTTCAACACCGAGGGGATGCTCAACTATGTGCTCACGAACGTGCTGCACCTGACGGCGTCCAACATCCGCTGGCTTGACAGCCGCTGGGGCGGTCTGACGGTGGCGATGATGCTCGGCATCTGGAAGGGCGTCGGATGGAATCTGGTCGTATTTCTGGCCGCGCTGCAAAGCGTCCCGCAGGAGTTGTATGAATCGGCCGGGATCGATGGCTGCGGCGCGTTCCAGAAGTTCTTCTATGTGACGCTGCCCAGCATCAAGCCCACGATCCTCTTCGCGCTCGTCATGCTGACCATCGGCGGCTTCAACGTCTTTACGTCCATCAAGATGATCACCGGCGGCAAGCCGATGCACCAGACGGAGACGGTTCTCACGTGGATGTATTACAAGGCGTTCAACACCGGCTCGTTCGGCTACGCGGCCGCGCTGTCGTTCGTCGTCGCCGTGACGCTCATCTTCCTCGCCGTTCTGCAATTCAGGGCCATGAAGCAGAAGGACGCAGCCAATTCATAGGAGGGACTGCCATGCATACACTAAAAAAACGGGAGCTCCCGTCCAACATTCTGCGGTATGTGCTCCTGCTGCTCGGCGGTGCGGTGTCGGTCATGCCGATGATCTATATGATCAGCACGTCCTTAAAGCCGAACGGTGCGCTCTATGAGTTCCCGCCGAAGTTCTTCCCCGCGCTGGACACGATCACAATTGAAAACTACGTGTACATCTTCAGTCAGGAAAAGTTCTACATCAACTTCCTCAACAGCGTGATCGTCGCCATGCTGACCGTCGTGATCGCGGCCTTCGTCTCGTCGGCGCTGGCATTCTGCCTCGCGCGCTTCCGCTTCCCCGGCAGAAAGGCGCTCTTCGCGCTCGTCATCGGCACGATGATCATCCCCGGCACGACGCTCATCATCACGCAGTATCAGCTCGCCTCGTTCTTCAAGCTCACGAACAAACTGCTGGGGCTGGTGCCGTTCTATGTGGCGTGGGTCATTCCGTTTTCTACGTTCATGATTAAAGGCTACATCGAGAGCATTCCAAGGGAGTTTGACGAGGCCGTCTACATGGACGGCGGCAGCGTATTCACTGTGTTTTTCAAGGTCATCTGCCCACTGGCAAGCCCGGCCATCGCGTCCGTCAGCATTTTCAACTTCCTGACGGCGTGGGAGGAGTTCCCGTGGGCGCTGACCGTCCTGAACGACACGCAGAAGCGCACGCTGCCAATCGCCATCTCAGGCTTTTTCGGCCAGCACCAGTTCACACAGTGGGGTTACGTCTTTGCCATGTCCGTGGCGAGTCTGCTGCCCGTGCTCATCATCTTCATCTGCTGCCAGAAATATTTCGTTTCCGGTTTGCAGACCGGCGGCATCAAAGGATAACAAATTCCATTCAGATCACGTAAAGAGGCATTTTCGTGTTAACGACAAAGAAAACGTTCCAAACGAAGTTCCTCTCCACACTTCTGATTCTTGCACTTGTTTCAACTATGATCCTCGCGCCGACAACCCTGGCTGCTGGCTTTGGAGGTTCTTCAATCACAACCGCCGTTGCCGATTCCGGTGCGAGAAACTTCACACCGACTGAAGCGGCAAACGATACCGAAATTCAGGCGATGACGGACAACAGCTCCGTCCTGAATGAAAGCGACATTATCTACATGATTCTAACGGACCGTTTCTATGATGCAGACCCGACAAATAACGGTACGCTGAATCAGGAGTATCGCCCCGGACAGCTCAAATACACACAGGGCGGTGACTGGAAGGGTATCACGCAGAAGCTGGACTACATTAAAAATCTGGGTGTAACGGCGATCTGGATCTCGCCGCCTTCTCAGAATGAACTTCTGAGCAGAGACGGCGAAGAATCCGGTTATCACGGTTATTTCACGCACGATTACAATTCTGCTGATCCTCACTTCGGCACGAAGCAGGATTTGATCGATCTTGTTTCCGCAGCCCATAGCAAAGGACTCAAAGTAATTCTGGACGTTGTTCCGAATCATACGGCAGACTATTTTAACGGTGCAAGCTCCACCTATAGCTCGGCCAGCTATCAGCCGGCTGCCCCATTCAACAATCCTGACTGGTATCATCACTATGGTGATATTACAGACTGGAACAATGAATATCAGGTTTTGAATTACGACCTCGGAGGTCTGGATGATCTGAACCAGGATAATGCCGATGCCCGGCAGGCCATCAAGGATGCATATAAAAACTGGATCACCTTGACTGGCGCTGATGGCATCCGCGTCGATGCCGCACGTTCGATGCCGAAAAATTTTCTGCAGGAGTTTGAATCCTACGTCGGTGTTCCCTCTTTTGGCGAGATCTTCGTCGGTGATGTCGACTATGTGAGTGCATTCTCCAATTATGAATGGGGCGTGCTTGACTTCCCGCTTTTCTTCCAAGCCCGTGAAGTCTTTGCGCACGATGCCAGCTTTACAACCGTTAAAGCGATTTTTGATCAGGATTACAAATATGCAAACGTAAACCATCTCATTACGTTTATCGACAATCATGACCGTGATCGCTTCCTGTGCCTTGCCGACGATAACTATCAGAAGCTCAGACTGGCACTGACCTTTATCTTCACTGTCCGCGGTATCCCCGATGTATACTACGGAACTGAGCAGAACTGCTATGGCGGCGGTGTTCCCACGGAGTGGGCAGGTATCGCAAACAAAGAAAATCGCGAAGTCATGCCGAGCTTCTCGGAAGACGGAATCACTTACAAGTACATCCAGCGGCTTACTGAACTGCGGAAAACCTATTCTTGCCTGCAGACCGGTGTGCAGCGAGAAATGTGGTCGGAAGACAATATCTACGCCTACTCCCGCAGAGACGATACAACCGGACAGGAAGTAATTGTGATCTTCAATAACGGGACAAGCAATGAAACCCGTCAGATTCCGATCCGTGCAGAAAGCAGCCTTACAATTGGCACGACGCTTACCAACCTGCTGGACACTTCCGTGACTGCGCAGATCACAAGCGGCAGCGTAACGAGCAAAATGCTCAATATTACGCTGCCTGCGAAAACGGCCTATGTATTTACATCTGGCACGGTTGCAGAATACACGCCAATGGAGCGCACTGTCACAACGATTCGCGTCCATTATGACGTAGGCCTCGGAAACACCATGTATCTGCGCGGCGATGAATACCCGCTGAAGTGGGATCTCGGCCGCAGTATGCTGAATGTTTCGTCTGATTGCTGGGTTTATGAAACGGAACGCATTCCCGCTGGCGAGACATTCGAATTTAAGCCTCTGATTAACAACGAAACATGGTCCAGCGGCCTGAACTTTACCGGAACAGGCGACACCACAATCGATATTTATCCGACATTCTAAACATTCAGTTGCAACAACGGCGGGTGGCGCAGTTTGTACTGCCCACCCGCCATTTTCGTCGAAAGGAGCGTTTTATGAAACGATGCAGTGGTGTATTGCTGCCCATCTTCAGCTTGCCATCTCCATATGGCATTGGTACACTCGGTAAGGCCGCCTATGATTGGATCGATTTTCTGCATGAAGCGGGGCAGCAACTGTGGCAGGTATTGCCGATTGGTCCGACCAGCTTTGGCGACAGCCCATATCAGAGCTTTTCGGCATTTGCTGGAAATCCATACTTTATTGACCTCGAGCAGCTCTGCGAAGACGGACTGCTTCAAAAAGAAGACTGCGCGCCGCTGGCGGACCAAGCTGACAGTGCAGCAATCGATTACGCAAAGCAGTACCAATATCGGTATGCGATTTTGAAAAAAGCGTATTCTCGTTTTGACAACCCCAACGAAATCAGCCGTTTCCGCAAAGCACATAACTGGGTAGACGATTATGCCCTGTTCATGGCGCTCAAGGATAGCTATAACGGTCTCGCGTGGACGCAGTGGCCAAGCGCTATACGAAAGAGAGAACGCCATGCATTAGAGAAAGCCCGGCAGGAATTACAGTCCGAGGTTGATTTTTACGTGTTTCTTCAGTTGTTATTTTATACGCAATGGAAAAAACTTGCCGCTTATGCAAGAGCGCACAACGTAAAAATCATAGGCGATATCCCCATTTATGTTGCACTTGATTCTGCGGATGCATGGGCAAATCCGAAACTGTTTCTGCTTGATGAAGAAGACCGCCCGGTTTTAGTTGCCGGATGTCCGCCGGACGCCTTTACCGCAGACGGTCAGCTTTGGGGAAATCCATTGTATCGATGGGATCTGATGCAGGAGACTGGCTTCCAGTGGTGGAAGGAACGGCTGAGCGGTTCATTTGAGCTATACGATTGTCTCAGAATCGATCATTTTCGCGGGTTTGAAAGCTACTACGCGATTCCCTATGGTGATAAAACTGCTCGAAACGGAGCATGGCAGAAGGGGCCTGGGAAAGCGTTCGTTGATTCCATCAAGGAAGCCTTCCCGGACATTCCGATTATCGCAGAAGACCTTGGATATCTGACGCCTGAAGTTCGGGAGCTGCTGGAATACAGCGGTTTCCCCGGTATGAAGATCCTGCAGTTTGCCTTTGATGCACGTGAAAAGAGCGACTATATTCCGTTCAAATATCCTAAGAACTGTGTTGTGTATACCGGGACACACGATAATGATACAATCCTCGGCTGGCTGCGCAGCGCACCGCCCACATCTGTCCGGTATGCAAAATCCTATCTGCTGTGCGAAACAGCCGCTGATGAGACCTGTGTAGACTTTTTTGTTTCCGCAGCACTTTCCTGCGCGGCAGACTGGGCCATGATCCCCATACAGGATTGGCTCCGCCTTGGACATGAAGCACGGATCAATACACCGTCTACGCTCGGCGGCAATTGGGTCTGGCGGCTCAGGTCTGGCAGCTGCACAAAAGCGCTCGTCAAAGAAATGAAACGAAAAACGGAACTCTACGAACGAAATTCGGTCATTGAACCGTAAACAAGGAGGATATTTTATATGCAAACAGTTGATGAATCCACGATGGATGACGTTATAACAACGATCGATTTTGCAACGCTCTTTTCGCAAGAAGAGCTTAAGGCAAAACGTGCAGAAGAAAAAGGCAGAAGGAAGAAAAATAGGATTTTATCAGTTGAAAACTCACATTTTCTTATTTATCTTATATGTCTCTTGATTTCTATTGTTTTGATTGCAGCATATTTATTTTTACCGTGTGCTGAAACATCAAAATGGCTTGCTGTCCTGATGTCCCTTGGCGCGAGTGGATTTGGCGCAGCTCTTTTGGCTTTCTTTATTGACCGTTCTGATACAGACGCGCAGGACAAGGCTGCCGTAGATGCTTACAACAACAGTGTCGCATACATTTATGACACGTTGTGGACAGTATTTGGAAACCGCTCATATCAATATATGAAAAAAATAGATAAGAATAATGGCCAGCAGATTGCTGCCCAACAAAGTGCAGAAAAATTTATTAACCAGTTTAACCTTGCAATGAAAGCGATTGATTCTTTTAGGTTAAATTACGCTGCTGCAATGAGCGATGAGGTATCCAGCGATTACAGCCTTTTGAAAAGTCAATTGGTTCAATTCGCCGCAACATTAAGTCATCCTGTAAACGTCGATCATTTGATTGATGCCTTGGACGGAACACGCATCTGGCTTCGAAGGTGGTATTCCACCGAGAGACTCAAAAAGCATTTTCGCTTTATTTGATGCCGGCTACCAAAGCATCCACACTGCGCTGTGATCGAATTGTCTGACGATGCAAGCAAGAGGACGTGCCGCAAATTCTTTCCGCGGCACGTCCTTATTAAAAAATACAAGAAAATCCAGAACACAAAAAATCCACCCAACGCATTAAAAACGCGAAAGTTTTCGACAACATTTCCCACAAAATGTGATATAATTCATATACTACTATGGATGTGAGGGACAACTGTTTTGAAAGAAATAGATACGAAACAGAAGCTTATTCTTCAAAAAAATGTGATGACTATGTTCAGAGCGCAAATACTCTGTTTCATTTCATGCAGCGGCACGAATATCTTTCTGCGCTTTTGAAGCGGCGTGCGTTAGTTCCCCGTTACTGTCAGGAGAACATTGCATATCTCAATTTAGAAATAGGCGGCCATCCATTTGACGAGATTTATGTGCTCCAGAAATGCTTTTGTGATATTCCATTTCACAAACTCACAGAGGCTTTCGAGATAAGCAGCGACGAAGACGCTCTGCAAACTTTTGACACGGCCGATCGTCTTGCCTTTGAACGCTCGAATACGCATCCAGCATACTACGGCCGTTATGCCATCGCCCTGTCCAAGCAGTGGGGTGAATCACACGGTTTGCAGCCTGTCCAGTACGCGAACGGGATGTCCGATTTTACAAATTCACTTTCCGAGGTCATCAATTCAGCATACGAAGCAGATGACCTGCCAGACCTATATGTAAACGACATTTTACGGCGTTTGTCGTTTATAAAACCTCTCCGTGGACTCATGCGCAGGCGTTTTCGGGACACTTGGATCAATGTGCAGAAGAATTTCCACGATGAACGCGAGTGGAGGTTTGTTCCGCCGCAGAGCGCATTAGACGCGCTTCAGTTTGACAGTGTGATTGCAAACCCGACAAAGCTGCGCAAGATGGAGGGTTTGGCTGGGCTCAACAGATATCTTGAACGTGAAGCGGCGCGTCCTGCGTGGCTGGAGTTCTCATTCGACGATATTCGATATTTGATCGTCCCCACGATTCAGGCTCGAATCGAACTGATTAAAGAGATTCTGGCACTTCCTCCAGAAGGCTTTTCCACCAGCGAATCAGAGAACATCGGCAAAAGCGTGCTGCATCAGCAAAAATACTTGTACTGGACGAAATCAGAAAGGACTGGTAGCTATGGGCCGAAATAGACTGAAAGATATTTTCTCCACCAATCCTCCTCTTCCAGAAATCAAACTGCTCTTTCAGAATGCAGAAGCGGAGACACAGTTTGAGAAGGCAATGTATCTTGCATGGGATGAAGGGCATCCTGTAAACGTAGAAGGGGTAAACGGAATTATTGCCTATGATTCCAGTACTTCTCGAAAGATGCCGTTTCTATTTGAAGATAATCTCGAGGGCTTCATGGTTGGGCCAAGCAGCGAAACGCGGGCTTTCGATATTACCACGCCAAAAGGCAGGAAGAACGTCTCGTTGGGATGCTTCACCTCTCCGAAAAAAACAACTCTTCGGACGAGCAAGGATTCTATTATATTTCAGGAATTTACATTCAGCAGCACAGGCGAACGTACTTACAACGCAAAAATTCAGAAAGAACGTGCTCAGTCAGTCTCACAGCTAGCCGATAGCAGCTACTGCATAGCGATTGGCCTTTTGGAACATTTTATGCCAGACAAAGATGTCGAAAGCTCTGCGGATGCAGAACATCTGCTTGGCATAAAAAAAGCCTTGCGCTTCACATATCGTTTTTATATGCAGCTGTGTGCATTAGAAAAAGTCCTGCAAAGGGTCATTAAGCCAACTGACATTGAAGCAAGCATTGACGAGATGGCAAAAGTCAATGAACTGTATCTCCTTTTGGTACAAAAAATTCCGCTCCACTTCGATGGACAGATTAACGTCACAGAAAATAACAGCGTGAACCTTATCAGCAACCCCGGCGCAACGCTCGAAGTTGGGAAGGAAATTCTCATCACGTTCTACCGTGAGCAAGACGTTTCTTTCTGCGGCATATCTGTTCACTTATATTTCGTGAATATTCTAAAACACGCAATAATTAAAAAAATCATTGATGAGGGTGAACAGACGCGATTGATATACGGGGAAACGGACAGCAACCCCATGCAGTTGTTCTTTACCGCATTCCTTTCAGAGCAGGAAGCTGCCGAAGAACACGCAAATGCGAAGGATAAGGAGGCAGAATATACGAAAGCCCGTACGGCAGCGGATTACTTTCATATGATAGCTGACTCGTTCAATCCATAATCGCATGGAATGAACCTTGAGTATATCAATTTTCGGCCGACACAAGGTAAAGCAGAAATAATTTTCCGTCAAGTGTTGCATTTGGTCGGATAAATGGTCTTAGTATATGAATCCATTCTAAATCTTTCTTAAAGTGGCCACTTTATAAAGATAGGTAGTAGCTAATCATTTATATGGTCAAATAGAAAGGAGCCAAGCAAATGAAACACAAGAGAATGCTGACAGTTGTATTTTCGTTGATTCTTGCGCTAACACTATCGATCTGTAGCGTATTTGCCGACAATTTCTCGTCTCCGGAGCTCCCCTCCGATGAAGAACTCCTCACGCTTGTTGAGGACTCGGTTAACGCCTATAAAAAACAGTATATTATTCATTCGGTTGATATCGCAAACAAATGCATTCAGTCCACGTCTCAAAACGGATATACCGTAGACTTTACCGTCGCTCTTGATGTTGAACTGAACTATGATTCTGCACTTCAATTACCACATGTGCAGGGAATGCTTGCGTTGCTTGGAATTGATGCAAGTAGTACATCTACTGACGTGTTTTTGAATAAATTAGACACAGATACATTAGATGTTGCAATCAGTAAGATTGCTCAAGGCCAAATGTCTCTCTCAAATTCTGTTTCCGAGAAATCCGCAAAGATTGATGTGGAATCAGCAGAGCGGATTACTAACACTGTAAAAAGAAGAACTGGCCGATTTCATCTTAGAACTTGAGGACTTATATATTGGCCAGAGGGAGCAGATCAATTTAATTCTTAGAGCGACTTTTGATAGCAATGATTCCCCCGTTGGAGTCTCCGCCGTTGCATATGATGGGACTACATATAATATTCAAGAAATCGAGCCTGCCAGCAATGCAGAAATGAGAGCAAACGGGAAGAATCAACTCAATAAATTTGTATCGCTCGCTATTGCAAAAGAAAACACGAGTCCGAACGAAATCAACGCTCTAGCAAACTCCGAAGTCTATCATCGTGTTTCTGCTCGCGAATATGCGAACAAGTGGACTAGTAATCCTTCTGGCGGTGCATTCAAGAATATTTTAAAATGGAAAATTAGAGACAATCCTGATGCAACTGAGGAACCGTATTATCCGGCAAACAACGCAGACTGTGCCAACTATGTATCGCAAGCGATTCATGCAGGCGGGATCGATAAAACATCAAACGATGTGAACGACAAATATCATTGGTTTGCCAGTGAGTATGGCTGCTCTATTGCGTGGGAAAACTGCGAGAGCATGTATTTTTATTTTACTCATAACAATTATTGGACAGCGTCCGACTATGCCAATTGCAATGCAGGCGGGATCATCTTCTTAAAGGACACTTCGGGAACGAGATACCACGTTGTAATGTGTGTTCAGAATAATACAGTGACAAGACTGTATTCCGCACATACGCAAGATGCGTTAAAAGTTCCATACACAGGAAATCTTCGTTTGGTACATCATGCAACTCGCTCGAATACTGGGTTTTCACAAACTCCGACACGAACTAATTTCAAAAATGGAAATCCTCATATTTTCTATTTGAAAAATAGGAGAACGTATGAAAAAGCAATACCACCTTATTTGTATAGTCGCTTCACTTTTGTTCTGGTTGGTGGGGTGCTGTGCCATTCAAATCAAAGACGTCCCCGCCTCAATTTCCCAAGAGCCATTGGAGAACGAAGAAATTTCAAATAGCGAACAGGCCGAATCTTCTCTGGAAGCTGAAGACTCGACATCTGTTACAATTACAGAAAGCGGCGACTTTTCAGAGGCTGAGCAATTGGGCTTCACCGGTGCAAACATCGGGCAGGGCGGGCTGATGGCCGGAGACGGCGAGTGGGTCTATTACCGCAGCGAATCTGACTGGGGCCTTTACCGGGCGCGCACGGACGGCAGCGAGCAGACGCAGCTGCTGCCGCCGGAGGACTATGCGCCCAGCAGCATCAATGTACTGGGTGACTGGGTCTATTTTTCAAACTTCCGGGATGGGTTTTCTCTCTGGCGTGTGCGCACGGATGGAAGTGAAGCAGAAAAGCTCGTGGATGGTTATTGCTATACGTTCCTTGTAGCGGAAAGCGGCATTTATTTTGATTGCCGCGATGAGAACAACGTCATGCGAACCTTTCATGCGGAACTGGATGGCAGCGCACAAACGCTTCTGTACGAGAGCTGTGCGCCGACCACGTACTATGAGGGTAAGCTGTATCTGTATGATTTCAGAAGCGGAACGCTGTATGCATACAATACCGAAGCAAACGAGCGCGAGATCCTGTTTGAAGGCAAATACGATGCGGCATTTTTCAGCGCAGACGACACAGGCATATATTTCTGGGACGATATGTGCGATTACTGCCATCTTGACCCCGAAACGAAGGAGATCACTGTCCTGCATCAGGGCCCCATCGGCGATTATTTCAATTACTATGACGGCACGGTCTATTATGTCGCCTATGGCGGTGAGAATTACGACTATGATTGCTGCTACGCGATGGACGTGGAGACAGGCGAGCAGAAAGCGATCCTCTCGTTGTCGCCAGAGATGTACGACGCATTCGGTGATCCCATCGGCATCACGCAGGTCGACTACCGCAATGGAAATTATGACGCAGACAGCATCCCGACGAACGAAGAAGGTTGGCCGATGGCGCTTAACGAACTTGTCGACGGTCTGTTTGTTGTGAACGGACAGGTCTTTGCACGCGGACGGCTGGCGCGGACGGGCATGGCGGAGATATGGGTTTTCTGTGACGGTGCGAGCGGCGCAGTGTGGGGATAGAATGTAGTTCTTGCATGTCCCCAAAGTTATAAAGAATGGAGAAAACCGCTGGTTACCCAGCGGTTTTCTTTAATATCCTTTAAGCCGCTTTCCGAAATCGCAGGCCGTTTGCCCGCACGGACAGCTCCTGCGACAGAAGGCGCAGCGTTTCAAATTCGTCGTCGAGGCCGTCAAGCTCCCGGCGAAGAATTTCTTCATAGTGCTGTTTCTTCTGCTCCAGCGTGGCAATTTTGCCCACCCAGCGCTCCATAACGGCGGGGCTGCGGCTGCCGCTCTGGATGAGATAGTCGGCTTTCTCCTGATACAGCGCGATCTCCTTTTTGACCGCGGAATAAAATTCCTCCGTCATTTTGTCGCGCTGCTTCGCGTCGTCAATGATGTAAAAGCTGTTGACGCTGAGCCCATTGTCATTCTGGTTCATCGCGCTGAGCTGCTCAATGAACGTTTCAAACGTATCCACTTTGTCCATGTGCTGTCGAGGGATGAAATAGAGGTGCCCGGTCGAGCTGACCTTGGTGGCCTCCAGCATCCGCAGATAGCTGGATTATCCATAATTGCCTGTGCAATCCCCAAGCGTTGCTTCATACCCAGAGAATAGTGTTTTACTTTTTTTCGGCTATCTGGATCAAGACCCACTTTGTACATTGCACGTCGAATTTGATCCTTGTTTGGGGTATGCAATAATGCTGCAAGATAATATAGGTTTTCATATCCTGAGTAATTCGGTAAAAATCCGGGACGTTCTATTATTGCACCAATTTCTCCAGATAGGCAATTCTCCGAACGTAAAGGGATACCCTTGATATGAATTTCTCCTTCCGAGCAAGAAATAAGCCCGCATATGCACTTGAGAAATACTGTTTTTCCAGAACCATTTTCTCCCACAATACAATAGATGTTTCCCGTATGAAATTCTGCAGATATATGATCAAGAATTAACTGGTCTCCATATCTTTTACTAATGTTGTAGACAGCAATTAACACCCACAATTGCGCTCTCCTTTATCAGTTGGATTCTAACAAATAGATGGAAACTCTTGACTGAATATTACTGGCTGTCGCACTGACTGGCTGCTTTTTGTTTAAGAAAAGGCTTAACTCGGCTTTGATAATTTCATATACTCCTGTTGAAGACAGGTCAATTCCCTGAACTCGGTCAAGCTGTGCATAAAACGAGTCGGCATACTGATCATCATTCTGACTGAGTAAACCCCGGAGGACTGCAGCATTGACCGGAAATGAATCTCCATTGCGGGTGCTTTGCCGCAAATGCTGTCAGCCGCTTTTTGAGATCGGTGTTGTGGGTCTGCACCTCAATGATGCGGCTATGCTCGTCAAAATAGATCACGGTTGTCTTTTGCTTTTTGGTAAGCCCTGTTCTCATAAAACCTCCTGATTTTCATGAATTTTTCTCAGCTCTTGAATTGGAAAAGTGCTGCGATTTTTTGATGGAAACGCCCCAAACGATGCGGAGTATATTTCGCCTTGCCTTATCGGCTGATTTGCCACTTTTCCAGCTCTTGACTGTGTTTTCATGGTGTTCTGTTTGTGCGGCTTTTCAGCCATTCCACAAGCTCATTTTTCATCACCAATTTGCGCCCGCCGATCCGCAAGGTCGGAAAGTCCAGGCTGCTCAAAAGGTTGTATGCCCCCGCTTTGGAAATCTGCAACGCTTCGGCAAGCTGCTTTGCGTCCATCACATCGGGCATGGCTTCAAACGGTTCTTTGCTCATAAAATCTCCTTTCCCGCATGAAAAAGCAGCCACGATTTCTCGTGACTGCCTAATGTAAGCTGTTTATTGATATGGGTTAGAAAGAATAATTCCCTTGCCTTTGGCGTTTTCTTCTTCAACAACAAGCGGAGAGATAAACTTGCTTATGTCTGCAAAACTCATGTTATCTTTGAAACCTTTACTGCCATCAAGCCAAATACAATTCATCAACCTATCAAAAGTTGCTTCACAAGTTCTTCTTGGGCATCTCGCTAAAGTCGAATCAAAAAAGCTGGTATTATACGAGTAGTGATGTGTGTGGATGAACTCACTCCATGATTCTATGACAGCTTCTTCATCTCTAATATCAATCAACTCAATTTCTTCTAAATTTCTTTCGTTGACCGAGCCCCACGCTTTTTTCATCATCGCAACTGCTTCTGCATCACTTTTAGGTGCACTATATCCGAAAACAGTAACCATATATGCCTTTTCTAAAGCGTTGTTAAGTGTTTTCCATGCTTTGCTGATTGCGATGTCGCTGTTATAATCTTTCTTTTTAATTGGGAACAGTAGTTTTGTCGGAGCAAGTGGAATCCCGCATTTCGGACATATCATACCGACATTCCCCATAATATTGTTTTCTACGCAAAAACCTACGGCGACATTACCATGCAAAAAAGCAACCTGTGGAATATTACTTGTGTATTTCATGGCTCGCCCTATTGCTTGTACCAAGAATGGATCCCAGTTAAATGTCGCAATCAGATCTTTTGAGGTTAGACTCATAACCAAAAAATCATATATGGTAGGAGTGTCTGGGAGCTGATAGTCACTCATGTACTCCCAAATTATCTTCTCCAATTCTTCTTTGACCTCTTGGCATAGGGGGGTCAGCTTTACTGCGTTCATCGAGTTCCATATAAATATCTTCAAGATTATCAGAGGATGTACGGATGTCCACCTTGGAAATCACGCTTGATAACCCCAGTTTTTCAATAAACCCACTCATTGCAGAAATCTTCTTGTCATGCTTGTCCCCATTAGGGATTGCTGCACAGCTTGCACCCGCACCGAGAATCACAACATGAGGTCTGTTTTTCATATATCTTTCGTAATCTTCATACTCATTTTTCATTCGTTTCACCCCAATCGCTGTTTGTCCAGTATCATTAAATTATCTGTCCAAATATTTTCCATACTCCGCTGTCACATAATCCTCATAAGCTCCCGCAACTTTGGCGATCCGCTTATGGACTGCGCTGGCGGTCTTGTAGCCAACCTTGTCTGCAATCTCCTGTTCGGTCAAGCCGTCCATGCGCAGCTTTAATATTTCCCTGTCTTTCTCGGTAATGCTCTGCTCGGCAAAGGCGGCGATCTGCATTTCGGAAATCACCTTTTGTTCAAACTCGCCGCGAGGGTCAGCGACCTCGAAAATATCGCCGTCCTCATTCTCCATCATTTCATCCAGAGAGATCGGCTTACCAGAACGGTTGTGATGCCACTTCCGCATGAAATCGGTCTTGACGGTGCTGCTTGTGGTTTCGTAGTCTTCTACGGTGCGGTTTTCCCAGATCGCGTCGATCATCGGCTGCCAGTTCTGCTCTGCAATCACCATGTCGGTGACATTGCCGATCAGATTGCTGAACTGCTGATAGGTCAGCCACGGCACTTCCACGCCCTGCGGGATGTTGTAAAGGTTTTGAAAGCCCAGCCCGTTCTGCTCAAACTTCATTCGGATGTAGGGGATAATGCTGTACGACAAACGCCACAAGGGGAAATATCCTGCGTACTGCGTCCAGTTGCCGGGTATGTCACGATAATTTCCCTTGCTGTCTTTCACTTGGAAGAACTGCCATGCGCTCCATGCGTAGCAGTCCCACACAAGCAGCTTAAACATATCATCACATACGATGTGGTCATATTTGTCCGTCCTCAGAACCTCATACGGGCAGCGAGGCAGCTCATAGGCTGGTTTCCATTTCTCCGCAAGCTCTCGCGGCAAGCTGTAAAACAGCGTCAGCCATGATTTGTCGCTGTCCTGTGGTATCTCGATGATCTCACCGGGCAGCACCACAAGAAAACCTTTCGGGCCTGTCTGCTTGTCCATCAGCGTCACCTCCAATCGCTTTTGAATTAGCCCTCTACTATATATGGCATGAGAAAGGCTGAATTGTTCCAATGCTTCCAAACTTTTTTGAGATTTTTTGAAAAAATCTCGGAATGGATGGGATAAGATTGATTTAAGGCAATTATACCTGAAAGCTGTGAATAAATCTATTGCTTTTCGTGGCGGCAAAAAAAATAACGGGTATCCGGCTCTCACCAGATACCCGTTATTCTGTTCCCAATCCCGCCTGACAGATGCCATAATCGTAATTTTTAGAATTACTGTCTTATGAGCACCCTTGTAAGCTGCAGGAGTGGGCGGCACGAATACAGGACTGCCGCAGCAGCGGCCTGTCAGTGCGGGCGTGGTGCAGACAAGAAGAAATCAATGCAGCAACCTATTACCGTTGGGAACGGGAATTGCTGGCTTTGGCTGAAACAGAGCCGTGCTCGAGCGTGTCGGCCGTCAGGTTTGCAGAGCTTCCGGCACCGGAACGGGGATCACGCAACGTTGCGGAACGTTCCGCAACGTTGCATATTGGAAGCGTCAGTCTGGATATTTATCCCGGGTGCGATACGGAACAGCTGAAAATGCTGGTAGAGCTTCTGCGCCTATGCTGAACGACTTCACCGGCGCAGATAAAGTCTACATTGCCTGCGGCTACACAGATCTGCGCAAAGGCATAGACGGCCTGGCGCGCCTCGTCCAGCAGCAGTTTGAGCTGGATCCGTTTACCAACACACTGTTCCTGTTCTGCGGGCGGCGGCGAGACCGTATCAAGGGCTTGTACTGGGAGAAGGACGGCTTCATCCTGCTGTACAAGCGGCTGGAACAGGGCGCATACCAGTGGCCGCGCTCGGAATCTGAGGTAAAGGTGCTAACGCCGCAGCAGTACCGCTGGCTCATGGAGGGGCTGCAGATCGAGCAGCCGAAAGCCCACCGCCCAGTGACGGGATTGACTGCTGTCTGAACAAATAAAACGGGCGGAAACCATTGAAAACACTGGCTTTTGCCGCATTCTGTGGTATAATGTTTGCATGAAAAACAGAGAAATGCAGACAAGTAACACGGCGGAAATGGTCACCATTTCCCGTGCGGAATATGAGCGATTTCAGAAGCAGTCACAGGTCATTACCGGCCTGACACTGCAAAATGAGTGGCTGCTGGAGCAGCTGAAGCTGTCCCAAAAGAAGCTGTTTGGCCGTTCTTCGGAGCAGGCGGAGCAGATGGTCATGGAGCAGCTGAGCTTTACTTATGTACCGGCTGGAACAGGAATTCAATCGTCAGGGCTTGAAGCTGTCCCGGCAGACGATGGCCAACTGGCTGTTGAAGGCCTCAGAGAAGTGGCTGCAGTCGGTCTACGATGTGCTGCATGAGCAGCTTTGCAAGAAGCCGGCGCTGCACGCGGATGAGACGACCTTGCAGGTGCTGAAAGAGCCGGGGCGTTCCTCCACCAGCAAGTCCTACATGTGGCTGTACCGCACCAGCGGCTGCGCGAAACAGGCCATTGTGCTGTATGAGTACCAGCCCACCCGAAAAGCGGAGCATGCGGAGGCTTTCCTGCAAGGCTTCTCAGGCTGGCTGCACGCGGACGGATACCAGGGGTATCATAAGCTGCCGGGTAACATCCGTGTGGTGGGCTGCTGGGCACATGCGCGGCGAAAATTTAACGAGGCACTGAGCACTTTGCCGCAAGAGAAACGGAAGGATTCTCCTGCGGCTATTGGCGAATGCTATTGTTCGCAGCTTTTCAAGCTGGAGCAGGCGTTTGCAGAGCTGACGCCGGAGGAGCGGCATGAGAAGCGGCTGGAGCAGGCAAAGCCTGTTTTAGACGCGCTGTTGTCATGGGCAAATGAGATGCAGGTGAAAACAGCACCGAAATCCGCGTTGGGCAGGGCCATCCACTACCTGCTGGAGCAGTGGCCGTATCTGACAAGGTATCTGGAGGATGGCCGTCTGGAGCTGAGCAACAACCGTGCCGAGCGCAGCATCAAGCCGTTTGTAATGGGCAGAAAGAACTGGCTGTTTGCCAATACGCCGGGCGGCGCTCAGGCCAGCAGCGTGATCTACAGTCTGATTGAAACGGCGAAGGCGAACGGCTTAGATCCGTACCGTTATCTGCTATGGCTCCTGCAAAACGCGCCGCAACTGAGCGAAACTGATGAAGCATGGGCTGAAAAGCTGCTTCCCGCAAATGCCCCGGAAGAATGCTATATGCCTCATAAATAAAAGACCGCCATCTCGGTGATTTGGGATGGCGGCCTTTTATACGCGGGGAGGTTTGACGGTTACTTAGAAAGTGTGCTATAATTATTTTATTGAGATTAAAGCAATATCAATATAAGGGAAGACGTGGTTCCATGTCAGCTTCAATAGATTTTTCTGAAATTCGTGAAATGACCATAGCATTCTCAGGGCTTTCACACATGGACAATGAATATACGTTTTTCTATGATGAGACCAATAATTCTCGGCTCTTTCGGATAACGGAAACAGATTTTAATGTTTCTAAAGACGAGGATTTCGTTTTGGGTGGCCTTGTTTATGAGGGAAAACACAAGGCATTTGATATGGAAAAACTGCTTCAATCACTCAGATTGCAGCCAACTATGAAAGAGGTTAAACGCAAGCACATTGCACCCGGCAATTCATTCCTTGAATGTGTAAATTCCCGGAAACTCCAAACTCTTTTGGAGTGGATAATAGAAAACAAAATATACATTCATTTTATGGCCATGAACAATCTATACTATGGCGTTGTTGACATTGTGGATTCTTTAATAGCCGACACTGAATTATCTTGGCTACCACGGAAATGTATAACGCGCATGAAAAATGCGTTATACAAAATATATCAACGCGGATATTGTTTATATCCACAAACTGTTTTTACACTATGGCTATCCCAATATCGCTGACGAAAATGTACACGAGTTTTGCGAGGTGCTGATCGGATGGATAGAAGAAATCGAAGCTGAAAATAAAGCTGACGATTTTGCTCTGGAATCCATGCGCCAGCTACTTAAAAGCGCACGGAAAAAGAAAAAACTTTGTTTCCTAACCGATAATGAAAACCTCATGCTTATGGACGGATACGAAAGTTTATATATAAAACCGATATATATGTTCCCAAATTCTGAACATATTTTTGATGAAGAAACAGAGATTATGAAAAAAAAAATCTGTTCAACACCTATTATCCTGGGCGGAAAATGAATTGCATAATTACTCTTTTGTCAAATCCACAGAGAACAGAATCGTTCAACTTTCAGATGTAATAATTGGAATTATCGGAAAGCTCATGCTTTATGCAAACGTATCTACACTACCAGAAATCAAAAAAGAAATGGCATCATTATCTCCACAGCAAGAAAAGAATATCTCTCTGCTGAACAATCTGATTAACGCTTCGTCTGACCATTGTTTAGCTTTTATTCACTATACTGCCAATTTCCTTGAGATGGAAAAGGTGACCTGTATTTTAACTATGGCAAAGTAAAAAGATGCCGGACGCAAGCGGCCATATAGTCATTGCGTCCGGCATTTTATTAGCCTTTTCGTCGATTTTGTGCTATAATTATTTTTATAAATTATTCCAATATACAATGGAGGCCAACTATGAGATTCACCGAATTGCTCAACCGCCTTACAGGGATAGGTTGCCCTGTCTTTGGCGTATCATGGAACCCCGTCGATACTGAAAGAAGTAGTATCGCACGACGGATTATTATTTTTCTCGAACCGCGTCGCGTTTTTATATTCCGCATACGACTATGAATCTGTTTGCCCATGTATAACGTCAGTAACAGATATCAAGAACTATCTCACTTCTGAATTGCAGAATATAGACGAGCAATCAGAGCTAAATGCCTATGTTCGATCTATGAGAAACGCTTGCAATAAGTTTTTTTAAGTAAATGCCCAGACAAAAAGGAGTTTCGTTGCTATGCTTGTCAGCCCGGCAACATTGACAATTGGATTTTTACATCTGCTATTGGAGAACTGCGTGGCGTGTTTGGTGTGATGATCGGCCAAATTGCAAAGGCATACGGACTCGATGTTGAGGATGATTTGGCACAGATAATTCCAGAGTAATTGTAGGAGGTACTTATATTGAGCAATATAACAGCGTTATTAACGGAGTTTGTATGTACCCTGCTGCCGGCTATCCTGCATTGCCTCTTTGCGCTAATGACGTACAAGCTATGGCAAAAAAGGCTCTTATTGCAGGTCTAAACGTATCAGAATCTAATATTATGGTTTGTGGTCATCATGGAACAGCGACTACAAAAAAGACTTAATTACAGGACTTTATTCCTCAATTTCTGGAACTGCTAATGAAGATACTTTTATTTTTTATTTTTCTGGACACGGAGGAAAAAATGTCTTAGCGTTGAGTGACGGTAACTTGAATCTTCAATCGTTGATTGACGTAATTGAAAAAAGATACCTGCCAAAAATAAGATTATAATTTTAGATAGTTGCCATTCAGGATATTTTGCAATAAGCGATACACCTGCCTTAGATTTATCAGAAACTATCGAGACATTTGTTGGACGCGGTTATGCTGTTCTTGCTTCATGCAGTACGGAACAAACATCTGGATTTGAACCCAACCGACAGTTAAGCACATATACCAGCTTTTTAGTTGATGCCCTTACCTCGCGTTTTTTGATAAGAGAAGGAAAAAAATCATTAGAATCTATCAACGAGGCAATTTTTCATTTTGCGAAAATATGGAACGCTAAACATCCTTCACAGACACAAACGCCAATATTTCGTTCCAACATTGGTGGAACAATTTTCTTTGATGTAGAAGAATACAAGCCATACCGTGTCGCAAACGTATATGAAGAAACAGAAGCATATATCATATACAATGTTGCCCCAGTACATACAGGACTAGCAAAGCGCTTATCTGCGAAAGTAATTTTGCGATATGAAAGTTCTTTTGAAGAAATAGCTGATATCGCAAATGAAGTTAAAAACAAAATAAAGTATGCCGATGTTTACCAAAATGCTCTGTCAGAATCTCGTTACAGGGGCAAACCAGCGAACATTATTTGGTGCTATTTTGGATACAGCGAAGATGATATTATAGATAGTAATTATATTTGCCATACAACATGGGTTGATAATACACAAGACAAAAAATGGTGGTATAGAGAAAATAAGAATTCTCGGGTTGTCAATAATGTCTATTTAGAAACAAATCCGTCATACGAAATGATAAACCAGTTGTTGCATAATAAAGTGGTGAGTAGGGAGAATTTAATTGAGGAAACTCATTTAATTACAGAAAAATTGGTAAATGCTGCTCAAAGTTTTATTAAGCTATATCGCGAATATCGCAATGGCGTACTAAGTGAAAATGAGTTAATTGATGCCGTTGAGCCGCTCAATCGTGAAATCACTTGCTTGTTTTTGAAACAAAGTGATCTCCCATATCCGCCCAAAGAGCTCCATGAATGGGCAAATGCGCATACTCAATTAGCAGGAACAATACAAGATTTTTCTCTATATTATGACAGGAAAAACCTCAATACATGGACAACTGAAAACAGAATATACCTCATGGATTCATCAATTAAACGCTATGAAACTGATTTAGAAGCATTACGTACACTGGAAAAATCATATAAATAGAAAGATGCCGGACGCGAGCGGCTACATGGCCGCTGCGCCCGGCGTTTGCTTTACTTATTCATCGGTGAAATTGAACTTCTGGTTGTCATAGTTATCAGAAGGTGCTGCGAACAAACAGACAAATCTCGTTTTCAGAGGTTCTGCATCAGCAAAATCGGCTCTGAGTTTACGGAGGAAGGCAGCTTGCAGGTCTAAAAACTTGCAAGCTGCCTTTCGCTGAAATTCACACATTCTGACAGGTAGAAGTGACTTAGAAAGTCATAGGGCGTCGAATTCACCCCTTGAAGGCGCTGCGAGAGTAAGCGCCCTCTTGTGGAGTGGATAGATTTCGACAAGCACAAAAAGCAGAACGGCAGGCTCATTGTTTGGGCCTGCCGTAAATGTTTTCTAGGACAAGTTCATTGGGGGTTCACCTTGGCTTAGATACGGAAACATTGAGCCGTGAGAGCGCGGTGCTTTCAGGTTTGATGCCTATATGTTACATGCGCTGCGTAACCAAACCTCTTACGATCTCATCACCGGCAAGCTCGCTGGGCCGATAGATCTTCTGACAAAACGGTGTCAGGCTAAAATCCATGCCGGGATTGCCCGCGTCCAGCAGGATGCCGGTCACGGTGAATTTTCGGGCAGCTTGCTCTTTATAGAGTTTTGCCAGATAATCCTCCGGCAGCTCACACAGGCCGTCGGTCAGAAACACAATGTCTGCATTCTCAAAGCCAGCGTTCATAAGCTGGATTGCCTCATCCAAGGGACGTTTGAAATTCGTGCCGCCGCCTAAAAACGTCTCGGCGGCATTCAACTTATCTTGCATGGAATACTGGCCGGGCAGAAAAACGTCCACCTTGCACTCAGAAGAGCCGGCAAAATGAATGAGCGCGAATTTGCGCCGGTTTTCTGCGGCAATATGGACACACGCTTCGGCGACTGCATTCTGCTCTAGCCTGATTAGTGATGCTCTGATGCTTACCGCGCGACATCAGTTCATTGAAGGCGTGACACATACTCGTGTTTCCCCGTGGAATAGACGTGTGGCATATTCCACGGGAAAGCAGCGGGCATCTTCCGTTATCGGGATAAAGCGACTCTATACCGTTCCGTTTTACCAATGCGTCTCGGCAAGAGGCGAGTATGGTGTCTTTATAACGGCGCATGCTCATGAGCTGGAAACTATCCTCGAATCTTTTTTGTCTTCCAAGAAAACACTTTACATTATTAATTCCTGCCAAATTTACATACGCTCCCCGCTACGCACTTCACGATTTGATTAAAAATAGCAGCTCCCAGTCAGAACTCTTTCTGGCGCATCAAGCTCCTCCCCAATCCGGCATCTTTTATAATTATGCCGAAGATGTCGGAACCTTTGGCTTCCCTACAACGGAATCTGAGCGTGAGTTATTCATGCACCGAGAAGAGGGCCTCATTCGTGCAATTCGTCTGGCCTTTGAAAAGGTAAGTGCGACATGAAAGATCACTATGTCAAAGACTACAAAGAAAAGGAACTGCGGCAGTATATTCTTGCGTACCTGCTTATAACAGTCGCATCCATTGCGCTGCATACGGATTTCTCTGCTGATAACGAAAATCTTCTGGATACCTTGCTCAAAATGGCAGCTATCGATATTTGGGTCAGTGGGCTCAGCGTTCTGGTTGTAATCCTGAATGAGATGTGGCCAGATGCGATGAAGACAGAGATTGTGTATGGCAGTATGCCGAGTGATACCATTTTTCCGAGATTGCAGCTGAGGAGAATGAGTTTTGCTTTGACGTTGATGTGGCAAAGGAAAAGTATAAACGCTTTTCTACGCTTCCACCAGACAAGCAGAGCGCAGAGTGGTACAAACTGCTGCACGCAAGCAGAGAGGCCAAATGCGGAAATGTCATAGAGGGACAGCGGATGCAGCTGATGACACGCGATATCTGCATGTCCACGCTGTCCCTGCTCATCCTGACACTCCTAACTGTGGTGATTTTTGTTGTGCTGAAACCTGATGGTCAGGAGTGTTGGCAGATGTTTGCCGTGCCGGTACTTTACTTGTCGGTCATGTTCTTCGTCACAAAGGTAGCGGCAAAGAACAGGGCGAGAAGATTTGTAGAGTTGGTGATAAAGGAGGATCTGATAAAAACACGCAAGCAGCATTGCCGGTTAAATCCAGAAAGAAAGCAGAAACAATATAAAGAGAGGGGCAGAAAAAGATGAATTTATCTCCAGAAAAGAAGGAGCGCGTTCGATGGTTTCACAGGGTCGGACTTTCAGTATTTACTCCCGTGCTTTCCTTCGTTTTTGCCTTTGCGTCATTGATTCTATCGATCTGTGGCAACGAAAATATATTGATAGGTGGAGTCTCTCTTCGCCAGTTTGCTTTCCGAGCTGCATTTGTTGCAGCTGCATGTCAATTTGCCGTTTCCATATTCGAGCGTGTGACAAAGCGGAAATACCTGATTATGTGCCGGCAGGAAGCCCTGTCAAAGGCCACCCTACTTGCGCAGCAAAAGAGCAATGAAGCAAAGACAAGGAACATTTTGCAGCTGACTTACGGACGTGTTCCGGAGTGGAGGCCATTCAACTTTCGGAAGAATGTCCTCGTCTATGATATTCACGAGCAACTTCGCACACTTCTGGTGGAAATCAGGGATTCTGTGCTGATGCTCTCCGGTGAAACGGATTCGGACAAGGTCACTGTCGATCTGGTTTATTGCTACCCCGACGATACTTATTCCGGCCGACTCCCCGAGCCTTCCCTCCACTACGGTAATGAGGAACCGGAAAACGCATGGAGACTCATCACCAGCGGAGACGCATCCTGCATCAACTATACGCTGCATGATTTTCTGAGAAGCAACGAGTCCTTCTTTTTCCGGCTGGATCAGGAAAACTTTGTGTTCATCAATGACAAAAAAGACGGTGAGCCGTTACTACATTCCATCAGGAAAGGATCAGGAATACGACGGCGTTGGCTCTATCGTCGGAATGACCATCAACATAAAAAATGATGCCCCAGAGTCCGTTCTGGTAAAAGCAATGCTGACGATTACGACCTATGGCTGGAACCTGCTCGATAAAAAGAGTCTGATCAAAGAAGCGGAGTATCGGGAGATCTTTAAGCAAAATGTTTTGAACGGGCATAAGTCTCTCCTGGAGAGTGAGCTTGCCCAAATGTATATTCGGCATGCAATCAAGGACGGCAATATGTGTCCGTACACCGGCGCACAGTGTAAAAGACCAAATAAAACTTCGGATGTCAATGTGGCCATAGATGACACTATGCACGAATGCACATACCGTCCTTGCATGGCGGCAGAATGCCCTCACTGCCCAATTACGCAGCAGCCATGAGCGCCTCTAAATGAGCGCCTGCGCGGTGTTTAAGAACATTGGAGGAAGCGAAAATGAGCAATCCAGAAGGTTTCCGCAATTCATAATATTCAAGAAGCCATATAAATACCGCCTTATTGAAATTCACTATGTGTTGAACTTTTTATACGCAGTATCGTCGCAATTCACTTAAATGCAAAGGTGTATATTTTCTAAAAATGTTCTTCGTTCAAACTACACCCTTGATAAGCGACTGACTTTTGCCGAGAGGAAGATAGAAAGGTGAAGAGACTAGAGCAAATACTTGCTGTTGGCCATAATATGGATCGGTTCCGTTTACTTGTAAAAGACATCAAGCGGGAAAAACTCGTTGTATTTTTTGGCGCAGGTTTGTCTCTGTGGAAGGAATATAGCAGCTGGGGATATCCATTTAAATGGATTCAAGGAAAAGTGGAACACTACTATGACGAATTAGTAGAATACTTCCATGGATTTCCCGCAGATGCACACATTCAAAAGTCTTTGGAGTCTATCGGCCAAAAGATTCCAAAAGACACGGATCGCAACGACTTCCTTGAATGGGGCGAAACTCTCCAACAAATTATCATTGAGCTGGGTGAGTTATACAACAGGTCCATAGGTGGATTTCCTTTTTCCTCCTTCAATGACGCCTGCGCCAAAGCATTTCAGGCCGAGGGAGATCCCCCGACCATGAGAACGCCATACGCAATCCCGGCTATCTATTATCTACCCTATTTAAGCAATCTTTTAATTACAACAAATGTCGATAGCTCTTTTGAATTGGTTTGCGATAAGATAAAGGATTTGTATTGGAGTCGCCAAGCAATTTGCCCGGATGACACTAGCCGCCTAAACAATTGGGATACACCTCATCGCGCAATTCTATATCTTCATGGCCACATCAATAAACCCAGCACGCTTGTTATGACAAGACACGAGTATGATGCAATGTACCCCCGGATACTGTCCGCCTATGACACCATCCATGGTGCTCGTGAAATTCTCAGCTCTGTTGTTAGTGAAAAATCGATTCTGTTTCTCGGCGCCAGCTTGCAGGACGACAGGACGGTTGAAATAATTAACTATGAATCAGGTTTAGATAGAACCAGACGCATACGACAGAATGAGGATCTGCGCTTCTTCCCGCTGACGCAGTTAAAATCAAACGGAGAACTAAAGCAGCCTCCAAATATCAACAGGTGCGAACCGTTGACATACAGTGAAGGCGTATATGGCGAGATTGCTACTTTACTTTTTATATCTGGTTCGAGAGACCAGTGAAACGGATAGGTACTGTATTTGGAAAGAATCCATTTGGCGTGGAGAAGCCGATTCCATTCCGGATGAATTATCTAAAAGAATCACGGGATTCTTAAACAGTGCTTCGCTTTTTGATGTCGATGTCATTGAACCAGCTGAAACAGTCAACGCTGAGCCACATGATATCGTTCATTATCTTTTTGAGCATCATTCTATCGCACAGCACGACAAAGACTTGGGATGGAGTATTTGTATCATTCAAAACAGAAGTTTTACATTAAGCGGATCTCATAGTAACGATGACATGCCGTTTTCGCCTCTTCATAACTATCCTATTGGAGATACCGTTTATGTGCTGATGGGCAGTGCATCCTTAAGTCTCCATGATGAGAAGCGAATATCGGAAGAAATTAAGGAATGGTATTATGCAGAACAGGAAACCGGTCACATACGGAAAAATGATCCAACGACCGACAACGAAATATCGCTCCGAATCCGTTTAATTATTCTTACTCCCACCTGCGTTGTCATTGATCGTAACACGCTTGAAAAGTATAATAACGATTTTGATAAATTTATTAAAGAATTCCAAAAGGCACTGCATCTTTCACAGATGATGAAAAGAATACCTTCTGCAGAGACTATTTCGATCAAATCATGTCTATCATAACCCGAGAAATTTTTTCCTGCTGCAAGGCAGATACAAAGCGCAACCCGAAGGATAACAGCCCAGAAAATACAATGGATAATTCTAAAGAACCTTCTCTCACGCTTACTCGAGAGCCATAACCATATGGGAGTGGTAAGAGAAGACTGGGAATAGAACAGAGCGCACCAAATATTTAAAAGGAAGGTAAGCATGAGCAGAGTATTTGATAAAAGCATCTCCGAAAAATATAGTAAGTACTTTTCGTCTATAGGTGAGTTAACAGCGTCTTTCGTTGAGTATTCTCTAGCGCAAAGCGAACCAGTGCAGGATCAGGAAAAGAAGTTTCAGCCGTGGGATACTGGGAAGGTTGGCGTCCCACTGGCATGGAGCAGAAAGAGTAACACCATCTTTGTGGATCATACTGACACGCACACCTTAGTAGTTGGACCAACCGGATCAAAAAAAAGCCGCCTCGTTGTAATGCCGTCAATTCGAATTCTTGGAAGCGCGGGTGAATCTATGATTATCTCAGATCCCAAGGCTGAGATATACAATCGAACCGCGTCCTATTTGGAGCAAAATGGATACCGCGTCTTTGTGCTGAATTTACGATCCCCTATGCATGGTCAGCGCTGGAATCCGTTAACCATTCCTTTCGAATTCTATTCTCATGGTGAAATTGACAAGGCATATGAGTTTGTCAACGACATAGCGGAAAATCTAATTCAAACGGAAAAATCCGTGCGAGAACCGTTTTGGGATAATAGCGCAGGCTCGTTTTTTCTTTGGTTTGGCTTTGTTACTATTCAAATACTGTCACGAGCATGGGCTCGACTCAACATACGTACATATGGGCAATATCATCGAATTGCGCAATGTTTTTGCTATCTGTCCCATATCAAAGGAATAGACTATGGGCATATGCCAAATCGGATCAAATAATAGCTGCCGCTTTAATTGGAACCATTGAAACCGCAAGTGACACAAAGGCGGGCATATTAAGCACATTTGATCAGAAAGTTCGAATGTTCTCGATTCAACCCAATTTGTTGGATATGCTTAGCACAAATGATTTTGATATGAATAGAATCGGAGCCGTGCCTACAGCCGTTTTTTTGATCGTGCCCGATGAAAAAAAACAGGATATCATAGTTTAGTCTCTTTATTCATCAAACAAAGCTATGAATACATGATTTTCAATGCGCAATTAGAAGCAGAGCGAGACGGCATTCACACTGGAAGGTCCTTAAAAACCGAGTCAACTATATTTTGGATGAATTTTCGTCCTTGCCAACTATTCGTGACTTTCCCGCTATGGTTACTGCAGCGAGGAGCCGCAATATTCGATTCACTTTAATTATCCAGAGCAAGCATCAACTAATACAGCGGTATCGCGATGAAACAGAAACAATACAAACCAACTGCAACAATTGGATTTTTTTGACTAGCCGAGAACTGCAGTTTTTGGAGGAAGTGTCCGCCTTGTGCGGTAAGACAGTTGGAGATGCCCCCCAACCCGTTCTATCAGTGTCTGACTTACAACGCTTGGACAAGGATACTGGCGAGGCTGTTCTTCTGTGCGGCAGGGCAAAGCCTTGTATCACAAAACTGGCTGATATTGAAGTCTACGACAATAATCAGTTTAAGCCTCTCCCTGTAACAAGTAGAACGCCACAACGGCCACCCAAAATCGAGATTCCTTTAAATGAAAACTCGTGGATGGATGGAATTTCGATACCTAATTTCATTTTTCTTCACATCTCCTTTAATTTCAAGGGTTTTGAGGTTTCCTGATTGCCTCAGCGCACCAATTCCGCACCAATTTTTTTCGTTGACGCACCAATTATGCGCTTGCAGATTGATGGCTTTCAAATAGACGAATTGCTTCCGCCATTGAGTCGTCTGTAACATGAACGTACCGATCCATTGTGGTTTTTATGCTTGCATGCCCTAACAGTTTCTGCAGCACTTTCGGTTGCATCCCACTCTCAATCGCACGAGTTGCATAAGTATGCCGAAGTGCGTGCATAAAAAATGCTCAATTCCTGCTTCGTCACACAGCTTGTAAAGGTGGGTATCATAGGAACTATTCTTCGCCGGCTCCCCAGTACGGTAGTTGATAAAGACTAGATCTTTCATAACTAACGTCCCTGTTCTACCGGTTCTGCGATCCATATACTCCAGCACTTGCGAGAGAGTGTCCGATTCTTTTCTGGAATCGCGTTCATCATAACAGGATTTCAGAACAGCATACGCTCGATCCGTCAACGGAATCGTTCGATAGCTTTTCTCGGTTTTAGGCGGACCTGCACGCCAACATTTGTTTTTATGACGATATTCGAGCGTCTTATTGATTGTCAACGCGTGCTTTTTCCAGTCGATAGAATCCCATGTCAGTCCAATCAGCTCAGATGTCCGCAAACCGGTTTCGAGTAACAGAACATATTGTCTGTAGTTATGTGAGCGTTTTGCAGTTTCCAAAAAAATAGCCTGTTCTTCTCGTGTCAGGAAATGAATATCATCGACTGCGCGAACCGGTTTCGTATACCGAACACCATCCATCGGATGCTTTGCAATGATATCATTCATGATCGCAGAGCGAAACATTGTACCCATCGTGATGTATGTTTGCCGAATTGTTGAACCTGCATATTCGGTATCCATGCGATTGAGGACGGCCTTGCAGTGCATAGGTTTGACATCCGCAATTAACATGTTGCCGAGAACAGGTTGAATATTATGTGTGTAGCGTTCCTGATAATTCCGCCGGGTATTCGGTGCAAGGTCACAAATCAGATGATTCAGCCAAAACTCAAACCACACATCAACGGTCATATTAGGGTTGGCAACGACTAAATCATGCCGATCATTATACTGCTGATCGGCGAGCCAGTTTCGTGCTTCTGGAAGTGTGGAAAAATGCTTTTCTTTGCGTACACCATTTTTGCCGCAGAATCGTGCAGAATATTTTCCATCCTTTCTTTGGCAGATTCCTTTTCCACATTCCTTACCTTTTAGAGTTTTACCCATTATGAACTCCTTTCTTATGTACAAGAAAAAGAGCCCAACACATCTATTTCATTATAGAGCAGGACTCAGCTTTTTTCAACACACAGAGGTCAATTTTTATTCGCAGCAGCAATAACCGGCAGAAAATCAAATAATGAGATTTTCGCGTATAAATGTCTCAAATTCCTTGCGCTTAACAAGTTTGCGTGTTCCCACATAAAGAACAAAGGGGCAATTCGGCTGTTTCAGCATGGAATCAATTTTATTGATTCCGATGTTGCTATACTCTGCTGCCTCGCGAATGGTCAATAGCATCTTCAAATGAATTGGCAGCTTGCTTTCATTATCAAAATCCTCTCCTTGACCCTGAATAAAAGGTTTTGTCATATGATTTCCTCCAGATGTGAAAATGAAATTAGTTGTTTTTATAAGCCATCTGGCAGTCCGTTCCTGCGCTCTGGTCAAGAGCGCGTATTGCAGTCGCTGCTGTGCAGCGTTGGACCGTGGGTACGCTCATATCGTCGCATACTGTCCGCGGTTGCTGTATCTCCCTGCCAGATGGGTGTTCGGTTGTCAAGGTGCACTGCTTGAGGGTCTTTACACTTAAAAAATAGGAGCCGCTTCGACTTTTTCTGCACAACTGAGAAAAAATATTTTATATGCTATAATTTGTGATGAATCAAACACATATAGGAGGAACTTATCATGACCTACACAAAACAGGAAAAACAGAAACTGGAACGGGTGATCGCCGTTTTTGCGGAGCGGCTGAAGGAAAGCGATGCCTTTGACCTTGTCTGGTCGGACAAGGTGGGATATGTCCTGCTGGATATTTCCACGAATTATGACTATGTGGATAGCGCGCGGCGCATTGAAACGGCAGAAGGACTATGCGAACTCATGCTGGAGGACATTGCGCTGGATGTGCTCCTGCTGACAGAAAACGAACACTCCATAGAAACTGCAGACCCGTTGGAGCGCGCTGAGATCGTGCGCCGTTGGCAGCCGTATTTTGAGCAGCTTCCGGAGTATGAATATCTCCGGGAAGAACTGACATCCGAGTGGCCGTAAGCCGCCCTTTCCTTGACAACCACAATATCTTGTGGTAAAGTTGGCTTGTAATTGAGATTTGTGCATACTGCTTGCGGTGCGTTTGCCGCAGCGTTCGGAGTATTCCGGCTTGCACACGCATTGTCAGGCTTTTACGATTTCCGGTAGAATTACCATGTCCGCAGGACAGGCTTCTGCCGGATTTCTTTTTTGGGCGCAACGCCCACAGATTGCGGGAATGACCGCGACGCAGAAGAATCTGCGCCGCAGGAAGTTCCCGTTCTTTTTTTGCCCAAATGCCGAAAGGCTTTGAGGATATATTTTTTGAGAAAGGCGGTAACCAAATGAAAACAAGAAAGAAATGGCTTCCCGGAGGACGGCAGCGACAGTCTGCGGCGTATCATCGCAGAGCGGTTCACAAGCGGAAGCGTGTGGTACGGCTGCGGGCATGGAAGAAAGGAGAACGAAATGGTGCTGCGCTTGATGTATGAGCCGCAGGAGTTGGTAGACACGAGTGATCTGAGCAATGAAGAATGGCTGTCCTATCGGCGGCGTGGCATCGGCGGCAGCGACGCTGCTGCGATCCTCGGCATTTCGCCTTGGCGGACAGCGCGGGATCTGTACTACGACAAGCTGAGCGTCGTAAAGGCAGACATGGATGAGAACTGGGTCGCACTGGAAATGGGGCATCTGCTGGAAGACTTGGTCGCGCAGATCTTCGCAAAGAAAACCGGGCTGCATATCTTTCAGCGGAAGGTCATGTTCCAGCACCCGCTGTATCCGTGGATGCTGGCGGATCTGGACTACCTTGTGGAGCTTCCGAACGGCAGCAATGCCATTTTGGAGATCAAAACGACAAATTATAATGCCAGAGAGAACTGGTGGTACAACGGCGAGGAGATCGTCCCGGTGTACTACGAATCTCAGGGACGGCATTATATGTCGGTCATGAATCTGGACAGGGTCTACTTCTGCTGCCTGTACGGAAACAATGAGGACGAGGTCATCATCCGGCATCTGAACCGGGACTATGCCTATGAGTCGGAGCTGATCGCACTGGAGGATGCGTTCTGGAACGACCATGTGCAGAAGCACCAGCCACCGGACTATACGGAGAGCGGCGACCTCATTTTGCAGAGTTTGCAGAGATGGAAAGGCATTGACCGGAGGGATTTGCCGCCGGCAGCGTTCGGTGCGCCGCAGCTTCCGCAGATCTATCAGTATTTGCAGCTTCAGGAGCAGAAAAACGCGCTTGCAAAGCAGGTCACACAGTTGGACGCGCAGATGCAGCAGATCAAAGGGTTGCTTGTCAGCGAGTTGGACGGAAAAGACTGCGCGACCTGCGCGGACGGTGAACAAAGCTACGTCATTTCCTACAACCCCATCCGCAGGCAGGGCATTTCCAAGGACAACCTGATCCGCTTGCGGGAGGTTTATCCGGAGATTTACGAGCAGTTTGTAGAAACGTCGGAGTCCAGACGGTTCAGCATCAAAATTGCGGCGCAGCCCGCCGCGTAGGTGAGGTGAAAAACAAATGATCGCGGTCTATGATAAACTCATCTACTTCAATGAAGCCAGCAAATACACCATCCTGCGGATGCGCACGGATGATCCATCTGTGCCGGAAGAAGCCCGTTCTTCATACACGTTTCGTGACCGGATGCTTCGGTTCACCGCTGTCGGCTACCTTCCGCATATTTTCATGCAGGAGGTAGAGACTGCGGCAAAGGCGGCAGCCATGCTCATGGAACACACGGCAAAAATTGACGTGGCGCTTCCGCTGGAGCAGGTCAAACAAAAGCTGGGTCTGCACCTAACTAAGCGTCAGAGCCGCGGCGTCGAGGTGGCGATGGAACAAAATCTCTCCATTATCACCGGCGGCCCAGGCACCGGCAAGACGACAGTGCTGAAAGCCATCATTGAAGTCTACCGTATCCTGTTCCCCGGAAATCGTATTGTTCTTGCCGCGCCGACCGGCAAAGCCAGCCGACGCATGGCGCAGAGCACCGGGATGCTGGAAGCGATGACGCTGCACAGCCTTCTTGGTTTGCAGGGCGATTTTTGCAGTAAGGACAAGCGGGATAAACAACTGGCGGTTGACTTTTTGATCGTAGATGAGGCATCCATGGTGGATATGTGGCTGGCACATCAGCTATTTTCACGCCTGCAGAAAGGCACAAAGCTCCTTCTTCTGGGCGATGTTGACCAGTTGGAGAGTGTCGGCGCGGGCAACGTATTTGCGGAGCTGATCGGAAGCGGCATCGTGCCGGTGACGGTTCTCGATGAGATCTTCCGGCAGACCAAGGACAGCCTGATCGCCCACAACGCCAAATTCATCAACGAGGAAAACAGCAGTCTGTTCTACGGCCCTGATTTTCAGTTTGTCAAGGCAGAAAATCAGGAGGAAGCCGCAGCACAGATCCAGACGCTCTATTTGCAGGAATTGCAGGATACCATGCAGCATCGTCCGCGGAGTAGACCTTGCTGTAATCGCCCTTCGGCTGGGTGTACTGGTCGGCATGGTACATACAGAAATCAATGCCGCCCGGATGCTCCGGCGTGAACTCACGCCCTGTGATGCGGCCACCGCCGATCTCCACGCCCTGATAGCGCGGAATGTTGGTTGCGTGTTCTCCCAACGCGGTGAAGCCCATATAGGACATCAGAGAGCGTGTCGCGGTCTCGCCGGTGATGGAGCCGGTCGTGCGGTAATCACCCTTGGCAACCGTGCCGATCACGTCGTTGGCAAACGCGCCGCCCTGATAAAGTGATTTTGCAAAAAGCGTTCCGCCGAAGCTGCGGAACTGCGTCGGTGCGGACGGGATCGGCGCAGGCCGGGCGGCAGGCGCTTCATTTGCCGGGGCAGAAGCGGGCGCAGCAGATGGTGTTCTGCTGTGCAGGAATCTGCCGGGGCGCTCCTGCGTCTGGACAGTCCGCTCCGCAATGGTGGTTTTGGAAAGGCCATTGCGGACGGAGAAAAACTGTTTGTCGGATTGCGCAGTATGCTGCCGGGATTGCGATTCCACCTGTCCGAAAGTGGAGCTTTGCGTCTCCTGCTGGGTATGCTGCGCCTGCTCACGCTGCGTGATTCCAGACTGTTCCGTGTGGAAACCATCCATCGTATCATGCTGTGCATGGCGGCTTTCCTCAGACTGCACTTCGCGCTGGGTAGCGCCGATCTGTTCCTGCTGCAAGGCAGACTGCATGACCTGCGACTGTTCCGTTCTGGCTTCTTCGCTGCTTGCATCAAATTCATCCGACTGCACCACAGAGCCGACAAACTCGCCCTGTTCTGACTGGAACGCCAGATGCGATGCCTGCTGATCCTCCGTATGCAGCGCCGCGTGGAACTGCTGCTCCTGCGCGGACTGCGTATCCTGATGGAGTTGGCTGGCATCCACGGAATGCTGCGATTCATGGAGCGCTTGCTGAGAACGTTCCTGCTGCTCCGATTTTACAGCACGGGAAGAAACCGTCTGCTGGTTTTGGTCAAGCTGGCTGGTGTTCTGCCGCCGCCGCTCAGAAGCAGACTGCGAACCAGAATGGGTATCGCTGCTCGCGTGCGTCCGGCTGACAGTTGCCTCCGCCTGCTGCGGCTGGACGATGTTCTTCTCAGCAGTTGCTGTACGCACAGCATCGCTCGCAATTTTGCGGCTTGCCATGCCGACCAGTCCGCCGCTGAAAAAGCCTGCCGCAGCCGCGCTTCCGCCGCCGGATTTCCCGGATGCAGGAGCAGAACCGTGACGGCTGCGGCTGCCCAATGCGCTGCCGACCGCGCTGGTCGCGGTGTTGATGGCGCGCATGGCGATCATCGCTTCTGAGAGCATGGAGCCGCCGGTATGCCCAACGTTCAGACCGAGACTGGACAAGAAGCTGTCGATCTTCTGCGACACTTTCAAAAAGGCAATGGCGCACAGGAACCAAACCAGCACGTTGCCGGAGACAGCTTCCTTCCCGGAAGCACTGACTGCGGATTCTACGTCACTCTCCGAAATGGCAAATGCGCTAGTTGACATAACTACAACGAGGGTGAGAATCAGCAGACAGTTCAAAAAGAATCGTTTTCTCATGGATACTCCTTATAGGGACAAAGGATTTGCGATAAACGTGCCGACCATGCTGGTAAACAGCCGCAGGCACCATGCGTTCATGAGCAGCAGAAACACCTGCCCGCCCAGCATCCGGCACCATGCCTTGAAGATGTTCGCCGTGGACTGAGAGCCGCCCATGGAGAATGCGACCGGCGCGGTGTAAACAAGCACACCGAGCAGGATATACCGCTCGGCAGCTTCAAAGAGCAGCTTCAGATAGTTCCACGCCAGCAGCACGACGATGATGAGTACGATCAGCGTGACCGCACCGTTTGCGCAAGCGCCGATGATGACCAGCATGACGGAATTGAAATCCGCAAAGCTGAGCGGCGGCAGCTCGGACGATAAGATCCAGTCATACGGTGTGCCGCCGATCTTCAGGACGATCTCGACAATGCTTTTCGCGCAATAGGTGAGCGTGATGAAGATGATCGCACGGAAGGTCAGCTTGACCGGGTGTTCCGCTTCGAAGCCAGCGCCCAGCCAGTAGTTTTTGAACAGGTTCCAGACCCACATCAAGAGAATCAGGCCGATGCCGATGGCAGTAAAAATATCATACATCGTCTCGGCTGCCGGGAAGTAGCGCAGAAACGTATCCATCCCGCAGCCGAGCGCACCGAGTACCGACGTGTTGATGAGATCCAGACCGTGCATGATCTGTTCGGAGATCCATTCGACAACGCCGTCAAGAATCCCCATGCTTTATGCCGTCCACTGACCGCCGGAGAAGAACGGCGTGACGTAGGCCATGATAAAGCCAAGACCGTTCAGGATCGCCCAGGTGATTGCGATGCGCTTGAGCCATGCACGCGATTCCTCGACCGTCCGGCCGCTGCGGGAAAAGTTCATCATCAAAAGCGCGACGGATGCAGTGACGATGGCAGCGATGGTGGAGATGAGAAGAATTTGCTGATAGACGTCCTTCATGATCTCCGTCGCCTTTTCCCAGATCGTCGTGGCTGAAGCCGGCTGGGTCAGAAGCGGCAGGATACTGACGCCGAGCCATGCGGCATAGAGCCAGCGTCCCTGGACTTTTCCTCGGCGGCGGAAGCTGCGGTAAGTTGTTGGATGTGTTCAAAGATGCTCCTCCTTTTCTTTTCCCGATGCAAAAAGCAGACGCCCGATCCGGGCGTCTGCTCGCAACAAGATTCAGTTTTATATGCTTTTGAGCATCTTCAGTATAGCATATATGGATTTGCGCCGAAAGAGCAAAACCGTGCCAATGTTGTGTCAATACTGTGGCGCGTTTTTCATTATTTACGGCTACCATTTTAGAAGTGATTTTTGTAACAATACACACTTTTCGCTTCTAAATTCGATGCCGCCGCCAACTTGATTATCGTTTTTTCGCATTTTCTATTTTGTCAACCGGGAATGCGTGTCAATATAGGCATCCCAATAAAGTGTTCGTTTTCGGCAAAAGAACATCAAAGAGAAGGTCGGATATGATCGTGTACTTCCGCAGCTGTTTCATTGAAATGTTGTCGGGTTTATTTGTAAACTTTTCAGCGAGACCGTTGATTTTTCTCTCGCGTTGGAGTATAATGTCCATTGAAAAGTAGCATGATAATACCGGCAAGTTTTCAATGGAGGTTGGGCTATGGAAATAAAACGAGATCGCTATTTGAAGAAAATCATCTCCTTTATGTGGGATGGTCAGGTAAAGGTGATCACCGGTATTCGCAGATGCGGCAAGTCCTATCTGCTTCGCAATCTGTTCAAGAGCTATCTTCTTGGTGAGGGCGTCGCAGAAGACCACATCCTGTCCTTTGAGCTGGATTTGACCCGCGATATTCGCTATCGCAATCCGCTGGAGCTTGCGGCTCGTGTCCGGGAGATCGTGGAACACAGCGCAGACCAGTATTATCTCTTTGTAGACGAGATTCAGATGTCGGATGAAGTTCCGAATCCCTACAATCCGGAAGGAAAGAAGATTACCTTCTACGATGCGCTCAACGATTTGAAGTCATTGCCCAATCTGGACATTTATGTGACCGGAAGCAACTCCAAAATGCTGTCCTCTGACATATTGACTGAGTTTAGAGGGCGTAGCGATGAGATCCGTGTGCATCCACTTTCCTTTGCCGAATACTACTCGGCTGTCGGCGGAGATAAACAGGATTGCTTTTGATGAGTTTGCTTTCTACGGCGGTATGCCGCTGATCCTCTCCCGCCCCAACGATGCCGCTAAAATGGCCTATCTGAAATCGTTGTTTTCCGAGGTCTATCTGAAGGACATTGTAGAGCGAAAGAAGATCAAGCGTGAGGATGTACTGTCTGCGATTCTTGATCTGCTGTGTTCGTCCATCGGCTCTCTGACCAATCCGACGAAGGTTGCAGCCACCATCAACACCGTGCAGAAGCGCAGCGGTGAAAATGTCGTTGCAGTAAACACTGTGAAAGCCTATATGGATCACTTATTGGATTCCTTCCTCTTCACCGAATGCAAACGCTGGGATGTCAAGGGCAAGAGCTATTTTGATTATCCCAACAAATATTACTGTGAGGACATTGGGCTGAGAAATGCCCGTATCGGTTTCCGCCAGCAGGAAATGACGCATATCATGGAAAACATCATTTTCAATGAGCTGATGATCCGTGAATGCTCCGTTGACATCGGCATCGTCTATGGCAATGAGAAAAATGCCAAAGGAAAGGTCACTCCGGTTGCGCGGGAAATCGACTTCATTGCAGCCTCTGGCGGCAAGAAAACCTATATTCAGTCTGCCTATGCGCTGGGAACGGAGGAAAAGGCAATTACCGAAAACAAGCCCTTCGCGCTGACCGGCGATTCTTTCCCGAAAATCATCGTCCGTCATGACATTCGCAAGCGTTGGTATGATGACAACGGCATTCTCAATATCGGCGTCATTGACTTCCTGCTGGATGACACGCTTGTCTGACCTCGCTTAAAACAAAACTGCTCACCGTAAGCTAATCACGGTGGGCAGTTTTTTAGTCCGAGAAGAACTCGTCCGGCTCGTAGTCCTCGTCGAGATCGTCAAACTCGTCCGCCCAGCGGTCGAAAATGCCTACGGCTACCTTTGCGGCGTCACGGTACAGGGAGAGCAGGTTCTTCTCGTATTCAGCGTAGGCGGTCATAATCTCAGCCATCTTCTGAATGATACCCGCGTCCTTCGTGCGCACATCTGTCACCATCTGGATGATCTCGGACATCGTGAGCAGATTGTCGATCATGGTCTCATAGGTTAGCAGGTGAAATACGCCAAAAAGGGGTTGAATGATTTACGGGCACGACATTTGTCAGCGTGTCTCGCCCGCAAATGTTCAACTTACTGCAAAAACTCCCGCACAATCCCCGCACTATCCTGCGCGGTGTATCCCCCAAAGCACCGAGCTGAGTACCTCGACGGCTTCTTTGCGCTTCCGGTAATACGTCCGGGTGCTGATGTCGCGGATATGTGGGCGGAGTTGATCGATGATCTCCTCGACGTTCTGAAGCTCCTGCGGGGAGAGGTAGGCGTAATAGAGCAGCCAGTAAAATTCCTCGCCGTTCTTGTGTTTGGCGCGCATGAGATCCACGGCGCTGTCCACAAGGCAGAGCATTTTATGACTCTGCTCGATGCACTTTGCCTGATGCTCCAGCTCCGTGCCGGAGAGATCCCGCACCGGCCAGATAGACGGATTCCAGAAAATCTTCAATCGTCTTGCCATAGTCGATCCGGATCCGATTGCGAACCTGACGCACGGAAACCGCCATGCTCCAGACGACGTCGCGATACTTCCGCAGCAGCGTCCGGAGGTATCATGATAGTGGGGATCTTCGGTCACATCTGCCGCGGGCAGCTTATTCTTCGCCATTGCCGTTCGCTCCTTTCTGCCGGATCGTGAGTTCAAAATACCGTGTCTGGGTGCTGCCGCAGGAGAGCATCAGCCCCAGCCGAAGATCCTCCGTTTCGTGCTCCCATAAGACTCCGGCGCAATCGGATAAGGGATATAACCTATACTGGCTCCGGGGGCAGGTCGTACAGCAAACGCCCTGTGTTTTCAAGAGCTTCAGGACTTCGGCAATCAGAATCTCTGTGTGCGATTTTGAAACGCTGATTGAGCAATCTGATGCGCAGTCCGGCTGAGCCATATCCTGCGCACAGTCCTGTACACGGATACAGAGGTTCAGTGCCATTGCTACTTCCTCCTTGTCTACCATAACATCGGAAATCTGGAACATGGTGGACAGATAGTTCTGCAAATAGATCGCCGTTCCGCTGCGGCCGGGGAATGAAAACGTCTTGATGTATTCCAGCCGCGCAAATTTGCCGAGGATACGTCCGGCGGTCGCCTTAGACACGCCCCAGCGTTTGCCAAGCTCTGCGTAGGAAACGAGCGGACTGCCGGTGCCGTTTCGCAGATAGACCACAGGACCAGCTTCAGAACCGGCAACCTGATGGTCGTTATAGATCGCGTTCAGCCAGAGATCGAGCAGCGCGTCCATCTCGGAGCATTTTCCAAGGCTGAGCAGCCGCGACGCCGCGCTCATCGGCAGAAAGAAGAAGCCGGAATCCTTCTGGCACGGGCAGCTATAATCCAGCACGGTGTTATAGCGCGGCCAGGCAAGGATGCGGTACTGCACAAGCTGTCCGCGGCTAATCAGGTCATATTCGATGAAGTGATGCCGTTGGAGAGAATCAAGCTGCCGCAAAAAGCTGACGGTTTGTGCGCGCACGAAACCACGTCCGGAGCTCCTGCAGCGGGCAGATCCACTGACCGGGATGTACGATGTAGCTGATGCCGTCGTACCGCTGATAGGACGTGCGGAAGTTTGCGTAGCAGCAAAGCACCGCATAATGAAAAAGACCGGAGCACCCGTTTGTACGGATGTTCCGGTCTGTGATCAGACTCTGTATGAATTGCCGGTAGATGCGGCATTTGGGGGTAGTCTACGATTTGCTTGATTTCAAGTTTATATTCAGTCATGACAGAGACTCCTTCCGAAAAATATGAATATAAATACAGTTAGGATTAGAGGCGTGCGTTGAGCATCAGAACACAAAAAGCGCGGGAAATAGCGGATGCTGTTTCCTGCGCTTTTGATGAAAATATATAGAATCTTTCATTGTTCTGATGTGTTGGGCTCTGACTTCGAGATGAACACCGCACCAATTCCGCACCAATTTGCCGTGAAACGGCATGATGTTATATGGAATTATATGAAGTGTAAGGCCTAAAAAAGCTAGAATTTTCAACGCTTTGTAGCGTTACATGAACTTATATGAAGATATGAAAAAAGGCTCGTGTATTACGATACCTAATTTTAATATCTAAACTACTAACAAATGAGAGTTAAGGGGATAGTTATATTATGAAGGAATTAACCTATCAACAAATAATTGAAATAGCGCAGAGAAAAAGCCCTCACTGTAAAAACATCGCCTCGGCTATTGCTGGTCTGATTCATAAATCGACGGACGAATACGGCGAATACGGAGAGTATGAGTATGAAAAAGATCCTCGAAAAAAAATGCGGGATTTGGCCCAATTGATTAAAGATGAATCGATTACTGTTTTTTCTGACTCTAACGATTACCACAATTTAGCCGTCGATTATGCAAGACAGGAGTTGTTTGATTGCGCTATTTGGATATTGAAACGAGGGTTGAAAAAAAATACCCATTATCCCCAGATCTGCTTGCAGACACAATTCTTTATGGAAAAAGAAAGCGGGCAACTGGAAGAGTGTGAAAATGCGCTGTCCAGTTTGCTCCTCGTCGACAAGGAAAGTTGGGGATGGAGGGCCTATTCATTTACGATAGACTATTATCTGGATGAGATCAACAGACTTCCGAAAGGGGCAAGCCGTAATAAGTTAAAGAGAGAAATACATAAACTGGCAGATGAATTTATAGAATACGCGCAGCGAGATCCCGAGGCGGTAGATCGTGCATATTGTAAAAAAGCTGATGTGACCAAAGAAATAGGCGGGGAGAAAAGCCAAGAGGAGTACCTATTGGCTGGATACAATAAGAACCCCTCGGCACCACAATGCGCCCTCCGTTTGGCAGATATGATGTTTGAGCAGGGAGAGTATTCCAAAGTTTTGGATTATCTCCAAAAATGCAAATACGCAATTAATAATCCACAGCCGGACATCAATCCAGCATATGTCTACCTCCTTTATGCGATGTCTAAAACGTCCAAACTAATGATTGAAACGCCAGATGGTAACTATAGTGAAAAACAGAGCGAAATTGAACAGATATATCGGGATTTTCATACGGCGATAAAAAGTTTTCCCATTAACCAGACTTATGAAAATGCTGCTCGGAGGACAATTAAAATGCTGGAAATTCAAACCGGCATCAATGATAGGACCCCTGATTTGGACGATGATGATGTCTATTAATAATTGACTATACATCAATCCGCAATCACAGCAGATATTCAATTTCAAAAGTAAGTCAGCAAAAAGGACTGTAGCAAAGCAGATTTTCCCGAAATCTGAATCAATATTTAGCGTGAGAAACTGCGGATTTCCTGTGGTTTCTCACGCTGTTTCCGACTTTTGGATGACTATATTCACGAAAATTGTAGTAAGCGTCGAAATTCTACGCAAAATCTCCGTCTGGTATACATTTGCATATTATCGCCCTACAATCTTCCCAAAGATTTGTTTTTTCCCCTCATCATACCGCTGGATCACGACCATGACGGTATCGCCGGTTTTGAAATCGGAGTCCTCGTAGTGGAACGAATACCGGCACATGACGACTGCGCCGTCGGGGAGGTTGCAGAACACGCCGCCGGCGTATTTGCCCGCAATGCTTGCCCGGCGGCGGCAGCCGACGGGGTGGCGCAGGCTGGCTTCGTCGAAGGGGTTCGGAACGGTCTCCTTGACGGAGATCTCAAAGGTGCCTGCCTTGCGGTCAAACTGCTTGACCACGCAGGTCAATTCGTCGCCCGGATGATACTGTTCCCGCAGGTCTGGAATAGCGGCATAGCTCATATCGCGCTGCGAAGGTTCACGTCGTAGCCATAACACTCGACCAGACACCGGCGCGGGCCGACGGCCAATACATGGCACGGCACGCGGCTGCCCGGCTGGTGGAGCGGCTGCGTGGAGAAGAAATAGCGTCGGGACGCCAGCGCCAGACGGCGAGAGCCGATGGTGAAACAGTGCCAGCAGCCAAATATGGGTTATAAAAAATCACGTAAAGTGTCCAACTTTACGTGAATACGAAAACCCAAGATATTCCACCTTTATCCCTATTATACAGGCATATGTAGAAAAGTCAACACAGTTCGACCCTTAAAATCATCGGTTTTAACAAATTTTATAGCACAAAAGACATGCAGCGCGGTTATGTGAACTTGTATTATCCGATGTAGAACAATTCTGTCTTGTATTTGCCGTCACGATTCTGGTACAAAGGAAAGGTTGCGTATGTCGAAGTACGGAGAGAACATCTATCGCCGCAAGGATGGCCGCTGGGAAGCGCGGTATATCTTTATGCGCCTGCCGAACGGAAAGGCAAAGTACAAGTCTGTCTATCTTCGGCGTGATCGCGTCCACGATCATCTACGGCGGCATTATGAATCCCGCGTCTGCGCTCATGTGGTCGAACACGATCAACTGGAAAATCATTTTAGGCTACTACGTCACCGGCCTTCCGGTCGATCTGGTGCGCGCCATTGCCACGTTTTTTCTTCCTGTGGTTGATTGCCGAACCCATGCTCGAAAAAGCTCGACCGGATCAAGACCAAATACGGCTTGGCAGAGTAAGCAGTTTTGTGGAAATGCCATTTGGACTACAGAGATACACGATAGCTAAAAGGCAAAGCCGTCAAATACGTTTTCTGTGTCTGTCATGCTGTGTCTCCCTTCATTTTTTGTGTCCGGACGCAAAAGACCGTAACTGCCAAGCGGCAATTACGGTCTTTGGCGTCCTTTTGTATTTTGGTATTCCTCGGTCCTGCGCACGGAACCGGGGCATACTTCGCCCCGAGAAATCACCTCCACCCTCAAACTGCTCCGCCCTGATGCTGCTCTGACCTGAATACAGATTTATTGTAGCGGATATGCGTACAGATAGCTACTTGCAAATAACACAACTCCAAATATTTATGTAGCATGTGTGAATCTTACGAATGCAGACTTATTTTGGGCACATACACGGATCGAACAAATATAAAATCCACCATTATAAAAACTCAAACGTATATTCCTTCCGTGCGATTTCTTCACCGTTCCCATCCCGGACAGTTCCTTCAATTATGCATTTGCTCCCGTCAGACTGTATCTTCAGATCATCGACATAGAGACCACCGCCGAAGCCTCCGACAACCGTGGTGACGATTGCATCATAGCTTGGATCGTAAAATGGATCTTCCTCGATTCGATAGGTGTAGCCATTATAATACCGATCTAATGTGGAACAAATCATATCTTTTGTATAGCAGTAGGCTTGCGCAGCTTCGTTCCAACAATTCAGCAGATCATCTTCGCTTGAAAAGAGCTGAAATGAAGTGTACAGCTCAGCCTCTGTCAATTCCCTCCACATTTTCAAAAGAAAGCTCTGCAGAATAGGCGGCTTCCATACTGGATAATATCACGCTGAAGTACGCATCCGGTAATTCCTCTGGGAAAACAGCGTCTGGCTTTTCGTGTATTCATTATACGCGATCAGCCGCTGTGTGCCATCCGCTGATTCTAATTTTTCTGTGCTTTGGTTTATCGCAGAAACAGCAAAATAAGCAGATGTGCGCTTATCTGAATCTTCCAATATGGCAAGGTATTCGCCGATCTCAGGCAGGGAATACAGATTTGCCTGATATGCGGCATCTTTTATAAAGGAAGCATACGCCGGAAGCTGTGCGAACAGGAAATCCCGCCATAGCGAGATCGCTGCCTCATCAAAGAAATGGAGATCCAATTCAGGGTGCACCGTGTGCAGAGATATGCTCGCGGAATCTTCTCAGAAACTGAGTCTCTTCCTCGGCAGAAACGGATGGGTCAGGCATTTCTTCTGGCGGCGCGGATTCCGTTACCGTCTCAGCTGATTCAGTGTTCTGAATTTCGGATGTGTCTGCCGCAGAAGCTGACACTTCAGGCTGACCTGTAAAATGAGTGGTATCCTTGGAAGCACAGCCCATCAGTATCAGGCATAAACGCAAAGCAAAGACTAAGAAAGAATATGTTGTTCTTCATATTTACTTTTTGCACCTTCTTTTTCTCATTAAACTAGTGATGACATAAAATATCGAGGCTCCAATGCTGGCAGGTGATCACCAATGCTCTGATTTGAATTGTAAATATTTAGAGTTCTCGCTACTATCGGTGCCGGTATGATATGTCAGATTTTCATAATATTCTTTAGGAGGAAAATATGTCTAGAATTATCAAAAGAAACAACTGTGTACGGTGGTCCTAGGACATCTGGCTATGCAACTATGGCCACATTGCATCAGAATCAGTCAGTTACCGCAATTTTTAAAGAACTTGATTTTCTGTTCGTTGAATATGATGGCGTAAACAGGACCAAGCGCAGAGGGTATGTCCTTGCAAAGAGATGTGCAGTTGCAGGAATCTGTTCGGACATACACTGCACTGGCAACCAATAAAGCAATCCGGGTTGTGGTAACTTCGGCTGCGGTCTTCGAAGGCCCTGCATTTTCTGGGTATATGAAACTGGGATCTTTTTCAGAAAATGCATTTATTTCGTTCCTTGGCATAAAAAGAAAATGACTTTGCTCTGGTTGAAATGAAAAACCATGCTGGCGTTGTTCGCGGATACTTTTATGCCAACTATCTCCGAACTTTGAGCAATCGCGTCGGCAGCATTATTTCGGATACTAATTCTACTGGTTACCTTAGTCCGCTGAACAAATTCACGGCAGGCCAGTGCACATGGTATTGTTGGGGACGAGCCTATGAAAAATGTGGTGCCAATATTACATTCTCTGGCGGTCAAAATGGAAATCAGTGGTATGCAAATGTATCTGGCGGCTATAAGGCTAAATACCCCGCATCGCATACCCCGGTCGCAAATTCTGTATGTAGCTGCAACACGTCGAGTGTGTATGGCCACGTTCTTTTTATCGAAGCTGTTGAAGATGGTTATGTTTACTTCACAGAAGATAACTGGGCAGCAGATGATCCTGCGCTGAGACGAATGACTGTTAGCGAGTTTACATCAAACCGTCAGGTTATCGGGTATATTGCCGTTTAAGTCCGAAATAGGGTTCGCAGCTATCTGCGAACCCTATATTTCGCAGAAGATGAAATTAGGAATCTGCACCGAATCATACTATATTTCATTTTTCGCAAAAGAGTCTTTTTGAAAAACCTTTTGTATGATTAGACAATATCATTTTCTAAATGCAACAACAATCTCGATGATTTATTTGGGTTGATTGTAAAATGAAGTTTGCACACAACTTCTTCCAAGGGAGAGCAATCGCTATGGACTGCCAAGATTATATCACAGAATCAGTAGAACACAAGAAGGGACAGCACTTACAACGAGAGGATATTATCTCCCAACGATCTTCCCAAAAATCTGCTTCTTCCCGTCATCATACCGCTGGATCACGACCATAACGGTATCGCCGGTTTTGAAATCGGAGTCCTCGTAATGGAACGAGTACCGGCACATGATGACCGCTCCATCTGGAAGGTTGCAGAACACGCCGCCAGCGTATTTGCCTGCGATACTCGCCCTGCGGCGGCAGCCGACAGGGTGGCGCAGGCTGGCTTCGTCGAAGGGGTTCGGAACGGTCTCCTTGACGGAGATCTCCAAGGTACCGGTTTTGCGGTCAAACTGCTTGACCACGCAGGTCAGCTCATCGCCCGGATGGTACTGTTCCCGCAGGTCGGGGATGGCGGCGTAGCTCATGTCGCGCTGTGAAAGATTTACATCGTAGCCGTAACACTCGACCAAACACCGGCGCGGCCCAACGGCCAACACATGACACGGAAGGCGGCTGCCCGGCTGGTGGAGCGGCTGCGTGGAGAAGAAATAGCGTCGAGAGGTCAGCGCCAGACGGCGGGAGCCAATGGCAAAGCCCGCTTCACGATCCACATGGGTAATCACAAAATCGATCTGAGCGCCCGGCATGTTCCGCAGAACGAACGCCGGGCGTTCATCGTTTTCAGCCCACATTTCCGTTTCCGGGATCAAAATGCGGGCGCGGAACGGCACAATGACTGCGCAGTACATCCGCTTTGTTTCTACCTCGCCGGTCTGTGCGCTGCGGATGGTCATGGAATGCGGATCGACGCCGATGATCGTGCCGCGCATGACGCTTCGGCTGCGGAAGGAAGCATAGATCGTGTTCCACTCCTGCCGCTGCTCCGGAGAGAGATCCTGGTCGAGCGCACGGAAGTCCAGATCGTAGAAGGATTTCTTCTCCGGTTCGGAAGATTCAGATTTTTCTGCCGCTGCGGGCACGTCATCCTCTCCATAGGGTTGTACAGGTTCTGTGATTGCAGGTTCTTCGACCTGCGGTTCCAATACTGGCTGTTCTGCGGTGACCGTTTCTTCGACTTGGGCGATTTCCGGCTGCACAGTTTCTTCCTGCAGCACTTCGGGTTCGGCTTTCTTTCTGGGCATATGTAGTTCCTCCTGTAATAATTATTTTCTGGCAAAGAAGCGGTGCGTGCCGTTTTCTTGCCGGATCGCAAAAATGGCGGGTCTGGTGTATGGAAATGTCTCTGGTCGGATGTCATCGGGCAGCAGAACGATGATTTTTTCGTCCTGCCGGATCTCATGCTCCGGCGGCGGATCACTGCCGGACACAATGACAAATTGTTTGAAGCTGGCTTCTCCAAGCGAGAAGCGGAGCAGAGTATGTTTGTCCACGGCATAAAAACTCTCCGGCTGCGCCGCAGACAGCTCCAGCATCACGTCAATGGCTTCTATCTGCTGCGAAACTGCCCGTTCTCCGCAGTGACTGACGATGTTGTCGGAAATTTGCAGCAGTCCGCCCATCTGCATCTGCCGCACACAGGCATTGGTCACGCGCATGGCATCGTCAAGCGAGGAAAAGGCGAACGCTTTTTGCAGCAGCGCGGCAAGCTGCCGCAGCTCCGCGCAGCCGAGCTTTTCCAAGACCGCCAGCAGATATTTGCTGTTTCGTCAGCAGCATCAGCCTCGCCCCTTTCCCGGCGGCGAGCGCAGCGAATTGAGATACGGATCGACCAGCAGGTCACTCTCCGTTTCCGTTATGCAGTTGTAGATAGTTGACATAACGTATTTCGTAGAATCCCTGACCGGCACATTCCGGTTCGCGTGCAACTTGATCTCCGCTTCCTGCAAAACGAAATAGTTCAGCCGGTGCAGCCGCGAGCGTACCCGGCTTTGCGGCAGAACAGCCTGCCCGATGCGCAGGTTGTCCGAGTAAAAAAGCCGCTCAATGGCATTCTCAAAAACACGCGCCACCTCCGGCTCGAAATACGAAAGCTCACAAGCATCCAGAATGCCCGTGAGCTCTTTTTCATCGTCCGCCGGTCCGTCCTCCGAAGGTACGGATGGACTGACATCTGAGAAAGCTGTATCAGGTTGACTAAAATCAGTATTACTTGCGCCCGGATCCTGCGGTTCTGGAACATCAGGATCTGCGGTTCTAAAGGCGGGGATTCCGGGGTTCTGGGGCATATCCTGCGGTTCTTCCGCTTCAAGAAACGCAGAATCTGCGGTTCTGGAACCGCAGGATTCATACTCTCTTGATGAAAACGGCACGCACTCGTAGTTCGGATCATCGATGGGCGTGACGCTGGCCAGATAGATTTGATTGGCGTCGCCGCGGCCGCAGCGCTTTTCCCATATCAGCTGAAGCTCCGCCAGCTTGCGAAAGGCCGCCGTGACGCGCTGCTCGCAGATGCGAAGCTCCTTCGCCAGCGCCTTGCGGGGAAAGATCACAAACACCTCGCCCGCGTCGTTCACCCAGCCGTTGCGCCGTGAGAGCTGAAAGCGGTTCAGAAGAAAGGTGTACGTCACTTTCGCGTCCAGACTCATATCCGCATATCGCGGGTCGGAAAATAACCATCGCGGCATCTGCATGTGCCAGACGTTCTGTACGTCCGTCTGCCGCATAAGCCGGAAACTTGGATGCTCGGTCAGCTTGGCTGCTTTCATGGGGATTCCCTCCAAATCAGATAGTTTTACTAAAACAGAAGTTTCGATTGACTTTTTTACAATCGTCTGCCATACTAATAGCATAATTTGAATTAGCATAATCAAGATTATATTAAAGGACGTGAGCCGAAATGAAGTTTATCGGGCGGCAAAGTGAATTGCAGACGCTTGAACAGGAATATCGTCGTGACGGCGGCTTTGTTGTGATCTATGGTCGGCGGCGCGTCGGAAAGACCCGGCTGATCAAAGAATTTATCAAGGATAAGCCCGCCGTATATTTCCTCGCCACGGAGGAGGTTGAGGCGCAGAGCATGAAGCGAATGGCCGGTGTGATCGCAAGAGCCACGGGGAATGCGCTGCTTGGCAATGTAACATTTTCCGATTGGGCCGACCTGTTTCGTGCAGTCGCTGCATACCAGCCGGATCAGAAAAGGTGATCGTGCTGGATGAATTTCCATACATGGTCAAAACAAACCCAGCATTCCCATCCATCCTGCAAAATATCTGGGATGAGTTTTTGCAGGACAGCAATATCATGCTGATCCTCAGCGGTTCGCTGATCGGAATGATGAAAAAAACACGCACTTTCCTATGACAGTCCGCTCTATGGCAGAAGGACGGCGCAGATCCGCTTGATGCCGCTGCCGTTTACGGCGGTCTATGCTGCGCAGTCCTTGCCCTTCGATCAGGCCGTCCAGCAATATGCACTGACCGGCGGCGTGCCGAAATATCTGGAGTTCTTTACCGAGCAGGAACCGCTGATCGATCAGATCCGCTCGATCGTGCTGTCCAAAAATGGCTTTCTATATGAGGAACCAAACTTCCTGCTGCGCGATGAGGTGCAGACGCCGATCAATTATTTCTCCATCATTCGGGTCATTGCAGACGGCAACCACAAGCTGAGTAAGATCTGCGGCGTTCTCGAACAGGAAAGCCCCTCGATCTCGCCGTATCTGGCAACACTGTCTGAGCTGGGCTTTGTTGTGAAGGAAACGCCGATCACGGAAAAGAATCCGGAGCATTCCCGAAAAGGACTGTATTTTGTATCGGACAACTTTACCCGCTTCTGGTTCCGATATGTCTATCCGTATAAGGGAGAACTGGAACTGGACAATCAGCAGATCGTGTTGGACGAGCTGCAAAAGACCTTTATCAGCAGCTTTGTCGCGTTTGCATATGAAGATGTCTGCAAGAACATCTTTGCGGAGCTTTGCCAGAGCGGACAGCTTGCGTTCGTTCCCTCCAGAATCGGCTCGTATTGGCACAATGATTTAAACGCCGACACGGAAATCGACGTAGCTGCGGTTGACCGTCAGAATAAACGGCTGTTTATCGGAGAATGCAAGTACCACCAGAAACCGGTCGATCTGCCTGTCCTCACGGCGCTGCAGCAAAGTCGCAGCTTCGACTGATCTTCAAAATAGCTTTATCCGGCAAGGCTATCAGGTGCTCTATGGTCTGTTCTCCAAGAGCGGCTTTTCCGACCGGCTGATTGCATTTGCCAAGGAGTGTGACGACCTGCTGCTGATCAATGAAGACCAGATCGTCCGATTATAAACCGCGAATAGATTCCACCGTACACTCCACCATTCCAATCTCGTCATCCTCAGCCAGATCGTAGGCGGGCGGCTGCTCGCTGCGGTCTGGCAGTTTTTCTTTGTTTGCCGGTTTGGGGATGTTTGACGGTTCTTTTTGTGCTGGGGCTTGAGGCTGCTTTTGCGGCGCTGTCTCGGCTTCGTTTCTCCGCCATTCCGGGATGTAGTCAATGACGCGGCAGGTGGTGAGGCCAGCGTAGTCCGGCAGCTCCTCCGGCGTCATTTTATAGAGGAGCGCGGGCTTGTGTCCCTTGAACAGCGCCAGACACTTCCGGTTTTCCAAGCGCAGGACTTCATCCGGATTCATCAGATCGCGCTGCGTATTGCTTCGTGTCTGGGAGTACGGCCGCGTGGACGAATACACCGGCGAGAACAGCGGCATCATCGGCATCTGGTTATTGAGGACGGAGATCGTCACCTTGCCGCATTTTTCGGAAATGTATTTGGCCGAGGTCAGATCGTTGCAGCCCATATAGAGCGTCTGGTCGAACGTCGCAAGCTGATTTTCCCACTCCTTGCCCGGATATTTTTCCTGCCACTGGGAAAGGCTCTGCACGACGATCTGCGCGGACATATTGAAGCCGCGGATGCTGTTCAGACTGTCCGCCACGCCGTCCAGATAACCGATGTTGCAGTATTCGTCCAGACAGAAATTCGTCAGCACCGGCAGCCGTCCACCCTCGCATTGCAGGCGCGCGAAGTTGGAAAGCTGCGGCAGCGCCAGTGAGAAGAACAGCGAGGACAAAAAGCGGTACGCGCTGTCCTGCGCGGAAATGATGACAAAGTACACACACGGCCGCTTGCCGGGGAGCAGAAGGTCTACATCATGGTTGCGCGTGATCTTATCCACCAAGCGGCTTTGAAAGACCGCGAGACGGTTGCCGAGACCGATGATGATGTTGCCCCAAAGGTTTTCTCTCGCCTTTAGGAAGAGCCCGTGGGGGCCCTTGGCCGGATGCTCCGGCGGCAAAGCTTCGAGTTTGCGGTTGATCTCCTCGATGCTCTCCGTCGCGATCATGCGGTACACATCGCCGAGTCCGCGCTGTTCAATGGGGAGCAAATTCCCGTTTGCATCGCGCAGGTTGACGACGTAGTGGATGAGCGCCATCAGGAGGTTCAGCTCCGCCCGGCTCCAGAAGTCGTTGGCTTCTTTCGGTCCTGACGTGTTCTGCACGATCGTGTTGGCTACCGTCTGCACGAGCTGCGGCTGTGTATCTAACCCATACAGGCAGTTCCAGCCGTCCGAATGCTCCATGTCCAGAAAGTTCACAGCTTTCACATAAAAGCCATGCTGACGAAAATACGGGGAAAGACGTTCAAACAATTCTCCCTTGGCATCCGTGATAAACGCGGACTCGCCGCGTTTCGCGCAGCCCATGAGGAACGGGATGATAAAGCCTCTGGACTTGCCGCTGCCCGGCGCACCGATGCAGAGTAAGTTATTATTGTCCCCGGCAATCATCCGATGTGCAGCATAGAGCGCGTAAGCGTCCGGATCGTCCGGATGCTTTTTGACTTTGCCGAGGATCATGCCCTCCGTCTTGCCCGCGGGCGACAGCTCCAGAAATTCACGCATTTCTTTCTCCGTCAGAAACCCGGACGTACCATGTGTGCCGTCCGGGAGAATATCAAATCCGCGCGGGTCATGCGTGTATTTGTAGCCAGAGAACCAGATGTAGCCCTTTTTCGTAATGAGACAGATGATCAGCACGATCACCAGCGTCGTCACGACCCCAAAGCCCGTGAATACTGCGCCCCAGTTCTTGAAGGGGTTCAGCACCCAGATGCTTTTAATTTCTTCGTCCGTTTGATGAAAGGTCGATGCAATTCCGAGCCGCAGGGAATTGAGAAACATCCCATAAAAATACCAGCCGACGATCACGGCTGGTATGCGCATGGGCAGCTTGGCTTTGTTTCGGGCGAGCCAGCTTTTGAATCTTGCTTCCGATTTGTCCTCCAGCTTTTCAAGGAGCTTTGAGAGGCGGAACATCCAGAACACTTCCTTCCGATGTGTAAAATGGCAGGTCAGGCGGCGTGTATGGCGCGATGCTTCCAAGCAGCTCCCGCAATGCCGCATCCGTAATCGTAAAGACACGCGCCTTTCCGGTTTCGCGGTAACGGCGGTTCAGAACAGCTTCCACCTGTTCCGGCAGTGCAGCCAGCGCGATTTGAGAAAGGCCGTCCGAACGGGCCGTTTCTACCGCCGCGTCAATGCGCCGCAGGTTCATATCCGCCGCCATGACGAATGGAGCGCCCTGATACAGTGCGTCATACATCGCTCGATTCGCAGGCGGCGGAACGTAGTGCGACTTCAGGATGATTTTGGCCAGAAGTTCGCGGTAATTGGGTATGCTCAGAATGCGGAGCTGCAAAGCAGCCCGTGTCATTGCACGGCAGCAGAAACAGGCGGCAGCTTCAGGCAATCGTAGACCTCTCGGTAGGTTTGCAGGCGCGTATTTTGCTTCTCTTGCACGGTATCCAGCTCGGAAAGGATCTCCTCATAGCTGGACGCGGCAAAAATTATGGCGCGCTGCTTTGCGGGAATTGCCGCCGTGTGATTTTGAAAGGCTGTCAGCTCATCCGTCAGTGCGACGCAGCCGATACCGGGATTGACCCAATGGATCGCGCACATGAGGTCGCCGGTATGGAGCAGCGCCGCTACGCGGGTGCTGCCCCACGGATTGGAGCCGCGATTACGGGCGATCATGGGAAGAAACATCGCCTGTTCGCATAGTGCGGAAACATCTGTCGTAAAAACGGAAACGCCCGCATGATATACGGTGGTCATCAGCTTCGCTTGCCGGATGCGGCGTATGGTATCAGCGGCTTTGTAAGCCGGAGCGACCGCGGCAGGGGAGCTTTGGAAAAGCAGCTTCGAGCAGTCGATTCCCGGAAGCAGTCAGTGTGTTTAGGCTTGTGCGGGCAAATAGAGCTTTATCAGGCGGAGGATTTCAAGATTCTGAATCTCTATCTTGGAAAACACATTGGTCAGATCTTCCGCCAGCACAAAGCGGCACCAGCGAAGAAAGCGCAGGATATCAAGGTCGCGGGTCGTAAAAATCATGGCAGCTCCCGTTTTCCTGCGAGGCACCGAAACTGCGCTTGCGCCGGTTCCGGCGCAACCACAATTTCGGTGCTTCTGCGTGACTTTTGGCTGCTTGACCGATGGGTAGCCGTAGATGCCGGGTTTTTGCCGTCCACCAGACGCTTCAAATTACGAAAACGCATGGAATTACAAGCGGTTTGACCCATCGGTTTTTTCCGAGCTTCAGACAAGGCAAAAAGAAGTCGCAGAGCACAGGGTAACGGATGGCTCCAAAGGCCGGTATGCGATTCCTTTTCGATGAAACCGGAAAAATTCTTCCTCCGATTCCGGCAGCACCAGGCTGATATGGCAGACATTCTCCGCGCTGCGGCTGGACATCATGTGGACGGATAGATGGTACTGGTCGTCATCGTCAATGACCAAGCCTTTCAGCGCATTGCTTACGGCTTTCCAGCCCTTGTTGTCCTGATCGAATACGTGCCGGCCATCCACGTCGCTGTGTTCGTCGATCACCAAAAGCATCTGCTTGAAATGCAGGCGGAAATTCGTGTGCTGCGTATAGGCCGTCAGAAGCTGCCGCACCGTGTCTGTCAGCCAAGTCGCAGGCATATACCGGCAGTGCGGCAGGAGCGTATCGAGCTGCATATGTACCCAGCCCGCGCCCGCGATTTCAATGTGCCCGGACGGGAGCTGGAACTCCAGCCCGTCGCGCCGCCCGTATCCGCCAGCGCCCGGCATCTGTGTTTCGCAGAGGGCGCGCAGATAGAGCGTCGCAGACTCAAAGAAATATGCGGTTTCTTCCAGCGTGAGCTGCAATTTCTCGCGGCTCATTTTGCCGCCGTCAGAAAGTGCGGACAGAGCGCCTGCTTTCTGCGAAGCTTTGGCAATGACGGACTGAATCTTTTTTGTTTCTGCTGCAAATCGTTCTTCGTTCATGCTTCTCGTTCCTTTCTCCTTAACAAATCTGTTGGCGATGTGGTAATCGCGTCATATTCTTTCTGCGTCGCGTAGAACGCGATCGGCACATGGTTATACCCCGATGCACAGAAGCCCTTCGCCGCGGCGGAATCTGGTGATCTGACGGACTTCTTCTTCGGATAAATTGAGTACGTTCTGAATCAGCCGCGCCTCCTGTTCCTCCATCTGCATGACGATCTTGATGCGGCTGGAATCCAGAATCCCTTTGCCGTATTTGCCGTTATCAAGCGAGAACAGATCCTGCATACCCTGCGTGGACGTAATAGCGATACCGCCGAGGCCGCTGATGGTCTTGACCATCTCCTGAATGTAGCCTGCCGCCAGCGGATTGGAGTTTGCGCCGACCAGCGACCAGAGTTCGTCTGAGATGAGCGCCGAAACGCTGCCCGCCTGCTCCGGAAATAAGGTCGTTTGCAATGTCCGTCGCCCAGAAGATGCCGGGCAGAAGCAGATCGTCGGGCATACCCGAAGTGTCAATAACGATATATTTGTTATCGAGGTCGATCTCGTTGCGGCTGCCCATGGCCGAGGCTGAGCCGGTCACATACCGCGCTAAAACAACAGCCAGATGCTTCGTATCTGTGCTTTCCTGCAGCACGTCGTACCAGTCCGCCAGAATTGGCATTCTGTGAAAACTCCCGTCCTCGTTCAGCACGGAAGCATTGTCAAACGTGATGCCATAGCGCCGGTAGCACTCGACCAGCGATGTGTCCAGATAGTTCCGATCCTCATCGCTGAGGTCGCGCTTTTGCAGGCTGTACCAGATAATGAGCCGCGAAATTTTATCCGCCAGCACGGAATCATCCCGGGAAGCAAGCCCCTTGAGACCCGCATAGGTGTCGAGCGATTTTCTGCGGATCGCCATGATATTCGGACAGTCCGGTGAGGACGGGGACATCCGCAGATACAGACCGCCGAGCTGTTCGCAGCGCGGTCGAAATTCGTGACCTTTCTTCGGGATGATGTAAATGACGCGCTTGCCTTGCTGTCGTAAACGGCCGCCAACACATTGGAGCGTGAACGTCTTGCCTGCACCGGACGAGCCGCCGATCCAGATGTTGCCGTTCGTGTATTTATAGTCGTCGTAAGGATTCAGAAAGACCGGCGAACGGTTGTACATATTGAGACCAAGGAAGATGCCGTTGCGGTCGGACAACTCATAGGACGCGAATGGAAACGCCGCCGCCACGCCGCTGGTAAGCGCATTGCGGCGGGATTTGCGTTCAATATCCGGGTCGAGATAGAGGATTGGGAGCATGGACAAAAATGCCTGCTCCTGCTTATATTCGCAGCGGCGGGCGATCATGTCCACAGAGACACAGAGCTTTTCAACTGCCGTGACGCGGTGCTCCAGCGTTTCCGGATCACCGGCTGTGACCTCGATGAGCGTGTGCATATAATAAAATCCTCGCCCTGCCGGTTCATTACGTCCTTGAGGTACATACCGGAGGCGATGGCGCTGTCCAGCTCCTCAAAGTCCTGCCGGGTGTCCGCAACGTCGCGCATCCGGCTGCGGTTCATCATGGTCTGTTGGGAGATCTTCGCCAGAATCTTCTCCTTGGATTGCTTGTCAAAGTGGAACGAAATGCTGACGCCCTCGCCGGCCTCGACCAGCGGGGCCAGCCAGCTTGCGCCGACGGTCGTGGAATAGCCATAGCCCGTGATGTAAAGATAGGCATGAAAAATGCCGTCCACTACAATGTAGTCCCGGCTTTTGGTGTCCACGCTCGTAGGCGAGAGAATATCCAAGATCGTTGTTGAGCCAGCCTCCAGCTCACTCAGATCCGGCGTTTCTTCGCCGAACAGCAGGCGCTTGAGAAACGGCTGCTTCTTCGGCTGCTCCTTGACTGGCGGCTTCTCCTCCGTCGGCAAGCCGGGCGCGGCGGGGCGGGTTTGTTCTTGCGGTTCTTTTTCAATCAAACAACCTCCTTAAAGCTAAAACGTACTTTTCACGCTAATATGTCACGTTGTAACAAATATTTCATCTTTATTTTGTCTTTTGTTATTGCGTTTCTGGAATCCTTATGATAAAATATGCATACACTAGATTGTAACTAGTTACGATTTTGGCTTGGGCGTAAGCTCTTTGGGCCACCGCAGGCGGGAAGAATTTCCCGCCATTTTTTATAGCTGGAGAACAGAGCGTAATGAGTGAACTTAGCGTTTTTATTGATGAATCCGGCGATTTTGGGGAGTACAGCATACAGCCCGCGTATTATCTTGTCACATTTGTTTTCCATGATCAAAGGCAAGATATTACTACCAATATTCAACATCTTGAAGAAAGTGTGTCTAATTCTGGTTTCCAACTTGATTATATCCATACGGGACCGGTTATTCGCCGAGAAGAAATTTTCGACTCATATACGATTGACGAGCGTAGAAAACTGATTTATAAAATGCTCAATTTTGTTGTTGCAAGTCCAATTTCCCACCTTACCGTCTGTATTGATAGGAGGCAGGCGCAGGACAAGGTAACTCTTTCAGGCAGGCTAGCGCGTGCGATTAACATAGCAATGTTAGAACACATCGACTATTTTAATTCGTTCGATCGTATTCTTGTGTATTATGATAATGGTCAAAATGAACTCAGTTCGATTTTGAATGCTGTTTTTTCAGTGTTGTTTTCAAACGTTGAGTTCAGAAAGGCAGAGCCACAGAGATATCGACTGCTGCAGGCCGCTGATTTTATTTGTACTGTTGAGCTACTGAAAATCAAGCAGGCAGAACATCGCTTAAGTAAGTCTGAAGAAAAGTTCTTCTATAAACCACAGGAACTCAAGAAGACGTTTTTCAAAAGTGTTGCAAAAAAGCATATTTAGAGGATCGCGGTGTTACTCTGCGGAGGGCACCTAGGGGGAGCGGATGCGTCCGCTCCTCCTTTTCCTTTCATTCTTCATACACCCCATGCACCTCCGTCGTCATATCGAACACGCCTTCCGGGAGCTTGACGCGCAGACTCGTGCCCTTGTTGATGAGTTCGTACAGGAGCTTTAGTACGAAATCGTCTGTGTAGCGCGGTTCTAAGACTTCCAGCTCGCAGATGTCCAGATACCGCCGCGCGGTATCTGCTTCTTCGTTCAGACGCTGAATGATGCCTTTGACGGTGTTGCGCTTGGCGCGCATTTTTGCCTCGTACTGAAACACGAGAAAGAAGCGATGCCGGATGGACTCGCTGGCGATGCCGAGACCGATCTTTTCAATATTGTCCTCGATCTCCGCGCGGCAGTTTTCGCTTTCCTCGGTTTTCTGGAACTGCCGCATCTGCTCGACGTATTCGCTTGTGTCCGGCGGAAGTGTGCGCACCTCGCAGCTCATACTGTCCGGCGCAATTTTGAGGTATGCTGCGTAGGACGTAATAATGTTCTGCTGGTCAGACGGGGATTTCAGATAGAAGTTGACCGGCAGCACCTCAAGAATTTTGATGAACCGATTGTCCTTCGTAATGACTACGCCGCCGATAATATTCTTGACCGGCAGCCACGCCTGGATGCTGTCACGATAGGTCGCGCCGCCGTGACTGGTCGGCGCGGCCGTGCCGAAAATGGCGTCTTTCATGCTCATAAGCGCACCTCCCCGCGATAAAAGATCATGCGCCGGTGTTTGCGCCACTGCATCCACGCCTTGAGCCATCTTGTGAGGCTGTCGCCGCCGATGCCAATGAGCGCGAAACCGCCCACGGGAACGAGGATCGTCATCGTGACGATGATCTTCGGCATAAGCGTCAGGGGCAGAAGCGCCAGGCACAAAAACAAAATGGGAATGCACAGCAGCACGGTTTCGACCGCGTTGCGAATTTCAAACACGCCGAACAGCTTGCCCGCGTCCGTAAAGTTTACGGGGATATGGTAGGTTTCATAGCTCATATTCGTATTCTCCCACGCGCTCCATCAGGCTGTTTTTGTAGGTGGCATATTCTTGCTGCAATGTATCAAGCTTTTCACCACGCTGGGCGATGATCGCTTCAAAGCCGTTCTGGATTTTATGTACGGTCTCCGCCGACGGTTTGTTTTCGCTCAGCTCCAGTTCGCTGATCCGCTGCGCGGATACGCCGCAGGCCCGGCCAAGCTCGACCATGCTGACATGGTGCCGCAGGCGGAGAATGCGGAATTTTCTGACCTTCATAGGCCCTCCTTTATTCGTCATATTGTATGTACGGAATTTTGCACCAGCCTTGCCAGCCGCGCCCCTCGACCTTTGTGCGCACCACGCCGTACTGCGTGCCCATCGCCTCAATGGCATAGCCGTTCCCGACATAGACGCCCCAGTGTCCCTGCTTCCAAAGACCAAGACCGACAATATCGGGCATCGTGTCCATGCCGCCGTACTCCGTGCCGTTTTCCTTGGCAGACGCATACATCTGATCTGCGGTATAGTCCGGCATCCCGTTTGTATTGTAGTCAATGGTCAGTGTGTCGGGATTCAGCCAGCCGTAGCCTTTGAGAAGGCCCACGCAGTCCGTTGTGCGCCGGCCAAGCCAGTGTTCGCGGATAAATGCTTCCGACGCGCCGATGTCCGGGTACTGCTCCAGCTTGTATTGGAGCATGGATTCCGTCAGGACGGTTCCAAACGTCCCCCACACATACCCCCAACCGTGTTCCCACGCCTGTATCGCATAGGCGGCGAGATCATGGTTGTTTTTTGTGCGCGGATTCGTAAAACCGGAGATATCAATGGTATTGTCGGCGCTGCCGCCGCTCTCCGCGCCGCCTCCGCCACCACTGCCGCCAGGGGAGGCTTCTGCCGGACCAGTGTAGCCGGTATCGCCCGCGTAATTTGGCTTATAAGCTTCAAATTTGTCTTTGTATTTACCAAGCGCGTCGCTTTCGTAGATCGTTTCAAACAGTGCGCCTGCCCACGTTTTTGCATCCTCAATCGAACTCCAGATCATCCATGAGCTTGTCTTTATCGAGCGGCTGGAAGATAATACGGAGGACAGTCTGGTCGCCGGAGGATTCCAGCCGCGTCGTGTGCTTGAGATTGGAGATCAGAAGTGACTGAACTTCCTCCGGCTTCATTTCTGACAAGTCCTGCTTGTGGGCAACGGAATTGATGGCGATGTACCAGCAGAGATCTTCTTCATCGAACTTGCTGGACACCCGGATCTCATCGATCGTGACGCCCTGATTCTCATACGCGGCAGCTTCGCCGGTGATGATGGCGTCCTGCTGCGTCTTTTCAAAGTCCTCCAACGATAGATATGCGCCGCCGATGGAAAGCGCCTGCTCCCGCATGGTGATCTGCGGGTCCTTTTCGGACGTTTCGTAACCGAAAAACATATTCGGCATCGCGGAGATCACAAATATGGGTATCACGATAATGGCAATGAGAACGCCGACGGCAAACTTGATGATTGTTGGCAAAGAGCTCCTTCGCAGCGGCGGCAGCCGCGCCGTGAAGCCCTCCTGCGATCGCCGCCCGCACGATGTTGACAGCTGCCTTGACCACGCGTGCCGCATTCGCCATGACCTCCGCAGCGGAGCGGCGGTTCTGGTCATTCATCCGATGCCACCTCCTGCGTGTTTCTCTTGCGGGCGCTTCGTCGTCTTCTGCGAGGCTTCATGCAGATCGAGATGTGACGGAATGGATTCCGGGGTTCTGCCGGTCAGCGGAACGAACGGCTTCTTGACCGTCTTTTTCCGCAGCGGGCTTCTGCACCGCCGATGCTGCTTCCGTGTTGATCCCAACTGCCGTGGGCGCGATTCCTGCGGTACCGGGGCGGTGATAGAGCGTCTGCTCCTTCTTCTGCGGCTCCGGCTGTGCGCCGGCCTTGCGTTCCTGCGGTACCGGACGTTTGGCGGAGGATTCTGCTGCAGGGCTTCTTTGCGGCCCGCGCGATTCCTGCGATACCGGAGTCGGCGCAGTCACGCTGCCTATGGGAGCCAGGGGGCGGGCGGTTTCCTGCTCTGCCGTTCGGAAGAAGCGGCGGAAACAGGAGAAGCTTGTGTGCCAGTCTGCGGTATCGGCTTTTCTGCGCTGCCGCTTTGTGCGGGAATTGGGCGCTGCGAAGCGTGCTGTCCTGCCGGACGCGCTACATCAGGCCGCGTGGTCGAGCGCGGAGGTGTACCAGCTTCGCGGTTGGAAGACGGCGCTGCCGGAGATACCGGCGTTGTGGGTGCGGGATGCCCCGATTTGTAGAGCGGCCATCCATGCGGGCTCCGCTGGACGGCTGCACCGTGCCGCCGGACTGCTGGGCAGAAACATGGTTCTGCTGCGTGATCTGGGTGTTTCCATTCGTGGAAACGCGCGTCGTCTGCTGCACGGGCTGGGTATAACGCCCGCCGATGGACGTGCGCTGCGTTCCTGCCGTACCGGGGGACTGGCGTATTCTGCGGGCCACTTGATTGCTGCGGCCGCGCACCATTTCCTGCGGTATCGCGGGCCGGTGCGGAATGAGAATCTGGCTGTTTTCCTGCCGTACCGCTTGGTGCAGATGTTGACTGTACGCCGATGTGCGGCACAGACGGATTTCCTGCCATACCGGATCGCGAAGAAATCGGAGCAGACGGATGTTCTGCTGTTGACTGCTGTGCGGCTGCCATGTTCGGAGTCTGCGCAAAGGTACTGCGCTGCTGCGTAGTTTCTGTATGCGCAGACTGCATCTGACCGTTTCCTGCGCTGCCGACAGGCTGTGCCGGGCTGCGCGGAGTGCCAGGACGGCGAAGCCGGAGTGTTTGGCACTGCATGGGGCGCGGCTGTATTCGGTGCGCTCCGCTGTGTGTCAGGCGGCTGCACAAAGGTGCTTCGCTGCTGTGCGGATTCGGTCTGTACCGTCTGTCCCTGTGCGCTGCTGCTGTGATACGACTTTCCTGCGCTGCCGGTCGGCTGACTGGTACTGCGCGGTGGATTTTGGCCTGCCGTTTTTCCTGCCGTGCCGGGCAAAGCAGTACCGCCGTGATTCTGCACCGCCGCGCTGCTGCGTGGATGGGATTCTGACTGGGAATGTACGGCCTGTTCCTGCTGCGTATTCTGCGTGACCGCGCCGCCCATGACAGGCTGCGAAGCTCCTGCGGGACGATACGGCGCACCGGGCGAGGTTTTTGCTGCCGTGGGCGCTGCATGGTTCTTTGGCGCTGCCACGTGGCCCGGTGCACGTCTGGTGCCGGGCGGCACAGCAGTTTTGCGCGTAGAGTTGGGCTGCTTGCCGGTGCCAGCAGGCGCGGCTTGTGGGAATGCGCCCGCCATCTTTTCGGCGGCGGATTGTACGGTATCCGTCTGTGCAGCAACCGTCTGAGCCGAAATAGATTCTTGATTGAATGCAGGATTCGCGCTGTTTTGCTGCGCAGACGTGCTATGATGATAGCCGTTTGCGTGCGAGGGTGCATTGACATTGGAAGCGCTGCCAGCACCGCCAGAGCGCGGGCCGGTCGGTGCATTCGGCTTCGGATTTCCGCTGCCGCTGCGCTGCTGACCGCTGTTCCTGCCGATGGTATGCGCTGCATTGGATACCAGAGAGCGCACGACCATCATTGTCATTGCGCCGGGGAAGCCGCGGCCAAGCGGATCACCTGTCATGGCAGGATTCAGGCCGATCCGTGCAAGGATGCTGTCCGCTTTTTTCGCCACCTTGACGATGGTAATGACCAGCACCATCCATGGCAGCACGTCAAGGCCGCTCGGATAGTACGACAGCACAGATAAAAGCATCTTGACGAACATCACGTTCGTCGCCATGAGCAGGCACATCGAGCCGAACATCCGGCACCAGCCGTTAAAGATGTCCGACGTATTGCGGCTGCCGCCCATGCCAAAGGCCAGCGGCGAGGTGATCGTCAGCACGGCGAGGATAAAATACCGCTCCGCCATTTCCATAATGAGTTTGAACGTCTGAAACATGACGATGATGCCGCAGATCACGACAAGCAGCCAAGAACCGGTCAGACCGCCGAAGGAGGCTTCGTCCGCGAATGTAATGTCCACAGCGTCCGGCATTTGCAGAAGCTCGATGACAGTCGATGTCATATTCAGCCCCAGCTCGCAGATCTGCGGGCTTGCCACCAGCAGAAACGAAAAGGCAAACGTCCGCGTAAAAAGCAGCTTCGGATCCTCAGCGTCGAAGCCGAGCCCCGCTGCCATGCCGCGCGTTGCCTGAAAGACGAGGTTGCCGATGAGCAGCGCCCAGCCAACGCCCAGCATGATCTGCCGGATGGTATCAATGACGGGCATATGCTCACGCAGATACGCGAAATCCAGACTCATGAGGTCAAACAGCACGGACGCAAAATACTCCCAGCATTCCAGGATCAGGCCATAGATCCATTCGATAAAGCCCTGAAAGAGCAGTTCCAGCAAGCGGCCCGCACCTCCTTTTCCACCGGATGATTCCCTTTAGCCTTGGATCGTTGCAAGACCCTGAAACAGCGGTGCAACATAGGCAATAAACGCGCCGATGCCGTTGATGACCGCCCACGCGATCCAGATGCGGCGCAGCCAGTCCCACGCCTGATCGACCTTGTGCTGGTTGTTGGAGAGCTTCGCGCCGACAACTGCGACGGCGGACATCAGACCGGCCAGCACCGTGCTGACGCCTGCAATTTTGCTGTAAACGTCCACGATGATGCGGTTCGCCGCCGTCCACATATCCTCGACAGCAAACGCCTGCACACAAAACAGGCTGACGCACAGCAAAAGCAGCAGGCAAAGTGTATAAAAACGATATAACTTTTTCATTGATTCCTCCAAAAATGGATGTACCGAAGACTGAGCAGCCCCCGGCGTTGAAATGTTCACATTTGAGCGATAAACTGAAAATATAAAGGAGTGAACGCCATGCTCTACGCATGTAATACCTGCGAACAAACTTTCTGGGGCTTTGACCGCTTCATGCCGCAGCAGTGCCCGGAATGCGGGTGTATGACGGTGCGCAAAGCGACCGAGGAAGAACAGACTGCCTATGAATTGGAGCAAGCCCTATCCTGGCAGGCTGCGCACAATAGAAAAGAAGCGTAAACCTGAGAACGGAATATCCGTTCTCAGGTTTTTTGATTATTCACCGCCCCATTCCAGAACAAAGACAATGGAGAGAACTTCCTGCTCTGTAACTGCTTTTGACACAGCGCTGACAACGGCATCATAGCTGATGGGCAACCTGCCGTTCTCTGCGATTTCCCACGGAGCGGACAGTGCAAACGTTTCGGCATTGCCGGTTTTCGTCGTCACAGAATCGTTGATTTTGAAGCCAAGCTGTTTTGCATCGACTTTCGCGTGCGCCATGTCAGTGTTGAACGGAACGAGCTGCCAGCCGTTTTTGTGCTGATGCTGACAGAGGACACGACAACCTCGCCTGTAGGAGCCATTGATGATCTCCGCGCTGCCCGTGTGAACCTCGCCGCTTTCATCAACGACGAGCGGCAGTGTAACAGGCACGGTCACGGAAAACACTTCGGTGATCTCCCAGTGGGCGTAATACGTTTTATCGGTGGTTTCCGTGAAAACGTCATTTGCCGTTACCTGCGTACCGCCATTCGCTTCGGTGAACCAACCTAAAAAATCTGCATTTTTGCGCGTCGGCTCAGTCGGCAGCACCAGCTTTTCGCCGTAGGTCTGATTTGTGGTTTCCGTTTTGCCGGTACCCAGATCCCATGTCACGACGTATTGGTTTGCTTCAAACTGCGCGTAAAACGTTGTGCTGGCCGTGATCGAAGTAACGGTATTGTAGAGCTTGCCGCCTGTTTTGACCGTATACCAGCCTTTAAAACTGTGCCCCTTTTTGATAGGGAGCGATGCGGGGATCGTCGGCTTGCTGTTCGGCTGAACGGTTTCACTGTACGTTGCTTTTGCCGTCGATCAAACCGCCATTTGCGCCTGCATCCCATGTAACGGTCAACGAGACAGTCGCGCCGCAATCGTCGCACTTTCCATCGCCGTTCGCGTCGGTGTGGTCTGCGTATTCATAGCCAGAATCGCCACAAGCCGAGCACGTCTTGGTGCGCTTATGCCGCACCTCATTGTCCGATACCCATGAACCGTAGCTATACGAATGGTCAGCATAGTCATAGGTTGACGCACCGCAGCCGGAGCAGGTTTTGCTTCTGCGATGCTGCGTATCGGAATATTTACTCCATGTACCGGTGGCGTAGCTGTGATTTCCATACTCGGTCGTGGAGTACCCGCAAGTGCGGCAGGAGGCCGTTCGGCTATGCTGGCTGTCCGAATACTTGCTCCACGCGCCATAACTCATACTGTGCGAAGCGTAGTCATAGTCCGTCGCGCCGCAGTTTCGGCAAGAACCGGTGCGCCGGTGCTGACTGGACGAATACTGTTCCCACGAGCCATAGCTATAACTGTGACCGGTGGCGTAGATGGTTTCGTTCTTGGTCTGACCGCAGGCACAGAATACTTCTGTAGCCATTGCTGGTGGTGCAGGTAGCCGCCTGCTGACTTTGCAGCACCCACGTATGGCTGCCGCAGTCCGGGCAGGTACCGGAACCGTAACCACCAGCGCCGTGACTCTTATAGGTGTAAGTGCCAAGGTACTGGACGTAGTGACAGAGATTACATTCGTTATAGTTGGCATGACCGCGAGACGAATGTGCGACTTCAACGTATGTGCCCTGGAACGAATACTTTCCGCATGAAGGGCAGTTGCCAATGATGGAGCCGGTGGACTGAACAGAGATACCCGGCGCTTTCTTGATGCCGCTGAGTGCAGTGGTGGCGGCGTCTGCGTTCTGATACACGCCGTACAGATCATAAAAATACCGGCTGCTGCGATTGGAAGCCGCCCAATCATAGGTGTAGAACGGCACCGTTGCTTCCGGGTAGCCAATGATGTAGGCAATATAGAGCGTGTCGCCGCTGTCGGCTTCCCGCCAGAACGCATCCTCGCCGATGCTGTTCAGAACGGTTTCGCCGTAGTACATGGTCAGTGTAGAGAGTTTCGGGCAGTTATAGAACGCATGGCGGCCAATGACCGGGGTCAAGCGGCAGCTCGGCGGTGGTCAGGTTGACGCAGCCCTCGAACCAGTACGCCAGATCCGGGATGGTCAGCGTTTCCACATCCTCGAACCAGACCTCGGTGATCTGATCGCGGACAGCCGCCCACGGCTGATCGTCCGCACTGGTAAAGACCGGCGCTTCGCCGCTGCCGGAGATGGTCAGCCAGCCCTTTTCATCCAGCGACCAGCGAATGCCGCTGTTCTGGATCGTGCCAGAGGTGGCAGCTTCGTTGGAAACCACGGTTTCTTCGTCGGGCGCGCTGTCATAGACCGTGTGCTCGTCCGCTTTGGCGGCAAATGCCGCGACGGACAGCGAAAACAGCATACAAAGAGCCAGCACAAATGCGGTGAATTTCTTAAAATTCTTCATCATGCAGCCTCCTTATCTGTTACAGCGGCAATCGTGAAAATCACAGTTGCCGCATTGACGTTGGTTACGGCTTCGTTGGCAGATACCTTCGCCTTATAGCGGATGGCGAGGTTCTTTTCTGCAGCAATCGCCGGAAATGCGCCTTCTACGAGCGTCAAGCTGCCTGCGCCTTTCGTATTGCAGCCATTGATGGACAGCGCAATGCTGTTCTTCGCAGCCGTGAAATCATCAAAATTGCCGATTTCAAACGTACCTGCCTGCACGTCAACCTTTGTGACTTTAATTGCACCGTTCTTTCCAGTATTTGTGATAGCGGCGTTATTTGCACAAACGACGTAGCCATCTACCAGCGATACAGGCAAGCAAGCCGGAACGGTGCAGGAAATGGGTGCGACGGTGTTGACCACGGTGAGCGTCACCGGCACACGAGCCTCAGTTGTTTCCGCTGCCGACGCACCCGTAGCTAGTGATAGGATCATTGTCAGTGCCAACAGTAAAGTGATAAGTTTCTTTTGCTGCTCATCACTGCACCTCCTTGGGCCAAAGATACGCCGTGTGCAACGTCAGCTCTGTGTTCAGCGTGCCAATCTGCTTGCCGTCACGATAAGCCGTAATTGCGACCGTGCAATCCACGTTGCCAAACTCCGGCGCTTCCAGCAACGTCAATGTCGAGATGGATTTTCCAGCGGCAAGCTCAAAAGCGTCGGCAATCAGTGTATTGTCCTTGTTGCGGCGAATCTCAATTTTGTAGGTGTCCGATTTGCTGTTGTTGACGAACTCAGCCTTTACGGATTGTTCTCCGACCAGAGCATATAGATGAGCAGGAGCAGTAAGAGCAATCTGATTGTCTGCGACGATAGCGTTGAGTTGCTTCTGCGCTTCGCGCAGTCCGGAAACGTCGTAAAAAATAACTTCCGTTTCCTTGTTCTGCTTTGCGCGCTCGGTGATTCTGGTTTTGATCGTGTCAATCACGGCAAGGGTGGAATCTCTGTCATAAATGACTTTCACGGCATCGTCTACGCGGGCTACGACACTTCCGGCATCTGCGTCCCAGTTATTGCAGTACACAGCTTTCGTACCGCCGCCCCAGACGAGCAGACGACCTTTGACGGTTACATTGTCGAGCGTGATTTTACCGTCTGCCGCGCCGCAGCCAACAATCAAGTCGCCGTCCACGGTCATATCCTTGAGCGTCACATCGTCGGTGCGAATCAGAACGCTGCCTTTGATATCCTTGTCGTAGCTGCCCTTTACCGTGATGTAGCTGCCAATGATATTCGCAAAAATCTGCGCAAATTCTGCGCGGGTGATGTTGTCCAGCGGTGCAAGGACTTTGCCGCGACCGTGAATATAGTCAGCGCCTACCATCGCGCGCACATAGGGCAGCGCCCAATTAGAAATCTCGCTGCGGTCGGAGAATGCGGACAGGTCCGTTTTCGCGTATGCGTCATAGTCCAACTCCAGCGCTCTCGCCACAACGGTCATGGCTTCCTGCCGCGTGATAGGCGAATCTGGTGCCATTGTGGAAGAACTGCGCCCGTTATAAGTACCCATCTGGACGGCGAGTGCAACATCTTTGTAATACCATTTGTCTTTGGAAACGTCCTTGTACTTGGAAATGTCGGCTTTCACGTAGCAGCCGAACGAGCGGTTGATGATCGCCGCCATCTCCGCACGAGTCATATCGCCGCTTGGGTCGATGATGGTCGCGCTCTTGCCATACAGCAAGCCGTTGTCCACGGCGGCGCTGACCGCTTCTGCGTACCATGCGGATTTATCGAAATCGCGGAAATCTGTGGCTTTGCGGTTGACCGTGTTTGCCGCCGACGCGCTGACGGCCAGCGACAGGCACGACGTAACGGCAAGCAACATTGCGAGGATTCGTTTTTTCTTCACGTTGAATACCTCCTGTTAGAATTTAAGGGGAACGCTTTTGACGTTCCCCTTGAATGAATTGCAATCAGACCGCATCCCAAGCGATGATGAACAGGACGCTTGCGATTGCGGTGTTCGTGACCGCCTCGGAAACCGGCGTCACGATGGCGTCATAGCTAATCCCGATGGAGTTTGCAGAGGTGTCGCCCACGCCGGACATGAAGCAGCCCTCCACGGCGCTGTCCAGAAGCGTCTGCTTGCTGGCGTTCTTGTTGTCGGTCAGCTTCTTTCGCCGTTGCCGAGCGAAATCTGGAAACCAAACTTGTTGGAGTTGACCTTTTCGTGCGCGAGGGTGGATTTATCGCCAAACGCCGCAAGACTCCAATCCTGTGCAGCTTCGATGGAAACGCTGTTGACCTTGACCGCGCCGAAGCTGTTATTAACGATCTTTGTATCGGTAGCGGTGGAAACTGTGCCATCCGTGCCGACTGCAATGGGCAGAACAGTGGGGACGGTCACGGACATCTTGGTGGCAGCGGGATCGCCGCCGATGCTGCCATCCGCAGTGGAGGACAGGGTAACGCTGGATGTACCCGTGCCGCCCGAAGCGTCAACCGTGTTGGCAGCAGAAGCGGAAATGGCGAGAGAAGCGAGCATACAAATTGCGAGAACGAGGGAAATAATCTTCTTGGTGTTTTTCATGGTAAAATCTCCTTTGTTGTTTTGAAAATTTAATTTTTGATGGTGATATTGATGATGGCCCCGGCCGTGCCGATGATTTCGCCGGTTTCCGGGTCCAAATTGTGAAAATACGCGGTACATTCGTATGTACCGGCAGGCAGTGCAGCGTCGAGCTTTGCGTGCTCAATTTTGCTGCCAACGGCAATCGCGCCGGATTCGTAGATCTGTTCGCCGGTGTCATTGCGGACGATCTGGACTTTCTGCGGATAATTGTTGATGGACTCGTTCACGATCATGAGGTTTCCCTCCGCAGTGCTGTCCTCGAAATAGGGGGCAGTGTTCATGGAAATGTTGATCATGCCCTCTGCGACCTTTTCATTGAGTTTTTCTGCAATTTCCTCCGGCGAAAGGTTGTCCCAACCGCCCTCCACGGCAGCGGAATCATAGACAATGCCCGCTTTGGCGCGTGCTTTTCTTCCTTGGTCAGCGGTTTGCTGACCAGACGGGTAATGAGAAAGATGCCCGTACCAATGGCACAGATAAGAAATGCGATGGCAAGCACAACGCGGACGTTGAGCTTTGCCTGTTTTGATGATCCTGATATACTTCGTACATCTTGAAGCAGCTCCTTTGTATTTTGTTCTTGCATACTAGGGTGGAATACGGTAGCGACACAGCAAGCAATACAGGTCGTCTGCCGTGCAAGGAATCTGATTTCCGGGCAATTCGATACCTCCTTGGATGTATTCAAAAAGCCGAAGAGTAAGATACTCTACGGCTTTGTTGTATATATTCAGAATTTAAGTATAGTGCAGTCATGGTTTCTCACTTGAAAAGTAAGTGTTTCTGTCATATAATGAAAAAAACGTAATATGAGGGATGAAAATGGGAATCGTTTTATCGGGCGCAGCGCAGCAAAAAGCCATTCATGTCTCCAGAAGAGTTGGTAGAAAAGCTTTTGAATAAGGGTGCATTGTTACTTTTAATTACGATTACACACAAGCGCGTGCTATAGAATACCTCAAGAAAAATAACAATTATTATAAGCTGTCATCCTACAGGAAAAATTTCACAAAAGGCGATGACGGGAAATATATTGATCTAGACTTCTCATGTTTGGTGGACTTAGGAATTATCGATATGCTATTTCGCTATCAGGTGATGCGAATGGCTTTGGATATTGAACATTTCGAGAAAGTAAAACTATTGACCTTTTTAAAGGCAAAAAATGATGACGGTTATGCCATCCTAGAGAGCTATAAAAGCCGCTTGGTGACTGAATCTAATATCACCCCTGCTTTGCCCAATAAGCTAATTGAATTGAAACGTGAAATTGATCAGAATAAGTCCAGCATATATTGTCGAGATATGATAACGCATGTACTTCAGGGCAGCAAATGCCCGTGTGGGTATTTCTTGAGGTTATTACATTTGGACGCTTTAGGTCTTTTTTTCGAGTTTTGCGCAAATAAGGCCAATGATACTCCGCTAATCGATGAATCTTATCGACTTAAAATGGTCAAGTCCATTAGAAACGCTGCTGGTCATAGCAATTGCATTTTAAATGATCTGAGGCTCGCAACATCAGCAGAAAGTAATTTAACACATGATCTTAACAGAGCTGTTTTGAGAAAAACCAAACCGTTTTTCTTGCAAATGGATCTAATATTTCCCACAGCCATGAACCGGATGCCATCCAAAATGATCGCCTTAAGGAAATCATAACGCTATTCTTTGTTCACAGCAGAAATCTGCCATCTGATGCAATGCGTCAGCATTATAAAGACGAGCTTTTGATTTTTGTAGCACGAATGAATCGTCACTTGGACGATTACTATAAGGATAATGCGTGCATACAAAACGCATTTGGACTTATCAAAAAAAAATTAGTTGAGAACTGGTATTGACTTGTTGGTTGCTTTGTGCTAATATATGCGTTACATAGAGAAAAACGTTGAATCGTTTTATGGGGGTTGCTTTGCAGCCTCCTTTTTCTATTCTTTTATTCGCGGGATTCAAACATCCTCTGTTTGAATTTTGTGTGTTGATGTAAAAACGCTCGATTGATAGTTAACCTTGACAGAATTGAGTTGCGTGCACATAATAATAGGCAACAGGACCTCCCGCACCTCTCCACGGCAACGTGTGATGTGTCCCAGGGAGGACATTTTTATATCTGGAGTTAGCGGATATGACGCAGTTAAAAAAGTTCACGGCTTATTGAACAGTTGCATAAGCAGATACCGCTGTTTGACGATGCAGAGACGTTGTGCCTCTGATAACGGTTTAGGTGTTGTCAGGGAGTAAGCCATAGTTTGGCTTACTCCCTGACTTTTATGGAAGACCTGTATGCTGTTTCAGGAAAAGGAGAAACAAATCTTCGATTTCTCTGTCGCTTCTGAATTTACTCAGATAAGGTGCAAAGCGCTTTCGGTCAAAACTCAGCTTCTTTGGCAGCGTCTGTGCGCGCTGCGGCGGCTTTTTGCTCGTGCTTCCCGCCATGCGGCGTAGATCGCCTGCCTATCTGCCGTTGGCGGCGGGCATTGCATCTGAATAAACGACATTGTCTGCTTGTTCAGTGCATAGCCATTGATCTGGCACATCTCGATGAACGCCGTCTGCGCAGCCTCATCGTAATCTGCGATCAAGTCGGCGCAGGCCAGATTCAGCTTCTTGGGCGCATTCTCCACGATCTCAGCAAGCGGTAGGATCAGCTGTGCCAGCTTGACAGCTTTGCGGATTTCATACTCTGTCACACCGAAAAATTCAGCTACAATTTTTCGCGCGTTGTACCTTTGGCGATTGTCGCCAAAGGTTTCAACTGCCGCATTTCGCTGTCCACGGCGGTTTCGTGCGTCCAGCAACGCTTGATACGCTTTGCCACGCTCAATGATCGTCAGATCCTGCCGCCGCAAAAGATTCGTCGCAATCGCGATGCTGATGGCACGCTGGTCGTTGACGGTCATGACCGTTGCGGGAATGTCCGTCCAGCCCGCCAACTTTGCCGCCGCTGTGCGGTTATGCCCGGCCAGGATTTCAAATTCATCCGTTCCTGCAATGGGACGCACCAGAATCCGCTCATACAAACCATTCTCCTTCAATTCTTCCGCAAAGGCTTCCAGCTTGGCGTGGGGGTAGGGATGAAAGCCAATGTCAGCGGTAAAGAACGGGCGCAGCTTGCAGATCGGTACGTCACGGAATTGCGTTTCCGTCTGCGGTACCGGCATCTGAAAGATCTGCTCATACGCCGCGTCGCCGGTCTGCTGCTCGGACGCCTGCTGGGTCGCACTCATGCGTTTGCGCAGCATCTCGTTCATATTCGCTCTAGCCAAGCCGCAGCACCTCCGAGGCGAGATTCCGATAGGATTCCGCGGCCGGGTTGCCCGGCTCGTAGTCCAGAATACTCATGCCGGCCATGGGGCATTCCGCAATGCGGATGGTGTACTCAATGGGGCGCTCAAAGACGTGCAAAAGTCATCACCGTAGATTTCCCGGACACTCTGCTGCACACTTTTGCAGAGCTGCGGTCGCGACTGGTACATCGTCAGTAAAATACCGGCGATCTTCAAATCCGGATTGAAATGCTTCTGTACGGAACGTACCATATCAAGCACATCCGGGATACCCTCGGACGCGAGGAAATGGGATTGCACGGGGATGATGCAGTAATCCGACGCAGTCAACGCATTGACGGTCAAAAGCTCCTGCTTGAGTCCACAGTCGATGATGATGTAGTCATAGGCGTCGCACAGCGGCATAAGCACCTGCGTCAGCATCTTCTCCGCGCAGCGCCCAGCATCATTCGCGGCGCTGTACTGCGAGATCTGCATAACCTGAAGCCGCGCCGCCGCATCCGATAAGCGCCGATTTGCGGGAATTAAATCCGGCTTGCCGTCCGTATGCAGGATGCAGCGCGGCAGATGCAGTTCCAGATCCTCCGGATAGTCAATGGCGGCAAGCAAGAGGTTCGCCAGCGTATGTTTCTGCTCGGCTGGGGTATAGCCCATAGACGCAGTGAGATTGCCCTGCGGGTCGTTGTCGATGAGAAGTACGCGCTTGTTTTTATCCGCCAAAGCAGAAGCAAGATTCAGAGCAGTCGTCGTCTTACCGACGCCACCCTTTTGATTGGTGATCGCAAAAAATTGTACTCATAATAAGCTCCAGAAATAATGATTCGAGTCAGCTTTCTGTACCTACTGCGCAAATCTCTGTTTGCAATTCATTTGCAAATAGTGTAATATAACTTCAAAAAAAAAAGAATAAGAAAAAAACACGAAAATGCTTTCTCACGAAATATTTGCGATTTGGTTCATTTTTGTTGTAATCTCGACAAAAAAATGAACCCTCGACCTCTGGATTAAGAGTCAAAAGGTAGCTCATAACCCGGAGGTCGGGGGTTCAAATCCCTCTCCCGCAACCATAAAAAACCTTTGAAACCATCACTGTTTCGCCTAATAGGTAGGTACACAATGTGTCATAGGGGTACAGTCGGTATGGGTAAAAAGCAAGCCGTAAACTCATTTGTTCGAGTTTATGGCTTGCTTTTTACATAAGGATAGAGTTTGCCAATAACTACATCGACTGTCTGGATTTCCAAGCAAAGACTATTAAAATTCTATATTTTCTAGGGCTGTATCCAGCATAAATCTCGGTCAAACTCCGGTTGTATCCGCAGCCGGAGTTTTGTCGTTTTAAAGCTGCCGCCCGCCAACGAGGATAACTGTGCAGTCCCTTTGCTTTCCGGGACGCAATCGTGTATGTATCCGCTAAAATAAGTCTATCACAACGACGCAGGAGGAATGCAGATGGGACGGGTTTATGGATATGTGCGCATATCGTCGAGAGATCAGAATGAGGCGCGGCAGATGGCGGCGATGCGGGAGGCCGGCGTTTCGGACAGGGATATTTATCTGGACAAGCGCTCCGGCGCGGATTTTGAGCGGCAGGGCTACCGGCAGCTGCTCAGGCGGCTGCGAGCCGGGGATACACTTATCGTCAAGAGTATCGACCGGCTGGGGCGGAATTATGATGAAATACTGGAGCAGTGGCGGATCATTACGCGGGAAAAGTGCGCGTCCATCCTTGTGCTGGATATGCCGCTGCTGGATACCCGGCAGAACCGTGATCTGACAGGAACGCTGATCGCGGACATTGTTCTGCAGCTTCTGAGCTATGTCGCGCAGACAGAACGTGAGTTCATCCGCCAGCGGCAGGCGGAGGGGATCGCGGCGGCGAAGGCGCGGGGTGTCCACTTCGGGCGACAGGCGCTGCCTGTGCCGGAAATTTTTCCAGAGATCGTGACGGCGTGGCTCGGTCGGCAGTTAAGCTCCCGCGCAGCTGGAAAAAAGCTCGGCGTTTCGCAGACGACTTTCCTCAAATGGCGCAAGCAGTGGGAACAAACGAATGGAACAGAACCCATATGTTGTGAAACAGCCGATAAAAAAGCACAGAAAAGCTGTAAACACTAGTAGACTTTTCTTTTCGCCCGAAAATCGGCAGGTATCAGGCAAAAAGCGCCGGTTCCTACCCCGCCGTCATTATATCTCAGAAGAAAAAGAAAAGTCTGCTTTTGCGCGCGATGCTTTTCGCCGGAAACACAAGTTCATACGCATCTGAAGACGTGTAATCTCCGGCCGCGGCGGCTGTTTCGGGCGCTGAGCCGGAGGTGAAAGAACAAAGGCTACTCAAGCCGCTCGCCCGGAGCTGTGCGCGAGAGGCCGCGACCGAAAACGGGATACCGTTTGCCCGAAAGGGCGCCATTGCAGTGCATCTGTGAGAAGGTAGGACGCGGACGTGGGAATTCATGCTGAAATCCCGGATCGCAAGTCAGAAGACTCGCTGTCTTCACGCCGAAGGATTTCGGCAGGAGCGCAATGTACCGATAGCACGATGAACCTATCGTACAGGACGGGCGCAGACTGTTCCATATGGGGACAGGCCGCGCCATTTTGCCCGTATGGGCAGAGTATATCCGCACGAGGAGGTTCCTTACATGGACGCGGTACTGCGGCGTGCAGAGCGCATGATCGCTTATCAGAATATTCAGTTCATTCTTGCACATCAGAACGACACGTTGGAGCAGCTTACGGCGTATTTATCCGCCTGCACGGACAAACTGGGACACGTCCCGGCGAAGTGCGAGGTGATCGGCGGGGACTACATTGAATATCGATTTGATTCCTGGGTCAACGCAGTGCGCAGTTTCTTCTCTGGCCGAATGGCCTCGGCGAAGACCCCGCCTCCGTTTGCCGAGCGGCAGATCGTGAGGGATACGCTCGCCGCGCTGGAGGCGCAGCCATGAACCCGCGCCGCACATTGCAGGAGAACGAGTCGGCGCTGCGCAAGGTTCTGACGCAGCGGACGCTGGAGGCGCTTTCCAAGCAGAACGTGGCGTTTGTGCTGGAGCACCAGAACGATACGCTCGAGCAGCTCAGCGCCTATTTATCCGCCTGCATGGACACTCTGGGGCACGTCCCAGCGTGGACAGAGGTGCTCGGCGGGGACTTGATCGACCTGCGCTTCGGCGGCTGGGCACAGGCGCTGCACAGCATCGGTCAGACCGGGTACGACGACGCGCAGGAGCCGCCGCGGTGCAGGACACACAGCTGTTCCGCAACGAATATGACCGCCAGCGGGTGCTGGACAAGCAGAAGAAGCTTGAGAAGAAAGCCCTCAGCCGCGAACGCACAAAGCAGGACAAGGCCGCGCGCAAAGCGAAAAAATAGCGAGATCCGATCGACAGATTGAAAAATAGATCAACAATACGCAGCTTTTGTGGCAGATGCGCGACCCGGTTCAAATGCCGGACACGCATTCTCGTTCAGCTGAACAAGGGAATCGGGTGAAAATCCCGGACATAGGCCGGACGGCGACGTTCCGGTCTGTAGCTGTGATTGCGGAGCGCTCCTTCGCGCGCGGAAACGCGGGTCATTGCGGCTGGTAAAGCAGCCGTGAGAAGGCCAGAAGGAGGGCGTTGGGGCGACCCTGAACGCATCAGTCAGAAGACCTACAGAGCTCGGAGCTCAGGGGAAGTATCCTCTGGGGGGCCGGTTTTGGCACAAAGGCAGCGGAGGTTCCGCTGTTTTTTTTGTGTCATGGCCCGAACAGCTGCGATCACCCGTTTCCCGCCGGATTCCGGCGTTTGTATACTATTATATATAGCAAAGAAAGGACATGACGATGAAGAAACGAATTATAGCGCTTCTGCTGGCTCTGGTCATGGTCGTGGGTATGCTCCCCCCACGGTCGCACTGGCCGCAGATGCGCCGATTCAGGATGAGGACGGCTACTACCAGTTGACGAACGAAGCCGACCTCAAGTGGTTCCGTGACAAGGTCAACGCGGGCGAAGGCACGATCAATGCCAGGCTGATGGCGGATATCGCGCTGACGGAAAGCTGGACGCCCATCGGCGTGGCAGCTGATTATGTGACCGCGTATGACAACAAGCCGTTCTCCTCCGGCATTTTTGACGGCAACGAGAAAACCATTTCCGGCCTGAACGTTACAGAAACCGCGGGTAATCCGGCTGCACTGTTCGGCATGGCGAAGAACGCGACGATCAAAAAGCTGGTCGTCAAGGGCACGGTTTCCTCGACGGCTCCGTCGGGCGGCTATATGCCGGTTTATGCTGGCGGTGTCGTCGGACAGAGCGACGGCGGTGTGACGCTGGAAGAGGTTGCATCCTACGTCGATGTGACCATGACCAACAGCACGAGCAACACCGGCGCGATCGGCGGTCTGGCTGGCAACGGCTATGGCATTACGATCAAGAACTGCGCGAACTATGGCAAGCTGACTGCGGAGGGCAGCGCAGAGGCACATATCGGCGGCCTGAGCGCGATTTCTCCGTGGGGCGGCAAGGCTGCAATTGAAAACAGCGTAAACGTCGGCGAGATCGTCGGCGGCAGCACGGTCGGCGGCCTGATCACCAAGGCGAACGACGGAACAACGGTCAAAAAAAAATTCCGCGACAGTCGGCGAACCGGCGGGCACGCTCGGCGGCACGTTTGAGAACTGCCTCGCAACCGCGAACACGGTTGGCGCAGACGGCGTAGAGATCGTTGCAGACATGAAGGATGCGAAGGTTCTCACGACCCTCGGCAGCGCTTTCAAGAAGGGCGAGAAATCCGGTTTTCCCATCCTGACATGGATGACCGATACAGAAGTGGAAGAACCGGAATGCAAGCACGAGCATACAGAACCCAAATACGAGAGCAAGAACGACGGCACGCACACCGTCACGACAATCTGCAAGGACTGCGGCCAGACGATTGGTGAGGCAAAGACTGAGGATTGCACCGACAAGGGCGACGGCACCTGCGTGTGCGGCTATAAGTTCCCAGTGGTAGACCCGAGCGTACCGGAGCAGGACACGGACGGCTGCTACCAGATCACGAACGAGACACAACTCAAGTGGTTCCGTGACAAGGTCAACGCGGGCGACGTCGCCATCAAGGGCAAGCTGATGAATGACATCACGCTGACGGATGCATGGGCACCGATCGGCACGAGTGAAAGTAAGTTCGCCGGTGAGTTCGATGGCAACGGCAAGACCATCTCCGGCTTGCACTTTGACGTGCAGGATATGCCGGAGGAGAGCCAGAGTCTTGGCCTGTTCGGCACGATCGGCGGCAAGGACAAGGACCACATTGCGATTGTTCGCAATCTGACGCTCGAAGGCGAGATCAAGGTTGAAGGTAAGACGGCACAGGGCTTCTGCGTTGGCGCGGCGGCAGCGTATCTGAGCAGTTTCAGCACGCTCAGCGGCATTACCACGAATGTGGCGATCGTCAACGCCCCAGCCAGCGGCGTAACCAGCGTCAGAACCGGCGGTCTTGTGGGTATGGTGCTGTCCAGCGGCCGGTACACCAACATTGAGTGCTGCCGGAACATTGGTTCTGTGACCGGCACGGGTGAAACCGGCGGTCTGATCGGCTATCACAGCGGCTCGGTATCGTACTACGGCGAATACTACGTCGCGGTCAGAAACAGCTGCAACGAAGGCACTGTCACCGGCACCGGTGCGTGCACCGGCGGTCTGATCGGCAATAGCTGGAGCGGCACGAAGGTGACGGACTGCTATAACGCAGGCAAGCTCAGCGGCACGGATTATGTCGGCGGTCTGGCCGGCGATGCGAATGAGACGCACTTCGACTACTGCTACAATACCGGCAGCGTCTCCGGCAGCAAAAACGTCGGCGGTCTGGCCGGGCGGATTCGCAGCGGCCATATCTATCACAGCTACAGCATCGGCGACGTGACCGGTATGGACAGTGAAACGACCGGTTCGCTTTTTGCGGTGAGCGCGGCGGCAGCGTTGTCGGCACCGTTCAGTACAGTTATGCGCTGAAAGCGCCGGTGCTCGGCTCGAAGAGCATTGGCTTGACTACGATGAGAAAAAACCAGAATCAGAAGCACTTCTACTATGTCGTTTCGCTGGATGAACTGCGTGCGATTCCGGAGTATCTGAATCCCGCGGACGGCGACGCACACTACAAGATCAACCCCGGCAAGACTCCTGCACTCATGTGGCAGGAGATCGCAGAATGCACGCACGTGCATACCAAGAACAGCGGTATTCCGGGTGTGGATGAAAACGGCTTCTACCATACCAAGACTGTCCGCTGCGAGGACTGCTTTGCGGTGCTCTCGCAGGGAGAAGTTGAGCGCTGCACGCCCGAAGGCGAGCACAAGCTCTGCTCTGTCTGCGGCCAGATCTGCTGCAAGCACGAGAACGCTGAGACAACCTACACGACGAGAAGCCAGCAGAACTATGAGGATGGCAAGTGGGTAACATACCGCTGGCACACTGCTACCACCATCTGCCCGGACTGCAGCAACACCTTTGTCGGAGAGGAAACGGAGTGCGCCGAGGCCACGGAAGGCTATCGCGGCTTCTCAGCGGACTCCCCTAACGCGGGCAAACACCGCCACGACTGGTACTGCGTCTGCGGCACTTCGCTCAGATATGAAATTGTCCCCTGCGTTGACGAAAAGATCAATGCAACTGGTGCGGCAGGCGAAGATAACATCTGCGATCTCTCCGGCACGGCTATGGTTCTTGCCGCTCCGACGGCCCCAGAAGGCGACGGCTTCTATCCGTACACCGTCAAGGAAGGCTCGAAGGATGTGACGCACTACTATGTGACGCACTATGAGGTCGGCGAGAAGGCGGAAGAGCTGACCGTCATGGCGACCGGCAAGCAACTCACCTATCAGTGGTACTACCGTCTGTCTGAAGACGAAACCGAAGCGGGCACGGCAATTGAGGACGCAACCGAGGCGACCTACACGCCTGATACCAGCGCTGAGACCGGTATGCGCTTTTACTACTGCGTGGTCACCAACCCCGCGGGCAGCGCAAAGACCGGCGGCCAGCCCGTAATCGTCTGCAAGAACCCGACCGCGACCATCTACTTCTCGCTGACGGATGACGACAAGTATGTCGCCGCCGAAAGCAGCGGCAATATCATGGCCTATCAGAAGGTTACGGTTCCGTACTTCGATCTGAAGGCCTACCATCTCGAAGGCAATTACTTCAAGTCCGAGACCTACGGCCCGGCTGATGCGGACGACCCGATGGGCGGCTCCCAGCTGGTCGCGGGCAGCAGCGCCGCAGCCTACGGCAAGATCACCGCGCTGCATCTGCTGATCTGGATGACCGAGCGTGAATACCTCGGCGTGAGCGCGGACAAGGCCGGTCAGGGCTATCTGTATGACGAGAACCTGATGGACTCCGATATTTTTGGCATTGCAGCTTCCAGCACAGTCGGTTCGGTCCTGATCCAGAACTTCTGGACACACGACATGAACTTCAACTACTACATGAACTATGTCTACCCGCTGGCGGCCGAAGGCTGGGGCGCGACCGCAGATCAGATCCTGATGCGCGACGGCGACATCTTCTCCATGATGATGTACTCCGACTGGTCCTTCTACAACGATGAGTGGGCAGGCTACCATCATCTGGGCAACGAACTGAACAAGACGATGGTTGAGACGCAGATGAAGGCGGACGCATCCATCGATCTGACGCTCTATCGTTCCTATGGCCATGACTCGTCCTCGTACGCAACGGATCATGTTGTTGTCGGCAGTCTGGACGTCTACTACATCGAAACCTCGAAGCTGACAAGCGGCGATGTGACCGACTGGACGAAGGCCGGTACCGTCGACGAGAACGGCAAGTTCACGCTCGATGCAAAGGCACTGAAGCTTGAGGCTGGTAAGCAATATCTGTTCAGCGTAGCTGGACAGAAGGGCAAGGATGTGGACGCATTCGTTTCCTGCCCGGGCGGCGTTCTGGTCAATGTGCTGGACGCAGACGCGGCGCTGACATGGAACGTTCGATTCAAAAACGGCAAGGAAGACTACGCGGCGAAGCAGGTTGAAAACGGCAAGCTTGTTACCGGCGAGAACCCGACGCGCGAGGGCTACACCTTCACCGGCTGGTACACCGACGAATATTGCACCAACCGCTTCGACATCAAGACCACGCCTGTCACCTGCAACCTGATGCTCTACGCAGGCTGGAGAGAGGGCACGCAGCCCGTTACCGGACAGTCACGTTCGTCAACGAATTCGCAGAAACAACAACGCAGACCGTTGAAGACGGCAAGACCGCCACTGAGCCGGAAATCCCGACGCACGACGGCTACACCTTCCTCGGCTGGTTCACGGACGAGGCCCACACGCAGAAGTACGAATTCACGACTGCTGTTACCGCTGATCTGACGCTCTACGCCGGCTGGCAGGTCAAGACCTGGACAGTCACGTTCAAGAATGAGTTCGCGGACGACGAGACACAGATCGTCGAAAACGGCAAGACTGCCACTGAGCCGGAAACCCCGACGCACGACGGCTACACGTTCCTCGGCTGGTTCACAGACGAAGCCTGCACGCAGAAGTACGCGTTCACGACTGCTGTTACCGGCGATCTGACGCTCTACGCCGGCTGGCAGGTCAAGACCTGGACAGTCACGTTCAAGAATGAGTTCGTGGACGACGAGACACAGATCGTCGAAAACGGCAAAACTGCCACTGAGCCGGAAACCCCGACGCATGACGGCTACACCTTCCTCGGCTGGTTCACGGACGAGGCCCACACGCAGAAGTACGCGTTCACGACTGCTGTTACCGCTGATCTGATGCTCTATGCCGGCTGGGAAAAGAACGTTGTCGTGAAGACATGGACAGTCACGTTTATGGATCGCGGCGCAACCTATGAGACGCAGCGCGTCGAGACGGTGAAACCGCAAGCAGACCGGCAGATCCGGCCCGCACGGGTTATACGTTCACCGGCTGGTACACCGACGAGCGCTGCACGCACGCGTACCTCTTTCAGTACACCTGTCGCCGCCGACCTGACGCTCTACGCAGGCTGGCAGCGCAAGCAGCCCACGCCCGTAACCCCCGTCACACCGGTCACTCCGGCAAAGCCGTCCGCTCCTGCCGACGACGATCTCTCGTTCTCCGATGTGAGCAAGGACAGCTGGTATTATGATGGCGTGAAGTTCGTCTGCGGAAAGGGCCTTATGAATGGCACCGGCGCGAACCGCTTCAGCCCGAACGCCAACACCACGCGCGGCATGATCCTGACGATCCTCGCCAGAATCGAAGGCGTTGATACCTCCGGTACGCCGTGGTATGCAGCGGGCCAGAAATGGGCCATGGCAAACGGCATTTCCGACGGCACGAACATGGAAGGCGAAATCACCCGTGAGCAGCTCGCCGCCATGCTCTACCGCTACGCGAAGCTGAAGGGCTATGATGTCAGCGCTTCTGCTGACCTCTCCGGTTGCTCCGACGCGGCAAAGGTCAACACATATGCGGTCGACGCGATGCGCTGGGCTGTCGCCGAGGGCCTGATCCAGGGTATGGGTGGCAAGCTCAACCCGCAGTCCACCGCGACCCGCGCGCAGGTTGCAACCATCCTGATGCGCTTCCTGGAGCTTTACTCCAAATAAACCAAATTCCAATACAGCACAGCCCGCACATCCGTGCGGGCTTGTGCGGTATTCAAACGCCAAAAGAGTCAGAAGCATTTTTGCCGCTTGAATGCCGCATAAATCGCTTTTTTATCTGGGAGGACATATGAAAAAACTTTGGGCCAATCGTTGGTTCCGCACGCTGGCAGGCTTTTTGCTTGTCGCCGCGCTGCTTGCGCCGGTTCTGCTTCCAGCCGCGCAGCTGCAGAGGCAGGAGCCGGAAAACCCCATCCGGGAGGAGAATATCCAGCCGGTGAACGTTCTGAGCTTCGGAGAGACAGATGGCGGCACACGCGCCTCTGCGCCGCTCACCTTCACGCAGGACACGAACGCCGAGGGCGGCCAGACCGAGCAGGATAACGAGCAGCCGCCTGAGGAGGAAACGGATGATACGCCGCCTGAGCTGCCCACCGAGACGATTCCCCAGCCCGAGCCGGTAAATGATCCCACGCACACGGACACGCAGCCCGGGGAGAATGCAGAAGATGTGCCGGGCGACGCAGGCGAGCAGACGGAGCCTGCACAGGAGCCGGATCTGGGCCTCGTCTTGAACTGGTACCGCTATGGTTCAGAGCGCGTGCGCTCCCTCTGCCCGTCAGACGAGACCGTCCGCCAGCCGGTGCGCGCCGCACAGCTTCCGGACGGCTATCTCCGGTACGAACTGGACCTGCGTGGGCTTGACGCGGCGGATTCGGAGATCACCGATGTGACGCTTTCGAAAAACGGCGGCACGCTCTCACCCGCCGGTCTTCGCGACAGCATTTTCATGGAAACCGGCAGCCGCGGCGAGGACAGCACCTATACGCTGCGCGCAGAGGCTGTCTGCACCCGCACGCAGGAGGACGGAAGCAGTCAGGAGCAGACGGTTACGTTTTGCTTTTGTGCTGACCTATTCTGATACCCTCGATCTGGAAGCGCAGATGCAGTGGGGTCTCGCAAACGGTTCAGCGGCCACCCTCCGCTGCCAGCCCGAAAGCAGCTCCCTGCGTTCGCTCAGCAACAGTGAGATCAGCGAGAATCTCCTGCGCTACAGCTTCCGTCTGAGCGGCGAAAGCGCCGAGAACGCAGTTGTCCGCTCCATCACCTACAGCGCAGAATCCGGTGCGAATGGAGTGCTGGAAGAGGCCGGCACGCTGATTCTCCAAAGCGCGGACGATGGAGAAAATACATATACCATCACGCTCACCGCCACAGTGGAAAGCGGCGGAAAAAAGCGCGATGTGCCCTTTATCTTTGTGCTGCGCTGGCAGCAGACGCAGGATGTGGGACTGGAGCTTGTCTGGATGAAAAACAGCACCGACCCGCAGAGCATCCCCTGCGCCGCGAATGCGCAGGCGAGCGCCGAGATCCGCCGTACCGACCTCAAACTCGGTCAGCTCAACTATCAGCTGAAGCTTACCGGCGCGGACGCAGAGCAGGCGCGGGTTTCCTCTGCCAGCCTCACCCCAGAGGGCGGTGCAGCGCAGACGCTGGCTGTTCCGGACGGCAGCACGACGCTGCAGATCCCGGGCGGCGCGACTGCGATTCGATATACGCTTGCCGTGCAGGTGCGGTACCAAAAACCGGACGGCAGCCTCAAGTATCTGAGCTTTACCTATGCGCTTCGCTATTCCGGCGACGTGAACCTTGAACTTCAATATACGCTGACGGACGGCACATCGCAGACCGTCCGCTGTGCGAACGGTCAGACGAGGACTGCGCAGGCCATCAAGCGTGACCAGTTGGAAAACGACACGCTTCCCTATATCCTGACCTTTACCGGCGGGGACGCGGACAGCGATGTGCAGATCAGCTCGGTCAGCCTGTTCCGCTCCGGTGACAGCCGAAACCTGACGCTGCCCGCCGAGGCCTCCGGCTCTGTCGAGCTGGCAGTCAACCGCGACGGAAGCACGGGTGAAAACACCTTCACAATCACCGCGCAGGCGGCCTCCGGAGAGCAGTATAAATTCACCGTCAACATCCCCTATACGCCGGTCGGCGGCGAGGTTCAGAGCAAAACTAATCTGACCGAAGGGGAAAAGGTTATGAACGGCACAAAGATCATGCTGACGGTCGAGGCCTGGCACGAGGCGGAGGCAGGCGGAACGCGCACTGCAATGACTGCCAGCGACACCGTCGTAACGCTGGACGGCAAGACAGTGCAGTGTGACCGCGGCGCTTCCGGCGACGGGATTCTCCAATATACCCTTATTCCGGAAAACCCGGAGGCGGGCGATGAAAACACGCACATTCTGCGCATCGTCTGCAATGACACCTACGGGAACCACGGTGAAAAGGAGCTGACGCTGCTCGGCGAACGGACGCAGAAGGGCGAAAAGGAAGGCACCGCGTCCATTTATATCGACATGACCGTGCTCGGGCTTGGCGTGCAGGGGCCGATCAGCTATACGGTGCTTTCAGAAGAACCGGCGTCCTACAGCGTGGCAAAGGCTGTCTGGGGCTATGACGCGGGCGACCCGTTCGGCACCGCGGACAGCACCTTCGGCTGGCCGTCCTCGCTGTGCGGCTACACGGGAAGCTTTGAAAGTCAATTCTATCTGACGAAGCTCGGCGACGGAACCGATATGGCCTCGCGCGCTATCGCACTGAGCAATGGCTGGTCAGACTACGGTGCGTCCGAAGAAGAAATTCTGGCGCGGATCGACAGCACGTTCGGCGAAAACAGCCCCTATGCCGCGCTTTGGCGCAGTATAAAGCGGGCAAATATCGAACTCAATCCGTATCACAGCACCTCTCTGGGACAATTTGACTTCACACGCGGCTCCGGCTGGATGTACTCGGTCGGCGGCGGAACCTATTATCCGTCCGTGAGTCTTTCCGATTATGAGCTGAAGGACGGCGATGTGCTGACACTGCGCTATACGCTGGCCTATGGCATGGACATCGGCGATGGGACGTCTTCCTTCTGTGTCAGCGCGCTCAACGGTGCGCTGACTGTGAACCACAAGTGGCAGGACATGACGAACGCCGACGGCACGAGCGTCACATACTGCACAAGCTGTGGTAAGATAAAAGAGTGCGACCATCCGGACGATCAGATTGAGTTCCGGGAGACGGAGGACGGAAGCTCCTGCTACGAGTTCTGCAAAAAATGCGGAAAGCCCCTCACTGACCCGGCAGCACACAGTTGGGAAACGCAGCCGGTAGAGGGCGACGACGTCAATCACAAAAAGATCTGCAGCCGCTGCAACAAGGAAGTGGACGAGGCGCACCGCTTCGAGTACATTGAAAACACTGCGACCTGTGAAGCGGCGGGCGAGATTGTCTATAAATGCACCTGCGGTTATGAAAAGCGTGAGCCGGCAGAGCAGCTGGAGCACGAGCCGGAAATGTACTATGATGGAGCGGAGCACTGGCAGATCTGCAAACTCTGCAATCAGGAGATCGAAGGCTCACGTGCGGAGCATTCGTATCATTGGAACGATATGTGGGACGATTGGGCCTGCGACTGCGGCGCGATGCACAACGAGGTCTGCCGCGGGCATATGACAGCGTTGGAGGAACAGTGCACCTGCAGCCGTGAGGTGCTCCAGTGTGCCAAGTGCGGCATCATATTTGAACGTGAGGAAACGGGCGCATTCAGCTATCCCCATCATTATGACGAAAACGGTATCTGCACTGACTGCGGCGAACAGAACCCGGATATGCCGGTAACGCCAGATCCCGACCCGGACAATCCAGACCCGAATCCTGATTCGGATCCGAACCCCGACCCAGACCCCAATCCCGATCCCGATCCAAATCCCGACCCCGGCCGGAGCCTGATCCGGGCACGGAGGAAGGCCCAGAGGAATAAACAGGAGGAACACAGATGCAGGAAAAAAAATCAAGGAAATTTTAGACCAGATCGAAACCGTGATCGTTGGCAAGAACGAGGTCATGGAGCGTATCCTGATGGCGATTCTGGCGGGCGGCCATGTCCTGATGGAGGACGTGCCGGGTGTCGGAAAAAACGACGACGGCCATGACGTTCGCGCGTGTGCTGGGACTGGAAACGCGCCGCGTGCAGTTCACCTCCGATACCATGCCGTCGGACATCATCGGCTTTTCTGTCTACGATAAGGACACCGGAAAGCTGGTCTATAAGCCCGGCGCAGTCATGACGAACCTGCTGCTGGCCGACGAGATCAACCGTACCTCCAGCAAAACGCAGTCCGCGCTTCTGGAGGCGATGGAAGAGGGCCATGTCAGCATCGACGGCAAAACGCATCCGTTGCCAGACCCGTTTATCGTCCTTGCAACGCAGAACCCCGCCGGCTCCGCCGGTACGCAGATGCTGCCGAACTCGCAGCTTGACCGTTTTCTGGTCAAGCTGACCATGGGCTACCCGGACTTCAAAAGCCAGGTCAGCATTCTCGAAGAGCGGCACACGGAAAACCCGCTGGACCGCGTCCAGCCCGTCGTCGGTGCGGAGGAGTTGAACGCGCTCAAGCAGCGTGCGGCAGCTGTGGAAATGAAGACAAGCGTTTATGAATACGTCACGCGTCTGGCGGAGGCGACGCGCGTACACCCGCTGGTGCAGCTGGGCCTCAGCCCGCGCGGCGCGCTGGCCGTTTGCCGGATGGCAAAAGCATACGCCTATGTGCAGGGCCGCGATTATGCGATGCCCGAGGACGTCGCGGCGATCTTCCCGGACGTCTGCTGCCACCGCCTGATGCTGAGCACAAAGGCCCGCATGATGGAGCGCAGCGCAGCACAGATCGTGGATGAAATTCTGAAAAACGTGGAAATGCCGGTCATCCGCAGGAGCCGGGAGGGCGTATGACCGTACTTCGGATCGGATATTCGCGCTGCTCCTGCTGACGGTTCTGGGGCTGGACGCGTTCTGCGGCAGCATCCTGAGTGCAGCGGCGACAGCCCTTCTCGTGCTGACGCCGCTGGCCTGCGTCCCGCTGCATCTGCGCGCGGCGAAAAAGCTGCGCGTGCGACTGGACGCGCCGGTTAATCTGGAAAAGGGTGAAGCGGGCACGCTGCGCATCCGCGTGGAAAACGCAAGCGCGCTGCCCGTCTGCCTGCTCGGCGTGCGGCTGCGGCTGACGAACCTGCTGACCGGCCAAAACCGCCGTCCGGCACTACTGGCTGACGGCCCCGGCCCAAAAGAACCGGCGTGTCGGAATACCGCATTTCCAGCGCACACTGCGGCAGAATTCAGCGACGGCAGAGCGCTGCCGCCTGTATGACCGTTCGGGATCATCGGCATCCGGCTGGGTGAGCCTGCGGTCGCGGCCATGACCGTGCAGCCGAAGGGCTTCGTGCAGAGCGTCTATGTTTCACCGGACGCGCATTGTCGACGACAGCGAAGTTATTCCACCCGACCGTTGGGCTACGATCTTTCCGAGATCTTCGCAGATCGCGAATACGTTCCCGGCGACAGCCAGCGGCAGATTCACTGAAGCTGTCAGCAAGTTGACAAACTGGTCGTCCGGGAGCTGTCGCTGCCCTTGTGCGCGCCGCCGTTCTGTGCTGGTGTTCTGGGAGCGGACGCAGACCGCTGCGCCGGAGCAGTCCGACGCGCAGGCCGACGTTGTCGTCACAGCCTGCCGGTCGCTGCTGGAATCCGGCGTGCAGTTCACCGTCTGCTGGAACGATGCGCAGGAGCAGCAGTGCGTGAGCCAGCCCGTGCGCAGTGTCGATGAATTGACGGGCCTTCTGCCGCGCCTGCTCTCCGCAGGCACGGCACAGGGCGAAAGCGGCGCGGCGCTGTTCAGCCGGAGCAGCGGCGAGGCCGTCCTGTCGCACATTTTCCGTACATTACGGGCCGTGTCCCGGAGGATGCGGCTGAGCTCGGGCGCTTCGGCCGCCTGACCATATTGAGCTGCGGGGGCAGACGCGCCGGAGGCGATCACGTTCGACGCAGAGCACTATGCCGAGCAGCTTTCCTGAACTCGAAATTTAAGGGGAACGGGCATGAAAAAACAGGATACTGCCGCGTTTTCCCTCATCCGCTGCGATACGGAGAAAAAAAATGCCCGCACTGGCGGTGCATTGCAATCCGATGCTGCGCTCTTTTTCGCCGGACTTCTGGCTGTGGCACGGAGCCGCCGGGATCTGGACAAACTACGGCTGGCTCTGGGCTGCCAATGCTCTGGGCGCTGGTCGTGGCGCTTGGACTCCCGCGCCGCTGGCTCCGGGCGGTACTTCCGCTGCTCTGCCTCGTCTGCGCGGCAGTCTTTCTCGGGCGCTTCCTCGCGGGAGCCGTCAGCGGTCAGCAGCGCCGCGTGCGAGACGCTGACGAAGGCCACAGGACATATCCTCCTGCCGCTGGCCGGAGCGGGAGCGGACGTGGCGCTTTTTGTGGGTATTTTGGCGGCGCTGCTCGGCACGCTCTGCGCGTATGCCGTCCGCTGGTCGCCGACCGGCTGCGGCCTGCTGCTGACGGTGCTGGCTGCGGCGCTTCTGGCGCTGCTCAGGCCCGGATGCAGCGCAGGTCTGATGGCGGTGTGCCCTGCTCTGGCGCAGCTTTGCTGCTGGCAGGCGGGCGGCGCAGACCGCAAAGAATCCGTTCCAGCGGCTTTTAAATTATGGCGTGCTGCTGGCAGCGGCAGGCGTAGCCAGCTGCACTGCTGGCCGTACCGGGCCTGCGAAGCGGCACATTGTTTTCCGAGTGGGGAACGGCTTCCTGCACCGCATTGCACGGCTCCGGTACGAATCCGGGCAGGCTGTGCTGCCGGAAGGGGAGTTTTCCAGTTTATTCGCCGCACGGGAGCAGACATCATGCCTGACCGTCACGATGGAGCAGCCGACGGCGCTCTATCTGCGCGGCTTTACCGGCGATACCTTCACCGGCACGGCATATGGTCAGGCGCTTGATGCAGACGCTTGCCGAACAGACCGATCTTCTGTACTGGCTGCATCAGGAGGGCTTCTACCGCAGAACCAGTTGCCGCCGCGTCGCGCGGCTGATGGGCAATTATCAGTCGCAGACAGTCAGTGTTAATGCCGGGTGCAGCCTGTATCGCTATGAGCCGTCTCCGTGGAACCCGCAAGGCTTGACGAAAGTGCCAAAATTCAGCCCAGCCCGGCCAACGGCCTGCGCGGTGCGCGCAGTATTCCTTCACCATGCAGTTTCGGACGCACAGACGATTCTGCCGGAGCTGCTGGACTTCCTGCAAAACGATACGTCGGACGGCGTGAAATCGTACTTACAGATGGAAAGCGCGTACCGCGAATTTGTATATTCCTACGCGCTGACCGTGCCTGCGGAGTTCCGCGCGCAGCTTGGCGCAGTGCTGGATGAGTTCTGCCGGGAATACGGCTCTGCAGATTCGCTGACGCCGGAGCAGGCGCAGCTCTGCACGGCGCGCTTTCTCGAACAGCTGGACGCGCTCCGCGCCGGAACGCCGTTGCCGCTGGACCGAAGCGGATAAAGGCACAACCTACCAGACCGCGACCCTGACCGTTCACGGCGCTTCGCTATTACGGCATCCCCGGCGCGCTATGCCGGGGCTTCGTCCTCACGCAGGAGACTGCCGCGCGTGCGCAGGCCGGTTC